>ENA-OQER01000089-OQER01000089.1-human-gut-metagenome-genome-assembly--contig:-NODE-89-length-46512-cov-8.328727_pt1 | contig 46512 bp, 58 predicted proteins | sample MGYA00242797_ERZ504639 | MGnify/ENA primary metagenome ERZ504639 (study PRJEB26092, sample SAMD00036306) | human gut metagenome | host: Homo sapiens | study: EMG produced TPA metagenomics assembly of... | reverse complement strand
AGAAGTATGTCGAGTTTCAAATCGAGCATTCGAATTTCTTGGACGAGGAAAAGAATGCGATGAAGAGTGACTATAGCTTTGGGCAGAATCTGCATTGCAAGGAATGAAGAAACGATTACGTGATAGTGGTAGATTACTATGATGCGCCAGCCGACAAACAATCGCAATTCTATTGCGTTAAACTATCATGGCAGCCCCTTGTGGGCAAAGGCTCCGCTGCCGATACCAAAACTCTGGCGGAGGCTATAGCGTAACCAGCTACATCCTCTCGTCCCTGAGGAAAGAGAGGCTTGGTGAGAAAGGTGGAGCTCCTTAACGGTAAGGAAGGACGGGTAGGTTTTCGAAAATCTTATCATGTCCCTAATCTCATGTAATTATAACTCGAACAAAAAGGTGAATGTCAAGGCTGCCTAATTGGCAGCTCTGGCAATACCAATTAATAACATGTTTTTTAAAAAAATGTTGGATGTGCTAACTGCTGAAAATCAGTAGTTACGTTCTAACGGTGATTTACAATTTGAGTACAAACATTCATAAATATTGAGTTATGAAATCAATACAAGTAAAGAACTTTAGAAGTTTTCAAGATTCTGGAAAATTGAATTCAATAATGTCAATTTGTTCTTGGGTAAGAATTCTTCTGGTAAAAGTTCTATTCTGCGTTTATTTCCTTTGTTTAAGCAATCAATTTTGCATGAACTCAGAGGTCCTTTTATGTGGTATGACGAGACTTATGATTTTGGAAGTTTTTCTAATGTTTTAAGTCTCATCCTAGTGGTGACGGTAAACTGAAATTCTTAATAGAGTTAGAATTGCCAAAGAATAATTGTCCTGATACAGGATGTGAAGAATGCTTTATATATGAAGAAAAAAATATCCCTTTCTTAAAAGATTCAATGTCTTGTTTGTTGGAATGGTGGTTGATGGAGATAGTAAAGGTACATTCCTTCAAGAATTGACATTTCATTTAGACAATCATGTTATATCTTTATCCTCAAAACAAAGGACAGGATATGTAGAAATATTCATAGATGGCATAAAACTAAATACAAGCCCAGTAAAATGGAAATATAAGACTAAGGGATTATTGCCAGATATGATTTCAAAAATTCCAACAGGGCGTAGATTTCTTCTTTCAAAGCTATTCAGATTGAGTAACTTGGATACAATTAAATCTTCAGATTTAGAAGAACTTATCAATTATGCTTCTTTTCAGGAAGAGGATATATATAAATATTTGAAAGGCTTGCAGCAAAATTCATTAGCAAAAGTACTAATTGACACTTACAAGCCAAATACAAAAGATTTTTCTCTTTTATGTGGAAATCTGAATCTTTACGCTATAAATAAACTCATGTTTTTTATAGACCAATTGATTCGTGCGGATTTCCAAAGATCCAGTTATATCGAGCCGATAAGGTTTGGTTTTGAACGCTATATAAGAAATAAAGATTTTGCTGTGGATGAAATCACGTCTTCAGGAAATAATGTTGTTGATTATATTCAGTCTTTGAGCAGAAAGAAGAAAAAAGAGTTTGATGCATTTATTAAGGATTCTTTAGGTATTGAGATACTGCTTTCTAATGATGACAACAAGTCATATACAGATAATCAGAGCATTTATGTTGTGGTAGATGGAGAAAAGGACAATATTGTAGATGTGGGTCAAGGTTATTCACAAGTACTTCCTATTGCTGTTATGTTATGGGACATTGCTAACAAGCAGCATAAATGCGAGTTTTCGGATACTATTGTAGTAGAACAGCCAGAAGTGCATTTACATCCGTCAATGCAGGCTGATATGGCAAAGTTGTTTTTGAATGCATTGAAGCTATCAAAAAAGAAAAATAATTCTATTCGGTTGATAATAGAGACACATAGTCCTATAATAGTGAATAGACTAGGGAAAATGATACGCACAGGAGAACTTGAGTCGAAGGAATTATCTGTTTTTCTTTTTAATAAAGAAAAAGGAATTTCAAGTATTCAGACAACTTCGTACGGCAGTGATGGACGAATAAAAAAATGGCCTATTGGATTCTTAGATTCTTAGAATAAAAATAATATGTTGTTAAATCTTGATGATAGTTTATTGGAAACTGAAGACCTCGAAAGAAGGGATAAAATTGCAGATTGTATATCCAATATCCTTTTAGGTTTTTATGAAGCTAATATATTAGTTCAAGCTTCTGATGAATTATATGACTTCTATGAACCATTTATAACGGATAATAGAGCGAAAAGAGCTTTGGCTTATTTAAAGGCGAATAATTCGTATGCTTATGATATAGAGCCTTTTAATGTGGTTAATAAGGAACCGAAAAAAGTAAAAACCTCGCAACGAGAAATGTCTATTTTCTTTTTTGAGAAAACGATTTCGGTACAAAAAGCAATTATATTGGGAGAAAATGCTAATGATGCATCATTCTATGGATATCTGGCTCACATCTATTATCCCAATGTACGTTTATCTTATAAAAAAGCTGGTGGTGGTGGAAGCACAACTAGTGATGTATTAGTTGAAATCCAAAAACAAAATGAGCGTTTTTGCTTAGTTGTTGCTGATTCAGACAAGCGTTATCCTAATGCACCTATGGGTGGTACAGCAGAATCTGTCGGTAAAGTATGGAATCGAAATCTCACTCAAATAGGCGTATATACAATTGCAGTTCATGAGGTTGAAAATTTACTTCCTGTAGGATTTGTTAAGAAGATGTCTAAAACAAACAAAGAAGCTAGAAATTTCTTGTCAAAATTGTTGCAGAGTGAGAATTTAAAATTTTATTGGAGGTATTATGACATTAAAGAGGGTGTCTGTATCTCTGAAATTGAATCTTCTGCTGATTATTACTCATTTGCAGAGAAACTCTACAAGGAAGTTTATGGCACTAAGCAGTCTTTTGAAAAATATTTGGCTCAACTGAAACTACCTAAGAAAGAGAAAAAAGTATTCCCTATTATTAGAGGTGATTTGCTAGACAAATTTGTTTCTTTAAAGGAATTAGATAAGATAAAATTTCCAATGACTCTTTTTGTTCAAGAGTGTAAGGATATTGCTCAAAAAGTTGTAGAATTTGCTTGTTGTCGATCAAATGATGACCCGCTTAATATTTAGTAAACCACCAATGCAACATAAGGTAGGCTGAAATAGAAATATTACCTTTGCCTCCGTTTTTAAATTCATAGAAATGGAAAGCAAGAAATATTTTGAAAAAGTGATGCAAGACTACAATCCAAACCGTAAAGGTCGTAGTTTGCGCAATTATTTCAGAGGATGTGTAAGTTTCTAAATAATAAATAAGGTGATTTTCCATCGATGACTTGCCGTTCTAAGTACTTAGTTTTTCTCCAGGCGGTCCCATCCCGCATAATATGGCGTAGACCTTTGATGGTCCGCCAACCTTAGAGCGTAGCGGTTCCGAGCACCGGAGGGCGGTTACATCCCTAATCCCTATGGTAGGGATTTAGGGCTTGGGTATAGGGTAAGGACTCCGCTGGGGAGGGACAGGTGGGGCAAATACAGCACTGTAGGGCGGTTTCCTTCTTCTCGCCTGAGGTTTCTGTCCCCCGCAAACGGGGGAACCGAAGGGGGTGTAAAGACCATTGAAGAAGACCGAGATGAGAGGTGGAGCTCTTTAATGGTAAAGAAGGACGGGTTGATTTTAGAAAATTCAGCACCATCATGTAAGCAGTAGATGTAATTCCTGAGAAAGTGAAGAAAATCAACAATAAGATTTCTCCAATCCAGAGTGATTACATCGAAAAGTATTTGGCAGAAAAGCCATTTATACGTGACATTTTCAGTAGAGATTAAGTTTTAATAGATTTATGAGAGATAGAAACAATCAGAATAGCTCTTCTCAGACGCCATTCTCTGGGATACTATATAAACTCAAAGTATCCCTCTTTGCGAATAAATTGACGAATTGGTATTTTTCAAAGGCAACCCTGCCATATTGGTGCATTCTCGCCCTCGATAGCATTTCTATCGTCATAGCGGGTATGATTGCAACCTATATAGCAGAGGGTGGAGATGTGTTGGCACGCAACTTCTGGAACTACCTCCTCATGTTCGTCTGCTCCCTGCCACTCTTCGTGGTAGGTATGCGTATGTTCCATACCTATTCCGGTATCATGCGCTACTCATCATTCGTTGACCTGCTTCGCATTTCCGGAGCCCTCGTTGTCGGTTTCATCTTGAATTGCGTACTTCTCCAGGTGATTCCAGAAAATATCCTTTGCGAGATTACCACAGAGTCCATTGTCGTCATGCTCTTCATATCCATGATAGAGATGTGGACGATGCGAATCCTCGTGAAGTATATGTACGACTCCAGTTTCTCTGCCGAAACCAAGACTCCGGTTTTCATCCTCGGTGTACGGGAAGGTGGTATCTCCCTGGCAAAGACCATGCGCAACGACCATCCTTCCCTGTATATCGTCAAAGGATTCACTTCTGAAGAAACCGCTATGGTAGGCAGATTCCTGCTGGGTTGCGAAGTCTATCCCTATGATGAGACTTTGATAGGCGTCATGCGTAAGATGAATGTCAAGACCCTCTTCGTAAGCCCTCTGGTCACAGAGAAGTTCCTGGAGAAGCAGGATATGATCGACAAGCTCACTGCAGAAGCATCAAGATTATGATGATGCCAAAAGCACAGAGCTGGGATGCAAGTCAAACCTCCGTCATCAGATGATGCGAGAGGTGGATATCGAAGATCTTCTTCCACGAGACAAAATCGAAGTGGATATGAATGCGATAGGAAAGCTCCTCAGCGGTCGCACCATTCTGATTACGGGAGCAGCTGGAAGTATCGGTTCCGAGATGGTAAAGCAGATTGCCATCTATAAGCCTCAACGCCTGATTCTCGTTGATGAAGCTGAGACCCCAATGCATGATGTCCGCCTCTTCATGAACAAGAACTATGCCGATATCCCATGCGAAACCATCGTCACCAGCATCACCAATGCCACCCGTATGGAGCGCATCTTCTCAGAGTATCATCCAGACTATGTATTCCATGCAGCAGCTTATAAGCATGTACCGATGATGGAGGACAATCCAGCCGAGGCAGTACAGAATAATATATATGGTACGCGCGTGATAGCCGATATGGCTGTGAAGTACGGCACCAGGAAGTTTGTGATGATCTCTACCGATAAGGCTGTGAATCCAACCAACGTGATGGGTTGTAGCAAGCGAATCTGCGAGATTTATTGCCAGGCATTGAACAAGGCGATTGTGGATGGCGAGGTAAAGGGCGTCACCCAGTTTGTCACTACACGATTCGGCAATGTCTTGGGAAGTAACGGTTCCGTTATCCCAATCTTCAAGAAGCAGATAGCGATGGGCGGTCCTATCACTGTCACCCATCCTGACATCATCCGTTTCTTCATGCTCATTCCAGAAGCCTGCAAGTTGGTATTGGAGGCAGGTACCATGGGTAAGGGAGGCGAGATCTTCGTCTTCGATATGGGTAAGCCAGTCCGTATCGCCGATTTGGCAAAGCGCATGATAGCCCTTTCGGGAGTAGATGGCATCGACATCAAGTACGTTGGACTCCGAGATGGAGAGAAACTCTTCGAGGAAGTTCTGAACGATAAGGAAGCTACGATTCCAACCCATCATCCAAAGATCATGGTAGCCAAGGTTCGTGAGTATCCATACGAGTTGGCTCGCAAGAACGAGGAAGACCTCTATCAGCTCTCCTTCACCTACGATGATATGGCAATCGTGAAGAAGATGAAGGAGATCGTACCAGAGTACAAGAGCCAGCACTCAAAGTACAGCGAGCTTGATCACAATTAAACATTATACATTAACAATTATACATTAAAAAAGATGTTATTACTTTTATTAATACTTTTCGGAGTCCTCTCCGTCCTCGCCCTCCTCATTATCCTCTGGGATTATTTCAAGCATGGAGGTGCAGCGGTATGGGACACAGAACATCCAGGCAGAATCATTACCCAGAAGGTAGCGAAGAACAGAAAGAAGAAATAATCCCACCGATACTCACCGATTATCACGGATAGGGTTATGCTCCATAAGTATGATACTTAGCTATCGTAACCATAATACTTAGCCATCGTAACCATCTTGTTTACGCCTTACTTACTACCTTCCTAGAAGGGCAAGTCGGGGCGGTATCCTGCAGGGGATAGTCGTTCTCTAAGAAAGAGTGAGGGTGAACACTTGGCGATGAAGTCGGTGATGGGTGAACCCCGATGCCAACCTTTAGCGTTAATAATGTGTTAAATATACCCTATAACACATTGTAATATAGATTCTTATATTTCTAGCATGCGCTGTATATACAAAGTTCTTTTTACTAGGGTTCACCCCGGAGCCGAAAAGGTGAATGCTTGGGGCAAGTGTTCACCCGCTGTTCACCTCCACGGCGGCAGTATTTATGTGGTACGCACCCTCAAGGTAGCTGGCCGAGACCAGGTGATGCAGATAATGGACTATCTGGACAACATAGAAGAGGAATATCACAAGTTCTATCCCAACGATCCCTGCCCGATGGAAGGTGGCTACAAGGCAAGCTTCGAAAAATCTTCTTGAATTTTAAGAACTAAAAAATATAAAAACACAATATCATGATGAATGATTTTAAAGATATAAAAGTAGCAGTAGCCGGTACCGGCTACGTCGGTCTGAGCATAGCAACGCTATTGTCCCAGCACCATCATGTAACAGCAGTAGATGTAATCCCAGAGAAGGTGGAGAAACTCAACAATAAAATTTCTCCAATCCAGGACGATTACATCGAAAAGTATTTGGCAGAAAAGCCATTGAACCTCGTGGCAACCCTTGACGGCAAATCAGCTATAAGGATGCAGACTTCGTAGTGATTGCAGCACCAACCAACTATGATCCAGTAAAAAACTACTTCGATACAACCCATGTAGAAGAAGTCATCGACCTGGTTCTGGATGTAAACCCAGATGCAGTGATGGTCATCAAGAGCACCATCCCTGTAGGTTACACCCGCTGTCTCTATTTGAAGTATGCCAAGAAGGGCGTGAAGAAGTTCAACCTTCTCTTCTCTCCAGAGTTCCTTCGTGAGAGCAAGGCACTCTATGATAACCTTTACCCAAGCCGCATCATCGTAGGTATCCAAAGATTATCGAGCGCCCAGAGTTTGCAGAGGAGAACGAGGCTATCAAGTCAGTAACCAATGTCGAGATGCTTAAGGAAGCAGCCAAGACCTTCGCTGCTTTGCTCCAGGAAGGTGCTATCAAGGAGAACATCGATACCCTCTTCATGGGCATGAAGGAAGCTGAGGCTGTCAAGCTCTTCGCCAATACGTATCTGCACTCCGAGTAAGCTACTTCAATGAGTTGGATACATACGCCGAGGTGAAGGGTCTCGACACCCAGAGCATCATTCGTGGTGTGAGTCTTGATCCAAGAGTAGGCGACTATTATAACAATCCTTCTTTCGGCTATGGCGGCTATTGCTTCCCAAGGATACCAAGCAGCTTTTGGCAAATTACAAGGATGTGCCAGAGAACCTCATCGAGGCCATAGTAGAATCCAACCGCACCCGCAAGGACTATATTGCCGATGCCGTATTGCGCAAAGCAGGTTGGTATGGTTATAGTGAGAATTGCGAATATGGTCACTCCCCCAGGGGGAGAAGGAGAGGGGCTGTACAGTGGGCGTTATCGCCTTACTATGAAGTCAAACAGCGATAATTTCCGTCAGTCCTCCATCCAAGGCATCATGAAGCGTATCAAGGCCAAGGGTGCAGAGGTGATAATCTATGAGCCAACGCTTGAAGATGGTTCAACGTTCTTTGGAAGCAAGGTGGTAAATGACCTTTCAACTTTCAAGTCAAAGAGTCAAGCGATAATCGCCAATCGTTATGACAAGTGTCTTGATGATGTAGAAGAGAAGGTATATACAAGAGACATATTCCGAAGGGATTAAAACGAAAAGCTGATTATATATTTGGTCAGGTATACCTTGGGCTTCCGAATGGTTAATGTATTATGAATTATGGCTTGCAGCAGGAGAGTGGTTAGGAGAGGGGGTACATCCGTTAAAAGATGAGAAGAAAAAAGAATAGAAAAAAATCGAGGAAACTCGTATCTAGAGATACTACTCCCACATTTTGCGTCTTTATTGTGGTAGCAAGTCTCAAAAAATACAATTAAATAACGTGCTCATAGATGAAATCAACAGTTCATGGTTCGAAACCATTGCACGCAACAAATGACAACATCCCGAGTATTGCGTTAACAGTTAACAAGATAGGCTTCGTATCGCCTGCAAGGCGGTAAGCACCCGTTAGTTGTATTGCCGCCGAGAATATAGCCTGATTATTAAGGGTAAAGATGTCAGTTTTTGCATGGTTTAACTCGCACATAGTGCGTCAAACAATCGCGACTCTGTTGCGTCAAACAATCGCAATTCTATTTAAAACACTCGCAATTCTATTGCGTCAAACAATCGCAATTCTATTGCGTAGGCAATTCACGAGCAACCCCTTTAGGGGCGAGAGCTTGCTTGCGAGTACAGGCCCGGCCGGCCAGGCTTTAAGTCCTCCCTCCTGAGGATGGGAGGATTTAGGAGGGAGGTGGAACCTCTCCTAGCAGGAGAGGACAGGTGAGGTAGAAAAATTAATCAAAATTATTGCCATTGTGATTGAATGCACACTCTCCTAATTTGCCAATGAATATGGATATGGTCGTTAACCTTCTACGCCCTCAATTAGAAGTTACTAAAGAAGATATAGAGCCAATCATTTATAGGGCCTCTACCATCATAGGGACCTAATTGGCTCTCCAAATGCATTTATTAAAAATACCACGAAATAGAATTATGCAAAACATTAAGAATGAAATCCTCTATTGGATAGGAAATAAATCTGTAACAATAGATGCGTTTCATTACTTCAAAAAATATGCGAGTTACGCGTTAACAGTTAACACTAATTTAATAAGTAGATAATTAGATATGAAAACAATAATGTTAGTCTTCGGCACTCGTCCCGAAGCAATTAAGATGTGTCCGTTGGTGAAGGAATTCCAGAAGCGGACAGAAGAGTTCAAAACCATCGTGTGTGTAACAGGTCAGCATCGAGAGATGCTTGATCAAGTGCTCAAAATATTCGATGTCAAGCCAGACATTGACTTGAACATCATGAAGCAAGGTCAGGACTTGACAGATGTGACTGTACGTATCCTCAACGGCATGCGTGACGTGTTCAAAGAGTGCAAACCTGATGTAGTGCTCGTTCATGGTGATACTACCACATCTACAGCTGCTGCCCTTGCTGCCTTCTATGCACAGATTCCGGTAGGCACGTAGAGGCAGGGCTTCGCACACATAATATATATAGTCCTTGGCCGGAAGAGATGAACCGCCAGATTACAGGTCGCATTGCTACCTATAACTTCTCGCCAACACCACTCTCAGAGAAGAACCTGCAAGAGGAAAAAGCTCATGGCAACATCTATGTCACTGGCAATACCGTTATCGATGCCCTCCACATGGTAGTGGATAAGCTGAAGAACGATACCTCACTTGCCGAAGAGCAGAACAAAGTCCTTCTTGAAGCTGGATATGATGTTACAAGACTTAGCAATGGCAAGAAGCTCGTCCTCATTACTGGCCACAGACGTGAGAACTTTGGCGATGGCTTCATCCGTATGGTGATGGCAATGAAAGATCTTTCTGAGAAATATACCGATGTTGACTTTGTTTATCCAATGCACCTTAATCCAATGTGCGCAAGCTATCCATGAAGTATTTGGTGAAGACCTTACCCGTCCGAATTTCTTCTTCATTGAGCCACTCCAATATCTTGAGTTCGTTCATTTGATGAGCAAAGCTACCATCGTCCTCACCGATTCAGGCGGCATACAGGAAGAAGCTCCAGGACTTGGAAAGCCAGTCCTCGTAATGCGCGACACTACTGAACGTCCAGAGGCTCTTGCCAGTGGAACTGTTCATCTCGTAGGAACAGATTACGACAAGATTGTAAATGAAGTCAGCACACTCCTCGATGATGCAGCTGCCTATGAAGCTATGAGCAAAGCTGTTAATCCTTATGGTGACGGTCAGGCTTGCCGCAGAATTGCCGATTTGCTTTCAGGAAAGGAAACTGATAGGTATGAAGTGTAAGAATCGACTACACTTTAAGTTCAATATTTCCATGGAGTTATCTTCGAATCGGTTAAAGATAGCTTCAAGGATTAGAAACTACAAATGTATATGTATTTACCCGCAGAAGACTTAAAAGAAGTCCGCATTTTTCGTTCCAGAGTTATTCGAATAACTGAACATAGGGTTGAATGTCCCATTCACCTAAGAGAGGAAATCGCATCCATAATTAGCGAAACTGTATCTGTTCGTTCCGGCAAAAAAACAATTTTTGAAGTAGAACGTGATATTCTACCTATGGTAACCTACCTCTCTCATTCTAAAATTGAGATAGAGAAAGAATCTTTCGTTGGCAAAAAGAGTTTTGCCAACGAAGAATTGGAACTTCTTATTAAACTGCTAGAATAAATATGGTACCTGAAATATATTATCTACAGATACACTTAGCTCAAGTATCACATGAGATGGATTGTTTGCACGAGAAGGTTAAAAATGGTCTTTTCGAAAATAAGAAACTTATAGCTTATATATCAACCCTAAACGATATTGTTGCTGAGATACGAAAGACAGATTTCGCTTCAAAGTCCGACAACGATAAAGAACAAATCAGATACATATTGCTGTTTATGTCAGTTTGCGTCCAATACATCAAATCTGCGACAATAAATGACATGAAATCCGCTGTCTATGTTTGTCTTCGAGCTGCTTTAGAGGATTGGGTAAAAGGCAATCCGTTAGACTATGTTGTTACAACATATAAAGGAAATGTTGGGACTCACCATTACCAACCATGGACTGTCGATAAACAATCTATCAAAGCAATATATGATATATATTCCATTAGCTTTACAGATAAATTGGTATCATTAGCATATCCTTCGTACCTAGAAAAGGATTTCCTTAGCAATGTATCATTATATCATGAATTGGGTCACTTTATTGATTTATCAGAATGGGATATTACTGCCAGACTGACCAATTTCATTATTGACAACAAGTGTTTGCAGATGCAGGACGTATATTTTAAGAATGTTGATACTACTATACTCTTTGATAAGACAAATAAATTGTGGCCTGCTGAATGGAACAAATTACACAGGATGCTTTGTGAGTATTTTGCAGATATCTTTGCTGTTCAATACATCGGCAGACACAAAATCCATTTGAGTCAGTATATAGCAGGTGACAATGGATTTGACAACGAACATCCCTCTACTGAAGCAAGGACAATAGCGATAAATAATTTTTTAGGGCCAGAATCCAACAATGATGATTTCATCAAACAGCTACGTTGGGCTACAAATAGTATAACAGGCAGACCCTTAAAACAAAGAAATATTGCATTACCAAAAGATGATTTACTCAACAACCAGCCTTGTTCTATAACTGATAAGCACCAATTACATACGCTTCTGCAAAATGCGTGGGAGATATGGGAGGCAAGCTCCAAAGGAAATAAAATGAATCCTACTTGATGTCTGCTTATGGGCGAATGAATAGTTTGTTAGAGCAGTCAATAATGAATTACGAGAACAACAAAAAAAATCATAACGAGTCAAGCGGATGCGAAAGCGGAGACTATGCCGTGGTGCGTTACCGCCATCCGCTTCAATGAGAAACATTCGCATACAGTATAAAAATAACAATAATATGGCATATAGTTCAGAACAAATTATTGGATCAACCATTTGGAAACTTCTTGAAAGGACAAGTTCACAAATAATTGCACTTGTGGTTACTATTGTTCTTGCAAGAATCTTGATGCCAGAAGAGTATGGTATTATAGCTATTCTTATGGTGTTTATTAATCTTGCAAATGTAATTGTGGATGGAGGCCTTAATACTGCCTTAATACAAAAAAAGGCATCGGATTCAACTGATTTTTCTACGATTTTCGTTTTTAGTATTATTTTGGCGGCGATAATATATATTTTACTTTACATCTTTGCTCCTTCAATTGCTCGATTCTACAATAATGATCAATTAGTTGCCGTTCTGAGAGTATTGAGCATTGTTATCTTCCCAACATCGATTAACGCGATTCAGAGAGCATATATATCAAAAAATATGTTGTTTTCTAAGCTGTTCTACAGCAGTATAGGAGCAACAATAATTTCTGGTGTAGTGGGCATATTGATGGCACTCAGGGGATTTGGTGTTTGGGCTCTTGTTGGGCAACAGATAGTCTATCAATTTGCTAATGTAATTATTATGTGGATTACAATAGAATGGCGACCACAATTCCTATTCTCTTATAGTCGATTCAAAGGGCTTTTTGACTATGGTTGGAAAATTTTTATGACAAATTTTATTATTGCATTATATGAAGATATAAGAAGTTTAATCATAGGTAAGGTTTACCAACTTCTGCTTTGGCCTACTTTGATAGAGGAAAACAATTTCCTAACTTGATAATGTCAAATATCAACGCGTCATTGCAAACTGTTTTGCTACCAGCATTCGCTGATGTCCAAGATGACAGAGTTAGGGTCAAACAGATGATGAAAAGATCAGTAGAACTGACCAATTTTTTCATTTTTCCACTTCTTATCCTACTTATGCTGCAGCCAAACCTTTCGTATTATTAGTGTTGACAGATAAATGGATAGATAGTGTTCCTTTTATTCAGATCTTTTGTGTTGCATATTTGATGATGCCAATTCAGAATTCAAATATGAGTGCAATTAGGGCTTTGGGATATAGTGGTACAACATTAAAACTGGAGATTATTAAAAAGATATTAGAAGCAATAATTCTGGTCATTAGTTTTATGATTAATGTTTATGCTGTTGCCTGGGGAATTGTAGTTTATAATTTTCTTTGCATTTTCATTAATTTGTATCCTTGCGTACGTATTCTAAATTATGGAATAATGGAACAAATACGAGATATGTTACCTACAGTAGTCATTTCAAGTATTACTGGTGTTGTTGTATATTTTCTTTCTTGGCTTAATTTCTCGCTTTATTCCTACTATTAATTCAAATTGTTATAGGGCTGTTGCTTTATTTATTCCTTAATTTCTTATTAAAAACAGAAGGTTTTCGTTATATAGTTTCAATGATAAATAGTCATCGCAACAACAATGAGAGATAAATCAATAGATGCAACCGCAGGACTTCTGATTCTATTTATGATATATGGTCATGTAATGAGTTGGACAAACTTGACAGAAGCTCATTCCTTTATTGTACTGGACCGTATTTTTTGTTTTTTTATGCCGTGGTTCTTCTTTAAGGCTGGTATGTTTTACAAACAAGAGAAAATTGATTTAGTTTGCAAAGCAGGATATAAGCGTTTATTGGTTCCCTATATAGTATGGGGAGATTGTCTGAAAACCCATAGCAGCCAAAATGTCTCCTAATATTTCTTATTGTTAACACTTTATCTTTGGTTTTCTCGAAATATTTTCGTAACTTTGTAGCTATCAAACATTTATCGCTTATGAAGTACATTAAAGGTGAAGATAGAAGACAATACGTATTGTTTCCGGCTTGTCTGGACGAGTACATCGAGCAGGATAATCCCGTTCGCTACATTGATGCGTTTGTAGATAGCCAGGATTTAGAAGAACTCGGCTTCAATCATACTAAACGTGAGGCTCCTGGAAATGGTGGACGACCTTCATATGACCCTTCAGACATATTGAAACTACTCATTTATGGTTATTTCAATTCTATCCGTTCTTCTCGAAAGTTGGCCAAAGCGTGCGTTGTCAATATCGAGGTTATGTGGCTTTTAAGCAAGGTAACCCCTGACTTTCGTACAGTTTCTGATTTCCGAAAGGATAATTTGCAGCCTATCAAGAAAGTTTTTAAATCATTGAATAAGCAGTTGGATTCCTTTGGACTCTTCAGCCATTCTTACTTATCTATTGATGGTAGTAAGTTCAAGGCTGTAAATTCCAAGGATAACAACTTACTCTCAATAAGCTTGATGATCGTATTGCCCGTCTTGAAGCGCATGAGCGTCAGTACTTGGAGGATTTGGAAAAGAACGACTTCGATGATGAACGTAAGCTTGGCAGGGATGAAACCGAGCTTAATCTGGAGGTGGTTCAGAAGCGTCAGGCGGATTACAAAGAATATCGTAATCAACTGGAGGAAAGTGGAGAGAAACAACTTTCACTCACAGATCCTGATTCTAAGTTGATGAAGTTCAATGACGGTTTTAACGTTGGCTATAATGTACAGACAGCCGTCGAGGCAGACAGTCATCTGATAGCCACCTACAATGTTACCACCAATCCTACTGATCATGGCGAAATTACGGAAACACTGACTGAGGCCAAGAATGATTTGGAACATGAAATAGTAGAAGTTGTTGCCGACAAGGGTTATCAAGATCCAAAAGACATGGCAAACGCTTTGGCTGCCGGAATCATCCTAATGTAATACAGCGAGATGGCGATGATGTTGCTGAAGTAGAGTTTGAATATGTAGAAGCTACCGTAACAGATGATATGCTAAACAGCAAAAAGCCCGAGAATCTCGAAACTTGCCTTAAGGCTGGCAAAATACCGACTGCCTATGCAGGCATCCTTGACTCTCCCCAAATTGGTGTTCGTAAATCCTACGAATGTACGGCATCAAGTAATATAAAGGAAATGTCTGATGAGGAACTCAAACAGCTTGCGCTGCAAGGCTACTTTGTCAGAGATGCTGCTAAGAATTTAGTGTATTGTCCGCAGGGCTCTATATTACGTCAGAAGTCCTTAAAGAAGGATGGCCGTATCCGTTATTGCAATAAGTTGGCTTGCAAAAAATGCTCGCATAAGTGTACTAAAGCAGCATTTAAAGAAGCAGACTTCAACAAGGATACTCTCGTGATGAAAGCTCAGAATTACAAGGTAGACTTCAGTAATCATCAGGAAGACCAGGAACCTCCTAAGACTAAGATGAAACGAGAAGTTAAAGAACACAAGATTGTGACATACAAACTTCATTTAGACAAGAAGAAGATGGCGCAAAGAATGTGTCTCTCAGAACATCCTTTTGGAACGATGAAGAGAACCTTAGGGGCGTATTATTTTTTATTGAAAACGAAGGTTAAGGTGGAGGCCGAAATGGCCTCATCTGCCTCGCCTATAACATGCGTAGAGCCATCTCTATGCTTGGCGTTCCACAATTGATCGCAAAGATGGCATAAGGGGAAGAAGGAGGTCCCCACAACTTAATTTTTAGACCTCCTATCACTTATTTTCGCTCGATTTGAGCACATCAATTATGAATTTTATTAGAAATCGAAATTTTAGAGCTGGTCCCCAGACTAGCTTAGAGGCTTTATATGCCTCAAAACAGTGATAAACAGCAGAAAATCAAGGTTTTCGGACGGTCTGTGGGGGGGTAGGATTTATTACCCATTATTTACAGCCATTTGTATCAGGGGACATATCAGTTAGTCATGCCTTTCTTGCAGGACTCAAGACAATTGTTTTGTCTGGTAAAATTGTAGGAAACTCAGCAATATGGTTTTTGCTTAGTTTATTTATGGTGAGATTACTATGGCATTTCCTTGTAAAGATTGATAGAATCATTTTAGTTGTTATAACTATAGTAATCACTACAGTGATAATTATATCAATAAAACAAGATTGCTCCGCTATGTACTATCCAGAATATCTCTACAATACGTTTCTGGGTGTGACCTTCTTCTCAATAGGAGCATGCTTAAAAGAAAGGCAATATAATAAAATATTATTTTGTACATCAATAATGGTTTATCTCTTATTACTATTATCAAATCCATCTAGGGTTGATTTTTTCCATAGTAAACTCATAGAGGGTAATGTAGCAATGTGGATGATACAAAGTTTGTGCGGCATTTTTATTATTAATAATGTATCAAAAAAATGCCTAGCATATACTAGATTTCTCCAATATGTCGGCCTAAATTCTATGGTATATTTAGTAATACATTTTGTTATTGCCAACGTGACTCGACTATTTGTCGCCCCGTTATGTTTATCGAATCAGACAATGTCGATAATATACATTTTTACAATATTGTTTTTTACTCCAATAGCAGTTAAAATAGTTAATAAGGAAAATAATAAATGGATTATTGGTCTTTAATATTAAAAAAATTATCACAATATGAAGATTGGAATTGTTACAACATGGTTCGAACGTGGAGCAGCATACGTTTCGAAGCAATTTATGGATGTTCTTCAAAAGACAGACGAAGTGTTTATCTATGCACGAGGTGGTGAGAAATACGCTATAGGAAATCCCTTATGGGATTTACCCAATGTTTGGTGGGGTAAACGAAGCGAAGCGATGCTTAGAACAGTTGAAAGATCATATATTTATAAAAAAGATTTTATTAAGTGGATTAAGCAAAATAGAATTGAAATAGTTCTATTTAATGAACAGAGATATTACCAACCTATTCTTTGGTGTAAAGAATTAGGAGTAAGATCTGTTGCTTATGTTGACTATTACACGGAGGATACTTTGCCATTTTTTGAAGCTTACGATTGTTTAATATGCAACACACAAAGGCATGCTTTTGCAATGCGTAATCATACAAACTCTGTCTATCTCAAATGGGGAACAAATACATCATTATATAAACCGATAGAAAGGCAGCATGACAATGTTTCCTTTTTCATTCTGCAGGCATGGCACCTTTTAGAAAAGGAACAGATATACTCCTGCAGGCTTTTTATAATATGAAGAATAGGAAAAAAGCCAAATTAATTATTCATTCGCAAGTTAACCTTTCTAAAATTTTTCCTGATTTGAGTTCTCAAATAAAGGAAATGTGTAATGATAAAACGCTACAGATAATAGAAAAGACTGTAACGGCTCCTGGCTTGTATTATTTAGGTGATGTATATGTTTACCCCTCCCGATTAGATGGTATAGGTCTCACATTAATGGAGGCAATTTCCTCTGGTTTGCCTATTATAACAATTGACAATGCACCCATGAATGAATTTGCAGACGAATCATTTGCATTGTTGTGTGATGTAGAATACTTTTATTGCAGATATGATGCATATTATTGGCCAATGAGTGTTGCAAATATTTCGTCACTAACCGAAAAATTAAATTGGTTCATCACTAATAATGACAAACTAAATGAGATGAGCATAAACGCGAGAAGATATGCTCTCTCAGAACTAGATTTCGAGAAAAACATGGGAGAATTACATCGTATATTGAATGATGTGAGTATTAAATCAATAGATAAGTCTCTTGTTAGTAATATTTATAACTATGACCGGTCTCATTTTACAGTTCATCGTTTTATAATAAACTGGTTTAAAGAAACTTTAAAAAGGAGTAGCTTTATAAGGAACATATTAAATAGATAGAATTACACTTGCATTATGAAAGTACTATATATTACCCATGCAACTGATTTATCGGGAGCAAATCAAAGTATGCTGCAAATGATTAGAGAATTAAAAGATAATCATGGAATACAGCCTTTTGTTATCTGTCCCCACATATATGAGTCAAAGGACCGTAATATTCAAACTGAATGCAACAAGATTGGCATTCCTTGCATAAGTCATAGAATGACCAATTTCAAGAGAAGGAAAACATCTTTTTTCCAAAAATTATACTTTGTCGTTTTTCAAAGCATCTATGTGTTGCATTTGTTATGGATTTTGAGAAACAAGTCTTTCGACATTATCCATTCCAATTCTAGTGTAACGGATACAGGTGCGTATTTAGCATATTTTAAAAAAACACATCACGTTTGGCATCTTAGAGAATTTGGTAAGGAGGATTTTGGATTGACTTCTTGTTTAGGGCCTAAATACGAAAAATTCATTTACAAGAAAGCCGATGTTTTTATAGCTATTTCCGATGCGGTTAAAAGAGTTTTTAGCCAAGTTATTGACGTTCGTAAACTCGTTCGAATATATAATGGAATTAATCCGCCTGAATCGAACAATGTATCTCAACACAATAATCGAGTCGTTAAGTTTTGTGTTGTGGGGAGGGTAGACGAGAACAAAAATCAAATGGAAGCAATAAAGGCTTGTTCATTGTTAATAAAAGAAGGGATTACAAATTTTGAGCTAATAATAATAGGAAGAACCGAAGAAAAATATGAGATGTATATAAGTGATTATATCCGAAAAGAGAGTCTTGAGAACAACGTGAAGTTGTTAGGACAAAGATATGACGTTTCTCAATTGTTGACTTCTATGGATGTAGGTCTTATGTTGTCCAAAGCTGAAGCTTTTGGACGTGTAACTATAGAGTACCAACTCCATAACTTAGCCGTTATAGCATCTGATTCAGGAGCAAATTCTGAATTAATAGAAGACAATAACACGGGTTTATTGTACCGACTTGGCGACGTTGAGGCATTAAAGAAAAAGATGAGTCTTTTGATTAGTGATCCAGACAAGTTAAAATCTATAGCCTTGTCAGGTTATAAAAATGCAAATTCTACATTTAAATCAATAAATAATAGCAATGCAGTTTTTGATGTTTATAATAGATGTGCAAATTATAACTTTAGAAAATCATAAATACAAATGAATTATGTTAGGCATATTTAAGAATGTTTTCTCACAGTTTAGTCTTCCAATAGTAATAGTATATTGTATATTATTATTGCTATATCCTTTTGTTTTTAATAGACTTATTACATTGCCATCAGAGAGTGTTCTAATGGTTGTAGGTTTATTTGTTGTAGCCTTAGCAAACATATCCAGTAAAAAGGCAAAAGTGCAATTAACTCCCATTTTGACAACATGTATAGTCGTACAACTTTTTACTTGGTTTTTATATTTTTTAATACACAATGACTCATCCTATTTGACGAGATGTTTTATTATTGTTCTAGTGTTGCTTGTTTTGTTTCTATTAGAAAGGACAAACAATACTTGTAGATTCATTAATGTATGGATTTACATGATATGTTTATTTGCTGTAGGAGCTTTATTGACGTTTATTCTATATTTCGCTGGTATTATTAACCCATTAATTGTAACAGAAAACATTGATGGCCGTACCATGTATTGCTTTGGTCTTACATGTTCCAATTTTGTTGCTGGTAATATTATCAGACCTGCTGGATATTTTGACGAGCCTGGAGCGTTAGCATATTGGGGGATCATTGCTTTATTGTTTAATAAACTCTTTATTAAAAACTCCAAAGTTGAAATATTTACAATAATATGTCTTTTTAGTACGTTGTCTGCGGCTTATTTTGTGCAAATATCTTTATACTTCATATTCTTTTACGCAAGAAACATCAAAAAGGTAATTGTTCCCATAATTCTGATTGTGGGAGTTGTCATTTTCGGTTACTTTAAAGTATCAGATAATGAGATTGTTCAACGATATACTACAGAACGCTTTGAGGGTGGAACGATTCATTCCTCTCGAACAGGACTGTCAGAAATGGCTAAACAAAAATTCGAATCAAGTCCGATATTCGGAGTAGGAGCAAAAGAACTTGAGAAAGAGTATATGGCAGATAACCCGTATGAAATACCTGCTAAGGACGGAATAATTGGACTGATTATAACATATCTTCCTCTTATACTTATTATAATTAAATATGGACTTAGACATAAAGACGTTTTATTTGCATGCATAATTCTTGCAGCAGGATACTTACAAAGACCTTTTCATGTGAATGTCCTTCATTGCTTAATGCTTTATTTATTCGTAATATTAGTTTATGGATTTTATGGGAAAAACAAAAAACTCAGTTAAGATATCAATTGTCACAATCTGCTATAATGTAGCAGAAGACTTAAAAAAAACAATCCAGTCAGTTTCTACCCAAACTTATACAAACATTGAGTATATTATTGTTGATGGAAACTCTTCTGATAATACATTAAATGTTATTCGCGAACACGAGAGTATAATAACGAAATGGATTAGCGAACCAGATAAAGGCATTTATGATGCAATGAATAAAGGTATCGATATGTCAACTGGTGATTGGATTATTTTTATGAATGCAGGGGATGAATTCTATCATAAAACAGTCATAGAAAATCTATGTAATAAACTGTATGATTCTTCGGTCGGAATAGTTTATGGAGATGTTGAACTTGACTTTGGAAAATCAGGCAAATTAATTAGAAGCTTGCAATCTTTTGATGAGAAAGATGTAACCTTCGAACTCTGCCATCAGGGTATGATGACTCGTACTGAAATTTTAAAGAAAATCAAGTATGACACGTCTTTCAGAATAATGGCAGATTTGAATTCATTTAAGCAAATCAGAAATATGGGTTACAAATTCGAGTATATACCCATAACTTTTGCAACCTTTCAACTTGGAGGAATATCTTCCAGCAAACCATTCCTTTCATTAAAAGAGAGTTGTAGATTACATGATGTTAACAAGCTTAGCATTCGATATCTTAAGGGACTTCTTCGTGCTATAAGAAGTTACTGCTTGCAAAAGCTTTTATCAAAGGATATTTACAACGATATGTGGTATAAAAGAATTAATTCATTGAAATGTTATAAGCAAAAATAATTATGATAAGCGTTCAATAGCTTTACAACCTCCCTAGATATATTTTAAGAAAATTCTATATTCCATATAATAGGCTAAAAGTACGTATATCTGGTGCCTCTGATAGTGCAGGAAGTGTAGTAACCAAAGACATCCCTTCTGATTGTATTGCAGCGGGCAATCCCTGTCGGGTAATAAAAAGAATCAACAATGAATAAACAACCGCAGTTTTCAGCAACTATCTGCTACGATAGTAAAACCACTATTGTAGCCGGCTAAACAATTATACTTAATATGTCATTATCAAATTGGATCAAATGGTCGAAGGCAGACTATTATGTGCTCTTTGTGAAGGCATGGATTCCGTTTAATGCTTGGTATCATAAGACTTATTACGATGAGACGTCTTGTAAGACTGATAAGGATATGATTATCAAAGTTAAGACAATGGATAATCCTTATAAGCAAAAACTGAAGAATCTGCTTACTGCCACTGGAGTTGAAGCAGATGTATTCCGATTTCATTTGGCTCATTTATACCATGAATTGGAATTACACACAGTTCCTAATGCCAATGAAAGGTTATCTTTCAACACTATATGGGCGGATGAAAATAATTTGGATTCTGCTGTGGTGGTGTATGGTCAGAAAAAATATGTTTTCTCAAAGATTACCTCTCCTCCTGGAGGGAAGAAATTCAAGATAGAGATACAAAAGAAAGCGGATGGAACGACAAAAGCCATGATAGAGCTGTTCAAGAAGAATCTGGTTGAATTAACAGCTCATCCTGATTTCCTGACTCTCAACGAAACCGACAAGGAGAAGGTAAGGGAGTGTTTGACTAATGTACTAAGGCACAAACCAGCGGGGATCGTCAAACAGTCAAGGGCTAATGGCGGAAAACCATTACACGCTATCGTTATTGACTCTAAAATTCCTCTGTATCTCACTGATGATACGGACTTGGTGGCAAGGGCTGTGATACAATTGCTATACCAGTTGAGATGCATCATGTTTCATGGCAGCCTTGATCCTGCTGTTGCTAATCAAGGCATATACAAACATGCTTACCATATTCAGGAGATTCTCCTGAAAGAAATTGAAGATTAACGCAAGATTATTGGCAAGATGGAAAATATTAGAAATCACATAGAAGCAAAGAATAAGCCATTGGTAGAAATTCTCACCAATAACAGGTTTAAGATAGACGTTTTCCAACGCGAATACCGATGGAAACGCAAGCAGATAGAGGCGATGATAAGTGACCTCTACTCCAATTTCATGCGCTACTATAAACAGGGTGACGGTATGGAAGAGGTAGAGACATACGGCACTTATTACATGGGACCTATTGTTTTGTGCAAAGATTCAAAAGGATTATCGATTGTAGATGGGCAACAGAGGCTGACATCGTTGACGTTGTTGATAGTTTATCTGCTGCATGAAGAAAAGAAACTGCAGTTGAGCGAAGAGCAATGCCATTCATACGATAGTTATCTATATGTAAAGAAAGGAGCAGAGTCAGTCTTGTCATTGATGTGCAGTCAAGAATGGAAGTGATGGAGCATTTGATTAAGACGGGTGAGAGCAACTTCGTATACGATGGTTCAGAAAATGACGAGTCTGTTGCAAATATCCTGGAGAGATATGATGATATCTGTATGTTGTTTCCTGATGACCTGAAATCACCATCCATTTTTCCATTGTTTGTGGAATGGCTTGTCAATAATATCGTGTTGGTGGAGATTAAGACCTTTACGGTGGATAACGCATATCTTATCTTCGAAACCATGAACGACAGAGGATTGAGCCTCAACCCAAGCGAAATAATCAAGGCTTTCCTGATGTCGAAGATTGATGATGAGGAAAAGGCAGAAGATTGCAATGTGTTCTGGAAAGAAAGAATGGCAGAAGTGAAAGCTTGTGCCGGAGATGAAGGCGACATGAGCTTCTTCAGGGCTTGGCTTAGGGCAAAATATGCCGTAACCAAGAAGAACAAGACATCTGGTTCTTCCATGGAGGATTACGAGATGATTGGCAACCAATTCCATTCATGGATGAAAAACCATTTGAGCGTACTCAAGCTTTCCGCTGCCCAAGATTACTATTTCTTCATCAAGTCTGATTTCGATTTCTACTCTCGGTTGTATATGCAGATAATCGAATACAGGACAAAATCCAATGCTCGCGATCCGATGTTCAATATCGTCAGCAACTATTGTATAGCCGACTCTCTGTATATGCCCTTGATGATGGCTTCAGTTCAGAAATCCGATAATCAGGTAACCATTGACCATAAGCTGGAAGCTGTGAATAGATTTGTGGACAGATTCATAAATATCAGGACTTTGACGAGGAAGTCTGTTACACAGACAAGTATCAGAGACTATATATTTGAAATTGTCAAAGAAATAAGAAATAAGGATGAAGATCAGGTATTCAGCATATTAGAGATGAAGATTAACTCGTCCGAAATAGTTCCCTATTCTTTCATGGGGGATTCTCTTCTGGTTATATTCATTACCTTCTTGCACGCTTCTACTATCACAAAGGTGTTGGGGGGATGGATTATTTCAGCGATTATCTTCGTTCAAGAAAGAGAGGGTCGTATGTTGTCTATCAGATTATATACGAAGAAGACAATGCAGATGAAAGGTATGGCAAAGTTGCATACCCATATTACCAAATGTCCAACTACTGCCTTGTCAGACGCAATGAAGTCGATTATTTCGACAAATTGGATGTTGAAGAGAGAATACTACGTTTGTCGGAAAAAGGCTATATAGAACCATGGAGTTCAACAGCTGTTTTCTATCCTGATATATTCTGGAAATCAAGGGCATCACAACTATACTCTAACTTTGTTGGATTATGGAGATAAATGATAAAGTATATTTAGACAATTCGAATAATCAACAAAATAATCAGCAAGAATGAATAATCAACCTCAGTTTCAATTATAACCATCTGCTATAATAGCTCTGCAACTATTGAGCGGACGATAAAGTCAGTATTGGCTCAAACCTTTACTGACTATGAGTATATTATCGTGGATGGAGGGTCGAAGGACTCAACTCTCGATATAGTGAAGAAATACGAACCGCTGTTCGAGGGCCGAATGAAGTGGAAGAGTGAACCGATAAGGGAATCTATGATGCGATGAACAAAGGCATCGAACGCTCTTCGGGTATAATCATCGGTATCGTGAATAGTGACGATTGGCTGGAAGCGGATGCTTTGGAAACTGTCTATGCTTCGTTTGTAGATAACGGAGAAAGAACAGACTGTGTTTTTTGTGGAGGAATTGATTTCCATTATCAAGATGGCACAACTAAGATGATGATGCCAAACATCAATACATTCAAGAGACAAGCAAAATTATTCGTAATGTCTGGTATTCGCCATCCTGCTACTTTTTTGCCTAAGAATATTTACGACAAGCATGGGCTTTTTGATGCAGACATGAAATTGTCTGCCGACCAAGATTTTATCCTCAGATGCCATTTTCATGGAGTTAAGTTTGTAGCGATTGAGAAAGTTCTTTCAAATATGGCTGCAGGCGGACTATCAACGATTGGTGACAAAAAAGCCAAAATGTACTCAAGAAATGACAGAAAGCGCATGTTGAAGAAGTTCGGCAAGGGCGGTATTGCATATTATTGGTTATACTATTCTTGGTTAATTAGAGGCATTATACGAAAATATGCAGTTTTATATGGTTTTTACAAATAAGAAAGATGAACAACATGAAGTTTTCCGTTTGCATGTCGGTCTATAAAAATGACAATACAACTGATTTTGCAGATGCAGTTTTGAGTATCTACAATCAGACTTGTAGGCAGATGAGATAATTCTTGTCATCGATGGACCTGTTCCTGCAATTATGCACGATACTATATCTGCATTGAATGAACAAATAGATATTTTAAGGGTGATACAGTTAAAAGAGAATATGGGGCATGCTATTGCTCGACAGACAGGTCTAGATGCCGCAAGAAACGAACTGTGTGCCATTATGGATGCGGATGATATTTCTGTACCTAACCGCTTTGAGAAGCAGTTGAAGGCATTTGAAGAACATCCAGAGGTGAGTGTGGTGGGTGGTCTGATTCGTGAGTTTATCCATCAACCGGATAATGTGGTTGGCACCCGCATTGTGCCTGAGCATGATGCAGAAATCAAGGATTATCTGAAAAGGCGTTGTCCTATGAATCTCGTTACGGTTATGCTCAAGAAGAGCGATGTGATGAAGGTGGGTGGCTATTTGGACTGGTATTGTGAGGAGGACTATTACCTTTGGATCCGCCTCGCTCTTGGCGGTTACAAATTCCACAATCTTCAAGAGAATCTTGTCAATGTTCGCGTAGGCAAGGAAATGTATCAGCGAAGAGGTGGAATGAAATATTTCAAGAGCGAAGCTAGACTTCAAAAGTATATGCTTAATAAAGATATTATTAATTGGGGAGGATATTTAAGTAATGTCACAAAACGAATGATAGTTCAAGTACTTCTTCCTAATAAGATTCGTGGGTGGGTGTTTAGAACCTTCGCCCGAGAGTAGGAATAAAGAGCGATTGCATATCAGTCGGCCATTTCAAGAATGATATGCAAAAACTCGTAGTTATTGAATCTGTATACAAAAACGACAAGTCCGCTTATCTGAGGCTGTCATTAGATAGCATTTTCGCTCAGTCTTTTCAAGATTTCAAGTTATTATTATACATTGATGGTCCTGTTCCTGAAGGGATTTGGAGGGTCATTCGGTCTTATAAAGATGAGAGATTAGAGGTAATCGACAATCCTATTAATAAAGGGTTAGCGACAGCTCTTAACAACTTGTTAAGCAGATGCAAGGAATATTCCTTTATCGCTCGTATGGAAGCTGATGACATTGCATTGCCTGACCGTTTTGAAAAACAGATTGCTTATTTAGAAGCACATCCTGAGGTGGATATGTTGGTGGTGCTATCAATGAGATTGACGAAAATGGAAACGACAGAGGGAAAACAACTCGTTATCCCTGTGAATCAGATCTCTGCAGAGCATTCTTTGCAAAGAGAAATCCTGTAGCTCATCCAACCGTGATGTTCCGACGTAGTTTTTTCGAAAAGGCTGGATGGGAATATCCGACTGATTATGTTCGCAATGAGGATACCCGTCTTTGGCATGAGGCTATAAGCATGGATGCGTGATAGCCAACTTGCCAGATGTGCTGCTTAATTTCCGCATGACAGATAGTATGTTCAAGCAGCACAGGAATGGATTCGACTTGCGAAGAGTCAGCTAAAGCTTCGCAAGCTCATCGCAAAAGACTTGGGATATGGATTTATGGGTTACATTTATGCGTATTCTATGTATCTACTAATGATTTCACCGAGTCGGATTTTGAAATTCGCATATAAAATATTGAGATAAACAAATATTAATTTTAAACATAATATGGCTAACATTGCACTTCTTATTGCCGGAGGCTCCGGCAACCGTATGGGACAAGATATCCCTAAACAATTTATGCACGTTGATGGATGTCCAATTATCATCCATACGATGAACTGTTTCCAGAAGCACCCAGATATTGATGCCATTTCTGTAGTGTGTCTCAAAGGTTGGGAGACAGTTCTTCAGGCATACGCAAATCAGTTCTGCATTGACAAACTGAAATATATATTCCCTGGTGGAAACTCAGGTATGGAGTCTATTCACAATGGCATCTATGGACTGCAGGATGCTGGATGTGATGATGAGGATCTTGTCCTTATACATGATTCTGTGCGTCCACTGCTTTCGCAGGACATAATCAGTAGCAATATTGCAATTTGTAAGGCATACGGATATGCAATCACCGGCATCCAGTGCCGTGAGGCTATCCTTGAGAGCGAGGACGGATTCTCTTCAACTACAAGTATTCCTCGCGATAAGCTTATCCGTACTCAGACTCCTCAGACATTCCGTCTTCGTAACATCCTGAATGTACACGAAGAGGCGAAGATCAAAGGTATCGTGGATAGTGTGGCTTCTTGTACGCTTGTTGCTGAGGTTGGAGGTCGCGAAATGCACATAGTTCCTGGCTCTGAGAAGAATATTAAGATAACTACAGTTGAGGATCTTGAGATATTGAAGGCTCTAATGCATACGTCTAAAGACGAGTGGTTAAAATAATCGATTATGGCAAACGAAATATTTGTACCTGGTCGTTTGTGTCTCTTTGGCGAGCATAGCGATTGGGCTGGTAGGTATCGCACAATGAATTCCTCCATTGTGCCCGGAGCAGCACTTGTAACTGGTATTGAGCAAGGAATCCATGCAACGATAGAGAAATCCACTACATTCATGATGACATCTGACGCACCAGAGATTGCAGATGTATGGCAGGACTTTGAATGTAGGATGGATATTCAGGAATTGAAAGAGGTAGCAAAAAGCGAATCGTTCTTTGCTTATTGTGCTGGAGTTGCCAGTTATATGTTAGAATGGTACCGATTGGGGGGCGTACATATTCATCTTACTAAGATGGATATGCCAATGAAGAGTGGCTTGTCTTCTTCTGCTGCTATTTGTGTCCTTGTATGTCGTGCATTCAACCAGCTCTATAACCTTAACCTCAACACTATGGGAGAGATGAACATAGCTTATTGGGGTGAATTGCGTACTGCTTCTCGCTGTGGTCGTTTGGATCAGGCGTGCGCCTTTGGTGTGCGACCTGTCAAGATGACTTTTGATGCAGAAGAGGTGGATGTAGAGAATTTCAATATCAAGAGTCCGTTACATTGGGTGTTTGCGAACCTTAATGCAAGCAAGGATACAATTCGTATTCTTGCAGATTTGAATAAAGCCTATCCATTTGCAGAAACGGATGCAGAGAAGTTGGAACAGAAGGCTCTTGGCGAGATAAATCAGGACATCATTCAACGTGCTATTGACTGCATGCGTGAAGGACGTGTTGAGGATCTTGGCAAGTTGATGAATGAAGCTCAGGAGGTATTTGACAAGTATGTTGCACCAAATTGTCCTTCACAGTTGAAGTCTCCAAAACTTCATGCAACACTTGCTGATCAAAAGATTCTTGAACTAACATATGGTGGCAAGGGCGTTGGCTCTCAGGGTGATGGTTCTATCCAGTTCCTTGCTAAGGATGAAGAATGCCAGAAGGCTCTTGTTGACTATCTCAATGCCAACGAAATGCCAGCATATAAGCTGACAATTCAGCCAAAGCATACCATTCGTAAGGCAATCATTCCAGTTGCTGGTTTCGGCACTCGACTCTATCCAGAGACACGGTTCCTGAAGAAAGATTTCTTCCCTGTAGTTGACAAAGACAATCAGGTAAAGCCAGTCATCCTTGTCCTTATTGAGGAGTGTCTTGCTGCTGGTATTGAGGAGATTTGTCTTGTACTTGGAGGCGAAGAAGAACGCGAGTTGTATCGTCAGTTTTTTGAGACAAAACTTTCTGACGAGCATCTTGCAAAGCTGCCAAAGGAAAAACTTCGTTATGAGGAACATATCATTGAGGTCGGCAAGAAACTTCATTATGTCTATCAGACAGAAAAGAGAGGCTTTGGTGATGCCGTCTATAGGTGTGTAAATTTCGCAGGTAATGAGCCTGTACTATTACTCCTTGGTGATACCCTCTACCAGTCGAATACCAATAAGTGTTGCGCTCTCCAGTTTATTGAGGCATACGAGAAATATAATAAGGGGATGATCTCTATACATGAGATACCTCTAGAGAAGGTAAGTTACTATGGTATCATTTCTGGTAAGTGGGCGAACAAGAAGGAAACTATCCTCGAAATGAGTAACATCACAGAGAAGCCAACAGTAGCCTATGCTGAGGAGTTCCTTGGGGTGAGTTCGCCAAAGCTTGCACAAAAGCACTATTATAGTGTATTTGGACAATATATTCTTACGCCAGAAGTTTTTGCACAGTTGAAAGATAATATTGACAATGGTGTAGTCAGCAACCGAGGAGAGATAGAACTAACTACAGCCCTGGAGCAGGTACGCGATAAATACGGCCTTATGGGCGTACAGCTTGATGGCAAGATGTACGACATGGGCGTGCCTGAAGAGTTGAGAAATACAATGTTTAATTTTGGAAGATAAAAAGCATGAATAAAACAAAAATAAATTTAGCAGTTTGTCTTGATAATAATTATGTATTGCCTACAACAGTCCTTTTAAATTCAATCGGATATAATAAAGGAGACGAAGATATTGATGTATATGCTATATCAGAGCATCCTTTATCAGAGAAGACTATAAAAGTAATGACTGAGGAATGTTCTAAATACGGCATGAACATATTCTTTGTGGATTATAATATTTCAGAAAGGGATGAATTAAAGAATGTCAAAATCGGACGACACTGGACTTTAGCTGCTTTTCTAAAATTATATATAGCTGTGATAGTGCCAGAGTCTGTTGAAAAGATACTCTATTTGGACGGTGACATGATTGTGCGACATAGTCTCATGGAATTATGGAATGAAGATATTTCCGACTATACTATGGCTGGTGTTATGGATGCAAATCAGTTTGGCACTGGCGTAATGTCGACTTGTTATTATGACTGTAAAAAATACTATTACATAAATACAGGTACGTTGCTTTTGAATGTTAATAAGATTAGAGAGCACAATATAATCAGCAAATTCGATAAATTCTTGCTGGATCATGGCCAGACATTAGGATATGTGGATCAGGACGTTTTTAATAATGTTTTGTTTGATCAGAAAAAGATATTGCCTACGAAGTTTAACGCTCAGTATTATTCGTATATCAAGCCAGAATATAGGGTAACACCTATTGAAGAGGATAATATTTCTGAGATGCTCAAGGATCCAGTGATTGCACATTTTACAGAAAAGGTAAAGCCATGGTTCGCATGCTGTGCACATCCATTATTAAGTGATTTTGATAAATATTTGAAGATGAGTTCTTTCAAAGGTTTAAACAAATCTTATGAAAGAACGACTGTTAAAGATATTATCAAGTTTATTCTTATCAAATGTGGATTATTTTGGAAATTTAGGAAAATATGATCTCATACAAACAAGATGTTCTAAATGTTGCAACACTCGACTTGCCTTGGAGCAAGTTGTGTGATTGTAATATACTAGTTACTGGAGCCACAGGGTTGATAGGAGGTTGTTTGGTTGAGGTGCTGATGTCTCGACAGGATAAAGACTACCATGTCTATGCCTCTGGTCGTAACGAAGATCGCGCAAAAAAACGCTTTGCTGATTTTGCATCTGATCCATCCTTTCATTTCGTTAAGTATGATGTACTGGAGCCATTTGAATCAGATGTCAACTACGACTACATAATACATGCAGCCAGCAATGCAAGTCCTAATTTCTTTTCGACAAAGCCTGTAGAGGTGATCAAGTCCAACATTCAGGGACTTAGTAACCTTATGGAATATGGCTTGAATCACGGAATGAAGCGAATGCTATACGTCTCATCAGGCGAGGTGTATGGAGAGGGTGACGGACGAGTCTTCACAGAGGACTATAGTGGCTACGTAAATTGCACTTCACCACGTTCATGCTACCCATCAAGTAAGCGTGCAGCTGAAACTCTTTGTGTATCTTATGCTCAGGAGTATGGAGCGGATGTCGTGATAGCACGTCCAAGCCACACTTACGGCCCTTATTTCACAGAGTCAGACAATCGCGTATATGCACAATTCATCCGCAATATACTCAGAGGTGAAGATATAGTCATGAAGAGTACAGGCTCTCAGTTCCGTTCTTGGTGCTATGTGGTGGATTGTGCATCTGCTTTGCTTCATATACTCCTAAAAGGAGAAAAGGGACAGGCATACAATATTGCTGACGAGAGTTCCAACATTACTATCAAGGAACTTGCAGAAATGATTGCTTATATGGGAGGCAAAAATGTTGTATTTGATTTACCAACTAATGAAGAGAAAGCAGGGTACAACGTTGTTGCAAAGTCCATATTCTCGACAGAGAGGATAAGAGCTTTAGGATGGATGGCAAATGATTCGATGTACAACAACATGCTTAAGACTCTAAATAAGGCAAGAGAATAAGTGAATTAAAACGTCAAGCCAAAGAATATTTTATTATTGGAGTAAATGGAAATAAATACCTTAAAGCATATTATGCTTCTTGATTATCATAGATATGATAGAGCATGTGATGGGAAGAGGATATTTTGGGGGGTATTGTTTTTTTTAGGATAAACTCTTATTTCTATTCTAAAAGCCAAACAAATAAACTCTTCTATCCGTTATTTGTATTTTCGTTTCTTTTCTATCAGGTTGTTTCTCATATATATCAAATCCAGATACCTTCGTCAGGAAATATTGGCGGTGGAATAAAGTTTGCACACTATAACGGAATTGTAGTTTCTGCAAGTAGCAAAATTGGCAAGAATTGCACCTTACATCAAAACGTTACAATTGGAAACGGTTTTTCTGATAACAATATTGGGAGGGGGTAATTATTGGGGATAATGTAATTATCTTCCCTGGTGCTGTGATAGCAGGACACGTGCATGTTGGTTCTCATTCCATTATTACTGCAAATGCTGTAGTGACAAAAGATGTCCCACCTAACAGTACCGTTGGCGGCATCCCTGGCAGAGTGATAGGTGTCTATGATGACACAACATTTAAAGAAAACGGCAAGAAATTATACGAGGTTGTTTCATAAAAAAAAAAATTATGACAAAGGAAGAACAAGTAAATTATAAGGAAATATTGGTTAAAACATTCTCTCAGTTTATACGTATATGTGAGGAGAATAATCTGCAGTATTTCTGTGCAGGAGGTACAATAATCGGGGCAGTTCGACACAAGGGACTTATTCCGTGGGACGATGATATAGATGTATTTATGCCACGAGAAGATTACGAGAGATTTAAGACTGTTGGGAATATGTATGATGGATATAAGGCAATTTTTCCTACAAATTGCAACAGGGTATCTGTCTTCGGTAAATTTTATGATTGCAACACCACGCTTTGGGAGTTGGAACAGATTCCTTTTGTCTATGGAATTTACGTGGATATATTTCCTTTAGACGAGACCAATGATAATGAGTCTGGTTTTCTCAGAAAATACAAGAGACTACGTAAATTGCAAAGGCTTTACCAATTGGCTCAATACAAACCTTCTATTTCAAATTTTGTAAGTTCAATAAAGTCTGGAGACAAAAAACAAATCGCAAAGAACTTTCTCTCTTTGTTAGTGCCGAGTATTCTTATCAAGAAGTACCGTGATGATATTATTTCTTTTGAAAAACATATCTCCAATGCACCAGTAGGTACTCACTATGCTTCATATTTCGGTGATTATTGGAACAAGGAATTTCTTGAGAGAGAATGGTTCGATGATTATGTAGAGGTTCCATTTGAGAATATCAATGTTCGGCTTTGCAAGGGTTATAAAGAATATTTAACTCGCATTTACGGTGATTACATGCAACTGCCGCCTAAAGAGAAACGAGTGTCCCATCATTATCATTACTACCTAAATATGGATAAGGGGATGACTCTTGAGGAAGTGAAGGAAGAAATGAAAAAGAAGTGACAACAGACTTATATCTCTTTACAATATCTTATAGAATGGTCTTTGAAAACATACATTGTAAATCTGTAGCATAATAATTCTATCGACAAGCGTTAGCCGAATGTTCTGTTAATATCATTTTCAACGAAAGAAACAGAAAGATAATGAATAAAAGTTTAATTGTCAGGTCTATAAATGAAGCTCTTGGTGGAAGTGCAGGATTGCACTATGTTTCAATGCCTCAAAATCCACTTGTGGCAGACAATCCTGATTTTCTGGTAGCTGACAGCAACAGGTTGTTTGGCATTTACGTTCCATCACAGAAGGAGACGTTAAACTCGGATCATCTGCTCAGACGTATTTATTTGTCACGACTATATTACGCAAATGATATGCGTACAATAATTCTCATTGATCGTAATTCTCCATTGAGTAATCTAAAACCATTGTTGGCAGCTGTTCATTATGCAGAGTCTTTTGAGGTAATTCCTCAAATATCTCAATTTGTAGGGAGTCTTGACAACGTGTTGGAATCGAGATTGATGATTAACAAACATACCAGGAAGTATGCACTTGAAACTTTATACAAAACTCAAGGATTGGCTAATATCCTTGGTGATTATGAGCAAGGTGATTATGTGGACCTTAAATTAAATGGATGGAATGTAGTCGAAAAATTGCCAAGTTGGTCTTCACAAAAACAAATAGGTTTGAAAACTGCTCTACAGCTTGGCACGACTATAGTCTATAATAAAAGGAAAGGTAGTCAAAGTGTGAAAGATTCGTTAGACAACATTCTGACCTATTCGCTATTCAGAAAATATCATTTATATAATGGTCAAATATACGCTAATTCAAAGTGGGATGCTGACAAACCAATTTCTTTTCTAAATACTAATCTTAACATATCGTCAGTTCCTGGTGCGATAGATACACAAATGGCTTCAACATTGGCGTGCCTTGGAATCATATCTTCTCGAATAGAATCTGAAGGTATGTTAGATTACCTTGCTGCAAGAGGTCGTGAATTCTTATACTAAAGAAAAAAATATGGCAAGAAATAAGAACACTCAAATTGATACAATAATGTTGGATCTACAAAGGCGATGTGCTGGAAATGCAGCATTAGAGTCGATGGCATCCATGGTCGAGGATGAGTTTAGACGAATTTTTGTAGTAGATAGTGAGGTTAAAAATCCAGAATCAAGACGAATTAACAAGATACTTCGTGCAAGTCGTGGATTGGAAACGGGCATGAAAACATTCTTGTTGAAATATCATAATTGCCCGACAGAACTCAAACATCAAACGATGGGAGGTTTTATGGACAGTCTTCTCCATCCTGCTACAGGAGCAACACACAGACCGTTGCCTAGTCCTGTATATGATGCTGTTTCCGTTAGAGATGGTTGCATTAGAAAGAAAAGAAACGAATACCTCCATCAGGCAGGTGTTTACCCAACAATCACTGCCACTGATAGATATATTGAATCTGTATTTCAGTTTTATGCGACAATTCTGTCATTGGCTTAACAATCATGACCTGCAATCTTTTATACGAACTCATTCGGGTGGCGATAGGTCGTCGGGATTCGCTATCTCGTGTGCCTTCGGCTGCTGAATGGAGCATGCTCTATGGCTTGGCTATGAAGCAGACAGTGGCGGGTGTGTGCTTCTGTGGGGTGCAAAGGTTGCCGAAGGAGCAGATAGTGGAGATGCCTGTTCGACTGAAATTGCAGTGGTTCGCATTGGCTACACAAATAAAAGCTCGGAATGAACTGCTGAACCATAGATGCGTGGAGGTGCAACGGATGCTGACGGAGGAAGGGATGAAGAGCTGCATTCTGAAAGGGCAAGGGGTTGCGAAACTTTATAAAATTAGGAATGAGGAGTTAGGAGTGAGGAATGGAGTGAATCTAGGACTTTATCGGCAGTCGGGGGGATATTGACGTTTGGGTGGATAAAGTAAGGGATGATGTGATTGACTTTGTGATGCAGAATGCTCCTACAAGAGAATTTGATCAGAAGCATATTCATTTCCATGTGTTTGAGGATGTAGATGTGGAGATGCACTGGATTCCTGTCAATATGGAAAGTCCCAGGTTTAATAGGATTCTTGTGGAGAATTTCAGAAAGGAAAGCAGCCGGCAGTTTGCAAATAGCTCAGTTAAGGTCTGCTATCCTACCGTTGACTTTCAGCTTGTGCATCAACTGCTACATTTGTATGCACATTATGTATATGAGGGTGTTGGCCTTAGGCAGATGATGGACTTGTATTTTGCGCAGGTGGCTTTGATGAAATTAGCTTCTGAAAAGAGAAGTGAGATTTTGGATATGTTCGACAGACTTGGGCTAATGAAGTTTGTTGCTGGTACGCAATATGTTCTTTATGTGGTCTTTGGCTTGGAGACAGATACTCTTCTTTGTACTCCTGACCTGAAGGAGGGTCAGCTGCTCTTAAGAGAAATTGAGATTGGAGGAAATTTCGGACAATATGACAAGAGAAACAATGTGAAGGAAGAATCGTTCGTGCATAGGGCGTTGCGTCGATTTGAACGCAGGTGGCGAATGGTACGTTTCGATCCTTTGGGCACTATCATCATGCCTTTTTCGAGACTTAGTCTTGAGATATGGATGAGATGCGTCAGAAGGAAGTATAGTGTATAATTAAATCAAATACGATATGATACTAAAATGGATTTTTGACCGAGTGGTAGCACTGATAGGGCTGCTGTTCTTGTGGCCAGTGCTGCTTGTGGTGGCTATTCTGGTGAAAGTGAAGATGCCTGGAGGACCTGCGTTCTTCGTGCAGAGACGTGTGGGCAAGGGTGGAAAACTGTTTAACTGCCATAAGTTCCGTACGATGACGGTGAAGCATAACGGCTCGACGGTTTCGGTGGCTGGCGATTCACGTATCACACCTTTTGGTGCTGTCTTGCGTCACTATAAGCTCGATGAGCTGCCTGAACTTTGGGACGTGTTGATTGGTAACATGAGTTTTGTGGGTCCTCGTCCTGATGTTCCTGGTTATGCTGATAAGTTGGAGGGTGATGATAGGGATGTACTGAAGCTTCGTCCTGGTATTACTGGTCCTGCTACGCTGAAGTATCGCCTGGAGGATGAAATGATTTCTGAGTATGTGGCAAAGAAACAGGCAGAGGGTGATACTCGCCCTATGCAGGAGATAGCTACAGAGTATAATGACAAGGTGATATATCCTGATAAGGTTCGCCTTAACTGCTATTACTATCACCATTACTCCTTCTGGAAGGATATCGAAATGATATTCGCTACCGTGCTTGGTAGAAAAGTAAAGTTTGCAGGGGAGGAAGTGTAGATTTTTAAAGGTCATGTTCTTCTTTTGATTACGAAATTATCAATAAATTATGTTCTTGACAAGTGAAATTCCTAATAGTTGGGTAGATTTGCAAGATAAGGTTTGTAAATATCTGGTACAAGCTGGTTATCATGCAGAAACTGCAAAAACAATTGATACCGTTAGAGGTAAAGTTGAAGTCGATGTTTATGCAACTGCAGAGGATGAAATGCTAAAACAGTTTATCTGTGAGTGTAAATATTGGGATAGTGCAGTTCCAAAGGAAAAAATACATGCTTTTAGAACAGTTGTTCAGGATTCTGGCTCTATGTTTGGCATTTTTATATCAAAGTCGGGATATCAATCAGGGGCAATAGAAGCTGCTTCTTGTTCTAATGTTTTGTTAAAAGATTGGAATTCATTTACTGATATGATATCACTAAAATGGTATAAAAATAGGTTGGGAAAACTGTTCAAAATAGCAGGACCTCTTTCTATTTATACTGATCCACTCGATGTGCCAGAAGAGATATTAAAAAATGAAATAGATCGAGAAAAATACAAGGGCTTACTACATAAATATATTCATGACTATGTTACCGTTCAATCTATGGAAATGGGTGATTTTAAGAAAGAATCTGTTGATTTGGATGGTCATCATTTTGTTGATGCTAATAGTTTGCTTGATTATTTAGAAGCTGTTTGTAGTATAGCAGTTAAAGAATTCGAAGATTTATTTCAAAACTATCCTATTGATCAATGGAAATTTGAATGTCTTGACCATATGGGTATTTCCATGCTACCAGATTTTATTAATGGATGAGATTTATGAATGGCTGAATCCTCGGATTCCTGTGGAGTATGTGCTTATCTCCTTTCTTGTGCTTTCAGTTGCAATCGTGATTGGGATGCTGGTGATGAAGGGGAGTAGGGCGAAGAGGTTCATGCTTGGGGCTTTGCTTGCGGAATATTACTTCCTGGTGCTTTGCTCTACTGTGATTTGTAGAGCGAGTCATGGGGAACGGCATATTGAGTTGATTCCATTTTGGAACTATCTTGATATTTGGAATCGGGTGGATTATCCTGCTGACTTAATAGAAGTGTTGCTGAATGTTGCACTCTTCGTGCCGATAGGATTGCTGCTTGGAGGAATTGGTTTTAAAACAAGAAGGTTCTCTTGTCGGGAATCTGCTTATCGGGGATTATTGAGGTTTCACAATTCGCCTTTTGCAAAGGGCTTTGTGAAACGGATGATGTAATGCATAATAGTGTGGGTGTATTCCTAGGATATCTGGGATTCCTAGGAATTCTTAAAGGGAAAAGAATTTTGTTTTCGAAATTCTCAGGCTCTCTTTAGAAAAAAGATTTTTTTCGAAAACCTACCCATACTTCTTTGTTGATAAAGCGAGCTGCACTCGGCAATTTGAAAGCGAGCTTTCATTGCACTCATTGGCATCGCTTTTTCCCATTAAAGAAGGTGTTTTTTCGAAAACCTACCCGTCCTTCCTTACCCTTAAGGAAGGCTCCACCTCTCACCCCAGCCCTCTCTCCTCAGGAGCGAGGGAGAAAACCGCCCTACTCGGTGCTCGGAACCGCTTCGCTATAAGGTTGGCGGACCATCAAAGGTCTTCGCCAGGTTTTGCGGGCTGGGACCGCCTGGGGTGGAGTGGCTGTTGTCTGGGAGAAGGGCTGCTCCCTGTGGGTGAAGGGTATGGCTGGGGATAGTGGGGGAGAATGTTAATGAATAAACTTTAAATACAATATACAAATGGAAGAAAGAAAGACTATTTATCTTTGTCTGGCTCACATGAGCGAGACTGGTAAGGAACAGAAATACGTGAAGGAGGCATTTGATACCAACTGGGTGGTGCCTCTGGGACCTAACGTGAATGGTTTTGAGGATGACCTCAAGGCTTTCGTTTCTAAGAACAGCGATGGCTCTGAGTTGTCTCGAGAGGTGGTGGCGCTGAGCGCTGGTACTGCTGCCGTTCATTTGGGTTTGCTGGCTAGTGGCGTAGGTCCTGGTGATGAGGTTTGCGTGCAGAGCTTTACTTTCTGTGCTTCTTCTCATCCTATTACTTATCTTGGTGCTACTCCTGTATTCATCGATTCTGAACCTGATTCATGGAATATGGATCCGGAGTTGCTGGAGAAGGCGATTATCGACCGTAAGGAGAAGACGGGTAAGTATCCTAAGGCGATTGTTCCTGTTGCTCTCTATGGTATGCCTTATGATTGCGATAAGATTATGGCGATTTCAGAAAAGTATGGTATCCTGTAGTGGAGGATGCAGCTGAGGGTTGTGGTTCAAGATGGAAAGGTCAAGTGCTGGGTACATTCGGTAAGTTTGGCGTGTTGTCATTCAATGGTAACAAGATGATTACTACTTCTGGTGGTGGTGCCTTGATTTGCCAGGATGCTGAGAGTAAGAACAACGTGATGTGGTATGCTACCCAGCTCGTGATGCTTATCCTTACTATCAGCACACAGCCATCGGTTATAACTACCGTATGAGTAATGTTTGTGCGGGTATCGGTCGTGGTCAGATGACTGTATTGGAGAATCACATCGCTCATCATAAGCATGTGCAGGAGTTGTATAAAGAACTCTTGAAGGATGTTGAGGGTGTTTCTTTGCATGAGGCGCCTAATGCCGACTATGATTCCAACTACTGGCTTTGTACTGTAACTCTTGACCCGAAGTTGCAGATTCAAGGTCAGGAGAATGCCTATAAGGAGGTAGTGAAGACAGCCGTTGGTGGTGCAGCTGGTGTGATTCACATGGTGGATTCTCCTACTACTGATTGTCAGCCGAATGAGAATGTGGAGGCATTGCGTGTCTTCATGTTGAGCAAGAAGATTGAGGCAAGACCAGTGTGGAAGCCTATGCATAAGCAGCCAGTATATCAGAATGCTCCTGCATACGTGAATGGTGTAAGTGAGGCCATCTTCAAGGTGGGTGTCTGCTTGCCAGCGGGCCCGATGGTAACGGATGATGATGTCCGTTACATCGTAGAAAGTATTAAAGAGGCGATAGTTTAATCGCCTCAAACCATTCAAATAACATGAAATCATCTGTTGTCTTATTGAACTTATTGCGAATTGCGCTTGGTAATTCTGCTGAATGGAAGGAGGAAGGAAGCGTGGATTGGAAGAAGGTGATTGGGCTGGCACGGAAGCAAGGGGTGCTGGCTATTGCCTTTGATGCCTTGGAAAAGGTGCCGGCGGAGCTTCGTCCTTCTAAGAATATTCTGCTGGAGTGGTTTGGCAGGGTGAACACCATGGAACAGGTGTATGAACTCTATGTCAATACAATCAAGGATTTAGGGCAACTTATCGGCCGTAATGGGCTTTATATGATGGTGATGAAGGGATATGGTTGTTCTCTTCACTATCCTAAACCGAATCACCGGCCTTGTGGGGATATTGATATCTTCCTGATGGATAAGGAGGGAAGCATGACGAGGAGATGGTGAAGTCTATCGATGACGTCGTTGCCAAAGAGACGGGTCTCAGATTTCGTACGATGATGAGCATCATTCTATCTTCGCTTTTGGGAAGTGTACCGTGGAGAACCATGCTACGGTTCTTAATGTATCGCCATATAAGGTGAATATCTGGATTAATGATTTGTTGGAGGAACTCGCAAAGGATTCTACTGATCAGGCTGTTTGGGGATTGGTTTTGCCTTCTGCCAGATTTTATTCTATCCATCTGCTCCGACACATGGCTACTGATTTCGCTACGGAAAAGACGACGTTGAGGCATGTGCTGGATTGGGCTACGTTTGTGAATTGCCATTCTGATGAGATTGACTGGGGCTTTGTGAGGGATGTTGCCCATCGGGCTAAGATGCATCTGTTTCTTGATGCTTTGAATGGGATTTGTGTGGAGTATCTGGGGTATCCCAAGGAGATGTTTCCTGTGGAAAAGGAGAATGTCAGACTGAGAGATAGGGTGTTGGAAGATATTCTCCACCCTGAATTTCAGGATGAGGTGCCTCCTATGGAAAAGAGAATTGCGTATGGAATTGTCAAGACGAAGAGATTGTGGATGAATAGGTGGAAACACAGAATGGTATTTGATGAGAGTATCCTTTCTACGTTCTGGCATTCTGCGATTTATCGGATGAGACACTAAATTTTTTAATAGCTGCTATCGTTTGATAGCTTTTAACTAACATCACATACTAATAAAGAAAAGTATATCATATTTAATATAAATTTATGAACAAAGAAAGTAAAAGTAAATTCAATCTTTGGCTGTCTGAACATCCGGAATCGTTTCATCCCAGTGATGAGGCGCGGATGTTTGATTTTGTGAATTCCCTCTATGAAACGGAGGGAAGTGTTTGTATAGATGAAATTTTCAGTGGATTTACCAAAAGTCATCCTGCTTATAGCAAGGAGGAGGCGATGAGATTGAGTGATAAGTGGGAGGAACAGATTCTGCTCATCATGAGATTCCTGGATTGGAAGAAACAAATAAAAAATAATTTAGTAAGAAAGTAAACTATGTGTGGAATAGTTGGATATATAGGACAGAATGATGCTTATCCTGTTCTTATTGAGGGGTTGAAGAAACTGGAGTATCGTGGATATGACAGCGCTGGTGTGGCCTTGATTAATGGTCAGGACCAGCTGAATGTGTATAAAACAAAGGGTAAGGTGAGCAGCCTGGAGGCGATGGCTGCCGAGAAGGATTGCAGCGGTCATGTAGGTATCGCCCATACCGTTGGGCTACCCATGGTGAGCCTTCTGCTACCAATGCGCATCCTCATGTGAGCATGAGTGGTGTATCTGGAAGATGGTCAGATTGCTGACATCAGGGTAGGTGAGGAGTTGAATATCATCAACCTGGAGCATTCTGCCTGTCATTTTGATATTAAGACCGTGGATCTGGATATCAGCAAACTTAGCAAGGGTGGTTTTGATCACTTTATGCTGAAGGAGATTAATGACCAGCCTAACTGTCTGAAGGATTGTATGAGTGATATTATCAGGTAAGCAGCTGATTGAGAAGATGTGCCGCAAGAGAGTGGAGGTGGCGTATGCCAGTGAGTTCAGATATGGCGACCCGGTGATTGAGCCGGAGGATGTGGTGATTGCAATCAGTCAGAGTGGTGAGACGGCGGATACCTTGGCGGCGATTAAGCTGGCAAAGGAGAAGGGTGCGCTGATATTCGGTATCGTGAACGGTGTGGGTTCTTCCATAGCCCGTGAAACGGATACGGGTATCTATATCCATGTGGGTCCGGAGATTGGTGTGGCAAGTACGAAGGCTTTCACCGGGCAGGTGACGGTTCTTACGCTTCTTGCTTTGGCTTTGGGGCATGAGTTGGGAACCCTAAACAATGCTGACTACTATCAGATGATAGAGGAACTTTCTGAGATTCCGCAGAAAATGGAGAAGGTATTGGAGCAGGCTCCGATGATCAAGGATATCTCCCGAATGTTTACCTATGCGCACAACTTCCTGTATCTGGGTCGTGGTGTGAACTATCCTGTGGCGATGGAGGGTGCCTTGAAGCTGAAGGAAATCAGTTATATCCATGCCGAGGGCTATCCTGCTGCCGAAATGAAGCATGTCCTATCGCTCTGGTAGATCAGGATATGCCAATCGTTTTCCTTGCGACACATCATCAGTTGTATGAAAAGATTATCTCGAACATGCAGGAGGTGAAGTCGAGAAACGGCCGCATCCTTGCCGTGGTGACTGAGGGTGACCAGCAGGTGAAGGAAATAGCGGATAATGTATTGGAGGTTCCAAGAACCTGAATGCGCTGGTTCCGCTGCTGAGCGTGGTTCCGCTGCAGCTGCTTGCTTACTATGTGGCTGTGGATAAGGGACTGGATGTGGATATGCCGAGAAATCTGGCGAAGAGTGTGACAGTGGAATAATATGAATTTGATTTCTAAAATCATCTAATCTTTTTCTAAAATCATCCCGTCCTTCTTTGTTGATAAAGCGAGCTGCACTTGGCAATTTGAAAGCGATTCTTTCATTGCACTCATTTGGCATTGCTTTTCCCATTTAAAGAAGCTCCACCTCTCATCCTCGGTCTTCTCCCCTCAGGAAAGAAGAGGGAAACCGCCCTACAGTGCTATATTTGCCCCACCTGTCCCTCCCCTGCGGAGTCCTTAACCCACTCCCAAGCCCTCGCCCTTTCCAAAAGGGCAAGGGATGTAACCGCCCTCCGGTGCTCGGAACCGCTACGCTCTAAGGTTGGCGGGGCATCAAAGCCCTCGCCAGATTTTGCGGGATGGGACCGCCTGGGAATAGCTGTTTATAGTTTACAGTTAATAGTTAATAGTTTACGATTGATTTCGTGGTTATTTGCTGATAACTTGCAGATTTCTTGTGATTTTCTTGGTGGTTTCGAGAAAAAAGCGTAATTTTGGCGGCAAAGTTGAACGTTTAATTGAAATAGAATGGAACAGACTGTATTTAACCCTGCTCAGATGAAGATTCTTCAAATGATGTCTTATATCAAGACTCCACAGGAATTAGATAATCTTGAAAATGTTCTCTCTCAATACTTTGCAAAGAAGGTTGATGAGGGGATTGATGAGTTGTGCGATAATGGAAGTATAACTCTTGATACCATAGAGAGCTGGGGTAATGAACATTTACGTACTTCTGGCAAATGAGAAAGATAGTTCTTGATACTAATTGCTTATTGATGAGCCTTCCAAGGATAAGCTTATCGTAAGATTTGGGATGATTTCTTGAAAGGTAAATTGACCTTGTGCGTTACAAATGAAATTATTGAGGAGTATTTAGAAATCATTGAGCAGAAGACTAATGCAAATATTGCCAGTAATGTTGTGTCTGTGATTCTAAGTCAAAAAAATGTGGAATTCGTAACACCTTGGTATAAGTTGCATCTCATTCAGGCTGATGAAGACGACAACAAATTTGTTGATTGTGCTTTTGCTGCTGGTGCAAGTTGTATAGTGAGCAATGATGCTCACTTTAAAATTCTCAATGAGATAGAATTTCCTCGGATTTTTGTTGTAAACATAAAAGATTTCGTAAAATTATTATTACGGAATCAAGGAAATAATAATCTTAATTAAATAGCTTGCTTCCGTAAGTATCCAAAAGGGAAAGGGATGTAACCGCCCTCCGGTGCTCAGAACCGCTACGCTCTAAGGTTGGCGGACCAAAGCGGTCTTCGCCAGATTGTGCGGGATGGGACCGCCTTGCTATAAAGATGGCTATGGTAGAATTTTGGAAGAGCTGATTTATAGTAGTTTGGTGATAACTTCTGATTCCTACCAATATTTATTAGGGTTTAATTAAAAAAATATCTTCGCTGCTGAATTTAAAAACATAGAAAGCAGTGAGGATTTGTAAGCATCCAACCCCTATTTTGGCGGTTTACCTGATAAGTGTTATCTTTGTCTCACAGATTTGGCTTTCCCTTCGGTCGCCGATTTTCAATTCACGGATTTACACAGATTTCTTCTAATTTTCTTGGTGGTTTCGAGAAAAAAGCATATCTTTGCTGCTATAAGTGTGTCCTGAGACAGAATGAAGTTTGATATTGGCTATATTTGATAGATTTCTGTCGCAACTTCTAAAGAGATGGTGGCAGACCCACTGTATTCGGCATGCAGGTGCTGATTTTCTTTTAGTCCCACAGATATCACGGATTAACACAGATTTTTTTTGATTTTCTTGGTGGTTCCAAGAAAAAAGTAATTTTAGCGGTAAAAGAATGTAAAAAGGCTTGCGTATTCCGGTTGATACCCGTTCACTAATTCCGGTTGATACCCATTCAGTAAGCGTCCAAAAACGTATTTGGTGATTTGATAAAGAAGATGTAACTTTGTCGCCAGTGTGTGTCCTGAGACAGAATGAAGTCTGATATTGGAGGCTTACGTCCCACAGATTTGGCTTTCCCTTCGGTCGCCGATTTTCAATTCACGGATTAACACAGATTTCTTGCGATTTTCTTGGTGGTTTCGAGAAAAAAACGTATCTTTGGCAGCAGATTGCAATCAAAGAATTTAAAAGGAGAACTATTATGGATACATTGGATAAAGAATTTTGGGAAAAACGTGAAGCTGCTATGAAAAGATTTATGGCGGCAAAAGAACGTAAAAAGGCTCGTGTAGCTGAAATTACTAAGAGTCTTTGTGAGGAATATAAGGAACGAACGGGGGTATATCCTAAATATATAAATGTTTGGTAATGAAACCGCTTTCTTTGGATATAATTAATGCTTCTGCTCCTTATGAGGTTTATTGGCATGAAAAGTCTCGAACTTATCGCTTTAAAAGTGATTGTGAATCGCCTGTAAATAAAGGCGGTTCAGAGGGTGTGTGGAAATATAGATGGTTACTGAAGTAAAGGGAAAAAGAATATAGTTTAATAATAGAACGACGATGTCTTTAGCAATTTTATTTATCATATTGGTCGTAACAATCGCCTTGGGGGTGATTGTTGTGTTTTGGTTTGACCTCACCTTGATAAAGGGCGCGATAAAAAGTGTCCAAAAGGGCACATCTATGGACCGAAAAGAAATGACAGAGGCAGTTAAACGCTTTTTGGAAAATAGAAGTCTGAATGCCGCACACAAGGCATATATGAGGGCAGTGATCTGTGTTGCTGGAGGTAACACGTTGCTTTCATTTGCGAAGGGTATAATCACGGTAAAGAAAGGCGATGCCAGATACGGCATTGAACTTCTGTATGACAATGGCCTTCCTGCATGGGCTGTTATAAGTTTAGTTTTATTATTAACGATAGCTTACACAGCCTATCTGAATAGCAGGACTAAGAGATACAAGGCAGACATATTGGCTACTGCATCTGCGATTATCAATGATAATTTTAATTTTACCCCAAATCAGGAATGGTTTCGACTAAAGACTAAGAAGGCAATAAAAGATTTAGGAAAGGCATACGACTTGGAGATAAACTTCTCATACGAGTATTTCGACGAAGCACTTGCATCAACATGTAGAGATAGTCGTGTGGCCAAAGTTTTTGCACCAGACGTGAGAACTCTGGCATCTGATTATAGAAGAGGTAAGGACATTCTTGAGAAGTCTATTGGAACAGAAAGTATTGAGAAGATAGAGATACTCATCAAGGAAATTCAGAAGTTGACAAGCAAGACGCAATTTGAAGGCTCAGAACTGGAAAGGACACTCAAGGATGCAGACGAGATAGACAATATTCTGATGGAGGCGATAACTACGGGAAAACTGAGTTATGGCGACTACAGATACACTCAACTGCACTCGGCTGTAGGGAAAATCAGAGAACGATGCGAGAATCCTTGGATAGCCAGCATTTCAAATCAGACATTTATCATTACAGGACAAGGAGGATGCGGAAAGACTCATTTGCTTGCAAAACTGTCGGATGAACGAATTAAGCTAGGATTGCCAACCATTTTCTTCTTGGGTAAATTAATAACGGATACAAGTAACCCGTTATCTCAAATAGCAACGATTCTTGACGTACACAGCAAAAAGGAATTATTCCTGAAAGCTTTGGATGACTATGGCCTCAAGCATGGTAGGGTGCTGATAGTAATAGATGGTATCAATGAAGGCAAGGGACTGTCTTTATGGAAAAACCACCTTCTAAGTTTTATCAATGAGTTCAGTGAGTATAAGAATATATCTCTGATTCTGTCTGTAAGAACTAATAGCAGCCATAACTGGTTCAGTAAGTTCATAGAGCAGCAGCATCAGTTCCCCTCATACAGACATACTGGTTTCGAGCAGAATGCTGCAGGAGCTGTGGAATATATGTTCAGGGCATTTGACGTTCCTCTTCCAACATGGCCGTTGTTTCAAAGAGAGTTTACTAATCCGATGTTGTTGACCCTGTTTTGCAGGACTCACTCTGGTGAAAAACTTGCCCCTCGTTTTGAGAGCAAACTTGACATTATCAAGAACTATCTTGCCATTTTAATGGCCGCTTGGCAGAAACTTTTAAGTATTCGAGCTTGACCCCGTTGGTTCAAAACGCTCTTGGCCTGATAAGCGAAGCAATAGTTAAGACAAAAGGTAGGTGGTTTGTTGAGCGAAATGTTATTGAAGATATATTAAATAGATTCCCTGAGATTGATAAAAAGCAAGGCCTTTTTCTGGATGCCCTTGTAGATGAGGGCATATTGAACGAATATGAAAGCGACAATGGTGTCAGTTATTCTTTCGGATACGATACGATTGGTGCTTACATGAAAGGGGTGGCAATAGCGAAAGATGAATCATACAAGGATCTCACTTATGGTTCGGAATCAGACTGGAGGCGTTGACCGATCTTGTTCCATTATATAGGGGAAAGGAATTGTTTGAGTTATTATCAGATGATGAGGCATATGCAGATTATCTGAAAGATTTGTTCATAAATACACTTTCATCACGCTCTACTATAACAGATGGAGGAGCCAATCTTTTAAACAGTTTGCTGGAAGAGGGTGACTATTACAATTTCTTCAGGGTTGTTGTAAATAATCCATTCAGGAATGACTTGCCGATTACGGTAGAGAAGCTTGACACCCTTCTTTTGCCGATGAGAATGGTGGAGAGGGATGAGATGTGGACACAGTTAATCTCAGGGGAGACAGAACTTTACAATCCTTTGATGGCTTTGGCCAAATGGGGTTGGTCTGCTTCGCCATCAATTATCGGCAGCATAGAGAAGGGCTGTCTAAGGAATATTGTTCATCTGTTGGCATGGACGTTATCTACCACATATATTGAACTACGCGATAAGTCAAGCAGAGCCCTCATCAATATTTTGAAGAATGAGCAGGAGTTGATACTTGATTTTATCAGTACCTTTGTAAAGGTTGATGACCCCTATATTGTAGAACGGTATATGCAGTTGTTTTTGGGTGTTGCACAGGTAATGCCAGCGGAATGTATGTAGAGAAAATCGCACAATTGATTTACGACGAAACTTTTAAAGCCGGCAATCCTCCAGAGGATATACTGACAAGAGACTTCGCCAAGTGTATTGTGATTATGCTGTTTCCATAGGATGTGCATTAAAATATGATAGCGAGAAGTGTGCCCTCCTTACTGCAAGACGAAGAAGAATGTGTATGTTGAGACGGAAGAA
>ENA-OQER01000088-OQER01000088.1-human-gut-metagenome-genome-assembly--contig:-NODE-88-length-46541-cov-5.811932_pt1 | contig 46541 bp, 54 predicted proteins | sample MGYA00242797_ERZ504639 | MGnify/ENA primary metagenome ERZ504639 (study PRJEB26092, sample SAMD00036306) | human gut metagenome | host: Homo sapiens | study: EMG produced TPA metagenomics assembly of... | reverse complement strand
TCTCCTCACTGGTCTTTTTTTGTTCCCGTCGGCAGCAGCAGGACAACGCCGATTGCCGCCAGCAGGAAGTACAGCATCCACTGCTCCTTTTTTCTGTTTCCGGAAAACGCCGCTGCCTTTTCCCTCATAGGCCTATTCCGAAATCTCTACCATAATATGCGCCGGATCGGTTCCGTAGACCTCACTTAAAACACTTTTGATCTCTGTCAGCTTTTCATCGAGCATTTCCCGCTGTTTTTTCTGTTCTTCGCGGTAAATGCTCGTCTGCCGCATCGGCGCTTCAATGCGGATCTCTTTTGCCTCACCGGTGTTTCCCGGCTCCAGCGTTACCGAAACGGCTGCCCCCGGAATGCCGCTCTCTGACAGATACATCCGGATCTGGCGCTCCGTCTCTTTTTCCCAGGCGCCCACGTAATACTGTTTTTCAAAGCTTTCTGCACGAATCTGTACATTTTCCATTGCTGCTGCCTCCTCTTCCAGCGTCAGACGGTCGAGCGTCTGCGCCATTTTCTGCTCCAAACCTCCCGCTTTTAGCACGGGCTGAAAAAAAATCAGTACCATCACAATTCCAAGAAAAAACTGAACCGGCTTCTTGTCCTCCTTCTCCGGGATCAGGTTCAGCACAGTTGTCATAAAAATCAGAAAAATTGAAATATTCTTAAGCCACTGCAGAATCTCTTCTACCATGCCGCCTCCCGCCGCTGCCTGCCCAACTACATGCTAGAGCATGTCTGAAAAATCATTTCCGCAATCTGCAAGCCCCAGTTTGCGAAAAGCCTTTTTCAGACACGCTCTAGGAAAAAGTTCCCGCCAGGATTGCAATCGTCAGCAGAAACAGGACTTCTACGGTCAGAAGGAGACGCAGAAGCATCGCATATCCTTTTCCTGCCGCCGCAAGACATCCCGCGATCCGCTTGTCCGAGACGGGCTGCGCCGCCGCGGCGAGAAGGCGGAAGGAAAGACCCGAAACGAGAAGCTGAACGGCGGGGACCATGCCTGCTGCGAGCAGTACCAGCATTGCCGTCACGCCAAAGCAGTTGCGGATCAGCACCGCGGAGCCTGCCACCAACTCGGTTACAGCATTCACCGCATTTCCGATGCCGGGAATCATTCCGGCAGTCCGCCAGAGTGCCATCTGCCGCAGGGAATCGAGCGCCGGTGCGATCAGATTCCGGATCATCTGCATTCCCACAAGTACGCCGAGCGACGATTTTAAAAGGCCGTTCACGCAGGTTTCCAGCAGCTCTGTCATATGGGACAAAATCTCCTCGCCGGAAAGATCGTTTACAAGGGCGATGACAGATAGATATGGATCATCGGGAGGACGAGGGCGAGCAGAAGCTTTTCGACAGCCAGAATCACTAGAAGGAGCATCTGATAAAACATCACGGCTGATGATGCACCACCGGCGGCCGCGGCCGCCAGATAGTAGGATGGCGTCAGGATCCGCATAAAAGCGACCAGCGATGTGATGACAGCTTTCAGGTTTTCCCCGCTCGACTGGAAATTTTTCAGAATCAGTGCAAGCGCAAGCAGATAGACCATATAAAAACTGGCGTCCCTGACCTGTTTTCCTTCAAAGAGAGAGGAAAAACTGCCGAGCACCGCGCCTGCCAGAACGAGGAGAAACAGCTCCTTCATCAGCCCTTCTGCGCAAGGAATGCTGTTTTGGCACAGGAGAGAACGGCATTTCCGGCACGGAAAATGCGGAAGGGATCGCCATCCTGCAAAAGAGAACGCACCGTACCGGCAAAAGAAAACTGCTGGCTGGACAGCAGGCTGTCCACTTCCTGCTGGATTGCATCGAAGTCGAGTTCTGCAAGAAGTTCGTCCTGCGCTGCTGCTGCCTGATCCGTTTCGGTATCCCCCGCTTCTTTCTCCTGCTGTCCTTTCTTTTCTCTGACCGCCGCACGCTCCGTCTCCTGATCTGTTCCTACGGTGTCCAAACGTGATTCTTCTTCCAGGCTCTCTGGCACGTTTTGTACCGCTGCTTCGATTTTCTGCGTTCTTCCCGTTCCGAAAATGAGACACAGAAAAAGCAGCGCCATGCCCCATCCGGCTTTTTTACAGAAAATCATGAACCGTTTCCAGCAGAGCGAGCAGCACTGGCATACTGACGGCAAGGACCGCCAGGCGGGCGAACAGTTCAATCTGCCCTGCAATGGAAGAATAGCCGCATCCTTACAGATCCCGGCGGAAAACTGCCCCACATACGTGATCCCAAGCATTTTCAGCAGCGTATTCAGATACGATGAGTCCACCGGGAGATACGATTTCATTTGTGCGAGCATGCCGAACAGATACTGCATTTTTCCGACGGTCCCGGCAAGAATGCAGAGCCGGCACCGACCGTCACAAGAAGGGCAAATTCCGGCTTTGCTCCCTTTACTGTGATTCCAAGCAGCACGCCCGCCGTGCCAAGCGCAGCGATCCGAAGTATATCCATATGATCCCCTCCGTTTTTTCTCCCTGCTCTTAAATTGTAAACAGTTGTTTGATGTCCTCAAACAGCGCGGAAATATAGGGAAGAATCCAGAACAGCACCAGCACAAGACCGGCAAGGCTTGCAAGAAATGCCTGTTCTTCCCGGCCGCTGTGTTTTAATACCTGGCACAGGACCGATACCAGAATCCCGACTGCCCCGATTTTAAATAGAATCCCGACCTCCACGCCTGCTCCTCCGTTTTCAGACACGCCCTAAACCAGAATCAAAAATAAAAAAAGGCCTCCCATGATTCCAAGACTCTGACAGAGCCTCTTCCTTTCCGGCAATCCTTTCTGCAGTTCCGCGATCCGCTGCACAAGGCGTGCCTCATACCGGTCCAGATTCGCCTTCTGCATGGCGCGGTCCCCGGTTCCAAGGCTGCATCCGGCCTCCTGCAGCTCTTCTTTTTCTTCTTTTGTAAGGCGTGTGTCCGCCAGGTGGACTGCCGTATTCTCTTCCAGAATCGCCGGCAGTGTCTTTCCGTCCGGGCGGCGCATATCCTCGGAAATATCCTGTAAAAAATCCCGGTACGGATCCCGCATCCGCCTTCCCGTCTCCCAGAACGCATCCGGCAGCGGGGAAGCCGCCGTCACAATCTCTCCACGCAGATACTGGATAATTTTCTGCAGTGTTTCCAGATCTTTCACATGGGCCGACAGCGCCGCACTCTTTGCAAAGCCGATCCCGACGCAGGCAAGAGAAGCCGCCAGTAAAACTGCAAGCCGCATCACAGAAACGCCTCCCTTCGGTACAGTGTCGTTCCTCTTCCGTCAAAAATAGCCTGTACGCTTCCGGCGTGGGGTTTCGCATCCAGCACGATGTACCGCTCGAAAACGTGGGATTCCACGAGGCGGTTCAGGAGAGGCTTCTGCTTCATATCCTCCATGGAATTGCCATGCACGGTCGCGAGCAGCTTGCACCCGCAGTTAACGACGGACTCGATCGCACGGATGTCCTCGCCCGTTCCGATCTCATCGACTGCCACCACATCGGGCGACATGGCGCGGATCAGCATCATCATGCCCTCCGCCTTCGGACAGCAGTCGAGCACATCGGTGCGGATGCCGACATCATTCTGCGCAACGCCGAGATAGCAGCCTGCGATCTCGCTCCGTTCATCGACCACACCGACGGTCAGCCCCGGATACGGCGACTCCCCGTCCGAAATCTGGCGGATGATATCGCGCAGCATCGTCGTTTTGCCGCAGCCGGGTGCGGAGACAATCAGGGTGTGCAGGAAACGGCCGTCTTCCCAAAGGTACGGCATCACTCGGTCCGCGCAGCCCTTTTTCTCATGAGCAACCCGCACGTTGATGCAGGATATATGGCTGATGCCTTTCACCTTTTCCCCTTCGATTACCGTCTTTCCGGCAATGCCGATCCGGTGGCCGCCTCCACGGTCAGAAAACCCTGCCGCAGTTCATCCTCGTAGGCGTAGAGGGAAAAACTTCCTATGTAATCCATCGTATCGCGGATATCCGTCGGTGAGACGGGATAACCTTTCTCCCACTCCCCGGTCAGTGCTCCGTCCGGGGTCAGAAAGTACTCCTGATCCTTTGCGACCACCAGAAGCGGCGCGCCGGTCCGCAGACGGATTTCCTGCAGGTCATCGGCCAGCAGATCTGTGTTTTTCAGAATTTTCCGTATATTCGCAGAAAACAGGCGCAAAAGTTCCCTTTGCTCCTGTTTTTTCTCTGGCGTAACAATATCCTTTTGTCTTCCTGTCCTTTTCATCTTCACCACCTCTTATCGTTATATATATGAGATGGAGGGACAGGTTATGCACGATTTTTATGGTTCTATTCTTTTCATGCAGATTTTCACGGGCTCCGCTGCCCAGACGGCGCCTTCATATCCTTTCTCCGGACTGAAATGCATGCAGAAGCCCTCTTTCTTTTCCGTTCCAAGAGAACCCGAAAGACCGGTTCCCCTCCACTTGCCGTAGCTCTCCTCCTCGGTCCAGATCCGGAAAAACAGCGTTTCAGCATTCTCCACTGCGGCAAGGCGTTTCTGGTCTTCGGCGGAAAAATACCGTTCTGCCATGCGCTCCCAGGCAGCGCGGCGGTGCTGCTGCAGATCCATGCCGATCGGAATGGAAGCAAAAGCGCAGGCAGCGTATTCCCCCGAATGAGAAATATTAAAACAGATCTGCGGATGCCCCGGCAGGTACGGTTTTCCGTGCGCATTCCGTTCGATCGTTATCTTTTCTCCATCCAGCCCATACTGTTCCTTCATTCCCATCCGGAACAGCTCCCATCCGCACTGCGAGAGTTCCCGTTCCAGCTCTTTTTTTTCGCCCTCCGGCTGCGTAATTTTTTTCAGATAAACTACCGTCTCCTGCATTCTGCTTCTCCCTCTTCATAGAAAAAGAGACCGCGAAGCCTTTCAACTTTCGGCTCCCCGGTCTCTTCTCGAAAATTCTTTCTTATGCGTTTTTACCGCAGCAGTATTTGTATTTCTTTCCGCTTCCGCACGGGCATGGATCGTTTCTTCCGATTTTTTTGCCTTTGATTACAGTGCCGGATTTTTTCTGCTCCATGTAAAGCGTTTTCTTCTGCTCTTCTGTGAAGATCTCATCCCACATCGGCAGTTGTACAACCAGTCTGCTTTTGCGTCTACCATGTTTTTGTACAGAAGCTCTTTATCGTAAGCCAGTGTAACAACGGTATCCTCTTCCATCTCCTCGATCGGGTTCGGGATCACAAGGCTGTCGTTGATGCCGTCCAGGAAACCAACCATGGTCATAACGTCCACTTTGTATTTCTCTGCCAGCTCTTTTACGGTTCCTTTTACCACTTCATCCGGGTTGGAAAGAAGCTGCTCGTAAATGTTTTTCTCAATCAGGAAATAATTGGTCCAGAACTGCTGGAGCTGTCTTTTGTCTGCTTCCTGATTATAGGCGATATCACGCCAATTCTGTAATAAACTCATGTTATTATCCATCCTTTATCTGTTTCTCTGAGCGCGTTTTTTCGCGCCGTCCCCTAGCGGGATTCCGGTTTTTGTAACACGCTTTAGTATATCGGAAAGTCCGCAGAAAATCAACCTTTTTCTTCTTCCTGCTCCAGAATCGGGATTCTGGTATCGCCGAGCGGAATTCCTCTGTGTTCCACCGATGTAGAGAACACGATCTGCGTCTTCGTTCTTCCAAAATGCTGAAGCTGGCCGATAAACTGATCCAGCTCAGATGTTGTGTGGAACACAACCTCCATCAGCATCGAATAGTCGCCGGTCACGCAGTTGCACTCGATCACATTCGGGCAGTCGGTGATGTACGGATAGAATTCCTTTTTCCGCACCGGCTCAACCTCCAGATTGATGAATGCTTGATCCGATAGTCGAAAACCTCCGGGTTCACACTCGCGCGGTAGCCGGTGATCACCCCGTCCTTTTCCAGGCGGTCGATTCTCGCCGAAACCGTCGGCGAAGTGAGATTACCTTGTCTGCAATACTTTTGAGCGGAAGCCTTGCATCTTCCTGCAGCAGTTCCACAATTTTCCGGTCTGCTGTATCCAGTTCACGTTTCATTCCCTCTCCTTACGTTCCTCCTGCTCTCCTTTTTCTTTCGGAGGCAGTTTCTTTACCACCGTATTTTCCACGCGGTGTTCTTTGACCCGCATGACCTTGATCCAGAGATCGTCGGTCTCGAGTTCAAACTGGCTGCCGTCATCCGGAACCGCACCGAGTTCGCCGAAAATGTAGCCGCCGAACGTTTCATATTCATCGACCGGCAGTTTGATCTTCAGTTCCTCCGCCACATCATCCAACGAGGCACTTCCCATGATTTTCCAGGTGTCTGTGGAAATCAGCTCAATTTCCGATGGCTGCCCGATCTCCGCCTCATCATTCAAGTCCCCGACAAGCTGCTCGATCAGGTTACGCACGGTGATAATTCCATCCATGCCGCCGTACTCATCCAGAACCACGGCAAAATAGTTGCCGGTCTTTTTCATGTTCTGGAACAGCGTGGCAGCCTTGATGTTTTCAGGAACAAAATAAGGCTGTTTGATTGCTTCTTTCATGACATGATCGCGGTCCTTGGTGCGAAGCCGGAAATAATCCTTGGCGTCCAGAACGCCGATGATATCGTCCACATTTTCACCACAGACCGGGTAATAAGAATGGCGGCTTTCATGGATCAGCTGCTCCCACTCCTCCATCGAGTCTTCCAGCCACAGAAGATCTACATCGGTTCTGTGGACGCAGATTTCATCAATGGTCAGATCATCGAACTCAAATACGTTCTGAATCATATCTTTTTCTTCATTGTCGATCGCGCCTTTTTCGCTGCCGGCATCTACCATCATCCGGATTTCTTCCTCCGTCACCTGATCGTCGTCCTCATCCGGATCGATCCCCAGAAGGCGCAGGATACCGTTTGTCGATGCAGTCAGCAGCCACACAAGCGGTGCAAACACTTTCGAAGCACCGCTTACAAGACCGGAAATCCCGAGCGCAATCTGCTCAGCCTTCTGCATTGCAATCCTTTTCGGCACCAGTTCGCCAAAGATCAGGGTGATGTAAGATAAAAGCAGCGTAATCAGCACAACGGCAATCGCATCCAGTGTCTTTTCCGGAATCTTCATACCCGCGTCCACAAGAGCAGAAACGATTCGATCCGAAAAATTTTCTGCTGCAAAGGCACTTCCGAGAAAACCGGACAGAGTGATGACCACCTGTATCGTTGCAAGAAAACGGGATGGCTGTTCCGTCAGATGAAACAGCTTCGCCGCTCTTTTGTTTCCCTCCTGTGCCATTTTTTCCAGTTTAGCGTCGTTGCAGGAGACCACAGCGATCTCCGCGCAGGCAAATACCGCATTGACCGCTATCAATACGACCTGCAAAAGAATACTGCCGACTATGTCACTGTCCAAACGTTTCAAACCTCCTCAATATTATTTATGCGTTTTTCAAAAATGCACATAGGCCTTCTTGGCTCGTAAACATCTGCTTTGCTGGTTACTTCCCATGGAGCATGCATGCTGAGAACCGGTACACCGGAATCAATCACTTCCATACCGTACAGAGACATGATGTAGGCGATGGTTCCGCCGCCTCCAACATCAACTTTACCAAGCTCTGCTGTCTGCCAATTTACTTTTGCATCATCAAAGATAGCGCGAAGAGCTCCGACGTACTCTGCATTGGCATCGTTTGAGCCGCTCTTTCCGCCTGCTCCTGTAAATTTGTTAATTACGATACCTTTTCCGAAAAATGCAGCGTTTTTCTTCTCAAATGCTGCTGCATACAGCGGATCAAATGCTGCGCTGACATCAGAAGAGAGCATTCTGGAGGAAGCAAGGCATCTTCGAAGGGCCAGTTCTGTTCCCTCGCCTGCAAGTGCAAGCAGCTCTGCCATGGTGTTCTCGAAGAAATGAGACTGCATACCGGTTGCGCCGACGCTTCCGATCTCCTCTTTGTCTACGAGCAGGCAGCAGGATGTCTTCTCCGGTGCTTCCACCTCGAGCATTGCGACAAGAGAAGTGTATGCGCATACACGGTCATCCTGGCCGTATGCAAGAATCATGCTGGCATCCATACCAAGCTCACGCGCTTTTCCTGCCGGTACAATTTCAAGCTCTGCGGAGAGGAAATCCTCTTCTTCGATGCCATACTTGTCGTTTAAGAGCTTTAAGGTCATGGCTTTCACTGCATCTTTCTCTGTTCCTTCCAGCGGCTGGCTTCCGATCAGAAGATCGAGGTTCTCGCCCTCTACTACCGTACTTGCCGGTTTGGTCTGCTGCTCTCTGGAAAGGTGAATCAGAAGATCTGTCACACAGAATACCGGATCGTTATCATCCTCGCCGATGACTACATCCACTACTTCGCCATCCTTCTTGGCTACAACACCGTGGATTGCAAGCGGAAGCGTTACCCACTGCCATTTTTTGATACCACCGTAATAATGGGTATCAAGATATGTAAATCCGTTGTCCTCATACAGTGGATTCTGTTTTACGTCAAGACGCGGAGAATCGATGTGCGCACCGAGAATATTCATACCCTCTGTCAGAGGCTTTGTTCCGATCTGGAACAGGGCAATGGCCTTCTTCATGCATACAGCATAAACCTTGTCACCCGGTTTTAACGCACGATTTTCTTTTACATAGGTGTCGAGGCTTACGTATCCGGCCTCTTCTGCCTGACGTACACTTTCCTTTACACACTCACGCTCCGTTTTTCCGTGATCCAGGAATGCGCGGTAGCCGGCGTTTAATTTTTCCAGCTTTTTCATATCTTTTTTCTTGTACTCATTCCATGCTGTTTTTCGTTCCATAACTTTTCTCTCTTTCTGTTTTCTTTCTATGATCCGTTCGTATTTTTTTGCTCCGGTCATAATTGCGATCTCTTTCATTATAATCTGTTTTGATGGGAAAAACAAGGACTTTCGGCTGTTAGAAAAAAGCCCCACAGCGAACCGTTTTTTCGGTTGCAGCGGGGCTTTTAAGGGGAGGATAAGTATTTCCTTATTTTTCTTTTGTATCATCGAACAGGGGAATTTCGATGACACTGTTATTCTCCCCTGAATGTTCACTTTTATACATTTCTTGTAATTATTTTTTGATCAACAGCAGAAAAATCCTCTTCCGCCGCAGCAACAGCAATTGCAGATGGCATTGATTGCCATACATTCACAGCACCATTTTCCGAGATCACCTGCACTTCTCTCGTAGCCGTAGCCGCTTCCCATGTCGGAATACCACTGACCCCCACCCCGGAGTTGGCTTAAAAGCTGCTGGTACTGCAGATTCTGCGGTTCTAATTTGACTGCCATCTCGCATCCTGCACGGCATTGATGTTGTTGCCGAGGCGCGAATTGCGATCGCATGCAGGAAATACCATTTTCCACTGCGGTCGAAATGTCGTTCAGCACGTTCATCGCCTCGCGGAAGTGGCCGCTGTTGATGTAGTTGCTGCCGCCTGCAGCCGCATTTCCTGCTCGGAATTTCCATAATCATTCCGTGCGGAGCCGCCGTTTCCGTACGCGCCGCCGAATGGGTCGAAGCCGCCGAACGGGCCATAGCCGCCGTAAGCATCTCCGCCATACGACGAACCTCCGCTCTGGTACGAGGTGCCGTGCTCGCGTTCATCCATGATCTGTTTGTACGCCTGCTGCACCTGTTTGAATTTTTCTTCTGCTTCTGCTTTATTCGGATTATTGATATTGGCATCCGGGTGATACGTCCGGCTGAGTTTTCGGTATGCTTTTTTGATTTCATCGTCCGAAGCCCCGCGGGACACGCCCAGCACCTCATATGGATCTGTCATCAGTCTTTATTTCTCCTCTTTTTGGCGCTCTTTTGCGCTTTTTCGCATTTCGTATTTTTCCCAGATACCAGCATACAATATATTTCGCAGAATGTCTACATTTTCCAGGATCGGAAGTTTTTCAAATGCACGCGACGCTTCCGCCGTCATCATCAGCAGGATTTTTTCTGCGGTTTCCTCGAAGTCCGGCTGATCTGCGATGGACAGAAACGGGTTGTAGTTTCCGCTCTTTTTATCTTTTTCCACGTCATCAAGCGCATCCATCAGGTAAATGAATTTTCCGATGTAAAAGCCGACCTGGCGCAGATCATCGCTCCAGATGTCCTCCTCCGGAATATAGATCTCCGCCATCACCTCTCCGGTATAGCCCGCCGCAAGATCGAGGTCTGGATTGTTTTCCTTCTCGCATGCATGCAGCTTTTCGAGGTAATCCTGCACTGCTTTCGTCTGGCGCGGATACGATGCCTCGATGCGTGTCACAGATTTTTTCAAAGCCTTTGCCACTGTAAACGCCGCGTAGTTTTTCTCGTCCTCCCAGTCATCCAGCAGATTGTAATAGGCGAGCAGCACGTTCATGTCTGCGCAGTATTTTGTGTATTTGTTCCGCAGGCATTTATGTTTTTTGCCGGGATGAAGAAAGCAGTAATGCTCCTCTTCTTTTGTCTCACACTCATAAAGCCCGGTCAGCAGGATGGAAAGAAATGTCATATCAAACGTCAGCATCGCCTGACCCTTTTTTCCATACGCCTCTTTGATATCCTGACACAGACCGCAGTAGTATGCCTGATATTTATTGTAATCTTTGACTTTCAGGTCATCCTTTCGGATGGTCACATAACCAAACATGAATCGCACTGCTCCTTTTTATCAGGTGTTTTTGATGAATTTTGTTCCGCATTTCGGGCAGCAGATCTCGATGTGGCCTTTTCCTTTCGGCACACGCACCTGCTGATGGCAGGACGGGCAGCGGAAGTAGCAGTGCTCTTTATCCTTGAATGCACGGGTTCCGCCTCGGAAGAATCCGACGACGCGGTTTTTCAGTTCCAGGAATTTCTGGTTTTCCGCATACCGTTTGGAATGGTTCTTGGACATGATGCGCACATCCGCCCAGACGATCAGGACGAATGCCAGGGTGTAGATAAGGGAGCTCCGTACAACCGCTCCGAAAATCATCATGGCAACTGCCGCCCACATCATAAAATTGCCCAGCTGATCGATGCCGTAGCGGCCGTACATCAGGCGGGAAAGTTTTTCTTTCAGTTTATCCATTTTGTTCTCGTTTCTCCTTTTTCAAAGTATATGCCAATACTCTATCCCTTTTGAGGGAAAAAAGCAATCGAAAGCGCCATTAATTTTTTCTAAAAAAATTCTTAAAACTTGCGGTGGATGTTTCTTTTCAACTGTGCTACACTTGGTTATGTTTCTTTATATTTTATTTTCAGTAAACGATCGGAGATTTTTATGAAACGACTCAAACAGATCGGAGCCCTTCTCGCCATCGCGGTCCTGATCGGATTCGGGCTTGGCGCCATGATTTTTGCGTTTATCGACACGCCGTTTGCACACAAGGCGCTGACAGTCTGCCTCTACTGTGCAATTACCGTACCAGTGCTCATCTATGCCATGATGCTGGTTGCCAAGGTTCTGTCGCACCGCGATGAGAACGACAAATCAGACAAAGGAGAAAACAGTCATGATTGATACCATTATTTTTGATGTAGGCCGCGTACTCGTCAACTGGGACTACGAGTCCTATCTGAAACGCTTTGCTTTCGGTCCGGAAAAGACGAAAGCAATCACCGCCGCAACCTTCGAAAGCCCTTACTGGCGCCAGTTCGACCGCGGAATTCTCACACCGGAGGAGATTGTAAAAGGATTCTGCTCCCTCGCCCCGGAATACACTGAAGAAATCAAAGAGGTTTTCGCCCACTGCGAGGAAACCATCACCCGCTGCCGTATGCAGAAAGCTGGGTACGCTCCTTAAAAGAAAAAGGCTACCGCCTCTACATCCTCTCCAACTACTCCGGAGACCTCTTCGAGCGCACCAAAGAGAAAATGCCCTTCCTCCCCTACATGGACGGAACCCTCTTCTCCTACACCTGCCATTTAACAAAACCGGAACCGGAGATCTACCAGCACCTGATCCAGAAATTCTCCCTCACCCCGGACCGCTGCGTATTCCTCGACGACACCAAAGCAAACGTCGAGGCCGCAGAGCAGGCAGGGATTCATGGAATTCATTTTACGGGATATGAAGATGGCGTGGCACAGTTGAAAAAACTGGGCGTTCTTTAAAAAAACAGGCTGCCGCATTCGTGCGTCAGCCTGTTTTTAGTATTAACTTACGCTTTCGCCGCCTCTTCCATCAGCCGCAGCATCAGTCCGACGCTGCCGACGTTATATCCGGCATAAGCGCGTCCGCCGATGTTTCCCGGCAATGCGAGGATCAGCAGTGGGAGTTTTTCTGCGTCGATTCCCATTTTTTCGGCGATCGCCGGGGCGTCGTCGGATGGGTCGAGGTAGAGGGACATGTTGTGGATTGCTGCGCGGGCTTTCTGGAAAGTCGTGTTTTCCAGGTCGGCTTTCGTGCGGAGCACGGCTGCATGGCAGCGTCTTTTGCGTTCCACTTCTCTGCGATTTCGATCAGCTCATTCAGAACATGCTCGGTCGGCTCCTCTCCGGTTCCGAGGAAGGCCAGAAGGATCGGGCCGTCTTTGGTGAGATCGTTCAGGGTATGCGCCTTTCCATCCAGATCCTCCAGCGTGATCTCCGGCAGTTCGATGTGCTCTAACAGCTCATCCAGCTCTTTTTTCACGGTTTCCAGATAAATCTCTTTTGCTTCTCCCGCCTTCAGTTCAAGCACGCGGTATGCGGCATGCTGGTCACCGTTCGGCATACGCATACTTGTAATCAGACGATAGCAGCCCGGCTCCAGGGTCAGATCCAGTGTTTTTCCGTCGAATGCGGTTTCTTCGTAATTCAGCGTCTCAAACACTGTTCCGTTCCACTTTCCGATGGTCCACGTCTGATAATACTTCCATGCGCTTCCATCCTCCGCATTCAGTGTCAGAACCGCACTTTCCGTTTCCTCCTTCAAAACAGCTGCTTCTGTTTCCACACTGTGGAATTCCCCATCACGGTAATACTCCGGCTCCAGGGTCACCGGATTCAGTCTTGCCGCTACATTGAGACTCCGGCAGATTGCCACAAACAGAATCTTCTGCGCCAGCGGACTTCCCTGTTTCATCGTAAGGACGCCGACCGGCGTTGCCATGATTGTATCATACTCTTCTTCTGGATGGAAGGTAATATTCTTCTTAAGATAATCCAGGATCCGTTCCGGCTGCTCCGCAAAGCTGCGTTTTGTCTCTTCCTCAAAAAATCCGCGGATCATGCTCCGATATGGCGTCAGCTCCTCGAGGAAAATACGCGGGCAAAGAAGATCCTTCCTGAAAATCTCCTCTGGAAGATCCCCCTGCTCACAGTCGAGATGATCCTCTAAAACGGATGCCTTCAAGTCCTTCGCATCCTTTAATTCCAGCGAAAACAGCAGCTTCTTCCGGTTCGGATTTTCATCTTTGGAAAGGAATGTATAAACCTCCTCAAAATTCTCTCCTGCCCGGTGGAAAATCTCTTCCGCTTCCGGATACGCAGCAGCTTTTTTCTCATCAAAGCATGCTGCAAACCGTGCCTTCCGAAGCCGTTCCGCCTCTGCCATCCGTGCCGCATTGCGCTCCTTCTGCTCCTTTGTGGCAACGACATTCCGTACCGGCACCTCCTTCGGTGCCCGGATTTCCAGCGTCTGCCACGTATCATCCGCTGACGGAACCGCCTCTTCCTGCAGCACCAGTTCCAGCGAATCTTCCTCCTCTATCCTCATCATGGCTTCTGCCCGGCGTATTCCGTCAAATGCCCGTACCCGGATATCGCCAAGGCCAAGTGTCATCTGAACTTCTCCGTCCGCATCCGCAATCATCACTGCAGCCGGGAAAAACTCTGCCATATTCAGGATTTCAACCGCAATATGCGCTCCTGCAGCCGGTTTTCCATTCTCATCCTTCACAAGAATCTTCACCAGCTTCGTTCTGCCATAAAAATCTGTATGGTTAAAGTAGTACAGCGCTCCTTCTTTTCCAAGATACTCCTCGTTACTTTCCTTCACATAATCCGAAAAGTTCCGCGTATGAATCAGAATTGCCCGATTCGCCGGACCCGAGAACCAGCCGGTATCCAGCACTTCTTCCGGCTCACAGGCGCCGAGAAAATGCCACTCGCCGTCCACAAACACCTCAACCATGCATGATTGTCATCACAGTGCGCCCATCTTGGTGTATAGACCTGCCGCGCCGCAATACCGACACTCCGATACGCCGTAACTGCAAACGTTGACTCCTCGCCGCAGCGTCCCTTTCCGCTCCGATACATCGTCATCGGAGATGCCGTTCTGCTGTCCGTCGCCTCATACGTTGCATGCTCCGCACACCAGTAATTAATCTCCAGAATTGCCTCCCAAAGACTCATTCCGCTACACGCCCCATAATCTGCTCGTAAAAAAACGGTCTGCAGTCCGTAATATCCTCGGAATTGATCCGGTCATACAGCACATAATTTACAAACACATCCTCCGGCAGTTCCTTACACCATGCCACCTTCTCCCGCAGCATCAGCGCATGCTTCACGTACGAAAGAAAAAGGTTAAATCCATATTCTCCCGCATCCCTTACCGGCATCGTACCATACAGAAACTTCATCAGCACAACCTCTTCTTCACTGCACTGTTTCAATTTTTCTTCGATAACAGGCATCACCGGAGCCAGAAGCTCTCTCCGTCCCTCAAATTTTTCCGTTGCATATTTTTTCAAATTTTCTGAGATCATGATTCTATCTATCCCTTTCTCTTTTTTCCTATCCGTCTCCACAACGTACATCCGCCCACCGGCGGCAGACGCCATGTGAAAAAGGATTCCTTGCGATTTTTCAGGAACACCGGAGCGAGGAGCCTTTTCACATACCGGCTGTGGGTCACTACGCTACATATTTTTCTTTATAAATGAAAGTAATTCTCCGCTGGGATCGCATTTATACTCCCAGAACATAATGCCCCCCATGCCCTTTTCTTTCAGGTACGCAATTTTCACCCCAAGTGACTCGCAGTCTCATAGCTGATAAATGTTTCCCCGTCAAACAGATACGGAACCTTTGCCTGCTCATCCCAATACCGGATAAATCCCCTCTTTCCGATCCAGCTCTCTTTGAGCTCGCCATAGTCACCGCCATATCCTCCGACCGTCTCTGCTTCCATTCCAAGCCCGTTGCGGCATCCGGCGCCTTTTACTCCATCCCATTTTCTGGAATAAAACGGTACGCCAAGAATCAGCTTCTCCATTGGAACGCCTGCATTTGCAAAACCGTTCACTGCCTTCTGCACACATGCGTCAAACAAATTTCCCTCACTGTGATACAGCGCCGCATGATGTCCCGTCACCTTCTGGAAACCGCCCTGCAGATCATACGTCATCAGCTGCACATAATCCAGATACCGGGAGGCCTCCTTCATATCTGTCTGCAGTGCAAAGTAAACATCTCCGCCGACTGCTGTCGTTACAAGCATGCCTTCTCTGTACGCGTCCAGTGTCTTCCGAAGCTCCGCCAGAAGCAGCGTATAATTCTCTTTATCCGATCTGTCCGACGCAATTCCTGCCAGCGATGTGCCCGGATACTCCCAGTCAATGTCAATGCCGTCCAGACCATACTCCTTCACAATTGCAAGTGCACTCGCAGCAAACCGCTCTCTTCCCTCTTTTGTTCTTGCAGCCTGGGAAAAGCCGTCTGCTCCCCAGCCGCCTACGGACAATACAATCTTCAGCTCCGGGTTGCTTTTCCGAATGGATACTATTCCATCCCGTGCATCCTTTGCATCCCATACAACTTCTCCGTCCCGGATCAGACCAAATGCAATATTGATCACGGTAAGTGCCCGCACATCCTCTTCTCGCATATGATTTAAATCCGCCGTATTTACATAGCCAATTATTCTCTTCATCTCATAAGCTCCTCTGTCCGAATCGTTTTACTCATTAAATGTTACGACTTCCCCGTGTCCCAGATTGTAGGTGATCTCATCCTCAAGCTCCACCTTCACAACCGTTGCAAACGATGAATGCTCATCTCTCCGGCCCAGATCCAGAGCGTTCCCGGAATGCCGCTCCATGGAAGTGAACCTGTGTAGGAGAACCGGAGCTCCTCTCCCGTATGCAGAACCGTCACCCTTTTTACCGGTGTTTTAATGCCTTTCACACACAGTGTCTCCTGCGGCTTATCATAGACGAAAAGATACATCGTCTTCTTATCCGCCGAAATCGTGCTTCCGCCGAGGAAATGATTGTAATCCAGTCCTTTTTCTGTTCCAAATACCGCTTCCTTATGGTCATGAATCCATCCGCCCAGATCCAGAAGAACTTCTCCTGGCGTTCATCCAGCGTTCCGTCCTCCTTCGGTCCGATATCCAGCAGCATTCTTCCTCCAAGGGTGATACAGTCGCAGAACATGCGCACAATCTGACCGCTGCTCTTGTAATCATTGTCCGATGGACGATATCCCCAGGAATCGTTGATTGTCGTACAGAATTCCCACTCGCCTTTCGGTCCGTACAGCGGAATTCCCTGCTCCGGTGTCTCATAATCTCCATAGCCCTGCATTCTCGAATTCAATACAACGTTCGGATTCAGGGTATGCAGATATTCCCTGAATTCCGGCATCTTCCACTGTGCCGCGCTCCGTTCCCAGTCACCATCAAACCATAAAAGATCCACCGTTCCGTAATTTGACATCAGTTCTTTTAACTGATGATTGTTGAATTCCAGAAACTCCTGCCATTTCTCCGGCTCCTCCTCTTTTCCGGCCGGGGAACCATAGATATCGTTCAGACAGTCTTCTTTTTTCATTCCTTCCGGGTAAACCGTGCGGTACCGCGGATCCGACCAGTCGATCAGCGAATAATAAAGGCCGACCTTCAGACCTGCCTCACGCATGGCAGCTGTATACTCTTTTACAAGGTCGCGCGCTGCCGGTGTTTTCTTCACAACACTTAAATCACTGTATCCGGTATCAAACAGTGCCACGCCGTCATGGTGCTTCGCTGTCATAACCACGTACTGCGCACCTGCTTTTTGAAACAGCTCCGCCCATTTTTTCGCATCAAACTTCGATGCTGTAAAGCCTTCACACTGTTTCATGTAATCTTCATAAGAAATATTTCCGTTGTGGAACGACCATGACTCTGACACATCACCCACCGCATAAATCCCATAATGGATAAAAATGCCCAGCTTCGCGTTCCGAAACCAGTCCTGCATCATCTCTTCCAGCTCCTCCTTTTTTTGTACTCCCGGATTAAAAGACTCCGGGCATAGCTTTTTTATCGATCTAATTACCCCTTTATTGTTTCTTCCCATTATATCAGTTCTTGCCCAAAAAGAAAGGCATATTACCGTTTTACACTGTAATATGCCTTTTTTCACGCCACAGGAAATATCGTTACCTTTTCCTGTTTATTTCGCGATTTCCTCGATACCCTGAGTTGCTACCCAGTCCTCAAGTCCCAGAGATACATACCATCTACATAAGCCTGCCAGTCAGCATCGTTGTCGATGTCAAGCTCGCCGCATACGAACTGCGCCTGCTGCTGCTCAAAGAAATCTTTGATTGCTGTGTTCGTATCAGAGAAGGTATCAATTTTATCCAAGTCAATCCAGTAGGACGGAATAATTTCTTTGGTCAGATTTGCCTCATAAGCTTCCTCTGTTGCTTTTTTCTCATCATACATCGGATGCTCTTCTACAAACTCGAAGTCTGCCGGCAGATATTTCGGCAGAGACTGCGGCCACAGATTGCCCCAGGAATATTTTTCCTGATCTTCCTCAGACAGTGTGGTGGTGTCAATCGCATGGTATCCGTCATCCTCTTTGTTTACAATCACACCAACCGGTCCTCTGTTGCAGCCGATGCCGTTCTCCAGTGCGAATGCATTGTCAAACCAGCGGCAGATGATTTCCGGATGCTCTGCCTTGTTTGTGATGACAGCCTGGGTTCTGTATACGCTGAAGCCTTCCGTATCGCGCAGCCAGATTCCGTCTTTGTCTGTGTTCAGAACAGGCATGGAGTCGAAATCGCCTCTTTCCTCTGCAGCCGGGATTCCGGTAAACTCTCCGCTTCCGTATGCGATGGAAACGCCGTACAGGTCCTGATTTCCTTTACCTTCCCATGTGGAGCTGTCCTGTGTGTAAAGCTCTACGTCTACGAGTCCTTCTGCATACAGTTTGTGGAACCAGGAAAGGAACTCACGGTATGTATCGCTGACACCGCCGTAAACAACCTTTTCATTCTGGATTGCAATACCAAGTTTGTTCATCGGAAGTCCGAAGTAACCGGCCATAGCCTCGATATGTTTGTTGTTCGGGTCGGTAGAGAACGGGATTTCATCGGAAGCGTCACCGTTGCCGTTTGCATCCTGCTCTTTGAAGGCTTTCAAGACTGCCTCAAACTCGTCTGTAGTGGTCGGCATGCTCATGCCAACATTCTCCAGCCATTTCGTATTGATGTATGGGCTGTATCCAACGGTTGAATCGGCACATACGTACGGAATTGTGTAGATGTGTCCGTCCGGTGCTGTCATTTTTTCTCTTACACCCGGCAGATCCAGGATCGCAGAAATGTTCGGGCAATATTTCTCAAAATAATCTTCCAGCGGAATGAATACGCCCTGGTTTACACCATAGGTCAGGATTGCATTGTCGCTTAAGGTCCATCCGCCGATCACATCCGCGTAATCTCCGGAGTTCAGATCCAGATTCAGTCTCTCCGTTGCTGTTTCGTATGGATAAATTTTCAGGTCAACGTCTACATTGGTCTGTTTTTTGAACTCATCGAGCATGATAAACTCGCCGGATTCGCTGGAATCATCGCAGAAGATAGAGAAGGTGTAATCTCCCTCGTCTACCAGCGGAAGACCTTCCTGATACATAATGCCGTTTACTTTTCCGTCCTCATCCACGGTGTCGTTTGCTGCGGATGCTGCGGATGCTGCAGAAGCACTCTTTGCCGAGCTGCTTCCATTATCACTTCCACATCCGGTAAACATAGATGCCACCATTACTGCAGTTAAAACTGCTGCGACTGCTTTTCTTTTCATGATTTTTCCCTCCTGTGTTGTTCCGGCGGCATTTTCCCGCCGGAAGCGCTTTTGCCTGTCCGTTGTCCGGACTCTTTATTTACATACCGCCGTTTCCCGTGCGGCAGATAAATCGTTAAAAAAACTTCTTCTTGTAAATCAACCCTTCATGGATCCGATCATAACACCCTTTACAAAGTGCTTCTGCACCAGTGGGTACATAACCAGAACCGGGATACTGCTGATGATGATCAGCGAGTATTTCATAACGTCGATCAGCTGCTGTTTTTCCTGCAGTGCTGCTCTTGCTGCCGCAGTTGTTGCTGTCTGGGACAGCGCGGTCTGGTTCGTGATCAGGATGTTACGCAGAACCAGCTGCAACGGATACTTTGCTTTGTCCGAAATATAAACGAGTGCTGAGAAGTATGAGTTCCAGTGACCGACACCATAGTACAGAACCAGAATTGCGATGATCGCTTTGGAAAGCGGAAGTGCAATCTGGAAAAAGAATCTCGCCTGGGTGCAGCCGTCAATTTCAGCTGCCTCATACAGCTCTTCCGAAATGTTCGACTTGAAGAAGGTTCTTGCCACGATCATGTTGTATACGCTTAAGCATCCCGGAAGAATCAGTGCCCAGATCGTGTTCAGCATCTGCAGTCTCTGAATAACCAGATAGGTAGGGATCAGACCGCCGCCGAAGAACATGGTGATCAGGTAAAAAATGGTGATCGGTTTCTTTCCGGAGAAATTGCTTCTGGAAAGTGCATATGATGTCGGAAGCGTTACGATCAGGTTGACCATGACACCGCAGAAGGTGATGATCAGGGAGTTTAAAAAGCCTCTCATAACCTGGTCGTTTTTAAATACTTCTGCGTAGCCCTTCAGGGTAAATCCGATCGGGTGAAGCAGTACTTTACCACTCGATACGGCGCTTGGCGCACTGATGGATGAAATGATAACCCAGTACAGCGGATATGCCACAACAAACAGAACCAGCGTCAGGATAATGAAGCAGGCTGCGTCAAAAACGACGTCCTCTTTGCAGCGTTTTATTTTCTTTTTTGTCACTGCGGTATTTTCTTTACTCATGTTTTTGTTTCCTCCTACCACAGGCTGTTGCCCGAAAGTTTATCAGATATCGTATTGACAATGATCAGCATAACCATGTTTACGATGGTGTTGAACAGACCGATTGCTGAAGAATACGACATATCGTTGTTGATCAGACCGACCTTATAGACGTAGGTGGAAATGATCTCGGATACACTGGCATTCAGGTTGTTCTGCAGAAGGAAGGCTTTTTCGAAGCCGACGGAAAGAATGCTTCCGCAGTTCATAATCAGAAGAATGGTCGCGGTCGGCATGATCAGCGGAAGGTCGATGTGACGGATCAGCTGTAATTTCGTTGCGCCGTCTACCTTTGCCGCCTCATGCAGCTCCGGGCTGATGCCGGCGAGTGCTGCGAAGTAAATAACAGAGCTCCATCCTGTACTCTGCCATACGCCGGTCCACACATAAATGTGTCTCCAGTAGGCTTTTTTCGCCATGAAGTTGACCGCCGGAATTCCGATTGCTTCCAGTACGTGGTTGATAACACCGACGGACGGAGACAGGAACAGAATGATCATACCACACATAACTACGGTGGAAATGAAGTTCGGCGCGTAGGTGACGGTCTGGATCACTTTCCGGTATCTCTTATGGCGGAAGGAGTTCAGCATCAGTGCCAGGATGATCGGAATCGGGAATGATACAACCAGTCCGTACAGACTCAGGATCAATGTGTTCTTGATGGTGGAAGCAAAGTATGGAGAGTTGAAGAATCTCTCAAAGTAGTACATGCCTACCCACGGGCTCTTTGTGATTCCGGCTGTCGCATTAAAGCGGCGGAACGCGATCTGTACACCATACATCGGAATGTAGCTGAAGATGAATGTCAGGATTACGCCCGGAACACAGAAAAGCCAAAGCGAGATGTCTCTCTTAAAGGCGCGGATGGTGCGGCCTTTTTTCTTTGCTTTTGTTGGTTTCTCTTTCATTTCTCTCTTGTCCTCCCTTTTAAAGGTTTCGTGTTTTCCTTGATTGGAGCATCCCTTGTCGTGAACATTTTGAACATTTTGCTTTCGCATCATCCTCGCATGCTGCTTCTTTTTTGTACAACTGCCACAATCAAATCTGTTATTTAAGATTTATCCAACACTGTTTTGATGAATTTATTTTACATTTTGTTTCCTTATTTGTCAATTAATTTTTGAACACAAATATTATTTTGTTACTTTTGCGCAATTTAAACCGATACTTTTTAAGCACTTTTCCCATAAATTCTCCTGTTTTTCCCTTTGTTTTTCGTTTCACGGCATCGGAGCATACGATCCATTTATATTTTTATCCATTTTTTGCAAACAAAAAGAAGGAAGCTATGTTTCTTTATTTTGTAATATAGTTTCCTTCTTTGTTCATTTTTATTATATTTTTATGTTTTTTCGTCCGTTCTTACATTTCCGTCACGTTTCCAGTCCACCATTTCTCTGCTCCATCTTCAAGCATCAGCTCGTACTCATGGCAGATGACCTCTGGTTTTCCCGGAATCTGGACAAAATTCAGCTCCTCTTTTGTAAGATGGAACACAGCTTCTTTTTTCTCTCCCGGTGCAAGTGCAATTCTCGTAAAGGCTTTCAGCTCTTTGATTCTTGCCACAACGCCGCCGGAACGTTTCCGCACATACAGGCACGGAACGGAAGTTCCGGCCATATTTCCGGTATTTTCCACGGTAAAGGAAACAGAAATACCATTTTCTTCTTTTGTTACGGAAACATCACTGCCGGTAAACGTTGTGTAGGATCTTCCTTCTCCGAAGGTATGCAGCGGCTGGCTTGTCATATCACAGTACGCCGGGGCAACGGAAGTCCGATAATTGTAGCATACCGGGATCTGTCCCACGTGGCGTGGCATAGAAACCGGAAGACGGCCGGACGGATTGCTGCTTCCATAGAGAAGCTCAGCAACTGCCTGCCTCCCATCGGTCCCGGGTAGAATGCATATAAAACGGCATCGGAAGCATTTTCGATCTTCTCGATACAGTATGCTCTTCCGGCAATTACAACCGTTACCAGTGGTTTGCCAAGGCGGGCAAGTGCTGCAATCAGTTCTTCCTGCGCGGCCGGAATGTGAACCTTCGCGGTGTCCATTCCCTCGCCGCAGTCCATCGAACGGCTGCCCGTTCCCTTCGAGGCTGCTCCGTTTGCATCGAACACAGCTCCTCCAAACCGTGAGGAGGAACCGCCGACAACGGCCACGATCACATCGCTTTCTTCTGCAAGTGCCATCGCTTTTGCTTTTTCATGCTCATCCGCCTCGGAAAAACCGGACCCCATCGCATAAGAGACTTCACGCCATCCGGTGCTTCCTGCTTCATGCCCTGCAGAACCGTGACGCACTCGCTTTCCGGCACCGGCGGAGTATAATCGCCGAGCATACAGTAACGGTCTGCCGCATGGTAGCCGATCACTGCTACTTTTTTATATTTCTTTGCAAGCGGAAGCACCGTCTTTTCATTTTTCAGAAGCACAGCAGACTCCCGCGCCAGTGCAAGAGATACCTCCGGGATGCCGGCTTCTTCCGGGGAAAGCATGTTTTCTTCCATATAAGGATGCTCGAACAGACCTTTTTCAAATTTCAGTTTCAGAACGCGGAGCACCGCCTCATCGATCTGGCTCTCCTCCAGAAGTCCCTGATCAACCGCCTCACCGAGACGGCCAAAGGCTTCATCCCACAGGCTCACATCAACACCGGCCTTTCTTGCCGCAACGGCTGCATGCAGCGTATCCCCCTCTGTGTTTTTCAGGAAATCGACAGCCAGTCCGTCTGCCATCACAATGCCGTCAAAGCCCATCTCACCGCGCAGTACATCGCGAAGCAGCCATGCATTTCTGTGGCAGTACACGCCGTCGATCTCGTTATACGCCGCCATGATTCCTTCCACACCGGCTTCGCAGCACGCTTTTGCAGACGGAAAATGGATTTCACGCAGCTCACGCTCCCCGATTCTCGCCGCACTCGCATTCACACCTCCGGTCGTCTCGCCCTGGGCGCAGAAATGTTTTGCCACGCTGCCGACGCCGGTCGACTGCATGCCGGTCACGGCTGCTTTTGCCATTGCGGCTGCAAGGCATGGGTCCTCAGAGTAGCACTCTTCACTTCTTCCCCATCTCGGATCACGCGCCATATCAAGTGCCGACATCAGCGCCAGCTCCACATGACCGCTCTTTAACTGCTTTCCGCATGCCTTGTAGCCTTCCGAAAGAAGCGCCGGATCAAACGTTGCTCCGGCAGCCAGGTTGACCGGAAGCAGACCTCCTCCGAGTGCTGATGGCCATGGGGGCACTCGCTGCTCATCATCATCGGAATGCCGAGGCGGGAATGTTCCATGACGTAGTGCTGTACCATATTGTAGGCTTTCGCGGAGAGTTCCGGCACGATTCCGGTCTTCTCGTCCTTATCTGCCCACGGGTCGGCACGGTACAGGCCGTACAGAACCCCCAGTCCGCCCATGCGCTCTACTTCTTCTTTGAATTCGTCGGTCAGGGTAAATTCCTCTCCCTGCCGCTCATAGATCCGGAATCCGTACAGACGCTGATTGAGCTGTCCCACTTTTTCCTTTAATGTCATCCTTCCCAGAAGATCCTTTGCTCTCTCTTCCGGTGAAAGGGCTGTATTCTGATATGCTTCCATCTGATTTTCCTCCTTATATGCTTTCTGCCCGGCCGTTTTCTTCCTGCCGGTGTATTTTTGATCTGTTTCCCCCAAAATTCTCTTATGAAACGGCTTTATTGTATCTCATTTTTTTACTTTTGTCCACAATAAGTTATATTTCGTTCATTTTTGTTCATTTTTCATGTTGAAATTTATTACTTTTAGTGTTATGATACCTTTCGCTACTAAATTTTGCAAATTACAAAGGGAGGTTTTTACTTATGAGCAAAAACATCACGATTCCGGTTCCGGCTGTCCCGTTTGCACCGCCAGTTTATACCTGCCACCGCGCAAAAAAAGAGTTCCATCTGGACGGAAATATCAACAAACCATTCTGGGAGGACGCACCGTATACCGATGAATTTCTGGATATCCAGGGCAGCCACATGCCGCTTCCGCGTTTTGTCACCCGCGCAAAAATGCTCTGGGATGATGAAAATCTTTACGTTGCTGCCGACCTTGCCGGCGATGAAATCTGGGGTCATTTAACAGAACGCGATTCTGTCATCTACTTTGACAACGATTTCGAGATCTTCGTTGACCCGGATTCCGATACGTACCATTACTATGAATTTGAAATGAACGTTCTGAACACGGTATGGGATCTGTTTCTCGCAGAGCCGTACCGCGACGGCGGCAGCGGCCTCAATGGCTACGATATGCACGGCCTTCGCACCGCTGTCCATGTGGACGGTTCCATCAACGATCCTTCCGCTGAAAACAAAGGCTGGAGTGTTGAGGTTGTGATTCCGTTCTCCGCTCTCTACGAATACCAGAAAGAGCGCCGCGCACCGAAAAACGGAGAATTTTACCGTATGAACTTCTCCCGTGTGCAGTGGAATGTGGATGTCAAGGACAACACTTACGTAAAACGCACCGATGAAAACGGAAATGTTCTCCCGGAAGACAACTGGGTATGGGCTCCGACCGGCGTCATCAATATTCATTATCCGGAGCTGTGGGCTTTCGTCTTCTTCTCCGAGGACCGCGAGGATGCTCCATGCGACAGCACCATTCCGGAGGACGAGTATCGCAAATGGGAGCTCCGCAAGCTGTATTACGCAGAAAATATTCTGTTTGAGACAACCGGCTCCTACAGCAGCAGCCTCGATGAACTGCAGAAAACGCTGGATGCGTATGCACCGAACGACTGGAATAAATCTGTAAAAGATCTTGGATATACCATTGAAACCACCAGCCGTACGTACCTGATTTCCTGTCCGAGTGCCGATCGTGCACATCTCCTCCTTCTGTATTCCAACGGAAAGGTTGAAAAAATTACACTTTAAGCGTATAATATCGGTTAGTAGTTAAAATTTGTAACAGGATCGGTTGAAACTATGAAAAAAGTCACTTTACAGGAAATTGCAAATTCCCTGGGCATCTCCCGGACCACCGTCTGGAAGGTGTTCAGCGGACACGAAGGTGTCTCCGATTCCCTGCGCACCAAGGTCATCGCCAAAGCCCAGGAGCTTGGCTATGCCATCCCGGAAGATTTTCAATATCCTTCCAGCGCGGAGGAGACCACGCCGGTCAACATTGCAGTTGCCGTCTGCAGACCGGAAACCTCACTTTTCTGGATGACCATCATCCACCAGATTGCAAAAGTATTTTCAACACACAATGTCAATCTCGTTTACACGTATCTTCCGACTTCGGCGGATAAAACGTATTTTCTCCCGCCCACACTTACAAACGGAAGCGTCCACGGCATCATTGTTCTGAACGTGTACAACGAACGTCTTCTGCGTCTGCTCGCAGAGACACAGATTCCCAAAGTGTTCCTGGACACTTCCTCCCTCGTATCCCCGGATGAACTGAACGGCGATCTTCTCCTGATGGAGAGCCGGAACAGCGTCCGCAATATTACCGCCCATCTTCTCGAGAAGGATGCACTCTTCCGGGCTTCATGGGTGATATCGGCTACGCACAGTCCAACCGCGAACGCTATGAGGGCTTCTGCCAGGCACTGATGGATGCCGGAAAAACACCGAATCCTTCTCTTTGCCTGACCACACCGCTTGGGATTGACTCCTACCGCGAGGAAATCGATTCTTTCCTTTCCTCCCTTTCCCGCATGCCGGACGCTTTTGTCTGCGCCAGCGACTACGTTGCCTGTATTCTGATGCAGCTTCTTGAAAAGCGGGGACTGCGCGTGCCGGAGGACGTTGCCGTATCCGGCTTTGACAACAATATCGAGGATCTTCTGGCAGAAAATCTGACTACCGTTCAGGTCTTCAATGAGGAGCTCGGCTCCCGCCTGGCGCTTCAGATTCTTTACCGGATCAAATATCCGCACACGCCGCATGAAGTCACGTATCTGGAATCCAAAGTTCTGTACCGCGCTTCCACCGGCGACTGATGCATCCGTTTTTTGATTTTGCTTTTTGAAAAGACACCGTATTTCCGTTTTTCGGATACGGTGTCTTTTTTATGTTTCTGTACGTTATTTCTCTGTGCGGATGCGGATCGTACGGATCTCGTACGGTTTGATCGTAAGCGAAATCTCGTTCTCCTTCACATCGATTGCGCCATCTGCCGGCTGCTCCAGCAGATTGGTCTCCTCTGCAGAAAGAATGGATTCTGCGCAGTGCAGTGTCACTTTCGTTCTCGCATTCTCCACCTCGTACAGACGCACAATCATGCCGTCTCCGTCCTCTGCTTTCTTCACGGTCTCAAGCACTACGTTGCGTTTGTCTGCAGACAGGAACTCCATGCGGTCTTTTTCTGCCGCACCAAAAACAGCTTTTGCCGGCACATTCAGATTCAGCGCTTCCTGTACCGTACCTGCCTCACGCCACGTTCCTGCATGCGGATACAAGGAGTACGTAAAGGAATGCTCCTCCTGGTCTGCCGTCAGATTCGGCTCAGTTCCGGATTTAATCAGGGTCTGTGTCATCACGCGATCCTTCATGGAATAGCCGTACTTGCAGTCGTTCATCAGGCTGACACCGTAGCTTCCCTCGGAAAGATCGGCCCATTTGTGGCCACATACCTCGAATTTTGCCTGATCCCAGCTTGTGTTGGTGTGCAGTTTTCTTGTCACGTTACCAAACTGGATATCGTACGTTGCCTCATCGCTGTGAACGTCAACCGGGAAGTGTACTTTGAGCACATGCTCAGCAAATTTCCAGTCAACGTAGGTTTCGAAATCAATTCTGCGGTCTTTTGCGTAGAAGTGGATCTGCTGGCGGATGACGGTATCCATCACTTCGCGCTCGATCTCCAGGGTTGCACGGACCGGACCGTTTTCTGTCCACTCCATGCGGCGCACGCCCTCTACCTTCCAGGATTTCTCGGTATGGAAGATGTCCAGATTCCATGCGCTGTACTGCAGCGGTTTATCCTCATAGATCCGCAGTTCATTTCCTGTTTTTCCGATCTGAAGTACTTCACGGTCATTTTCTTTGTCAAACAGGGAAGTAAATTCGCCGTTTGCATCGATTGCAATGGTGTAAAACGGTGTCTCAAGGGTATATCCCTCTCCTGCTTCTGCTATGGCAAACGGTGTTTTCACAACGGATCCGCTTACCGGGCGCAGTACCTGATATCCCTTGGACGGCAGATTTTCTGCGTAAATAACCGCTCCGTCTTTCGTCTGCTGTACCGGATACACGTTCGTTCCATCGGTCAGTGCCTCAGCGCTGTTTGTGCCCAGCTCTACGATATCGTTTCTTCTGTGGCCCAGCGTATTCCATACGGTCACACTCTCGTCCTTCTTCGCACAGAGTGCATCCAGACGCTCACCGATCAGTTTTGCAGATGTTTCTGCAATTTCCGCATACTCTTTCTTCGTCTGCTCATATACCTCATGGATGGAGGAACCCGGCAGAATATCGTGGAACTGATTTGTCAGGATCATCTCCCACATGCGGTTCAGTTCTTCGGTCGGATATGCTTTTCCGGCCTTTTCTGCCAGAACGGACAGAAGCTCTAATTCCATCATCGCATACTCGCTCTTACGGTTTCCGCGTTTGTTGCGTGCCATCGAAGTATACGTTCCCCGGTGGAACTCGAAATACAGCTCTCCGATCCAGGTTGGGAGGCGTTTGCTGTCTTTTACTTTCTCATGCAGTTCGTCGAAATACGTTCTCGCAAATGCCTGGCGTACTTTCGGCACGCCCTTGATGCCTTTTTCCATTCGTTTGGATGTCTCAAGCATCGTTCTGGTCGGGCCGCCGCCGCCGTCCCCGTAGCCATAACTGATCAGAATATCGTTGTTGATATCCTTATTCTGATAGCGGTCCCAGCCGCCCATGATTGCATCCGGATGAGCATGCCGTTGTATGTCGTAAAGAAGCTGGTCTCCGGCTGGCCGACGCCGAGCGTTGTGATCATATGCGTGAAAACTTTGCTTCCGTCGATTCCTTCCCAGTTCATGGTATCGTACGGCACTTTGTTAAACTCGTTCCATGCCAGCTTTGTCGTCATGAAGTAATCAATTCCGCATTTTTTCAGAATCTGCGGCATGGCAGCGCTGTATCCGAACACGTCCGGCAGCCACAGAATTTTGTTGTCTACACCGAACTCCTCTTTGAAGAAGCGTTTTCCGAACAGGAACTGACGCACAAGGGACTCTCCTGATGTCAGGTTGCAGTCTGCCTCAACCCACATGCCGCCTTCCGGCTCCCAGCGTCCTTCTTTGACTCTCTGGCGGATTTTCTCGTATACTTCCGGGTGTCTTTCCTTTACAAAGCTGTAGAGCTTCGGCTGGCTTGACATGAAATGATAGTTCGGATACTCATCCATCAGTTTTAATACCGTTGCAAAGCTTCGGCAGGATTTCTGGCGAACCTGGTCAATCGTCCACAGCCATGCCACATCAATGTGGGTGTGGCCGATGCACGTTGCCACAACTTCGTCCCAGCCGCCCATTTTTCATAGATCTCTTCCTGGATGCATTTTTCTGCCTCTTCGATGGAAGCGTAGAACTCTTTACTGTACGGCTTGCGCAGGTCCAGCAGATTGATCGTGTTGGTCAGTGCGGTTTCGAGATCCAGACGCGTTTTATTATCCTCGTCCATACGGTTCAGCCCTGCATCGGAACGATGAGGTCGTAATAGATCTCCTCGATTTTCGCATCATGCTCCTCAAGGTCTGCCAGCAGACGGAACTCGCTGTGCAGCGTTCCGGTGTAGGACTGCAGGTCAAACTGGATTTTTTCACCGGCCTTTGCATTTTCTCTTACAAGTACTTCGCGGTGGTTGATATCCATACCTGGATCACTTCGCCGTTTGCAAACAGCAGGAACTGCGGGTTTCTTCCGTCATCCCATTCGTCCAGTCCTGCATGGACTCTCATCCAGAGATTTTTTCCATCGAAGCTCTCCGGAATGGTGATGGTGGTGCGGAACCAGTAATGTTTGTCCGGTCCGTACCAGCGGTCATTGACCGTATCAAACGATGTCCACGGCTCTTTTGATGCATCGGCCTCTGCCGGTGTGATATAGCATCCATTTTTCACCTGCATATCGGTGATTTTAATTTTCTGTGAAATCGAAAGTCTTGCCAGTTCCTGGCAGATTACGTTCACACGCTCTTTTACAAATTTCATAGTGCCTCCTTATGCTGTCCATGGGGTCATTTTTAAAAAGAAAGTCCGCCGGACCTGCAGGCTTCTTTCACCCGTAAGCCCGGCGGACTTGTCGCTTTTTAAGTTATCTTATAAATCAAAGGCTATTCTCTTTCACATAGTTCAGCAGCTCATCTACGGTTGTGAATGCCATACCGGTTACAGTATCTGCGCATCCGTAGTAGATAGTGATTCTTCCGGTTGCTGCATCGCTTAAGGTTGCGCACGGGAATACTACGTTCGGAACATCACCCATGCACTCGTACTGGGTGATCGGAGCCATAATATAGTCTTTCGTTCTGTATTTTACTTTCCACGGCTCGTCGATATCAAGCAGTGCGCATCCCATACGATATACGTATCCGTTGCAGGTTGTGATAACGCCGTGGTAGATCAGCAGCCATCCCTCATCTGTTTCGATCGGAACCGGGCCGGCACCGATCTTGGTGCACTGCCATGCAGACTCATCGCCGCGGACCGGGCTCATCATGTGACGGTGTCTTCCCCAGAATTCCATATCTTTACTCTGGCTGACAAAGATATCGCCGAACGGTGTATGGCCGTTGTCGCTTGGACGGCTCATCATCATGTAGTAGCCGTTGATCTTTCTCGGGAACAGCACGCCGTTACGGTTGAATGGAAGGAATGCGTTCTCAAGCTGAACGAATTTCTTGAAGTCATAGGTGTAAGCAACACCGATGGTCGGGCCGTGATAGCCGTTGCACCAGGTTACATAGTATTTGTCGTCGATTTTGCAGACACGCGGGTCATAACGGTACTCTCTTGTCAGAATCTCCTCGTCAGCGCCCTCAAATTTGATCGGTTCATCCTCGATCTCCCAGTGGATACCGTCTTTACTTCTTCCAACGAAGATGTCCATGCTGATGGAACGGCTGTCGCAGCGGAATACACCTACGTATCCGTCCTCGAACGGTACGACTGCGCTGTTGAAGATACTGTTGGAACGTTTCTGCTCGTAACGGCCGATGATCGGGTTCTGATCATAGCGCCATACCGGCATGTGCTCTCCTGCTGGTTTTTCCTGCCAAGGCATATCCGGCAGATTGTTTCCGATGATTTTACTCATGATTGTTTCCCTCTGTGAAAATTATTTTTTTCTTTCTCTCTTGTCACGCCATACGGACATTTTTGATCTTTCGATCCGATACTTCTATCTTCGTCCATTTCTGCGCAAAAGTCAAGTGTTTTTGTTCACTTTTATGTAAATTTTCGTTTTCTTTGTTACTTTTTATCGTTCATTTATTCTCTTTTTCTGTTCATTTTGTTTACAAACAGATTTTTTTATTTTTCGTACGGTTTTCTTCCCCGCAGAATATCGGCATACCAGAATACAATTTCCGCAATGTGGTGCAGATCGCCTTCTTTGCTGATGCTTCTCCAGGACGCTTTATACTTCATAAACCAGGTTTCCAGCCGTCCCGCAAGTGCCGCGCAGGCTGCCTCATCTTTTTCTTTTCCAAGCTCGATATCACACAGTCTCGCACCCGTCTCATTCCAGATGTCAATCGCTTCCATCGTGAGTTCCAGCACCGGAACCATTGGACGGCAGGATTCTTCCAGAGCACCGGCTGTCTTTTTCAGTTCTTTTTTCAGAGCCGCAATTGTTTCCTTTGCAGCTGCACGCTTCGCCTCATCCTGGATTCTCGCGTCAAACAGCGCATTCCGGTTGTTCGGATGACCGAGCACTTTTTCCTCGTAAACGACGTTGGCATCCCACCAGTCAAAGATGGAGCATTCTGCCGTTTTTGCCATATAGGAAACGAATTTTCCGCTCCGGTCGCCGTAGGCAGACGGGAAATCTGTTCATTCAGCTCCTCAAAGCTGTCGGTATCGTCTCCCCAGGAGAAGACGGCTCCATAGATCATGCCAGGAAGGGAAAAGTCCGGCTGATTGATGTGGCCGCAGTCACCCCAGTCTGTGTTCAGAACACCTTCCGCATGGTATTTTCTCGCATAGCCGCACATCCGTGTGATATTTTTGTAGCTGTTCTCCACCAGGTTCATCCACTGGTTCCAGCCGCCGACCCCAGGACAGAGATACTGTCTTGCACCAGCTTCCGCCATCACTTTTGCCTCATGCTCTCTCTGCTCGGCTGCATAGCCCCAGGTCAGGCAGACGGTTTCCTCTGGCAGCTCTTTGATCAGCTCCGGCTGTGCGCAGATGATATCGCCCCAGAACATCGGCTTTTTGCCTTTTGCCACGAGAAACTCGCAGAGCTCTTTTACATAGTCGATATACAGGCGGTGAACGCCTTTCTCGTCTGCCAGCGGTTTCGATTTTCCTTTTCCAAGGTCGAACGTTTCATCCGCGCAGATGTTGAATTTATCCGTGGCAAAGAGCGCCATGTACTCCTCGATCATGGCCTTGATCAGCTCGATCGCTCTGCCGCCGGAGACATCCACCGTGTGATGCTGCATCCGGTCCCAGAAGGAAAACGGCTCTTTCCAGCTGTCTGGGAATTCACAGAGGTCGCCATAGCTCTTTGTGGAGAGCAGCATGTACAGATGGCCGAACGTTGCGATCGACGGCACCAGTTCGATATGAAGCTTTGCGCAGTACGCATCCAGCTCGCGGATTTCCTCTGCCGTAAGCGGCGTCTCATCGCGCCACATCTCGGAAAGTCCCGAGAACAGATACGTGTGCTCCACATAGAGCTGCAGCTGGTTCAGCTTGTAGTACGCCATGCGGTCTGCCACCTGTTTTAAATAGGAAAGTGTCAGCACACGGCCTCTCGTCTCATCGAGATAATAGCCGCGCACCGGCAGATCCGGCTCATCCTCGATCCGCACAGCCGGAAGCAGTGCACCGTATTCGTGTATCATCTGGCACAGCGTCTGCACACCGTAGAGCACGCCGGCTCCGTCTCCGCCCTGGATGCGGATTTCCTCCTCTGTCACCTGCAGCACATACTGCTGGCTTTTCCTTGTCTCATCCAGTTCCAGTACAATCGCGCCGGTCTCTTTTCTTCCCGGAACGCCGTATCCGATATCGTACTGCATTCCGGTTTCCTTTTTGATTCCCTTCTGCAGCACTTTCGCATACGTATCCCCATTTCCCAGCAGTCTGCCATCCAGTACAATTCTGCCGTCATAGCAGAGTGCATGTTCCCCCGTCAGGAGTTTTACCTCTTTTGGTTTTGGTAAAAATTTCATTTTCCTTCTCCTCTTGTTTTTTGTTTTCTTTGTAACCATAGAACTTTCACTGAACGTTAAGTAACATTTTGAAACCACTTTTCTCTTCTCCCCCATCCTACCATATTTTTTCCACATATTCCACAATAATTTGTAATTTTCTTCAATTTTTTTTCAAAATTTCTTCCTGTTCTGCTCTTTTATATGTAAAGTAACTTTGTTTCCCATTTTCATTCCGGAACAAAATCTGTTTTTTCGGATGAATGCGATCATCGGCTTTACCGCTCTGGCTGCCGCCCACGTCAATCAGCCGGACCAGGTGCAGGAATACCTGAACAAGATTTCCACCTCCGGCCAGCACCTTTTTCCGCCTGAACCAGATTCTGCTGAATCTGCTGAGCAATGCCACGAAATTCACACAGAACGGCAGCACCATCATTGTCCGTATTATTCAGAAACCGTACTATAAAAAAGGGTATGCGCTCTACGAATTCCACGTCCGCGACAACGGCATCGGCATGAGCCGGGAATTCCAGGAGCACCTCTTTGAATCGTTTACACGCGAGGAGACTTCTACGGTCAGCGGCATTCAGGGTACGGGACTTGGCATGGCGATCAACGTCAGCCATATGGTACAGGAAATCGCGATGGAGCTCCTTTCGAACGCCGGATTTTCCGTCAGCCTTGCAGACGACGGCGATGTTGCCGTTGAGACGCTCCGCACCGCAGCGCCGGATCAGTTCGATCTGGTGCTGATGGATATTCAGATGCCGAAACTCGACGGATACTCTGCAACGCGCCAGATCCGCACGCCGGACGGCGCCATTGCCAAAGTGCTTGGCTGATTCCCCTTTCTTATCTGCCGGAACCGTGAATTTTCTCTTACTCGAAAAAGAGGAGAAAAAGTTCACGTTCCGGCAGATTTTTTCTTGCATTCTTTCGGGGAAGTGTGCTAGAGTGAAGATATCATATTTTATAAGAGGTGCTTATTTTGGATATTAATTACGAGTTATATAAGGTTTTCTATTACGTTGCCACCACACTCAGTTTTTCCGAGGCCTCCAAGCTGCTTTTTATCTCGCAGTCGGCGGTCAGCCAGTCGATCAAGGTACTGGAGAAAAAGCTTGGAATCACGCTCTTTATCCGCAGTACAAAGCGCGTGCAGTTAACGCCGGAGGGAGAAACGCTGCTGCGCCACGTAGAGCCTGCGATCAACCTGATTGCGCGCGGTGAAGCACAGATTATGGAAGCGGGAAGCTTGGCGGCGGCCAGCTCCGCATCGGCGCGAGCGACACAATCTGCCGCTATTTCCTTGTTCCGTACCTGAACCGTTTCCACCGCTCCTTTCCGAATGTCCACATCAAGGTGACAAACCAGACTTCGACCAGTGTGTCGATCTGCTGGAATCCGGCCAGGTGGATTTCATCGTGACCAATTATCCAAACTCGCATCTTTCCAGCCGTCTTCACACGATTCCGATTCATTCGTTCCACGATATCTTCATCGCGAACGGCGAATATTACCCGGAACTGGAAAACAGGCCGGTTCACTTAAAAGAGCTGCTGCAGTACCCGATTCTGATGCTCGACCGCAAGAGTACGACGAGTGAGTTCCTGCACAGCCAGTTTCAGCGGTTCCAGCTCGACCTCGTGCCGGAAATTGAGCTTGGCAGCAACGATCTTCTGATCGACCTGGCGAGTATCGGCCTTGGCATCGCGTTTGTGCCGGACTACTGTCTTGTAAAAGAGACGGCGCCTTCCAGCTCGACCTCGTGGAGGAGCTTCCGCCGCGCCAGCTTGTCGTTGCCCACAGCTCCCATCTGCCGATCCCGCAGGCGGCAAAAGAGTTCATGAGCATGCTGGAAAAAGGCGCCGAATAACTTTTTCCGATCTATACGTCAAAAGAGGCAGGATCCTCAAGAAATTTTTCTGGATCCCTGCCTCTTTTTCTGTTTTTATGATCCGTTCTGGATTTACTGCTCGCTGCCGTCTTTCTGCACCGGTTCGGATGCTTCCGCTTTTTCCGGGCTTTCTGCATCCGCTGCTGCCTTTCCGGCTTCTGCTTTCAGATACTCTTTGAGCTCTTCCGGGCTGGAGATCTGAATGTTGCGGTTTACTTTTGCATCGTATGTATCGGCTCTCATGATTTCGGAGAGATCGACACCGGTCGCCTCTTTCATCGACTCAAACAGCTTTGCCATCACCACCGGCACATTGCCCGCTACGGAGCCGATGCCGTTGTCTTCGCTTCCGCCGCCGATGATCGTAATCTTGTCGATCTGGCTGAGCGGCTCTGCGATCTTTCCGGCGATCTCCGGCAGAACCTTGATCATCATCTCTGCCATTGCGGCTTTGTTGTAGCGCTGGTAAGCCTCGGCTTTCTTCTCCATACCTTCGGCCTCTGCAAGTGCCTGGGCGCGGATAGATGCGGCTTCCGCCTCACCTTTTGCCTTGATACCGAGTGCTTCCTGCTCCATCGCATAGCGCTGGGCTTCTGCCTGGGCTTTCTTTGCCTCCGCCTCGCGGATTTTTTCGAACTGGTCTGCCTCTGCGTCTTTCTGACGGCGGTACAAATCTGCCTCTGCCTGCTGCTGTTTTGCGTAACGCTCGGCCTCGGCTTTCTTCTTGACTTCTGCCTCGAGGGATTTCTCGGTTACTTCTACTTCTCTGGCACGGAGCTCAACCTCGCGCTCCTGACGGGCGATGTTCGCATTCGCGGAAGTGATTTCCAGCTCTTTTCTCTGCTGCTCTTCCTGAATCTTGTACGCTGCATCTGCCTCTGCCTTTTTGATATCGGACTCTTTTTTCAGCTCTGCCGACTTGATTGCCAGATCGTTGTTTTTCTTTGCGATCTCGGTCTCGGCAAGAACGCGCTCATCGTTCGCCTCTTTATTTGCACGCGCCTGGGCAATTTTGATTTCTTTCTCGGAATTGGCACGGGCGATCGCCGCAGATTTCTTGATTTTTACGATATTGTCGATACCGAGGTTTTCAATGACCTGATTGGAATCAACGAAATTCTGTACGTTGAAGCTGATGATATCAAGTCCCATCGCAGCCAGGTCCGGTTCTGCATTTTCTTTGACCAGCTCCGCAAACTTCTGACGGTCGGAAACCATCTCTTCCAGACGCATCTTTCCAACGATCTCACGCATGTTTCCTTCAAGGACTTCTCTTGCAACCTTGGCAATATATTCGCTGTCGCGGTTCAGGAAGTTCTGGGATGCTTTCTGGATCTTCTGCGGTTCGTCCCCGACTTTGATGTTGACGGCTGCATCCACCTGAATATTGATGTAGTCAGCGGTCGGCACGGCGTCGCTCGTCTTCACATCGATCGCTACCAGCTTCAGACTCAGCTTGTCCAGCCGCTCAAAGAATGGAGCTTGATGCCGGCTTTACCGATCAGGATCCGCTGGCCTTTTTTGAAACCGGAAATAATAAATGCGGTATCCGGCGGCGCCTTCACATAACCGCTCGCCAGAATGGCAAGAATGATCACCACAACGGCGATCACGGCAATCATGTTTGCATGTTCGAATACAAATTCCATCTTGTTTCCTCCCTTTTTTCTGCGGATGCTTTTCGCTCCGCGTTCTGCTTTTGTGTCTGTGTTATTTTCACTATAGCATTTTTTGCGGGATAGATACAACTGCATTATTATTACGATTTTGTAAGATTTCTGTTCGGGCAAAAACAATCCGCTGGAGCAGATTCTGATATGCCTTGCAACAAAAAAACGAAGGAGCTTCTTTTTACAGAAACTTCTTCGCCTTTCCTTTTTTTCACTGATCCTGCTCTTATGCTCTTTCGACAATCTTCTCCAGCGCTTTTGTGATCGCTGCTTTCAGCTCCGTCTGATCTGCCGGTGTCTTGACGGCCAGCTGACGGATCAGTGCTGTTACGTGATCGTCTCCAACCTCACCAAGGCTCGTAACGGCCGCGATTTTTACGTCTACATCGTCTACTTCCAGAAGAGAAGTCAGAATATTAACAGAACCATCATTTCTCGAAGCTGCACAGGCTTTTGCAAGCGCTACCTGCGTTGTCTTGTCCGAATCCAGATACTGTTTTCTTAATTTGTCCCATTTTCCTTTTTCCACCATTTTTTTCAGCTTGTCTTCCGATGCCTCTTTTGAACCAAACATTGTAAATCCTTCTTTCTTTTTGCTCTTATTTTTGGTGGATGCAGCAACTGCCGCGGCGAATCAAAAAGGTTCGTAGTGTTTTTGCTGTCGTCCCTGTCATGTCCGCCACATTGTAAGCATGCTCTCGTCCATAACAGAAATTATACTCCTTTTCTTCTGGTTTTTGAACAGAAATACTATAAAGTTTTTATAAAAATTGTTACTTTTTCACATTTTTTTCTTGTTGTTCTGCTTTTTATTTCAGATATCCCGTATATTCCGCCGTATGCAGCAGTTTATTGGCGTTTTCCACGCGTCTTTGGTCGGCGGATTGATGCCTTCGAGTTTGTATGGGATTCCTAAGGTTTCCCATTTGAATACGCCGAGGGTGTGGTATGGGAGAACCTCTACGCGCTGTACGTTGTGCAGGCTGTGTAAAAACTCATCGAGGCGAATCAGGTATTCATCGTAGTCGCTGCGTTCCGGGACGAGGACGTGGCGGATCCAGACTGGTTTGCCGATCTCGTCAAGGTAGCGCGCCAGGTCGAGGATGTTCTCGTTGGTGCAGCCGGTCAGCTCTCTGTGCGCCTTGTCGTCAATCAACTTGATATCGAGCAGCAGCAGGTCGGTGTATTTCATCAGCTCATTAAATTTGCTGAAATACGGCTCCTCTCTTGTGAACGGATTTCCACTGGTATCCAGCGTTGTGTGAACGCCGTTCTTTTTTTGCCTTGCGGAACAGCTCGATCAGGAAGTCGATCTGCAGCAGCGGTTCTCCGCCGCTTACAGTAATGCCGCCCTTTTCGCCCCAGTAATTTTTGTAGCGGAGCGCCTTTTTCAGCACCTCATCTGCGGTCTGCCAGTCGGCATCTTTCATCGTCCAGGTATCCGGGTTGTGGCAGAACTGGCAGCGCATGTTGCAGCCCTTCACGAAAATCACGTAGCGTACGCCAGGTCCGTCGACGGATCCGAAGCTCTCGATCGAATGGATCGCGCCCTTTACCGGGCCATTGTTATTCTGATTCATTTCACTCATATTTTTTCCTCTTCTTTCCAACTTACTATCTTTCTATTTTTCTGTATTTTCCGGTCAAATTTCAGGGTTCTGCTTGATTATACGGAAATCCGCGGTTCTTTCAAGGCATTTCCATGTACAAAATCGAACACATGGCACGGTAAAAATTTGGTTTGCTATATTGCATTATGATATAGTCTGTGTTATGATCTACTCAACAAGGAGGTGTTCATATGAATCCACAACTCAAAAAGGGCGTCCTCGAGCTCTGTGTCCTCTCCCAGCTGACAAAAGAGGACAAATACGGCTATGAGCTGACAGACGCCATTTCCCGCGAAATGTCCATCGCCGCAGGAACGCTCTATATGATTTTAAAACGACTCAAGGAAGCCGGTTACGTGGAAACGTATCTGCAGGAATCCGCATCCGGCCCTGCCCGGAAATATTACCATCTGACTGAAGCAGGAACAGCTTATCAGCAGGAGAAAAAACAGGAATGGCTGGATTTCACCCAGCAGATCAACCGACTGATTTCAGATGAAACGATCTGACGATAGAAAGGAAAATCATGATGAATACAACGTATGAAACTTATATGAATGCATTGAAACAGGGCCTTGCATCCTTTGATTCTGCCGCCGCAGAGGAAATTTTAAACGATTTCGAATCCCATTTCGCCGACGCCCGCAGCCAGGGTCTCTCCGATGAGGAAATCTGTGCGGAACTCGGCAATGTCGACGATGTCCTCGAATTTTTCCGTCAGGAATATGCCACGACGGAGCAGCCTGTTGCAAACGTGCTGCCACAGGAGAAAATCCACTCCAATTCTGAAGAAACACATCAGAACTACCCGTACGCCCCTTCCACCGCCATCACCGCTATGGAAATCTCCCTGCGGAACGCTTCTGCCGACTTTGCTCCGGGCACTTCCGCTTCGGTTGAGTTTGACTTTTCCGGCGACTTCGATCCGGACCGCTTCGAAGCAGGCATTGAGGGCAATACGTTCTGTCTGCGAGAGAAAAAGCTCATCCCTTCCGTATTCTGGAAACATCTTTTCTGCAATAATCACCAGAAAGAGGTGTTCTCCTTCCAGGTGCCGTCCACCGTACAGAAGCTGACGCTCCGCTCTTTGAACGGCGCGGCCGGGCTTGATACCCTCTCCCTTACTACGCTCGAAATTTCCGCCACAAACGGCAAAATCACCGGCGATTCCCTTTCCGCATCCAGCTGCCGCATACAGGCTGCGAACGGAAAGATCGTCCTGACCCGTCTGCGCGCAGACAGCCTCGATGTTTCCGCCACAAACGGCAGACTTGAAATCACCGGTGACTGCTCCCGCGCAGCTTTAAACGGTGTCAACGGCAAAGTCCTCTTCGAGGGAACCTGTTCCGAGTCCCTGACAGCAAAATCCGTCAACGGTTCCGTGAAACTCCATCTCCCGCACGACCTTACCGATGCGTCCATTCATGTATCCACGACAACCGGAAAAATCCGCCTCGTCTCCAATGGAAGAACGGAATCCTACACAAAAACATTCACCCGCTCCGGTATTTCTGCATTCACCATTCAGGCAAGTACCGTCAACGGAAATGTCCTGCTCTCTGACTTGCCGGCAGAAGACTGACAAAAAAGAATGGACTGGATAAAATGTTTTTCTTTAGTCGACTGATATGTAAGAAGAACACTGACTACAAAATCAGTGTCCTTCTTTCTTCCTTTACATATATTTCATAATAGTCGGCAATAATATATTCATATCTATTGGTTTTGCAACATGATCATTCATGCCACTTGTCAAAGCCATCTTCTTATCTTCTTCAAACGCATTTGCTGTCATTGCAACAATTGGAATCTGCGATTTGTTACCGTCTTTCAGTTCTCGAATTCTCCTGGATGCTTCATATCCGTTCATAATCGGCATCTGAATATCCATCAGAATCAGACTGTAGTAATTTTGCTTTGCTTTGTTAAACATATCAATACATGCAACGCCGTTCTCCGCTCTTTCTATCATGATTCCCTCTTCCGTCAAAAGTTCCGTTGCAATTTCTGCGTTCAAGTCATTATCTTCTACCAGAAGAACCCTTTTTCCTTCCAGTTTTTTGATATTCAACTGACCGTCTGCATGTTTCGGATTCCTTTCTTCCGCATTTGCTATTTTTAATGGAAGCGTGATTGTAAAAGTAGAACCTGCTCCCGGTTTGCTCTGAACTGTGATCTTGCCATTCATTAAATCCACCAGTTTCTTCACGATTCCCATGCCAAGTCCGCTACCTTCTATTCCGCTGTCTGACGAAGATCGTTCCTGTGAAAATGATTCAAAAATATGTTTTTGAAATTCTTCTGACATTCCGATTCCGTTGTCTGCTATGATAAGCTCTAATACACTCCAACCTTCTTTTTCGCCGGGATATTGGTTCAATGTGCAGCTTATGTTACCGCCTTCACCCGTGTATTTCACAGCATTACTCAAAATGTTAATCGTAATTTCAGATGATCTTGCATCATCATATGCAGGTATGGATATCGAATGTTCTTATTGACTTTCAGTGTTTGATGTTTTTCTTCTATCGGTTTTCTAAACATATCAATACATAAATCAAAGTTTTTAGAAACATCTGTTATTGTTTCATCCAGCGTTGCTTGGTTGTTTTCGATTCGTGCTAATTCAAGAATGTTATCAATCAAATGCAGCATTTTCTTTCCGCACAATAATATTTTTTCAAAGTAATCCTCTAATATAGTTGGCTCCTTTAAATGTTTCTCTCCCAATTCTGCATATCCAATGATTGCATTCATAGGGGTACGAATATCATGAGACATATTAAACAGAAATGTTGATTTTGCTTTATTAGCTGAATCGGCCAGTCTTGCAGCTTCCTGCAACAGTTTTTGCTGTTTCTGCTCATTTTCTTTTTGCTTCTTATATACAGAATATCCACAGGTACATAATATTAACAAAATACACGCTGTAATGCATCCCAGTACAATACTTAACTTATTCGTCTTCTCAACCATTCCATACGCTTTCTGCATATCCATTTCTATGCAGAAAGCACCTATCACTTCATTAGATTCATCTTCCGCTGTCACAGGATAACAGGCTGTAAAAATAGGTCCCCATGTTGTATCAACAATATCCTGAGAATATACTGTTTTTCCAGAAAGTGCTTTTTCTATATAAGGAACCATCTCCTTTTCAATCGGATCTCCTGGATGTCTGACGTCACCAGCCGATGGATCCAGTCCGTCTACAACGTAAATCAATCTACCGTCTTCATTTCTGGTTGCTGTGTAAATATATCTCGTAGAATTCAGCGTTCTGATTTCATTCATATATGTCGACATATTCTTGAATAGTTCTGTATTCTCATCAGCTTTACTTTTTATTTCATTAAAATCTTTTCGTCCCAGTCTGTCATTTACCAGCTTATGAACCGCATCTGCACTGGAAATATCTCGTTCAATTTCTGTTTTCAGAGCAGTTTTGGTATATGCTTGTTGTAAAATAAAAGTATATGCAACAACAAACAAAATCACCATTGCCAGAAGGAATACCAACTGTCCCTCAAAAATTTTCCAATGATTTACCGGATTTTGATCTTTTCTTTTTGTTTTATATAGTTATTTTCATCATCGTATTTCACATGCCTTTTATCTAATTTTAATTTAATACAAAAACGTCTCAACTCTTCACGTATTTTACAAACATGGGTTACATTTCCAGACTCATCCCTTTTTTTACAGTAAAAAGCATCCTGTGCCAACTGCCATCACACATACGGTATTCTGTGGAAATGCATTCTTCCGCCTTTAATCTTGCTGAAAGTGTAGAGATATCCAGAAATGGACGGATCAGCGAGCGGTATTCAGATGCAGCCATTGTATCACAAACTGATACAGTTTCTCCGATGCACATCCTCTGTTTCCTGTCTGCTTATCCCATGCACCTGGAAGGCTCCTGATTGCTGCGGTTGCCTCATAATCATTCATGACAGGCATTTGACCTTCTCAACTCTTCGCTTATGGTCTGCTTAATTTTTTCATCATCCAACGGCTTTGCAAGATGTGCGTTCATTCCTGCTTCCATACACCTTTCGGCATCTTCCTGAATGCATTTGCAGTCATAGCAATGATAGGAATTGTTTTTGCATCCTGCCGATCCAGAGCTCTTATTGTTCTTGCAGCAGTAAGACCATCCATCACCGGCATCATAACATCCATTAAAATAACATCGTATGTTCCCGGTTCGGAAGCTTCAAAATGCTGAACAGCTTCTAACCCATTGTTCACTGTTTCTACTTTAGCTCCATTTTCCGTCAGCATAAATTCTGCTATTTCCACATTCAGCTCATTATCTTCAACCAGCAATACCCGGATATCTGATATATCTGCATCAAAATCTTCTTTTTCTTCTGGCCGTGCATTCGTATCAATTTTAAATGGAAGTATTACAGTAAAACAGCTTCCTTCACCAAGCTTGCTTTCAACGGTTATGGTTCCGCCCATCTTTTCTACAAGTTGTTTCACAATAGGCATTCCCAGACCTGTCCCATTATAATCAGAACGTGGGGAATTATCTGCCTGTACAAATGGAGTAAACAATTCATTTTTTATAAATTCTTCTGACATTCCAATTCCATTATCTTTTATTTTAAATTCACATGTCATGTGATCTTCTGATCTTTCAATCGTTCTCATACTCATGTAAATAAAACCATTCACCTTATTGTACTTCATACTGTTTGTAAACAGATTCATCAATATTTTTTTCAGATGAACTGCATTGCTCCAAACATATATACCACTGTAATCATCATGTTCTCCTATAACATGAAGTCCTTTTTCTTCTGCCTGAAAGTATAGCGACTCCGTGATTTCTTTACATACCTGATCCAAATTGATGGATTCATCACCAAAAACCACGGTATCCGATTCTAACTTTGCCATATCCAAAACATCATTTACCAATGATAATAGCAGTTTCGAAGACTCATTTATTTTATTCAGGCAATCTTTTGCCCGCTCACCATCATTTCCGCTTTTTTCAAGAATTGTAAGCATGCCCATAATGCCATTGATCGGTGTCCTGATGTCATGAGACATGTTATTTAAAAAGGAAGTCTTAGCCTTATTGGCACTCTGTGCTTCTACAAGTGCATTTTGTAATTCCTGCCGTTTTTCTTCCAGTTCCTGATTCAGTTTTAATGCCTGTTCAGCAGATTTCTTGAATCTTTCCTCCGCACGTTTTGACTTCTTCCAAGAACGAAGAATGATACACAGAACAACGAAAAAAGAAATTCCAACGATAAGTGAAACTGTCAGTAAATTATCCTGAATAAAATCCCTCACTGTAACTTTTCGTGAGGAAGCATTATACGAAACTACTGCACCCGAAAATTGAGCTGCAGGCATAGATGTCAGTGTTTTATTCAGAATGGACAAAAGAACCGGTTCTCCCTGCCGAACAGCAAATGGAACATCGGCTTCTTTTGTCAGGAAAACACTATGAAGCTTATTATTTTTCAAATAGTCAGAAACAGTACCTGAACTGCTTACAATGCAATCTGCCTCCCCTTTCTGCATCGCTTTTACTGCTGCATCTGATGTCCCATATTCTATAATCTCCCATTTTGGATAATTGTATGAAAGATATGCCTTCAATGAAAAATTATCTTTTTCAACGGCAACTGTATTCTCTTTATTTTCATCAAAAGAATCCTTTGCCGTAATTGCTGCCATATTGAGAGTCAATAGCGTATCCGACAAAGCAACTCCTTTTGTTTCTGCAAAGTATGGATTCTGGTTTGTATGAAAAATCAGGTCTATTTTTCCATCCTGCAATGCCTGAAGCAGTTCACTTCTTGTATCATACCCCTTTAATTCAAATTCCAGAGTCTGACCTTGCAGACAATTTTCTGCAAGATCCACATAATCTGTAATAACACCTGTCAATTTGCCTGTTGATGGATCTACACTACTGATACCTCCATCCTGATTCAGATACCCTATCCTGATTGCTCCATGCTGCCCGATCCACTCCCTTTCTTCTTTTGAAAGAAACGAGCTGCTCTGTGCAGAAAGATAACGCCTGTAGAGATCATCAGTGTAAAATGGATTGTCATCCTTGATTCTGCGCATAGCACTATCCAGTGCTTCTTTGATATCCGGACGTTTGGGATTTATGGCAAAATAGATTTCTGTCTCTCCAATACTTGTAACAGGCGAAATATCAGATTCTTCCCAACGGGATTCTTCTACTGAAACGAAGCAGTCAATTTCATGTTTCGACAGTTTGTCCATAACTTCTGCGGTATTAGAAACATTGACATGCTGCATATGCAGACCATACTTTAACTCCCATTCGTTAAGCACATCCTCCGTTATATTATCTTTAAACACACCAATATTTTTTCCCTCAAAAGAATCCAGATTTCCTGCTGTAAGATCCATATTGGATGCATCCGTATAGATGTAATATTTCTCTTCCCCCATAGGCATATCGGAAAAAAGCATATTTTCAGCACGTTCGTCTGTATAGGAAATGCCACCAAGAATATCAATTTCTCCATTTTCCAACTGTGTAAAGCAGTTTTTCCAATCACTTGTTATGTATTTATATGTCCATCCTGCATAACCTGCAATATCTTGAAGATACTCATAACCATAGCCGCTTCTTTCTCCCTTTTCATTGACTACATTATAAGTTTCCTCAAAAGATCCTACCCGGATAACATGATCAGAGTTTTCTTGGGCAGATGTGGAAACAGGAAAAACAACCAAGCATATCATTGTACAAAATATAAAGTAACAAAATTTGAAATTTCTTATATTCTGTACTAATTTGCACTTCTTCATCTTTCTCCCACCCTCTAGGCTACAGTCGCTTGCTTGCTTCCAGATTTTAATTTTACATTCATTAATGTTCAATACCCCCACAACATTTTTATAAATATCTTTGCGACAGCTTCTGCTGTACTTTTACTATAATTATACTCTACAGCCAACTTGTGTCAATTTACTAACAGAGTAATTACATTCTTTTACTCTTTATTATATAATTCAATTGTATGTTCACAAATCGTTTTTTTCACTTTTTTCAATATCCAAAGGTTTAGCTAAATGTGCGTTCATTCCTGCATCTAAACATCTTTGTACATCTTCTGCAAAAGCATTGGCGGTCATTGCAATAATCGGAATTATTCCTGCATCTGGTCGATTTAATGCCCGGATTGCTTTAGTCGCTGTCAATCCATCCATTACCGGCATCATAATATCCATAAGTATTGCATCAAATGTACCCACCGGATTATTATTAAATAATTCGACAGCCTGCTGTCCATCATTAACCATTGTAATTATTGCACCTTCATCTTCTAAAGTATTTCTGCAACCTCGGCATTCAACTCATTATCCTCTACTAACATGAGATTTAAACCATGAATGCTATTCTCTTTATCCGCCTCTTCTTTCTTAGATTTTTCTGGTGCAGCTCCCATCTCAAAAGGCAATTCAACTACAAAAGTGGATCCCTTTCCCACTTCGCTGGTAACAGAAATCGTGCCTCCCATTTTATCAATCATTTTTTTCACAATAGCCATTCCAAGTCCGGTTCCATGATAATTGCTCCGGGCATCAGCTCTTTCTTGTGCAAACGGTTCAAAAATATGTTTCAGAAATTCTTTGCTCATGCCAATTCCTGTATCAGAAATTATCCATCGATAGGTAATTACATTATCCTTTTCTTCTATACATTCCTGTTTTGTCGAAATTTTCCCACCAAAATTTGTAAATTTAATGCTGTTTCCATATATATTCAAAAATATTTGTCGCAAATACAGCGGATTCGTTATAACGTACGGATATACCCAAATACTATCTTCTGAAAAATCCACTGAAATTCCCTTATCCAGAGCACTTCCATCTATAATAGCTTTCATATCATAGAAAACATCAGGTAAACAGACTAATTCTGATGATAATTCTTCCCTGCCATCCTCCAATTTACTCATTTGTAGGACATCATTAATCAGAGATAACAGATGGTTTGCCGCCTTTTCCATTTCTTTGTAATTTTCACGTACAAGTTCCTCATCATCACTGTGTGCCATATTGATCTTTAGCAGACCCATGATTCCATTGAGTGGTGTGCGAATGTCATGACTCATATTAAGAAGAAATGTAGATTTTGCCCGATTCGCAGTGTCTGCTGCAATTAATGCTTTATGCAGCTCATCCTGCTGCTCAAGCTCTTTCTTCTTTTGTTTTTTCTCTGATTCAAGTTTGGCAATCTTATGCTCTGCCTGTCTATTTGCTTCTTGTAAATTTCCGACAAGAATAATATTAGAAATAACTCCCAACACAATCACGCACAGCTTGTCACGATTAATCGGCGTATAAAAGATCCAACTGTGATCTGTGGAAAAAAGAATGCTGAATATAAAACAGCAATAACACCACTTATTATCCCTGCCAAATACCCGGATTGTACTATTGACGCTGAAAGCACAACAAATAACACAATATTCGGATTTGGAATATTAAATTTATATACAATAAGACAGGCAAAAATTTGTATTATCCCTGCCAATATACTTCCTTTTAGCTTTATAATTTTATTCATGAAATTATTTTTTCTCATCTATAATATCTCCCACTGATGCAACATACTTCTTATTTCGATATATCCAAAATCATGGGACATATGTGACAGAAATGTTGTTTTTTCCTTGTTTGCAGCCCGTGCATGCTCTGCCAGTTCCGCCATTTCCTCAGCCTTCTCCTGGGCTACCTTCTGAGCTTTTTTTCTTGCACTGAGACGCATTGCTATCACAGCCATAGTAGTCAGCAGCCATCCGAAAATAAGAAGAACCCAAACAGTAACAACATTGATTTCTCCATCAAATTCACGCCGTGTCACCCTTGCCAGCTGCATCGTAATGAAAGGTGCAGTAAGCCCCCATTTTTTCGCTCAGCATAGTTATCTGTTTCCAGGCGTGCATCGA
>ENA-OQER01000087-OQER01000087.1-human-gut-metagenome-genome-assembly--contig:-NODE-87-length-46943-cov-2.592511_pt1 | contig 46943 bp, 48 predicted proteins | sample MGYA00242797_ERZ504639 | MGnify/ENA primary metagenome ERZ504639 (study PRJEB26092, sample SAMD00036306) | human gut metagenome | host: Homo sapiens | study: EMG produced TPA metagenomics assembly of... | reverse complement strand
CAGCAGATACAGCTTTGCTTTCAGCATCTGCATCGCTTTGTCTTTTGTTCATGTGCTGGGAACGCTCATTCTGGCACTGACAACGATGTTGGTCGGCAGATGGGGTGATACGGATCGCCGAGGAGGTCTTGTTGATATGCTGACCGCCGGCTCCGCTGGAACGGTAAGTATCGATACGCAGATCTTCATCCCGGATCTCGATATCGATGTCTTCCTCAATATCCGGCATGACATCGCAGGATACAAACGAGGTCTGTCTCTTTCCAGCCGCATTGAACGGTGAGATACGGACCAGTCTGTGGACACCCTTTTCGGATTTGAGATAGCCGTAGGCATTTTCTCCGTTAACCTGGAAGGTAACGGACTTGATGCCCGCCTCATCGCCATCCAGATAATCCAGCACATCCACTGCAAAACCATGTTTGTCCGCCCATCTGGTATACATACGGTACAGCATGCCCGCCCAGTCGCAGGACTCTGTTCCGCCTGCTCCCGCATGGAGCGTCACGATCGCATTATCTTTATCGTATTCTCCGGATAACAGTGTTTATACGGATATCATCATAAGTTTTCCTGAAATCATCCAGAAGATCCTGAATCTCCGGTATCAGAGATTCATCGTTTTCCTCTGCTGCCATCTCGATCAGAGTTTCGATCTCATCAAACTCATCTTTTAACTTGGCATAAATGGCGATATCGTCTTTCATGCTCTTTAAATTTTTCATGGATTCCTGTGATTTTTCCGGGTTATCCCAGAAATCAGGAGCTTCCATCTCTCTTTCTAATTCCTGGATACGCTGCTCTTTGTTAGCCAGGTCAAAGTGAATCCCTCACTTCCACTAATGGTTCCTTAAAATTGTTTAATTCATACTTAAACTGATCTAATTCAACCACTTGCTTCACCTCTTTCTTTTTTATTTTCAGTCACTGCGAGGTGTTTATTTCTTTCTTCCGCAGCACTGTTTATATTTCTTTCCGCTTCCGCATGGGCACGGATCGTTTGGATAAATCTTCTTTTCTTCACGTTTCTGAGGTGCATTCTGTACGGAATCATCTTTGTTTGTTCCGGTTACTTTTGCAACTTCTTCACGTTCTACTTTCTGTTCCATGCTTACATGGTACAGAAGCTTCAGAGTGTCTTCCTGGATTGCCGCAGACATTGCATCGAACATCTCGTAAGCACTCATCTTGTATTCTACCAGCGGATCTTTCTGACCATAAGCCTGCAGTCCGATACCCTGACGCAGCTGATCCATATCGTCGATATGATCCATCCACTTGCGGTCGATGACTTTCAGAAGGATCACTCGCTCCAGTTCACGGATCTGTTCCGGTTCCGGGAACTCTGCTTCTTTCATCTCATACAGCTTCACAGCCTGCTCTTTGAGCATCTGTTTGAGCTCATTTTTCTTCATTTTCTGTGAAATCTCAATCTTCGGCAGCGGAATGATCGGGATCAGAAGTCCGTTCAGTTCCTGAAGATTCCATTCTGAAGTATCTTGATCATCAGAAATGCACATATCAACGGTATTGTCCACGATGTCTGTGATCATCTTGAAGATGGAATCACGCATACTCTCTCCGTCCAGAACACGGCGACGCTCTTTGTAAATGATTTCACGCTGCTCGTTGTTGACCTGGTCGTACTCCAGCAGGTTTTTACGGATACCGTAGTTGTTTCCTTCGATCTTCATCTGTGCTTTCTCGATTGCACTGGAAAGCATTTTGTGCTCGATCTGCTCGTTTTCTGCAACACCGATGGATTTAAAGATGCTCATCAGACGCTCGGAACCGAACAGACGCATCAGGTCATCTTCCAGCGAAATATAGAATCTGGATTCTCCCGGGTCGCCCTGTCGTCCGGAACGTCCGCGCAGCTGATTGTCGATACGTCTGGATTCATGACGCTCGGTACCGATGATCTTCAGACCGCCGGCTGCCTTTGCCTCATCATCCAGCTTGATATCGGTACCACGGCCGGCCATGTTCGTTGCGATCGTAACGGCTCCGTGACGACCTGCCTCTGCTACGATTTCAGCCTCCAGCTCATGGAACTTCGCATTGAGGACTTTGTGCGAATGCCGCGTCTCTTTAACATACCGCTCAGAAGTTCGGATGTCTCAATGGTGATGGTACCAACCAGAACCGGCTGTCCCTTTTCATGGGCTTTTTCAATTTCATCCACAACGGCATGGAATTTTCTTTTTGGTCATGTATACCGCATCATCCAGGTCTTTACGGAGAACCGGTCTGTTGGTAGGGATTTCAACTACGTCCATTCCGTAGATATCACGGAACTCTTTTTCTTCGGTAAGTGCAGTACCGGTCATGCCGGCTTTCTTTTTATATTTATTGAAGAAGTTCTGGAATGTGATCGTTGCAAGCGTCTTGCTCTCACGTTTTACCTTTACATGCTCTTTTGCCTCGATTGCCTGATGCAGGCCATCCGAGTAGCGTCTTCCCGGCATGATACGTCCGGTAAACTCGTCTACGATCAGTACTTCATCATCTTTTACTACATAATCCTGATCACGGTGCATCAGACTGTGTGCACGCAGTGCCAGGTTGATATTGTGCTGGATCTCCAGGTTCTCCGGGTCGGAAAGGTTATCGATCTGGAAGAACTGTTCTACTTTCTTAACACCGTCCTGTGTCAGTGTTACGACTTTATCTTTTTCATTTACGATATAGTCACCAGTCTCTGTGATCTCCTCGCCCATAATGGCTGACATTTTAGTCACTTCACCGCTGCTTCACCACGCTTCCAGCTGTTTTGCCAGAATGTCGCAGACTTCGTACAGTTTTGTGGACTTGCCGCTCTGACCGGAAATGATCAGCGGTGTACGTGCCTCGTCGATCAGGACTGAGTCCACCTCGTCGATGATCGCATAATGCAGATCTCTCTGAACGAGCTGTTCTTTATAAATAACCATGTTATCACGCAGATAATCGAAACCGTCCTCGTTGTTGGTGATGTAAGTGATATCGCAGTTATACTGTTTACGTCTCTCTTCACTGTCCATGGAATTCAGTACACATCCAACGGTCAGGCCAAGAAACTCATGGACTTTTCCCATCCACTCAGAATCTCGATGTGCCAGATAATCATTGACCGTTACTACATGAACTCCTTTTCCTTCCAGAGCGTTCAGATATGCCGGTAAGTAGATACAAGTGTTTTACCTTCACCTGTTCTCATCTCTGCGATACGCCCCTGATGCAGAATGATACCTCCGATCAGCTGTACACGGTAATGTTCCATATTCAGTACGCGTCGTGCAGATTCACGAACGGTAGCGTATGCCTCAGGAAGCAGGTCATCCAGAGTCTCTCCTTCTGCCAGTCTTTTTTTGTATTCTGCTGTTTTGCCTCTCAGTTCTTCGTCAGAGAGCTCTATCATTGTCGGACGCAGTTTTTCAATTTTTTCAACCAGCGGCATAATTCGCTTTACTTCACGTTCACTATGCGTACCGAACATTTTCTGAAACACATTCATTGTCTATATTCTCCTATCACATTAATTACCTTAAAAAACAGTTCCATTCTATCACTTTATCACTTCATAGACAATTAACTTTTTGTAAATAACCTATGAACAGCGGATAAGAACTTAAAAAAGTTGCCGCAGACATGCGTTCACCAAAAAATCTACGGCTGAACTGTGCATCCTGCGGCAGCTATTGATTTACTTTACTGTTTTATTTCAGATGGTGTAGCTCTTTTATCCGGTCGATCCTAGCACTCCGGCTCGATCAGTCCATATGTATTTCCTTTTCTCTTATACACAACGTTGACTTCGTCTGTATCTGCATTACGGAATACAAAGAAACTGTGTCCGAGCAGTTCCATCTGTACACATGCATCTTCCGGGAACATCGGTTTCATACCGAACTGTTTTGTACGGATGATCTTTACTTCCTCTTCTTCACCTTCGTTCTCTTTTTCGATGAATTCTTTGCGGAGGTTTCCTCCGTCTTTATGTTTGCCTATAATTTTTGTCTTATATTTACGAAGCTGTCTTTCAATGACTTCTTCCACAAGATCAATAGAAACATACATATCATTGCTTACCTGCTCTGAGCGGATGATATTTCCTTTTACCGGAATGGTTACTTCGATTTTCTGTCTGTCTTTTTCCACGCTCAAAGTTACAATAATCTCTGTCTCAGGAGTGAAATATTTTTCAAGCTTTCCAAGCTTTTCTGTGACTGCACTTCTTAACCCCTCTGTCACTTCGATATTTTTTCCACGAATTGTAAAACGCATGATACCCAACTCCTTTGCATCTATATTTGCAGTTGAAACTGCTATGTAAACATTATAGCAATTTTCCACAATATTTTCAATCACTTTTGCAAAGTTTTTAGTTTTTTTATACTATCTTATGAATTCTCATCCAATTGGCGGCACACACACGCAGAACTTCCCGGTAAGGCATGCTTCCCCCCAAAGAGATCCAGGGCACTTCCTATCGTAACATCGATGTGATCTCTGCCAAGTTTTTTCAGTTCCTGAAGATCTGCAAAACTTCCCACGCCACCGGCATAGGTGACCGGTATGCCCTGCCATCTTCCGAGCATATCTGCCAGTTCTCTTTCAATTCCCTGTGCTTTTCCTTCTGCATCCACTGCATGCACCAGAAATTCATCGCAGCAACCGGAAAGTTCGTCAAGTACCTTCTCGCTTAACTTACATCAGTAAACTTCTGCCAGCGGTCTGTGACGATAGAGTATCCGTCTTCTTTTCTGCGGCAGCTTAAATCCAGCACCAGATGTTCTTTTCCGACTGTCCGAAGCAGCTTTTCCAGATTTTCTCGGTAAAAAACGCCGTTTTTAAATACAAAGCTGGTAATGATCACATGAGAAGCTCCGGCTTCCAGAAAATCTTTCGCATTCTCATCGGTAATGCCGCCTCCGACCTGCAGTCTCCTGGATACGTCCGAAGTGCCAGCATGGCCTGCTCTTTTGTTTTTTCATAAAACGGAGAATCTTTTGCATTCAGCAAAATCACATGTCCGCCGCTTATCCGGTCTTTCTGATACATCTCTGCAAAAAATGCCGCATCCTGTGTAGACACAAAATTTTCCTTTGCCTGATCTCCTTCGTCTCTTAAGCTTCCTCCTACGATCTGTTTTACTTTTCCGTTATGTATATCAATGCATGGTCGAAATCTCATACGTTTCTCCTCTTTTTCTGTTATTCAGATCCGACTCTCGAAAACTGACCCTCGATTCCTGTCGTCTCTTTGCATGTTCCTGTCAAAATTGCTATGCATCTGCACGCTGGTCTGATCATTGTACCCACACAGAACCTCTGACGTTTTCATTATAGAAAAGCCTGTTTTCTTTGTCCAGCAGATATTCTCCGGATTTTTGAGAATTGCTTTGTAGCAAAATAATTTTCGTACATCTGGCTGTAAATCCAAAAAAGAAGCCACAGAGGCAGCGTTTCTGCCCCCATGACTTACCTCAGCAAATCCTCATCTTTACTCGGTCATACGACTGCGGCCGGTTGTCTCACCGGTCAGGTCATCAACCACATCTCCGACTGCATCACCTGCATCACGGACGATATCGCCTGCATCATCGAGTACTCCATCTGCTCCGTCTGTGCGGCGTGACTGCGAAGTGTCCGACTGGTTTCTGTTCTTTTTTGTGCTGTTATTTTTCTGTGTGTTGCTTTCTGCCTGTGTACCGCTGCTTCCGTTCTGCATATTGCTTTCCGCCTGTGTACCGCTGCTTCCGTTTTGCATATTGCTTTCCGTCTGTATACCATTGCTTCCGTTCTGCATATTGCTTTCGCTTCCGTTCGTTGCCGATGTATTTCCGTTTCGGTTGCTGCATCCTGTGATACCGGAAAGTGCACAGACAATTCCAAGGACTGCCAGCATGCTTCTTGTTCTTCTCATAGTCTTCTCCTTTTCTTTGCTTTTTCGGAGCTTCTTATGCCCATCCTTAATATGCATCCTGTGTACTTTTTTTATTCATGTTCCTTCGTGTCGATTTTGATTTTCAGAATATATCGTTCTTGTTTTTTCGAATGATCACTTTCAAAGCACACCCATTGTTATCTTCATTATTCTTTCAGGTTGATATCAAACCGGATTCTTTTTCGGAAAATCCTTCTGCAAAACTGTTTTCCGTCAAATGGGATCAGCGGATAGAGATAACTTCTCCGGATACTGTACGGTTCAGAAGCAGACTTAAGAACGTGATCACCAGACCTGCCGCATATCCGGCAAGTCCGAAAACCGCCGTCAGGATCAGCAGCAGAATCCGCATAAATTTCAGGGCGTATCCCAGTTCATAGCTTGCCTGCGTGTAATTTGCGATTGCCACAAATGCCATATATAACATCGTCTCTGCATTAAACCACCCGGATTGGACTGCAAATTCACCGACAACAAGACCGGCGATCACACTGAGTGGCGTTGTCAGCATACCCGGCGTATTAATCGCTGCCAGTTTCAGACCGTCGATTGCAAATTCCAGGATCAGCAGCTGTGCAAAGAGCGGAACATAGACATCTCCACTTATTTTAATAAACGCAAACTGCGGTGGTATCCACTGCGGATTCTGTAAAAAAAGCAGCCAGGTCGGGGTCAGAAGCAGTGTCAGCAGTGCTATGACAAACCTTGTAACACGAAGATACGTGCCGGTCACCGGCGGAAAATAAAAATCATCGGCTTCTTCCATAATGTCAAACACCGATACCGGAAGGATCATACTGCCGGAGAGTTATCCGTTAAAAGCACAATTTTTCCATCCAGGATCTCAGCTGCTGCTGTATCCGGACGCTCCGTATATTTAAATTTCGGAAATGGATTGTACCACTTATGTGGATAAAGACATTCTGCAAGACTCTCCTGGTTCATTGCCAGGGCATCCGTTCTGATCTGCTCCAGCCTTTTTTCGATCTGCTGCAAGAATCCGGAATCTACCCGATCTTCCATATAACACAGTACCACATCGGTATGCGAAGTGCTTCCGACATTTTTCATCTCCATGGACAGTTTCGGATTGCGGATTCTCCTTCGGATCAGTGCTGTATTGGATACGATGGTTTCCACAAAACCATCCTTGGTCCTCGCAGTACTTTGTCTTTGTCCGGCTCTTCGACACTTCGCATCGGATAGGTACGACAGTCCATGGCAAAGCATCTGGAATACCCGTCAATAAACAGACACATCACGCCCGATAAAATCTGCGTTGTGATCTGCTCACAGTCCTCTAAAAGTTCAACTTCTACATAGGGCATGGCATCTTTGACAGCTCTTCGCTCTCTTCCGGCAAATCTTCCGGGGTCACAGAATAAAAGAATTCCAGTAACTTTTCCACAATGCTCTCTTTTAAAAATCCGTCCACAAAGTAATAGACTGCTTTTCGGTCTGCTACCATCGTCGTTCTGCTGATGATGTCAAAATTTTTGTCCGTCCGCAGAATCCGGCGGAAATATTTCTGATTTTCTTCCAGGCTTGTCGATAGCTTCTGCTGCACATTTTTCACCTCTTCTTATTACTCACTATCGTGATTATTTCCATTTTTCTGTGTTTTATTCTTTTAGATCTCCATTCTTCCAGTCATACTTATCTGAAATCTGGCAGGCAATTCCGGGCTGCTTTACTGATATTTACTTATTTTTATCTGATATGTCTTTTCTTTCTGAAAAACCATAATATCATGCTCGATGCTGCCATCAGACCTGCGAAGATCCACATTTCCATCCAGGATGCATCATCTGTTTTGGCTGCTGTCACAGCGTTTTCATTATCCGGTGTATTATCTGATGAAAATCCTGAATGGTCGTTTCCGGTTGTTTTATCAAAGTTCTCGGTATCCACACGTTTTTCTGTCTGCACCTGTGCTTCTTTCGTCAGTTCCACCTTGTATTTCTGGACATTTGCAACTGCTTTGACTTTAATCTTTTGATTTTTCGGTTTCTGATAACCTTTTGGCACTTTCTCGACCTGAATGGTATACCAGGATGGGATTACTTTTTCTTTCAAAGCAGTAAGTGTCACATGTTTCCAGATTTTCTTTCCTTTTTCATTAACCACACTGATCTTTACCCCTTCCAGTGGTGTCTGCGTCTTTTTGTCAACGGCTTCGATTTTAATCACTGTCGGACGGATCTCTACCTCAAAATCCTGTATTTCTGACGTATCTTCTCTTACCGTGATCTTCGTCTGTGCCGGAAGTACATAGCCATCCGGTACACGGTCTGTTTTCACCTGATAACTGCCAGACGGAACACGTGTATAGGCTTCCGGAAGTTCCAGTGACCGCTCCTCAAACAGATCTCTGATATGTACATAAATCCCGGACCGGATCGTTCTTGTCTGCTTCTTTTCTGCTGCTGAAGACAATGCATAGCCGGTAATCCGGATACAGATTGGTTCCACCAAAACTTCAAATTTCTGTACTTCCGCTGTATCTTTCACTCAATGTCTGTCACATCCGGATGTACATAACCTTTCGGAATTTCATCCACTACGATCTTATAGTGCCCGATCGCCACTTTCTTAAAGATTTCTGCCTGTTCTGTTCCGGACTCCCAGATGCCGTCCCGTTCCATCGGACTGTTTTCTTTCAGGAGCGTCTCGCCCTGCGGTGTCTCCAGGTGAGCTTTTACATTTCCAAGCGGAACTTTTTTATCTCCGTCTTTTTCAAAAACAGTGATATGAACTTCCGTCGGCGGGTCCTGCATTTCCAGTTTCTGTCCCTGATAAGTGCCATCTTCCTCTTTATGATCTTCTATCTGAAATACCTGTTCTGCTGCTGTCGCATAGCCAGGTGCCGGTGAAAGTTCCCGTAAGGTATAGGTTTTTCCGACTTCCAACCCTTCCACGCAATGCTCTTCTTTCTCTGTGATCCAGCTCTCGATACAGGTATTTTCCTGATAAATGGCCAGTTTTGCTCCTTCTAACAGTTCTTTTGTATCGGATGCCGTCTTCTTCACAAACACTTTTGTGATCTGATTTTCAAAGATAACCTGGAATTTCTGTACTGCCATCCCTTCTTCTTTCCAGGATGCATCAATCTCTTCTGTCTGTGCTGTCCGGATATAGCCATCCGGTGCCGCAATCTCACGGACTTCATACTTTCCAAGTGGCAGGTCGCTGACAAACAACAGGTTTCCTTCTTTATCACTTTTCTGTGTTTTCCAGTAAACGTTCCTTTTTCCAGAAGAACTTCTCCTTTTGCTGTTTTGATATCCTCTGCCGCATACAGTCCGAAAACTGCACCTTCCAGCATTTTCTGTGGATTTTCTTTATCGCATTTTGTCACCCGGATCTCCACTTTCTGGCGTTCGTTGTATACCGGGACCTCTGCTTCTGTGACATCTGCTTCACTTCCATCTGAGGTTTCTGCCAGCACAAACGAAACCTTATCTTTTTTCTTCTGATATCCTTCCGGGATATTTATCTCTTCCAGCTCGTATGTTCCAAGATACATCTGTTCAAACACCAGGCTTCCATCCTGATCAGTATCTCCTTCTGCTTTCGCAGTCTTCTGACTTCGTACCAGATACGGAACAACCTCTCCCGCTTTGCAGATCAGACCGGTCACGCCATCCGGGTGATACAGATCTTCCTTCGCTTTTACTGTAAAGCTTACACCTTTTACGCTTCCTGTTTGATAACCAAACCAGGTTTTTATCTGGTTCCATAATCCCTGTACAATTCCAAGCTTTCTGGATGCTTCGTTTAAGATCTCTCCTGTCTTTGAAATTTTCACCTTTCCGGTCATGAAAGCATTTTCCAGATTGAAAACTACTTCTTCCGGCATCTGCTCCATCGTTTCCTCTGTGTACTGCTGTGAAACAGAAAAAGTAACCTCCTGTTTCTGCTCCTGTTTCAGAATGTCTTTCATGGAATCCGGGATCAGGATTTCTTTTTTATAGCCTTTTCTCGGAAGACTTCCACGATGCGGTACGTTTTTTCCGGATTCAGCCCCAGGATCAGACAGCCCTTTCCTTCCGTATTTTCTGTGCTGACTGCATGCAGAATTTTTCCATCTTCATCGAGGATCTGAAGTTTCGCACCTGCCAGCTCTTTTTTCGTGAGATCATCTCTCAGAAACAGTCTTACTTTTACTGCCGCATTTTCGATCTCGCTCTTCATACGGATGATAAAAATGTGATCCTGGTCTTTATACGGTTCAAAATCAAAAATCCGCTCCGTATCGGATCGATAATATCCATCCGGTGCTTTTGTTTCTTTTACTGCATAGGTGCCAGGCGCAGATCTGTTTGAAAAACGGCTCTTCCGCTCTGATCTGAAATGGCACGCTCTATCTCCGTTCCTGCCGGCAGCACAACACTTCCGTTTGCGTCCGTAATATCTTTTTTCGCATAAAGTGTGAATTCTGCTCCTTCCGGCCTGTTTTCTTTCTCTCCGTCCACACATTTCTTAAAGACACCGGTCCTTCCTTTCCACTCTTCTCCGATGATCGTTCCCGGCTCTTCCGGTACCGTCGGAGACACCTCCGGGCCATCCGGTTCCTGCCCGATATCAATCTTCTGTCTTTCGTTGAAAAAGGTTTCTGTTGCGGTAATTTCCAGATCTGCACTGTCTTTCCACAACAGTTCTGTGTTTCGTTTTGCATCTTTCTGCTTTCGCGTGTAGCCGGACGGAGCTTTTGTCTCTCTGATCTCATACCTTCCAAGCGGCAGATCCGAAAGAACCGCTTTTCCCTGTTCATCGGTTATCACATGGGCAATGGTCGTTCCCATCAGATAAAGGTCTTTGCTGTAACCGTCCGGATGCGGAATCGTTTCTGCTGCCACAAGGTCATATTCTGCCCCTTTTAGCCCTTTTGTCTCATAGACTATCTTCTGCAGTTTCTGATCTTTGATCTCCGCTTCCGGCACTTCTCCTTCTTTTCGGATCTCCAGTTTCCGGAAATGGAACGGTTAAACAGGCTGACAACCTGTACACATTCTTTGTCTTCCAGCCGAATCTCTGCCTGATTTTCCTGACACCAAAATACCTTACTTGCGATTCCCTCAAAGAAACGATTTCCCTGTTCGTATCCTTCTTTTACATGCGGGGACTTATAACCTTCTTTTTCCAGAATCTGCCAGTTATATCCTTCTCTTGCCTTTGTCTCCCTGATCTGATAAGTTTCTCCGACTTTCAGCCCCCGGATCAGCACATTGTTGCCATGTATACTGACTGCTTCCTGCACAATCTCACCCTTCGAATCCACGATACTGTATTTTACTCCATCCAGCTCCGTTTCTGTATCATAGTCCATGATATTAATCTGAAGCATTGTTTTATAGTTTTCAAACGTGCGTACATACGATTTGATTGTAGCATCATGCTGTGTGTCTGTTTTGGCATTTGATTTCTTGTCATTTTCTGTCCTGTTTGCCATATTATCTTCGGATCTGCCATCTTCTGCTGCATTTTTGCTGTCATCTTCAGCTGTAAAGGAAATTTCTTCTGTATTATCAGATCGATAATATCCATCCGGTGCTTTTTCTTCTCTGACATAATAGTGTGCCATCGGAAGATCCAGGTCAAAGGCCGCATCCATAATACCGTTTTCCGCTTCTTTTGTCTCTGCGATCGCCAGTCTGGTATCTTTCTTTACCAGGATGCTTTGATCAGCTGCCAAAATATCTTCTGCCGCATAAAGCCCAAACTTGCTCCTGTAAGTTTTTCTTTTGTTTCTGTATCTTTCTTTTCAATCTGGATCTGTGCTCTCTGTCTTGGAATTTCATACAGTTCACTCTGATACCGGATTGGAACTTCCTGTCCGGCATATCGGATCTCAAATGTTCTTGCCGCCTGATTTTCCCCGGAAAGTGCATAGCCTTTGGCTGCTTTTATCTGTTCCAGCGTATAAGTGCCGAGCGGAAGTCCATACCATTCCCAGCCGGCTGCTTTTATTTTTTCAGTCCATGCTTTTCCATTTTCATCGGTAGTGAGTGTGGTCACAACACTTCCTTTTGCAAAAAGTAAAGTCTGTCCTCCCTTTCCTTCACCTGAAAAGATATCTTCTGCTGCCCGCACGACAAAAACATTGCCGGCAAGCGGCTTACAGGTATAGGCAAATCCCTTTTTCAGATCGTATCCGGTCAGTACTTCTCCCTCTGCATAAATGCTCAGTTTGCCGACTGCCGCCTCGTTTTCCTGAACCGCTTCCGTCACAAAGGCTCCTGCCAGTCTGTCATACGTTGTCTTTGCCTCATCCGAACCGATCTGCACCCGCACCCGGTAATCTTTAGAAGCAATGTCTGCCTGTTCCCAGGTTCCGACCGCTTCTTCTGTGATTTTCAGTGCGTGGACCGCTTCCATACCCGGCAGCTTTTTTGCCGAAGCTTCAAAGAAATACTGTCCGTTTCTTTTGCGGTATCTTCCTTCTGCTCCCTGGCGTACATAACCTTCCGGTGCCTGCACTTCTTCTAAAATATAAAGTCCCTGCGGCAGTGTTGTGGTCGTGGAGACATAAGTGCCGAGCACTCTGCCGTCGCTGTCCTTTCGCTCTGCGGTCACATAAGGATTTTCATAAGATCCCAGCATCTCTCCGTTTGTATAGGCAACGACAAGATTTCCAAAGCGATTGATATAATCGACTTTTTCCTCACTGGTCTTATCTTCCATATACCAGTTAAAGTAGGCTCCTTCGACATCATGGATCACATACTTTGCTCCCGGTTTCGCTACCGTTTCCCCGGTTGTTTTGTCTTTCTTTACGATTTTAAGATAACTGGTCTGCGGCTGATCCCAGATGGCAGATCCCATCTGCAATGTCCCTTTGCCGTCGCCGTCCACCAGTCCGTCTCTTTCATCCGAATCGACCTTCAGCACTTTCGGTGCCGCCGCCACCTTTCCTTCTGGAACGGTCGTCTCGACCAGCAGATATTTGCCATATGGAAGTGCCCGGATATTCAGAACTCCGTTTTCATCAGAAAACTGCTCCTTAAGACGCTGCATCTTACCTGCCTCATCATAATAAGCTGCCGTTTCCAGAGCTTTCATTTTCTGATATTGAAGCGTATCTTTATCCCGATACTGATCGATTACTTCCTGGATCAGGACTGCATCTTCCAGCTGTGCACTGCCCTTTTTCAGATGCCCTTTTTCTTCCAGCTCTTTTACACTGTACACAGAGAATCCGGCACCTCTCATCCATTCCAGATCCGTCTCTTTATTGTCTCCGGTCAGTTTAAAGCAAGTAAATGGCTGAGATTTGATGCGTTCTTTACTGAACACTTCTTTTTTGATTACAAGAATATCCTGTCCTTCATAGGCACAGTCCACCGTATAAACTGCGGCATCGGCAAGGTATCCTTCCGAAGCTTTGATTTCTTTTACATAGTACGTTCCAAGTGGCAGGCCTGTAAAACAAAGTCTGCCCTCTGTATCCGTCTCTTTTCGCATGACTTCTGCATTCTTCTCATAGAGAATCTCTCCATCGCCATCTGCCGATGTAATCGCTTCTTTTGCATAGATGCCGTACACGGCTCCTTTTAAAGATGCCATCTGCTGTGGCCTGGAAAGTCCGCTCTGTGCATCCACTTTCTGAACCGTAACTTCTGCTGTTACTTCCTGGTTCAGAAAAACGGCTTCTGATTCGCTTCCAGGTTTCGGGAATGTGTAAAGCTGTGTTTTATCATCCTGATAAATCCACTGAAACTCATAACGTGCTTTTTTCACCTGTTTATAGTAATGTTCCGGTGCCTGGATTTCTTTTACATAATAGCGGTAACCGCATGGAACATCCGCATCAAAAAGACAACTTCCGTCTTTTTTACTGTACGCCAGAGCAAGCAGCGTATCTTTTGCTGCGATCCTGTTTCCATCCGACAGAATGTTTTCTCCCGCATACAATCCAAACCGTGCTCCTGCAAGTCCCTTCTGTGTGTTCTCGGAGCGTTTGAAAACCGTCACCTGCATCTTTGGGCGTTCATTTTCAAAGACCTGCTCTTCGCTTACATATTCCCGGATTTCCGGTCCGCGGTAGGAAAGTGTCACTGTTCTGGTATTTCCTGCTGCCGTATCTTTTCGCACATAGCCCTGCGGTGCCTCGGTTTCTGTCACATGATACCTGCCAAGATACAACTTCCTGCTGACTGCCGTACCATCTTTTCCGGTTACCAGCTGCTGTGCCACTGCACCCTTTTTCAGAGCCAGTGTCACTCCGTCGGCCTTATAGATATCTTCTGCCGCTGTAATCTCGTATTTTGCTCCGGCAAGCGGCTGCTTTTCATAGAGAAATATCACACCATCCGCCGAATCTCTGGCTTCTGTTAAGACCTCGCCGATTTTTTTCACCGCGATCGATGCCATCTGCGGTGTATTGACAAATCCCGTCTGCTTCCCGTTGTTGGTCAGCTCCAGGCTCTGTCCTGCATTCTGGGCAGTGACGCGAAAATCATAGAATTTCAGCCCTTTTTCTTTCTCACCGTCCACATAATCTCCAAAATAGTTTTTCGGCGGCTGTGTTTCCTGAAGTCGAAATTTTCCTTCGTTCTTTTTCTGATAGTAAAGTTTACCGCTGACTGCCTCTCCGTTTATGGCTGTCACAAGCTCCGTTTGAGCTGCATACGGCACATAATTTTGCTGTTCCTGATTCCATTCGTATACCGCAAATCTCGCATCCGACAGTGCTTTTCCTGTCTCCAGATCCTTTTTCTGAATCTGCACGGTGATCCACAGCGGTTCATTGAAACAGGCGTTGTCACCGTGATACGTGATTTTTTTGCTTTCAAACGGTGAGATAACAAATTCCTTCTCCCATCCACTCTTTGTGTAGCCTTCCGGCGACTGTTCTTCTATGATCTTGAATTTTCCCTTGTTCTCATCTGTATAAGAAAGTATTTCTGCACTTTCATACACACCATCTGTTTCATTTTTCAGCTGAAACAGAGGTGTTGCTGCATATCTGCTGCCGTTCCATTCGTATACGGCAAAGACGGCCCCCGGAAGTTTTTCTTTTGTTTTGCCATCTCTCTTTTCCACCGAAACGGAAGATTTCACCGGTGCAATATTTGTCACTACAGTTTGTGATCGAACCGTGTTGCCGTCAGAAGAGGCAGATGCCTGATTTTTGATCCTTGCCATTTTCTTTGCCGGATCCCAGCGTTTTTCAAGACCGGCATCTTTTTTCACGCCGACCGTGATCTGAAAATCATATGTATGGCCGTAAAAACTGGTATTTTTGATATCACTGCATCGAGCCACAAACGCATTTGTTTTCTGTATCGTCCAGAACTTTTCTGCATTTGCCCCGTTTTCGTTTGTCACAGTGACATTTTTAATCTCCAGAAAATCATCCAACTGATCGGAAATGCTCAGATCATGGTAACAGGTTTCTTCATTTTCGATTGGAACCATAGTGCGAAGCGTATAGGTGTATGTCTCTTCTCTGGTGGAAAGGCGGTTTTCGGACGTCATCTTTTCGTCACTGTCCGAAACATATTTCTCGATATGCGGATGGGCATTTGGAAACATTTTGTAAGCTTTTGCCACAAGCCCGCCGGACGGTGTCGTAGAGGTTCCAAGATTGTTTTCCGGCCTGACAAATGTAAAGACCGCTGTCGCCGCCTTTCCCGAAACCAGTACCGACAGCATAAAGCCGGTATCACTTCCGCTCTGGTTCAGACCGGACGTGTCAAAGTAATAATTTTTGCCGTTCACCGTTGCTGCTTTCAGATTTTCCAGTGCTGCTCTTTTCACATAAACATTTCCAAAACCATTTTTCATCAGGATTCCCTGATAAAGATCGATATCCTGAAATGTGATATAACCTTTGACATCGATCGCATTTCCATTATCTGAGCGGAAAAACTCCATTTTTGTCTCTGCCCACTCTACTTTACAGGTCTCAATCCCCGGCCGATCCGTCACAAAACGGAAAAATGCTCCGTCCCGCAGTTCGAAATCAACCAGTGTCACTTTGATGTCCACCCATTTTCCCTGATAATACATCCCTTTCCGGTACCAGGCATAATACTTATTCTTGTCTTTTGCCGTAAGTGTCTTGCAGTCCTCCCTGCCATCCAGCGGTCCGCCTTCGGCTGTAAAAACATCACTGCCAAGGTTCGTCTCACATTTGGCAGTCCTTCGAATGTAGCTTCGTATCCATCCGGCAGTTGTGTTTTGACATTTCCAACTTTCACACCGGATGCTTTATCCAGCGTCACCGCACTGGAACGCACCGTCAGATAAAGCTGTCTATGCAGCTCTCGCCTCGTTCTTCGCACTTTGCTTTTTCACTTTCGGATTTTTTTCGTTTTCTTCCTCTCCGGACACTTTTCGGTTCTGCCGCTCTGTCTGTGAAATTTTCATCGAATCCATCACCTTTTCCGTCTGATTCCGAACTGCCCTGAACCGTATTTTCTTTCGATTCCTGTTTCCTTTGCGATTCTAGATTCTCCTGACTGCCTGGATCTTTTTTTGTCTCCGGATTTTTCTGTTCTTCGGACTCCTGTTTTATCTCCGGATTTTTCTTCGATGCAGACTCTGACTCCAGACCTTCCTCCCGCTTTTGTTCGGTCTGCTTTTGTTTTTCCGTCTGCATCTGCTGTTCGGTCTGTCTTTGTGGCATTTCGCTCTGAGCACTCTTCGCTTCTGTTGCTTTCTCACTGCTCATTGTCTGTCTCTTTCCCGCAAAACTGCTCTTTTGCATCCCGGATGCATAGACGGACATCGGCGACGTCAGAAGACAAAGTATCGCCAGAAAGCCTGCCAGTATCCTTTTCCATTTGTCTGTGTTCATCCAAATTCTTCTCCTTTCTTTCCTGCATGCAGAGATTTCCTGAGATTTAAGAATATCTCTGGCATCGTTACTGCGAGGTGCACGCCATACATCGTTTTTCATACAAACCACCTCTTTTGATTCAAGTCAAACGTCATATCGAGAAGCATTGCGAAATATACTGGTAAAAACAAAAAAGGAAACACCGATGTCCAAACCTAAAATTGTCGTCCTGCACATGAGAGAATTGATCTACACTGCCATTTTTATCTTTTTAATCCTGGTACTTCTGATCCTGCTTTTCTGATGTTCCGGCCACACGATGCATCAAATACACCGGATACAGAAACAAAAACAACGTTTTCTTCTTCCGCTGATGCAGATTCCGTCGGATATCAGCCCGGAGTCTATACAGCTTCCCTGATTCTGAACAACCATTATGCAGATATTGAAGTTACGTTAAATACGGATCAGATTGATTCTATTCGCCTTGTAAATCTTGGGGATTCGGTCACTACTGCCTTTCCGCTCGTAGAACCTTCTTTGGATGAACTGTCCGAACAGATCTGTCAGAAACAGTCCTTAGATGGGATCACTTGCTCCCGTGAGAATAAATATACTTCTGAATTATTATTTCAGGCAATCAAAAACTCTCTGGCAAAAGCACAAAGGTAGGTGCTGTCACAGGCACCCCCTTTTGCTTTCCCTCTTTCGTTGCTCTCTGTATAGAAGTATACATAAAGATTGCTTTTCTGTCAAATATTATTTTATATTTCAACTTAATATTTATGTGATTTATAACTTTTCAAGCTCTCTCTGCCACAGACGCACGCAGGCATCGCTTGGCATACGCAGATCTCCTCTCGGCGATACTGCGACGGATCCGACCTTCGGACCGTCCGGCAGGCAGGAACGCTTGAACTGCTGTGCAAAAAATCTCCAGTAAAATTTCTTCAGCCATTTCAGGATCGTCTCATCGTCATACACACCGGCAAACGATTTTCCGGCAATACGGTAAATTTTGCCCGGTGCATAGCCAAATCGAAGCACATAGTACAGGAAGAAATCGTGCAATTCATAAGGTCCGACCAGATCTTCTGTTTTCTGTGAAATCTTTCCGTCTTCCGGCGGCAGAAGTTCCGGGCTGACCGGCGTGTCCAAAATATCATACAGTACTTCTCCCAGTCTGCGATCCTCACAGGTATCGGCACAGTAACGCACCAGATGGCGTACCAGTGTTTTCGGAACGGAAGCGTTCACGCCGTACATCGACATGTGATCACCGTTGTAGGTTGCCCAGCCAAGTGCAAGTTCTGACATGTCACCAGTTCCGATCACCATACCGCCGCTCTTGTTTGCAAGATCCATCAGTACCTGTGTACGCTCTCTTGCCTGGCCGTTTTCGTAGGTGACATCATGACAGTTGATATCCTGACCGATATCCTCAAAATGGCATGTCACGGACTTTCGAATATCCACTTCTTTTAAGGTAGCTCCAAGTCTTCTGGTCAGCTCACAGGCATTCTGATAGGTGCGGTCTGTCGTTCCGAAACATGGCATTGTCACAGACAGAATGTGATCTCTTCCGATGCCTGCCATATCACAGGCACGGGCTGCCCACCAGAAGTGCCAGGGTAGAGTCCAGTCCGCCGGAAATTCCGACTACCAGACTTTTGCAGTTTGTGTGCACCAGACGTTTCTTCAGACCGAGTGCCTGGATGGAGAGGATTTCCTCGCAGCGACGTTCCCGGTCATTTTTATTCTGCGGAACGAACGGCATCTGTGCAAACGTTCTCTCCAGTTTTGTCTCTTCCGTTTTCAGTTCAAACTCCGTCCATTCGTATTCTTCCTGCGTAGTCGGATAAGTCGTCATTCTGCGGCGTTCTGCACGGATCCTGTGGATATCCAGATCTGCTGTCACGATCTCGTTTTCAAAGCGTTTTGACTGTGCAAGGATTGTTCCGTTTTCTGCAATCAGATTGTGTGCGGCAAAGACAAGATCCGTAGAAGATTCTCCTTCTCCGGCATCTGCATAAATATAACCGCAGACCAGTCTTGCCGACTGTCCGCCAACCAGATTTCTGCGGTAACTGTCCTTTCCGGTGATTTCATCACTTGCAGAAAGGTTGACGATCACATTGGCTCCTGCAATGGCATGTGTGATGCTTGGAGGCTGCGGCACCCAGAGATCTTCACAGATTTCCGCTGCAACAGTAAGACCCTCCATCTGCGGACAGTAAAAGATCTGCTGCATGCCAAACGGAATCCATTCCTGCTCTTCTTCACCCGGATATTCAATGTAATCTAGTTCTTCGTTTGCCGGCTCAAAATGACGCATCTCATAAAACTCAGAATAATTCGGAAGATTCTTTTTCGGCACCAGTCCCAGCAGTCTGCATGGCAGATCGCCGCTGCAACATTGTAAAGCTTTCCTTTCCATTCCCACGGAAGTCCGACAAAAACCAGTGCATCGATTTCACGGCTTTCTTTTCTGATCTGATCCAGTGCGTCTTTTGCTCCATTTAAAAGTACCTCCTGCCAGAAGAGGTCCTCACAGGTATAACCGGTGATACAAAGCTCCGGAAATACAATGATCTTACTGCCAAGTGCTGCCGCTTCTTTCATTTTTTTGCAGATCTGTTCTGCATTGTATTCACAGTCTGCCACACGGATATCCGTTGTGACTGCCGCAACTTTGATAAAACCATCTCTCATGCCTTTCGCCTCCTTTTCTTCTGAACGTTATCTTTTCTTTGCCTGTGCCAGAATCTTTTTCAGTTCTTCTACGCTGACTGATAATGCGAATTACAGAAATGGCAGTTCATCTCGATCGGTTCGCCGTCCTTTATCATCTCTTCCAGGTCTTTTCTGCCGATGCTGATCAGAGCCTTTTCCATACGCTCTTTTGAACAGTTACATGCAAAACGTGTCTCCGTCTTTTCCGTGATCTCCACATCGAATTCACCGAGCAGCTCCTGCAAAATATCTTCCGGTGTCATACCGGCATCAAGCATACTTGTCACCGATTTCACACTGGAAAGCTTCTTTTCCAGAGCATCGATCACTTTCTCATCGGTGAACGGCATCAGCTGGATGATAAATCCGCCTGCCTGACGAACCGTATTGTCGTGGTTCATCAGTACGCCGAGTCCGACCGAAGAAGCAACCTGCTCAGAAGTTGCAAAATAATAAGTTAAGTCTTCTGCAATTTCTCCGGTCTGCAGCCCAACCTGTCCGACGTACGGCTCTTTCATGCCCATATCTTTAATCACATTTAAAATGCCATGACCAACTGCACCGCCGACATCCAGTTTTCCGAGAGCATTCGGAGGTAGCATCACCTGTGGATTTCCGGCAAACCCTTTGACATTTCCTTTTGCATCGGCCGTCACGGTCATGCCGCGAAGAGGACCGTCTGCCCGGATCTGAAGGGTCAGAAGATCCTTATCTCCTTTCATCATCGCTCCCATCATAGCTCCTGCCGTCATCAGTCTTCCCAGTGCTGCACAGGCAACCGGGCTTTCTTCATGCACTTTTCTTGCATATTCTGTCATTTCTCTTGTCGTGGCGGCAAAGGCACGGATCTGACTGTCCGCTGCCGTCGCTCTTACAATATAGTCTGTCATATCTGCTTGCTTCCTTTCTTTCCTTTTTCCCTCGCTATAATATAAATACGTTCGCTGTCCGCTCTGACCGGTTCTCTGGTAAATGCATCATAAGCAGCCACAAATTCCATCCCTGACTTTTGGATCAGCTCTTTGACCGTCTCCAGTTCATAGGCTTTCTGGTAATGTGTCTCAAAAAATTTCTGATAATATTCTCCGTTTGTCCTTGCAAAAATCGTCAGGTCATATTCATTGACCTGTTCCTTTTCATACCAGGTATTTTCCCAGATAAAACTGGCATCCTCCCGGTTCTCTGCGATCGTCGCATCCCCGATCAGTTCCCGGTATTTGTATGGTGTGTTCAGGTCAAAAATAAACACCCCTTCCGGGTCCAGATAATTGTTGACCAGCTTTAAGTTTGAAGAAAATCCTCTTCACACGGCAGATAATTCATGGAATCGCAGATGCTGACCACTGCCCGAACTGTCCCGTACAGCTCAAATTCCCGCATATCCTGCAAAAGATAGAGAATATTATTGCCGGACTGTTCCCGTTTTTCCATAGCAATATCAAGCATGTCTGCGGACAGATCCACACCGATCATGTCGTATCCGGCATCTGCTAAAATCTCCGTCAGACTTCCTGTGCCGCATCCAAGCTCCAGCATAAGTCCGTCTGAAATACCCTGTTCTTCCAGGAGCGATTTCAGATATTTGCCCCACTCTTTATAAGGCACGTTGTCCATGAATTTATCATATACACAGGCAAAAACTTCCGTAGATATCGTAATCTTCGTTTCTTTCATCCATTTCGCTGTTCCCTTTCTCAGGCTTTTTTCTTCAGATAGTCACGGAAGAATGCAAGCAGTGCATCCATCTCTTCATCCGTTCCGATCGTCACACGCAGATAGTTGTCGATCCTTGGTTTATTGAAATAACGCACATAAATTTTCTTGATCTTCAATGCCTCAAACAGTTCTCTGGCTGCCACTTTTTTCGTGTGTAATGAACAAGAAGTTTGCCATCGAATCTCCAAAGGTAAATCCAAGTCCTGCCAGTTCTTTTTTGACACGCTCTCTGGTCGCAATGATCTTGTTCCTTGTCTCTTCAAAATAAGCACGGTCTGCAAGTGCCGCTCTTCCGATCACAAGAGACGGATAGTTCATCGTGTAAGAATTAAAAGAATATTTCACATCGTTCAGATACTTGATCAGCTGTTTGTTTCCGAAAGCATATCCGATCCGCATACCGGCAAGAGAACGTGATTTTGAGAACGTCTGCACAACCAGCAGGTTCTCATAGCGGTCGATCAGCTCCAGTGCAGAATGTCCGCCGAAATCAATGTACGCCTCATCCACGATCACAACCACATCCTGGTTGTGCTGCAGAATATCTTCGATATCAGAAAGATCCTGTGCAATTCCGGTCGGAGCATTTGGATTTGGGAAGATCACACCGCCGTTTGCCCGGTAATAATCTTCTTTTACAATGCGAAAATTTTCATCAAGCGGCTGGCACTCATACGGAATGCGAAATACATCTGCCCATACATCGTAAAAAGAATAGGTGATATCCGGGAAGAAGATCGGACGTTCGGAATTGAAAAAACGTCAGAAAACACATGGCCAGCACATCATCGGATCCAACGCCGACAAAAATCTGATCTTTATCCAGATGATAAAAGTCAGCCAGTTCACTCACCAGCAGATCTGCGGTCGGATCCGGATAAAGACGCATCTTTTTATCATCAGCTTTTGATTGCTTCCTGCACTCCGGGAGCCGGCGGATACGGATTTTCATTGGTGTTTAACTTGATCATTCCGATCTGGTTTGGCTGTTCTCCAGGTACATACGGTACCACTGTTCTGACATTTTTTTCCCATGCCTTCATGTTTCGTTCCTCCTCGTCCGTGCGTTTATTTATAATTTTTCATCAGTTCTTCAAATTTTGGCAGTGCATTTACGATGGTTTCATAAGAAACGCAGTATGCCAGTCTCACATAGCCCGGGCATGCAAAAGAGCTTCCCGGAACGATCAGCAGATGGTATTCTTTTGCTTTCTGGCAGAATTCTTTTTCATCTGCAATCGGCGATTTTACAAACAGATAGAAAGCTCCCTCCGGTTTGATGCAGGTAAGTCCTGCCTTCTGAAGTCCGTTGTACAGTGTCTCACGGTTGCGGTTATAGTACTCCAGATCTGCTTTTGCATCCAGACATTTTGCAATCACACGCTGGAACAGAGACGGAGCATTGACATATCCGAGGATACGGTTTGCAACGGCTGCTGCTGCGATAATATCTTTTGCACCGTCCAGCTCATCCGGCATCACCAGATAGCCGATACGCTCTCCCGGAAGTGACAGAGATTTACTGAAAGAATAACCAACGATCGTGTTGCGGTAGTATTTGGTAAGATACGGCACTTCCACGCCGTCATATGCCAGCTCACGGTAAGGTTCGTCTGAAATCAGATAGATGCTTGTACCGAATTCTTTCTGTTTTGTCTCCAGAATCGCTGCCATTTTCTGAATGGTTGCTTCAGAATAGACAACTCCGGTCGGATTGTTCGGTGTATTGACGATGACTGCTTTTGTCTTTTCGCTGAGCATCTGCTCAAATTTTTTCAGGTTTGGCTGGAAAGTTTCGGTATCCGGCTCCACTTCTTTTAAAATACCGTCGTAGTTCGTCACATAAGCACGATATTCTCCGAAATAAGGTGCAAAGGTCAGCACTTCATCGCCCGGATTTAACAGGGTTTTCATCAGGACATTCATGCCGCCTGCCGCACCGACTGTCATTAAAATATTTTCTTTGTGAAATGCTGTGCCAAAACGCTGATTCAACGACGCTGCAACAGCCTCTCTGACATCTTCGTATCCGGCATTGTTCATATAGCCATGCACCATCCGTGCATCTTCGTTTTTCAGGATTTCTTCGATTGCATTTTTTACTTCGGCAGGTGCCGGCACATTCGGATTACCGAGGCTGAAATCGTATACATTTTCTGCTCCGAACTGATCTGCCATCTTTTTGCCTTCTTCAAACATTGCACGGATCGCAGAACTGTTCTCCACATATCCTCTCATCTTCTCTGAAATCATGCTGTTATTCCCCTTTCTCTGTCACAACGCCTTTCTCCACCATAAAAATCGGGTGATAGGATTCTTTGGCACTGCGAAGTCCCGTTTCGCCCATATCCTCTTCTCGATTCACGTAGGAAAATCCCTGCACTTCATGTTCCACAAACTGCTGATTGATCATCGGATAAGCACCCGGCACATCAGCAAATGCTTTTTCAATGTGGACTACAAAGGTGTCATCTGAGACCGGCTCTCCGATAGAAAACGCAACCACGTTTCCTTCGGCACGAAGCACGCCTCCGCAAAGATCCAGCTCTTTATACAGCCGCAGTGAATTCAGGGTTACACACATCTCACTGTTCTTTTCTGGATCTTCTCCGCAACCGTTTTTGTTTCTCCATTTCAGTGCCATCTGAAAACATTCTTCCACGTTCGAATCATTCAGTCTCTCATACTGCCAGTTCGGATAGAGCTTTTTGAACTTGTTCGTATGATTCTTCTTTCCATGATATTTCTTTCCGGATAATTTTGCAAGCTTTTCTGCTTCATAGACATAATCTGCATAGTCTCTGCGGTATTCGATCTGAAATCTTCCCGGATAGATTTCTTCTAAAAGTGCAAACTGTTCCGGTGTTACATTGTGCATCTGAAACTTGCGTTTCTTCTCTTTACTGTACTCATAAAGTGCATCCACCGCCTCTTTTAAATACTTTAGCTTTCCCATCGGAAATCCATAAGACAGATAGTCGCCTTCCTCACTTTTTGTCAGCAACATCCCGTTCTCCACCGTCGCCGTAACGGCATAAAATCTGGACCAGAGGTACAGATTTGCAAAGGTACACTCACAGCTTCTGCACTGTTGCTGTGCCATATAAGGTTTGTACGCTTTCTGATCTTCCAGCTCTACTTTTTTAAAATTTATCATACCTTCTGTTTCCTGTTCTTATAAAAAAGGCTGCCCTGTTTGAAAAAGGACAGCCCACACTTTTTTCTTATTCTCCAACCAGTCCCTGTGCCTTCATAACATCTACGACCTGATCTACATATTTTTCGCAGAGTGCGTCTTCTGCTGCTTCTACCATAACACGGATCAACGGCTCGGTTCCGCTTTCACGCACCAGATACGTCCTTCATCTCCAAGTGCTTCTGCCACCTGATCGACGGCTTTCTGTACTTCCGGATTCTCTCTTGCTGTCTTCTTGTCGGCAACACGCACGTTTTTCAACAGCTGCGGATAAATCTTCACTTCTCCTGCCAGCGTTCCAAGTGTCTGTTTTTTCTCGGTAAGCACTTCCATGATCATCAGAGAAGTCAGGATACCGTCACCGGTTGTCGCATGTTTACTGAAAATGATATGTCCGGACTGTTCTCCGCCCAGGCAGTGGCCGTTCTGTGTCATATTCTCATAGACATACTTGTCACCAACAGCTGTCTTTTCGTAGTGAATGCCGGCTTTGTCGCATGCTTTGTACAAACCGAGGTTGGACATGACGGTCGTTACGATCGTGTCATTTTTCAGTTTGCCCTGCTCTTTTAAATATTTTCCACACACGTAAAGAATCAGATCCCCGTCAATAACATTGCCATTTTCATCGACTGCTATACACCGGTCTGCATCACCGTCATAGGCAAATCCGACATCCAGGCCTTTTTCTTTTACATACTGCTGCAGTACACCGATGTGTGTGGAGCCGCAGTTTGTATTGATGTTGGTTCCGTTCGGCTCATTGTTGATCACATAAGTCTTCGCTCCCAGTGCATCAAAAACACTCTTTGCGATTGCAGAAGAACTTCCGTTCGAGCAGTCCAGCCCAATGCGGTAATTTTTGAAGGATCTGGTTGCAAGAGAGATCAGATAGCCGATATAACGGTTTCTTCCGGCAACATAATCCACCGTGCGGCCGATATTTTCTTTTGTCGCCAGCGGAAGTTCTCCACTCTCGCCATCAATATATGCCTCAATTTTAGCTTCAACTTCTGCTTCCAGTTTACATCCCATTCCGTTGATCACTTTAATTCCATTGTCATAAAATGGGTTGTGGCTTGCGGAGATCATGATACCGCAGTCGAATTCATCGGTTCTTACCACATAGGAAACACTCGGTGTGGTTGTCACATGCAGAAGGTACGCATCTGCTCCGGATGCGGTCAGGCCTGCTACCAGTGCATATTCAAACATATAACTGCTTCTTCTGGTGTCTTTTCCGATGACGATCCTTGGCTTATGCTCCTGTCCGTAATACCAGCCAAGAAAACGTCCTACCTTAAATGCATGTTCTACCGTCAAAGTTACATTGGCTTCCCCTCGGAAACCATCGGTTCCAAAATATTTACCCATAATACAAACCTCACTTCCTTATACTATATACAATCACTTTTAAGCTTCCTGCAGGTTTGCAAGTTTCGCTGCCTGATCTGCTGCGATCAGGCTGTCAATGATCTCATCCAGATCGCCGTTTAAGATACCGTCCAGTCTGTGCAGTGTCAGTTTGATACGATGATCCGTCACACGTCTGCGGGAAATTGTAAGTACGGATCTTCTCGGAACGTCACCGGTTCCGATCTGGCTTCTTCTTGCTTCTGCTTCTGCATCGTGCTGTTTTGCAAGTTCCATTTCATAAAGTCTGGAACGCAGTACTTTCAGTGCTTTGTCTTTGTTTTTCAGCTGAGATTTCTCATCCTGACAGGAGATGACGATACCGGTCGGGATGTGTGTCAGACGTACTGCGGAGTCTGTCGTGTTGACACACTGTCCGCCGTTTCCAGATGCACGGAATACATCGAATTTACAGTCGTTCATATCCAGCTGGAAGTCTACTTCTTCTGCTTCCGGCATGATCGCAACCGTGATCGTGGAAGTATGGATACGCCCTCCTGACTCTGTCTCCGGTACACGCTGTACACGATGTACACCGCTTTCGTACTTCAGTCTGGAGTATGCACCCTGTCCGGTGATCATGAATGTTACTTCCTTGAAACCGCCGATACCGTTTTCATTTAAGCTCATCATCTCTGTTTTCCAGCGGTGCATATCCGCATATTTCACATACATGCGGTAAATCTCAGCTGCAAATAAAGCCGCCTCATCCCCGCCTGCTCCGGCACGTATCTCGACGATAACGTTCTTCTCATCGTTCGGATCTTTCGGAAGCAGCAGAATTTTGAGCTTATGTTCCAGTTCTTCGATATTTTTCTTTGCATCATTCAGTTCTTCTTTGAGCATTTCTCGCATCTCTTCATCGGACTCTTCTTCCAGCATGGAAAGGCTGTCCTCTACCGTCTGCTTGCTCTCTTTATATTCTTTATATGCATCTACGATCGGCTGCAGATCACTCTGCTCCTTCATAAGCTTCTGAAATCTGGTCTGGTCGTTGACGACAAACGGCTCATTCAGTTCGCTCATGATCTCTTCAAATCGAATCAGCAAATCTTCCAGTCTATCAAACATCTTTTTCTTGTTTTCCTTTCTTTGTACCTGCTTTTCCTGCAACTACCCGGTCAAGCCCTGCCAGATCTTTTATTACCTGGACGGACACAAAACCGGCTTCTTTGAGCAGTTCACTCACTGCAGCTCCCTGCCCTGCACCGATCTCAAACAGCAGTGCACCGTCTTCTTTTAAATAATCCCTGCATTGTGAAACGATACTTCTGTAATAATAAAGCCCATCAGACATTCCGTCAAGTGCCAGACGCGCTCATGATCCCGCACTTCCGGCATCAGCTGCGCAATCTCTTCCGTTTCAATATAAGGCGGATTGGAGACGATCATATCGTACGGTCCCTGTGCCTTCTCAAACAAGTCACTTAAAACAAAAGTTGTTGCTGCTTCCAGCCCCAGCCTTTTCGCATTTCGTCTTGCAACCTCAAGTGCCTGTTCTGAGATGTCGATGCCGACTCCCGTTCCCTGCTTCAGATTTTTCAGAATACTGAGCAGAATACAGCCGGAACCGGTACACAGATCCAGCACCTTCATGCCCTCTTTTTTTCGCTTCAGTGCTTCTTCTACCAAAACTTCCGTATCCTGCCTTGGGATCAGCACATGTTCATTGACATAAAACGGATAACCGTAAAACTCCTGTTCTCCTGTCAGATGCTGCAGCGGAATCCGCTGTTTTCTTCGGTAGACCAGTTCCTGATAGTATGAGAGTGTCCCCGGCAGAATGCTTTCCTTTCGGTTCATCAGATACCAGGTTCGCCCGGTCTCCTTTTTTTCAATCTTCCGTATCGCATATTCCAGAAGATACCAGGCATCCAGAGCCGCATCCGGAACTTCTGCCCCTTTCAAAATCTGTTCTGCTTCTTTTCGTGCTTCTTCGTACGTCATACTTTCTCCTGCCACCCAAAATTTTCTTTCAGATATGCTCTCCAGTCAAACACAGCCTCTACCGATGCGATTGCTACTTCTGCCATGGAAGCATCCGGCTCCCTTGTTGTAAGCTTCTGCAGCATCATACCCGGTTTTGATAAAAGAATTACCAGTTATTTTCGCTCTTTCCCGCCAGACGGATAAACTCAAACGAAACGCCTGCGATCACCGGGATCAGCAAAAGCCGGAATACCACTCGCCAGATCGGGGATTCAATCCGGATGAACAAAAGAAAATAATGCTGACGATCATAACGATAAACAAAAAACTGGTTCCGCAGCGTTTGTGCAGTCTGGAACTTTTCAGCACATTTTCCACATTTAACTCCATGCCATGCTCTATACAGTTAATACACTTATGTTCTGCACCATGGTACATAAACACACGCTGAATATCTTTCATTCTGGAAATGAGCAGAATATACCCAAAGAAAATCACAAGACGGACTGCACCTTCAAGCAGTGTGATCAAAGTAGTAGAATCTGTAAATTTTCGAAACAACTGTGACAAAAAATAAGGAAGTATCATAAAAATGGCTACTGCCATCACAACTGAACATGCAATCGTCAGCCCCATCATCACGGACTCCTTCTTTTCGTCTTTCTCCTCTTCTTCCTCATCCATAAAAAAAGATGCAGAATAAGTCAGTGTACTCATACCAAGAACCATGGAATCTATAAAGCTGAACACACCTCGTATGATCGGAAGAGAACGTATTTTTTTATTTTGAACAATACCTTTATATTCTTCTGTTTTCACAACGATCTCGCCGTCGGTTTTGCGGACTGCGACTGCATATTTATCTGCATTTCGCATCATCACGCCTTCCATGACCGCCTGACCGCCTATATTGGATGATTTCATACTGCTGCTTCCTCCAACTTCCACACCCGGAAACTTTTTGTGTAAAGCGGACATTCACAATCCGCTTCTCTGCAGTTCAAACATCCACACAAAAATCCGTGTGATAAAAAAAGGTTGAGATTTTTCAACCTCAACCCCTCTCATTATCTTAAGCATATACATCCTACTTTCGCAGGACATCTGTATACTCCTGTACCCAAAACGCTTATTATTTGATGCCGTATTTCTTATTGAATTTATCAATACGTCCGCGTGCTGCTGCTGCTTTCTGCTGTCCTGTGTAGAATGAATGGCATTTGGAGCAGATTTCAACATGGATATCCTTTTTTGTGGAGCCTGTTACAAATGTGTTACCGCAGTTGCAAGTTACAGTTGCCTGATAGTACTCTGGATGGATTCCTTCCTTCATGATTTTCACCTCTTTTTCTTATTTTGTGAACTGCTTACCTTTCTCGGTCGATTTCCGGTCAATGCCGCTCCTGATGTTTCCACGGCAAGATACCCCGGACTATCCCTGTAAGTCCCTACAGTTAAACTGTCCGTTAAACAGCGTTTGAATTATACCATAAGTCTTTATAAAAAGCAACGATTTTATATAAATTTCTGTTTTTTGACCATCTGTACCAGTTCTTTATTGTTTTTCGTATGTACAAACATATTCAGGATGTTCTCGACGGCTTCGTCCGACTTCATACCGTTTAATGCTTTTCGCATGATGTACACTGCTTCCTGCTCTTCCGGATCGAGCAGAAGATCCTCTCTTCTGGTACCGGATTTCTGGATATCCAGTGCCGGGAAAACTCTCTTTTCGGAAAGCTTGCGGTCAAGGACAAGCTCCATGTTTCCGGTTCCCTTGAACTCTTCGTATACGACATCGTCCATCTTGCTTCCGGTATCGACAAGTGCCGTTGCCAGGATCGTCAGGCTTCCGCCCTCACGCATATTTCTCGCTGCTCCGAAGAAACGTTTCGGCATATGCAGTGCCGCCGGGTCAAGACCGCCGGATAAGGTACGTCCGCTTGGCGGAACCGTCAAGTTGTAGGCTCTTGCAAGTCTTGTGATGCTGTCGAGCAGGATCGTAACGTCTTTTTATGTTCAACCAGACGCTTTGCACGCTCGATCACCATCTCGGAAACTCGTTTGTGATGCTCCGGCAGCTCATCAAAGGTAGAATAGATTACTTCTACATTATCTCCGACAATGGCTTCCTTGATGTCGGTAACTTCCTCCGGACGCTCGTCGATCAGCAGAATGATCAGGTGCATATCTGGGTCATTTCCAAGGATGGACTTTGCCATCTCTTTTAACAGTGTCGTCTTTCCGGCTTTCGGCGGTGACACGATCATTCCTCGCTGTCCCTTGCCGACCGGTGAGATCAGGTCAACGATACGCATGGCTACATTTCTCGAATCACGCTCCATACGCATACGCTGGTTCGGAAAGATCGGTGTCATATCCTCGAAATTGCATCTTTTGGCAGCTTCTGCCGGATGCATGCCGTTTGTGCTCTTTAAATAGAGCAGGGCTGCAAACTTCTCCTGCTGCGTGGTATTTGTGCGGATACGTGTATTGCCGCTGATGATATCTCCGGTCTTCAGATTGAATCTTCGGATCTGGGACGGCGAAACATAAATATCATGGTCACCCGGCAGATAGTTATCGGATCGGATAAATCCGAAACCATCCGGCATTACTTCCAGAATACCGGTCACTGTCTGACCGCTGTCAAGCTGTGAAAAATCCAGTCCTGTTTTCTCTTCCGGACGCTTTTCGGATTTCTCTACATGCTCTGTCATCTCTGGTCTTTTCCGCTTTTACGGTCTGTGTCTGTGCACGTTCTTCCGCCTCTTCGGATATTTTCTGCTCACGTTCTTTTTTCATTCTGCCTCAAGCATTCTTGCAACTACTTCACTCTTTTTCAGACCGGAAAGATTTTTCAGGCCTCTGGCTTTTGCAATCGCCTTTAATTCAACCGCTGAGAGCGATTCATATTTTTCTTTCATCATTATCCTGTATTTCCTCCATCTTTGATGGCTGTTTCTGAATCTAACATCTGCCTATTTTAACATAACTGTTTTTAAAAATCTATATGAACTTTTACACGAAATGCTTTTAAAAAGCAAGCATTCCGCCTAACATTCCGCCTCCCATGCACAGACAAGCTGTCGTTATCGTCTGTATGGAAGACGGATCTATGTTCCGTTTCAGGATCAGTGTCAGAAGAAAAAGCACTGCAAAATAACACATTCCTGCGAGCAGCCCCCACAGGTATTTTTTGTTCTCCGTCCTTCTGCCTGCGATCCTTCCGCCCAAAAAGGCGGATCCCAGATAAATGACGGTCACAGCCGCCGAGATCTTTCCTTCTTCTAACTGAAATTTCATCATCGCAGCTGCCAGCAGCACAAGAAGCACTGCTGTGACGATCCAGGAACCAGAAGTGAAATGAGCAGGGTCACTGGTTTTGATCGTTTCTGCATTTTTTCCATGCAATCCCCCTGCTCATACTATATGACAGCCTTCCATCCGGCAGAACATTTTTTCAAGAATGCCTCTGGCATTCTTGCTGCGAGGTGCACGTCATGCATCGCATGACATATTCTTCTGTGCACCTCTGCAATCCGCCGGAGGCTATATCAGATGGGAGATTGAATCCCGCCACTGATACAAGCTTGTTGCTCGCCGCCTGCAGAGGCGGGAATCATCTCACATCTGATTTATCTTTCATCTCATCACCGGCCATACGCAGAACATCTTTAATCTCCTCAAGCGGCATTTCCAGATAGGCCGACAGCTCGCTCATGGAAACTTTGTGTCCAAGATCCTCTTCCAGGCTGAGGATTGACTCGTTCAGGTGATTGACTCTGCCTACGATCTCGTCATCCAGGTCTTTTTTGTCCTGTGACATCTCAACGGCCTCTTCCATTGCTTTCCGGATACCGTCAAACACCTGCTTACGGTATTCTTCCAGATTTGGCTTTGCCTCCAGATTTTCAAGTGCAAGCAGCAGTCCGATATTGCCTTCCTGCACCAAATCTTCGATCGGCAGCTCGGAAGCGACATACGTCATGGCAAGCTCGTAGACCGTTTCCAGATACTGTCCTGCCAGCGTGCTTTTTGCCATGGAATCGCCATTTACCGCCTCAAAAAACAGACGTTCTTCTTCCGTCTCGGAAAGTTTTTCGATCTCTGCAAGTTCCGCCAGATACATGCCAAGAAAATCCGGACCTTCCCCGTCCTGTGTTTCACTGTTTTCTTCCTGTTTTTCTGTCTCAGGATTCGAAGCAGACGCTCTCTCTGCATGCTCCTTCATTGTCTTCTGTGCGGTTTCCGGTGTCTTTTGGGCCGGTTCGTACCCGTCCACTTTGATCTTCTGGCTGACAAGGTATTCGCAGACCAGTCCAAACTGTTCCTCATTCAGGGCATCTCCCGGAAAGAATTTTTTTATGTCTTCTTTTGTAAGATGATTTCCCTGCACATCTGCAAGTGCCTTCAGCTCACTTAACATCTCTCTGAAAACAATTTTACTCTGCATCGTTTTTTTCCTCCTGAAGTATTGAAATGGCTTTCTGCAACTGATTATCCTCTTCTTCCGTGACCGTCACTTTATTTTTCAGACTTTCATCAAGCTCAACGGTCACATCCGGCTCAATGCCTTTTTTGTGGATATCCGTGCCGTTTGGCGTGAAATACTTGGAAACCGTCAGTTTGACTGCCGTTCCGTCCTCCATTCCGACAATCCGCTGCACAATCCCTTTTCCATACGTTTTCGTACCGACTAAAGTACCAATCCCATAGTCCTTGATTGCTCCACTAAAGATTTCTGCCGCACTGGCACTGTACCGTTGACCAGCACTGCCAGCGGCTTTTTGAACTCATTGTTTCCGTCGCAGGTATATTCTGTTCTCTGCCCGTATTTATCTTCGGTATAAACGATCAGTCCTTTCGGAAGCATCTGTTTTAACATCTCGCAGCAGGTATCCAGCACACCGCCAAGGTTGTTTCGCAGGTCTATGATCAGCTTTTCCATACCCTGTTCTTCTAATTTCGCCAGAGCATTCTTGAACTGCTCCGCCGTCACCTTGTCAAACTCACTGACTGCGATATAACCGATCTCATCATCCAGCATTTTGTAAGCCACCGTCGGGACGGCAACATCCGAGCGTTCCACATCGAACTCCAGATAATCCTTTTCACCCTCTCTGGCAATTGTCAGATGGACGGTGTCTCCTTTTGCTGTCTTGATCAGGCTGACCACATCGGTCAGATCTTTCCCGGTCACTTCGATGTCATTGACCGAATAGAGAATATCTCCCGGAAGCAGCCCTGCCTTTTCTGCCGGTGTTCCCTCAAAACAGGTCACTACCTGGATTGCCCCCGTCTGTGTATCCTGTGAAAGCTTTGCACCGATCCCCTTGTACTCTCCGGATGTGGATTCATTCAGTTTTTCGAGTTCATCCTGTGTATAATATGCAGCATAAGGATCTCCAAGTCCGCTGATCATGCCCTTATAAATGCCGGCTTCGACCGTATCGTTATCCGTACTGTCAAGATAGAGCTGATTGATGATCTCTTCCATCTTCTTGATCTTTGTATCTACCTTCTTCTGTTCCAGACTGAGCTGTGTGCCTGCACTGTCTGTGCTCTCCTGCGTTGCCCCTGCTTCTTTCTGATCTGCTCCTGTGATCCAGCCGCCCTGATGAAGCATCCCGCTTCCGGCCAGAACGACCACAGCAGAAGTCAGGATCCCACAGAAAAAACCTTTTCCGAACTTCTTGTCCTTTGCCATATCTTTGCTCCTTATATCTTCCCCGGTACAGAAACGCATCTTTTCTGTAACCCAAGAAAAGACCGGCTTTGCACGCGGCTTCTCCGGTCTTCTTCTGTTTGTTGCTATTTTATGTGTCCATGCTGCGGTTTATGACGGAGGCTGTATTAATAATCCAGCGTCTCCATGTACTTCATGTATTTGACTACCATCAGTGCGATCTTGAATGTGATCGCATCTTCAAATACACGCAGATCCAGTCCGGTACTCTTCTGCAGCTTATCCAGGCGGTATACCAGTGTATTTCTGTGGATATACAGCTGTCTGGATGTCTCTGAAACGTTCAGGCTGTTTTCAAAGAATTTGTTGATCGTAACCAGCGTCTCTTCATCGAAGTCATCCGGTGATTTGTTCTCGAAAATCTCTTTGATAAACATCTTGCAGAGTGGGATCGGAAGCTGGTAAATCAGACGGCCGATGCCAAGAGAACTGTATGCGATGATATTTTTCTCCTCGAAAAAGATCCTTCCGACATCCATTGCCATACGTGCTTCTTTATAAGATCTGGAAACTTCTTTGATTTCTTCTACGATCGTTCCATATGCAATATGCGATACTTCCTGCTTTTCTGCCGGCAGAACATTTAAAATCTGCTTTGCCGTTTTCTCCATTTCCTGATAACCTTCTTCGGAAGCCAGCTCTTTGACAACGATGATGCTCTTTTCATCAACTGCTGTAATAAAATCACCTGTCTTGGTTCCAAGCAGTGAACGGATACATTCCATAGAAGCATTGTCCTTCTCCTGAGCCGTATCAACCAGAAATACCACTCTTCTCGCATTTGCTGCAATGTGAAGCTTCTTCGCACGGTTATAAATATCTACCAGAAGCAGGTTATCCAGAAGCAGATTCTTGATAAAGTTATCTTTGTCAAATCGCTCTTTGTATGCAACCAGCAGATTCTGGATCTGGAATGCAGCCATCTTGCCGATCATATAAACATCATCGCTGCTTCCTTTTGCTACCAGCACATATTCTACCTGAAGCTCATCGTATATTTTGAAAAACTGGTGTCCCTGTACCACCTGGCTGTCTGCCGGTGAATCTACAAATGGAACTACTGAGGAACGATATTCTTCTGACTCCGGAAACGTTGCAGCCAGCACATTGCCTTCCAGATCGATCACGCAAAAATCAATCCTCGATATTTCTTTTAATCCTTCTATGGTTGACTGTAATATCTGGTTTGATATCATGTCTTTCTCTCCCTTCCATACATTTTCATACCAGACCAACTACGCTTATTAATCTGACTTGACTATTATTGTAATATAAATCACCAAAAAAGAAAAGAGAAAATTATGTTTTTTTATGCTTTTCGCATATTTTTCGCATAAAAAGTGGCTGCCGCATCGCTGCAGCAGCCCTTTTTCGGGTAAAATTCCTTCGATTTTATCGACTTTTTACTTCACTTTTACCTTTTTTGCAGTGGACATCGCACTTGCATTTCCTTTTTTGACCGTCACGATCCTGTAGTAGTAGTTACCTTTCTTCTTGATCCTCTTATCCTGATAAGAAACGGTCTTATTTTTGTTGATCTTCTTGATCAGTTTGTAACCGGAGTTTTTCTTTTTAGAACGATAGATCACATAACCGGTTGCTTTTTTATTTCTCTTCCAGCTCAGTTTTACACTCTTGCCTGAAACAGCTGCTTTCTTGATTTTTACATTTGCTGTAAACTTCACATTCTTAGCTGCACCGTTGTCACTTGCTTTTATGTTTGCATCCTTGGATACGGCTACTGCACTGTAAGATGCACGCTTGATGCCTTTCAAAGAAGCGGCTTTGTTATCTTTAAATACCAGCTTGCCGGACGCAGTGCTTCCTGCCAGAACCGTCTTGCCGTTTACGGTGCGGTAAATATCATAATGATCTGCACCTTCCACTGCATTCACGATCACTTTTACAACCACACCTGCTTTTGCTGCACTTGCTTTCACAGACTTGATCGTCGGTGCTGCCAGTTTCTTCTCATCCGGTGTCGGGTTTGGATTCGGCGTAATTGCAATTTTCAGAGACGCCTGTGCTTTTTCAAGAGCTGTTGCCAGATCTTTCAGAGCAGCTGCATCCAGATCAGCTCCTGCTTCTTTTGCTGCCTTGTATGCCTTTTCAAATGCATCCCAGGATTCTTTGGTGTACTGTCCCTGACTTGCTGCATAAACAGCATCTGCCTTTGCAACAGTATCCTTCAGCGTTTTCTGTGCTTCTTCTTTGTCTTTGTCAACTGCATCTTTTTTCTGCAGAGCATCGATTGCTTTCTGCAGTGTTTTCTTTGCTGCTGCCACTTCTGTTTCGCTTGCATTTTCTTTTGCAAGTACGGTTTCTGCATTTGCGATTGCTTTTTCCAGTCCTTTTACAGAATCATCGGTATACTGTGTCTTGTCAATTGCTTTTGCATTATTTACACTATTGCCAAGTTCTGTTTTGGAAGCTTCTGTTGCTTTGTCGGATGTTACGGTAACCGTCATCTCTTTTTCTGCTGTTTTTCCGTTCAGTTCTGCAACCACTTTTACTTTTGCTGTTCCTGCTGCACTTACCGTCAGTACATCGCCTTCCAGAACCGCCTTTGTTGTGCCGGCATCTATCAGTGCATACGTATAAGTGATATTCTTTTCATGTACCGCACAGTTTGTTGCGGTTGCCTTTGCATCCAGTTTCAATGTTTTAGTTGCATCTGCTGCCGCCATCTGAATGGTCTGATTTTCAAATACAACATCTGTGATTTCACAGTTACATGATACTTCCGGTGTCTCAAAATGATAAGAAACCGTCATTGATCTGTAATCTGCTGCAACTTTTACTTTCGGTGTAACCTCTGTTCCATCGGAAAGTCTGATGCTCTGCGGTTTGCTGCTGTCTGTAAAACGGTAATCACCAACTGCTGTCAGAACTGTTTTTACTTCATAGTCTGCATTTGCTTCAAAAGCTGCACCGGCTTCTGTTTCTTTGCCATCTTTATACCAGGTTGTGTATGTTGTATACGGTGTCAGAGCTATGTTTACAGACGGTGTTGCCTGATCCAGTGCGTGTGCTGTCACTGCATAAGATTTCTGCAGATTATCAGAGTAATCTTTTCCACTGTAAATGCGGATGTCAGAAAGCAGTCCGGCATATGGAGGTGTTGCAGAGGCACTAAGATCTTTGCTGATGTTATAACCAGTTGTAAAGGTACTGCTGCTGTAAGATTTCAGTGTTACTTCGTAATCATCGCTTGCATTTGCTCTTCCGGATGTTGGTGTTCCGGCTTTTCCGTCCACATAGATCTGCATCTTTGTACCGGTAAATACTACCAGAATATCATGCCATTTATTCCAGAATCCGGAATCAATCGCACAGCTGCTCTCAACCCAGGAACCTTTTGCATCGCACGCATATACAAGAACGCTGCTGCTCTTCAGCTGAATACCATACTGCTCATCCATCTTGCCAAGCATTTGATATGTACCGCTTCCTGTGATCTCATCTGATTTCATACGGAAACGGATAAACATTGCTTTGTCTTCTCCGGAAACATCAAATTTTCCGTTGTTTGTTCCATCATTCTCTGCCGTTACGTATCCGGAATATCCCCATCCATCACTGTAGGATACCTGAACGTTATCATTCAGCGTCAGTGTTGCCGGATCTACAGCCTGGTCTGCAACGGTTGCAAAATGTTTGCCTTCTTTTGATGAAGATACGACTGCATCTGCGGATGTCTCACCTGCTGCCGGTGCAGTCACAGTGATTTCCGGTGCTTCGAGCACATTTTCTTCTTTCGGTGCCTCCACAAATTTTGCAAGAACGTTCAGCTCTGCTGCATTGATGAACATATTCGGTTCTGCACCTTCGCTGTGGATTGCTTCAAATTTTACATGGGTTACGCCTGCAACCGGCTCGAACTCAACACTCTTCTCTGTCGGGATGTTTTCTCCTTCATAAGACCATGTTACATTTGCTACTTTTGTATAAGTTTCTCCGTCATCAGTGGATACATAAACGTTTGCTTCTGTTACGGCACCGTTTTTGATAACACCGTTTTTGTCTCTTTCCGGTCTCGGGAGATAGGTCAGTGCTTTTACTGCATATGCCTTATCCAGAGTGATCGTATAATTGTTGTTGCCGGTCAGTGTTCCGTTGGAATACTGTGCCTTCGGTTTGCTGTTGTCATTCCAGTTTGTATGCCAGTATGTGCTGCTGTCACCGTCAAGTGCTGCTGCTATGATACCGTTTCCAGCTCCTTCGCCTGTCAACTCTTCACTGTCTGCGGCACCTGTCATATTTGCCGGAAGCAATTTTTTATAACCGTCATCTGCCGCTGATTCTCTCTTTTTACAAGCTGTGCAATGGCATCATCCAGTGCTTTGACTGCTGCTGCTTTTTCTTCAACGGTTGCATTTTCTTTTGCTGCTACTGCTTCTGCTGCTTTGATCGCTGCTTTCAGAACTGCATAAGATTCTGCGGTATACTGATTTTCATCCAGCTCTTTTGCCGCACTGATTGCATCTGTCAGTGCACTTTCTGCTGTAGAATCAGATTCTTTTGTTATACATTTCATAGATTGCCGGAGCTGCTCCTGTGCCATCCCATGTGATCTTCACTTCATTGATACCATCATAGAATACCAGATTCTTGAAGACATTCAACGATTTGGACAGGGTACCGACTTCTACCCATTCACCTGCATTGGTATGGATAGAAACTTTGCATTGGAAATCTCCTCTCCATCCTGAATGACGTAAAGGCTGTCTTTTACACCTGCATCCAGACGGTAAGTCAGTGTTCCTGCACCTTCGCCTGCCCTGAACATAGTTGTTAAAGAATTATCAATCGCCTGTTTTGCATCAAATCCTTCCACGCCTGCCGGTTCTGTAAAGATAGTCTTGTCTGCATCGGTGTTCGTCAGGCTTACGGAATTGATATCAAAGGTCACATCTGCTTCCCCTTTGTTGATGAAGCGGATGTATTTTGCATCCATGCCTTTTTCGGTATCAACCGGATACCAGTTGAATCCATTATAGCTGTACTCAAAGGTTACCTTATCTTTGTTTGTGTAATCTGCTGCAATCGTGCTGATCTCACGTACATTTCCGAAATCAATACCAATGTACTCACCGTTTTTCAGGATAACATTTTTGGCTTCCGGAATTGCAGCCTCATTTTTATTGATCGTTACAATTGTCTCTTTGTAAGTTTCTGTGTTGGTGTATGCATACTCATCTGCCGGAAAAGTCTCTGTCTGGAATTCACGGATTGCATACCATTTGTTTGTTGCAGCCGGTGTACGCAGACGGATGTAGCGAGCTTTCAGGGAGTGGTTTGTCAGATCCACGTTGATCTCGTTTGTTCCATAAGTACCATCAACCTGTGTCCAGTTTTCATTATCCAGGGAATACTCCAGGATACCCTGTGAGAAAATATCTCCATCTGTCTGAGTTCTTCCCTGCAGGATGCGGACTTTGCCAAGTTTATAAGCTGCACCGAGATCCAGCCCAATGTATCCATTTGCAGTAACACTTGCATTAAACCATGCAAAGGTACTGTCATTTCCATCGATAACATTGCCTGCATTTCCCTGATAGAATCCACCAAGTCCGCTGTATATCAGCCTCTTCTCGCCGGTCTCTGTGCCACCGCCGGAAGTATTATTTCCGCCGCTGAACGTATTATTCAGCACTTTCAGTGCTGCTTTCTTCACATAATTTTCCATCTGTGCTGCGAACGGCATGATCTTCATAGCTCCGGCTTCTGCATGATAGTGCCGTTCAGCTGAGGTGCCGCACAGTTCTGGGACAGTTTGTAATTGTTTTCTGCACTAACATAATTTGCACACACTGCATCGTCATCGCCTGTTTTAAGTGCCATTGCAGTCTTGACAAATCCAATACTTGCCCTGGAGAGATATCTCAGAGAATCCACCCAAGGTTTCATCTCCTCTTTCAGGTTTTCGTTTGTTCCGTTGATCTGGAAATCTTCTGCAGCTGCTGCAATCTTCTGCAGCTGTTCCACCAGTGCATTTCCGGACTCAGTCAGATCTGCGTTGCTGTTGTATGCTGTCCTGAATGCATTGATATACGGAGTCAGTTCCACAGACTCTCCCATAGCTGTGATACCGCCCGGACTCGGGTTTGTCATATGTTTGCACAGCTCATGCAGAGATTCTGATGCTCCGCCATCGATATACTTGAAGCCGTCAGCCCAGCTCTCCTCTGCATCAAAATCAGCTGTGTTCCATGCAAAATCAGCGATTGCAAACAATGCTGTTTTGGAAGCTTCTGCCTGTTCCAGCGGATTCGTTACAATACCCATGAAGTTTGTCAGACCTTTTTCAAGGATTGCACTCTCTCCAGGACCCATAACCAAACGTGCGTGGTTTACGTCATTTACCGGCCAGTTCAGCCACATAAATGCCTCCCTGCCGTTTGTATAAGAATTTTTAAAATTATTGAAAGTACTCTGTCTTGCCGGATAACATACAGATTCGCCTGTCCACATCAGTTCTACATCCGGCAGACTTTCAAAATGTTTGAAGTAGTTTGCAACTGTACGGGCTTCTCCTTCATTCCAGTTGCTCCATCCTACTGCTCCTGCACAGTATACCTGCGGCACAAAACACAGATTATAAACATCGCCTTTGGATTTGCACCATTCAGACAAATCTTTGCAAAGTTGTGCATGCAGGCTTACTTTTCCTCCCGCATCATCTGCTGAAAGTACAAACTGACGTACGCCAACGCTGTAAAGCTGTTCAAATTTTGCAATGATAACCTTCAGTCTGCCTCATAAGTGGAGGCTGTGATAGCACTGTGCATAAACGGATGAATTGCCCATGCAAAACGGCACTTGGAATCCTGTCCTGCCTGCACCATCTGTCTGATCTCTTCCAGTCTGTCTGCCGGATAAAGCTCACGCCACTGTGAATTGTGGTATGGCTCGTCCTTCGGTGCATAGATATACATATTCATCTTGAAATCGCCGCCGAACTTCATCAGACTGATACGATCTTCCACAGACCACGGAATACCATAGTAGCCTTCGATAAATCCACGGTACTGACCGGATGCGTAATCTTCGATCTGAAGTTTGCGTACGGCTTTTTCTGTCACCTGGTTAAAAATCATTTTCAGCGAGCTCAGTCCGTAAAATGCTGCATCGGTGTCTTTACCAAGGACTGCGATCATATTGTCCTGGATAGCCAGAACATATGCATCTCTCTTGTCAAACAGACCATCTGCATAAGTAACATGGTCATTAAACCATTTTTCAACTGCCCCATCAGAACCTTTTGTTCCGACCAGTACGTTCATTCCATTTGAAGCTACTGCATCTGTCACGTTTCCTGTAATATTCTGAACAGCCAGTACTTCGTTCAGACGTTTCTGTGTCGCCTCATCGATCGTGCCGTCACAGACAACGTTTGTCTTATCTGCCAGAGTAAAACTACCATCCTGGTAAACAACACTTCTCGGGGTTGGATAAATTTCATATTCTGCTGCTGAAGTGTCATTTGTAGCACCTGCTGCCTTTGCATCAAGTCCGTTAAAGGTCATGCCAGTTAAAATCATGACAAAAACCAGTACAAGACTAATGACTTTTTTCACATTCTTTCCCATTTAAATCCTCCTTTTCATAAGTTCGACACCGGGAATCCGTATGCAGCTTCCGTCTCCCGCCCGTCGATCGTTTTTCTTGTTTTTCGAAGAATTTTTTGTGGTTAAAGCACAATTTTTCTCACGAAATAAGTATCTTTATTATATATTTTATCTGTTTTACTGTCAACCTTGAACCAGTTTCTTGTGCAATTTAAACAGGAATATTTTTGAAATTCTTCGCCCTTTTTCGTCAAAATTCCCAAAAGTCCGTACTATTCTTTTCATTCATAACAAAAAGCCCCGGGAAATGGGGCTTTCTGCCGAAAAATGTATGTAAGAAATTGGAAAACGGCGAACAAAAAGGCGCTCCGTATAAACGGAACGCCTTTGTTCTTACAAGAAACAGTATACACATTTTCCAGCATTTGTCAAATACTTTTTTCAGATATTTTTTGGCATCTCGGAATGTGCAAAATGCTCTGCGTTTGTCTTTCGATGCGTTCATATTTTATTCATGATACATTCAAAAAACTTTCATTCGCTCATCATGCCAAATTCATTTTTCCCCTTTATACTTCAAAATGTCAAAAATGTTGCAGAAATATTTCATTGACACCTAATACATATGTCATTTTCTCAGTATTTTAATACTATTTGAATATACTTTTTTCATAATTGCCAGGCAGCCCTCTGTCTGGCATCCTCCCTTTTCAGGGCTTTTTTTATTTTCAGCTTTTTATGTACACAGGGAACCTTCTCCGACTAAGATAAAAAATGCCAGAGACAAGCAGCTTTGAAATCACCCTTTTACAGGTATATTATGATTTTGGCTTTTATCTCTGGCGTTTATGATTTTCATCTCCGGCTGCATGAGCTGCCAGACAACTGTACAGCTCTGTAGCTCCTACATCCTTTTATACTTCAAACAGCAGGTCACCGTAGGATGGCATCGGCCACTCTTCTTTATCTACGATCATCTCCAGCTTATCCACCGGAACTCGCAGTTCTTCCATATCTTTAAACACAACTTCATGATAATACTCTGCCTGTTCTCTTCCGTTCTCCATGGCTGCCGCCTGATCTGCTGCTCCTGCAGTTTTGCCAGTGTCAGTTTTGTCTGAGAAAGAAGGGCTGTTGTATCTTTGAGCATGTTCATCGGAACGGTCACATCTGCTCCGGCTGTCTTGATCTCATTTACCGTACCGGCAAGGTTTCTGGAAAAACGCATAACGGCCGGGATGATATGCTTGCTGGCAATATCGATCATGGCACGGGCTTCGATATTCAGTGCCTTGGAGTATCCTTCATACTGGATCTCTGCACGGGAACGGAGTTCAGCTTCCGTAAATACGCCGAATTTGCCAAACAGCTGGATTGCTTTATCGGTCACAAGTGCCGGGATCGCTTCCACCATGGAATTGATGTTCGGCAGGCCTCTGCGTTTTGCTTCTTCTACCCACTCTTCAGAATAACCGTTGCCATTAAATACGATCCTCTGATGTTCTGTTGCATATTCTTTGATCAGGTCATGCACAGCAAGCTCAAAATCTTCTGCCTTTTCCAGACGGTCGCAGGCATCGGAGAATGCTTCCGCTACGATCGTGTTGATCACCACGTTACATTCTGCTACGGAATCTCTGGAACCTACCATACGGAATTCAAATTTATTTCCGGTAAAGGCAAACGGTGAGGTACGGTTACGGTCCGTTGCATCTTTTGCAAAATCCGGAAGAGTCTTAACGCCGGTATGTAATTTTCCGCCTTTTAAGCTGTGTGTTGCAGAGCCGGTGCTGATCAGCTGTTCCAGCACATCTTCCAGCTGTTCACCCAGGAATACGGAGATAATAGCAGGCGGTGCCTCATTGGCTCCCAGTCTGTGGTCATTTCCGACATCGGCTGCGGATTCACGAAGAAGATCTGCATGGCGGTCTACAGCACGCAAAATACAGGTCAGGATCATCAGGAACTGAACATTTTCGTGCGGTGTCTTGCCAGGATCAAGCAGATTGATGCCGTCATCTGTGGTGATGGACCAGTTGTTGTGCTTACCAGAACCATTGACTCCCGCAAATGGTTTCTCATGAAGAAGACACTGCAGCCCGTGACGCTCTGCACCTGTTTCAAAGTCTCCATAATGATCTGGTTGTGGTCTGCTGCTACGTTGCACTCTGCATAGATCGGTGCCAGCTCATGCTGTGCCGGTGCGACTTCGTTGTGCTGTGTCTTTGCAGAAACACCCAGTTTCCAGAGTTCTTCATTTACTTCTTTCATAAAACCGGCAATTCTCTGACGGATAACTCCAAAATAATGGTCATCGAGCTCCTGACCTTTCGGAGGCATGGCACCAAAGAGTGTACGTCCGGTAAAAATCAGGTCTTTTCTCTTTAAATATTTCTGCCGGTCCACGATAAAGTATTCCTGCTCTACGCCAACGGAAGGTGTCACTTTTCTGGATGTCGTATTGCCGAACAGACGGATCAATCTGAGTGTCTGTGTCTGCAATGCCTGCATGGAGCGAAGCAGCGGTGTCTTCTGATCCAGTGCTTCTCCTGTATAGGAACAGAATGCTGTCGGTATACACAAAATCGCACCTGCACTGTCTTCACGTACAAATGCCGGTGAAGTGCAGTCCCAGGCTGTATATCCGCGTGCCTCAAAGGTTGCTCTTAATCCTCCGACGGGAAGGAAGAAGCATCCGGTTCTCCTTTGATCAGCTCTTTTCCGGAAAAGTCCATGCTGACCGTTCCGTCCGCATGCGGTGCTGTAATAAATGCATCATGTTTTTCTGCTGTGAATCCAGTAAGCGGCTGGAACCAGTGTGTGTAATGCGTTGCACCTTTTTCCACTGCCCAGTCTTTCATAGCCCCAGCTACGACTTCTGCTGTGATCGGATCCAGCTCTTTTCCTTCATCAATGGTCTTATGCAGTTCTTTATACACCTTTTTCGGCAGACGCTCCTGCATGATCTTGTCATTGAATACATTCGAACCAAAAAGCTCTACCACATTGATCTTTTCTTTGTTCTTGTCTTCCATTTCTTACAATCCTCCATCGTGACCTGCTGCTTTTCATATCCAAAAAGCTTTTTTCGTTTGCTTTTGTCTATCCTTCCAAATCATACCTTATTTTTCACTGTTTTGCAACTAACTTATGCAATCCTGCCAGGCTCTGCTGACATCTGCCCAAGAGAATCGCTGCACACCAAAAAAGGGACAGAAATCTTTTGTTGATTTCTGTCCCTTTCATTACTTTTTGGGATGGAATAACAGGGTGGGGAAACCACTGTATCTTTACATTTTTTATACTTCGAACAGCAGATCGGAATAGGATGGCATCGGCCATACTTTCTTATCTACCAGTACTTCCAGTTTGTCAACCGGTGTACGAAGGGCTGCCATAGCCGGTACAACGCTCTCGTGGAAGTATCTTGCTTCAGCTGCCATATCGCCTGCTTCGGCTGCTTTGTCGGTCACTTCTTCCAGTGTTACCAGGGCTGCCTTTGCCTCTTCCAGCAGTTTGCTTACATCGTTCAGCAGATCTGTCTGTACGGTTGTCGGTGCACCTGCACCTTTAACTGCCAGGATAGTATCTGCCAGAGATTTGGTATAGCCGATGACTGCCGGCAGGATCTGTTTGGAAGCCATGTCGATCATCGTCTTTGCTTCTATATTAATAGCCTTTGCATAGTTCTCATATTTAATCTCTACACGGGACTCAAGTTCTGCTTTTGAGAAAACTTTGTATTTGCCGAACAGTTCTACTGCCTTATCCGTTGCCAGGCACGGGATTGCATCCACCATGGATTTGATGTTCGGCAGTCCTCTTCTTTCTGCTTCTGCTACCCATTCATCGGAATAACCGTTTCCGTTAAATACGATTCTCTGGTGATCGGTTGCATATTCTTTGATCAGATCATGTACAGCCAGTTCAAAGTCATCTGCTTTTTCCAGTACATCGCATGCCTGTGAGAATGCATCTGCTACGATCGTGTTCAGTACCACGTTTGGTCCGGCGATGGAATCACGGGAACCTACCATACGGAACTCGAATTTGTTTCCGGTGAAAGCAAACGGTGAAGTACGGTTACGGTCCGTTGCATCTTTTGCAAAATCCGGAAGTCTCTTGACACCGGTATGCAGTACACCGCCTGCTTTACTGTGTGTAGCAGTTCCTGTGCTGATCAGCTGTTCCAGTACATCCTCCAGCTGTTCTCCAAGGAATATAGAAATGATAGCCGGCGGTGCCTCGTTTGCTCCCAGTCTGTGATCATTTCCAGGATCGGCTGCGGATTCACGAAGCAGATCTGCATGCTCATCGACTGCTTTTAAGATACAGGTCAGTACCATAAGGAACTGTACATTCTCATGCGGTGTTTTGCCCGGATCTAACAGATTGATACCGTCATCGGTTGTGATGGACCAGTTGTTATGTTTACCGGAACCATTCACACCGTCAAATGGTTTCTCATGAAGCAGGCACTGCATTCCATGCTGGCATGCTACTTTTTTCAGTGTTTTCATAACCAGCTGGTTGTGATCAACTGCAATGTTTGCTTCTGCATAGATCGGTGCCAGCTCGTGCTGTGCCGGTGCTACTTCGTTATGCTGTGTTTTTGCGGAGATACCAAGTTTCCAGAGTTCTTCGTTGACATCTTTCATATAAGAAGCAATACGCTGACGGATGGTTCCGAAATAATGGTCATCCAGTTCCTGTCCTTTCGGAGGCATTGCTCCGAACAGGGTACGTCCGGTAAAGATCAGATCTTCTCTCTGCAGATATTTCTGTTTGTCAACCAGGAAGTATTCCTGTTCCGGTCCAACGGACGGTGTTACTTTTTTGGAGGTTGTATTTCCAAACAGTCTCAGAAGTCTCAGTGCCTGCTCATTGATTGCTTCCATGGAACGCAGCAGCGGTGTTTTCTGATCCAGTGCCTCACCTGTGTAAGAGCAGAATGCAGTCGGAATACAGAGGATCGCTCCTGCTGCATCTTCACGTACATAAGCCGGTGAAGTACAATCCCATGCTGTATATCCTCTGGCTTCAAACGTAGCCCGAACGACCTCCTGACGAAGGAAGAAGCATCCGGTTCTCCTTTGATCAGTTCTTTTCCTGAGAACTCCATCAGTACGGTACCGTCCTGTCTCGGTGCTGTGATAAATGCATCATGTTTTTCTGCTGTTACACCGGTAAGAGGCTGGAAAATGTGTGTGTAATGTGTTGCACCTTTTTCTACTGCCCAGTTTTTCATAGCTTCTGCCACCACATCTGCTACCATCGGATCCAGTTCTTTTCCCTCATCAATGGTTTTTCTCAGTGCTTTATACACTTTTTTCGGCAGACGCTCCTGCATCACTTTGTCGTTGAATACATTTTCACCAAAAATCTTTGCAACATTCATCTTTTCAGTCATGTCTTCTTCTCATCCTTTCTGTGATAAGCCGGAACAGAATTTCTCTGTAACCTTTCTGCTTCTTTACAGAAAATTAAAAAAGACGCTCCGCCCCTTTCGGGCAGAACGTCTTTGTTCTCTCGCTCATCATTTTTAATTTTGCTACTACCATACTCCACATTTTTGGCAAATGCAAGTATAATTTAATTTTTCTACAAAATTTATAAAATTTCAGAAAAATAATTCTCAGGCTTTGTCGATAGAGCCGAAATTTCCATTTTTTCTTTTACTGTAGCTTTGATTGCTTCGAATCCAGGAGCCAGAAGTTTACGCGGGTCAAATCCCTTTCCTTCCAGATCTTTACCAGCTTCGATGTATTCACGTGTAGCTGCTGCAAATGCCAGCTGGCACTCTGTATTTACATTGATCTTTGCAACGCCAAGGCTGATTGCTTTTTTTGATCATGTCTGTCGGGATGGCCTGATACACCGTGCAGTACCAGAGGCAGATCTCCTGTCAGAGCCTGAACAGCA
>ENA-OQER01000086-OQER01000086.1-human-gut-metagenome-genome-assembly--contig:-NODE-86-length-47062-cov-5.292511_pt1 | contig 47062 bp, 45 predicted proteins | sample MGYA00242797_ERZ504639 | MGnify/ENA primary metagenome ERZ504639 (study PRJEB26092, sample SAMD00036306) | human gut metagenome | host: Homo sapiens | study: EMG produced TPA metagenomics assembly of... | reverse complement strand
TGCATTAACTGCCCGTCACGCACAACTTTCGCATCCGGTGCCGACAGCTGCTTCAAACTATTCAGCGACTGCTCCGCCTTCACCGTCTGCACCGTTCCCAAGAATCGCATTCATCGTAATAACTACAAAGATTACAATCGCACTCTCCACATCTCCAAGAAATCCTGAATCACCGCGGAGATGATCAGAATAATTACCAGAAAATCCTTGAACTGTTCTAAAAATATTTGAAAGACACTTTTTTTCTTTCCCTCTTCCAGTTCATTCGGTCCGTATTTCTTTAGGTTTTCCCTCGCCTGCTCATTTGTCAACATAATTTGTACCTCCTTTTTCCTATTATGGCTCATCTGGTGTACAAAAATAGAGACCTTTATTGCACACCAAAAATATGCAATAAGTCTCACCATTTCATTACGATACGGATGATCACTCATCGTACTGACGACATCGCAAACGCCTGATTTTCTACTTTGCAAGACTGACAGGCGCCAGTTACTCCCTTTTATTAATGTTAATATAGTCGATTCCTTTCGAATCTGTCAACGGGGTTTTTTTACCTTTCCATCAAAAAATCTTATAACATTCTGATGTATAATTCCATCTCTTGAAAAGATAATATACTATTCTTTTTTATAATCTTATTTCATTATACTAGAATAAGATTATTTTTTCTTTTCTATTACTTTTTTTTTATTGCAGTTCTTCTTCTCTTTATTTCTTTTCATTTGCTTCAGATAATATAATTTACATATCTCATAAAGAGTGTATACTGCATTTTCGTCTTCACATAGACTCCCGTCAATCAATACATCTTTTATAACTTCTCCAGTTTCTACCACTTAACTGTCGCAATTTTTTCTTTTTCCTTTTTTTATACTCTACTAAGGAAAAACCAAACAACGGTATTTCACACCATTCTCCGCCTTAAAATTCTTCCGGCCACGATAAATCAATGTTTGCTGCTCTACTTTAGTACCTGTAGCCATATCAAACAATATTTTATCGCCGACTTTATAGTCACTTACATCAAATGAACGTGCTCTCATCAATATGCTCAGCATATCAAAGATACACTCATCACTTTGGTCCTTCGATTTCACCGTATCCCGTTCCCTCCTCATACGACGCTGATCGGCAATGCATTTTCCGTTTTTATAACTGAACCATACTTCATCCACCGTATAGCGGTCACCCTCTTCGGCCCCTTTACGAAAATAAACGGGTTCCAGACGACTGCTGGTAATACAAGTCAATGTGTCACGCATCTTAAAAAAGAAATCGACTTGTTTGTTACTGACAGAGATCAGATTACTACGAAAACAAGGTTTCCCCTGATAGGTAATAGCCTGCATGTCCATTTTTGCCTGTCCGGCAGCAACCCAAATAAATTTCCAGTTGAACTTCAAGTCGTATACCAACTCTTCGCCTGCCTGGATGGCTTCGTTTTGTGCCGCACATTGCGCTCTAGTTGCCATTATAGCAAACCAACCACACAATAATATTAGAATAGTTTTTTTCATCGGCCTAGCTTTCTAGCTCTTTCTTTATTTCTATCTTGTACCTTTTTAGTCTCTTCCGGTTTTTGTTTCTTTATTTCATCCAGCTTTTGCTTGTCTACAGGAATGGCATTCACATCCCAATTCTCTTCAAATTCAAAGTTGGCTTTCATCTCCCATACCTTCGGGAAATAAAAAACTTCTTCGGGCTGAATCTTCTTATCATAATCTCCTGTATCCCATACTCCATTATCATTACGGTCGTTAAACAAACGTATATAATATTTCGTACTCGGATTCAAGAAATAAAAGTCCGCCGTTCCTTCCACCGTCACCGGTTGCTGACGCAATACATTTCCACTAGCATCCAACAATTCGGCAATAGCATTGGGAGCAGCCCCTTTTATATTCAATAAAATAGTCCCGTATTCTTCCATTTTCTTCACCTTCACCGTTTGCTGGACTTTATCTGTATGCAGCCCATAGATTCCTGTAAATGCCAAAGAATCAATAGTCAACTGATATTCCTGCTCCGGTTGCCAATCTGCCAATATCTGATATTGCCGTGGCATCAACGAGTCTGCCATAAAGAAGAAAGGAGCCGGTTGCCACAAACTGTCCACTTTTACTTCCATATGAATGGCCGCCGTGTCTATACTTGCGATCGGTTCTTCAAAAGATAGATAGATATTCCTATATATATCGAATGCCGACGGAGCATCGACATTCATAGTCAAGAATTTAGTCGGTTCCACCCTGATGGTATCTCCCTTTTTCTCCCTCTTTTTACGTTCCTTCTCCTTTTCCTCATTTGCTTTTTTCTGCAATTTTTCCCGTTGCTCTCTTGTCAATTTATTAGCCAGATAAATCGTATCGGTTTTGGGAACCAACTGGTTTAATGTATCCGTATATAAATAATCCAACTGAACCTCCAGCGTATCCATCTGATAAACCAACGAATCCTTAATCCAATAACAAATTGAGTCGTTTCGTGGAGTCGTTTCTATGATAAACGCATCCTTCTCATCGAAGTTCAATCCTTTCAAGGTAGGTAACGTATCAGCCGGCGCACTGAAAGATAATACAAAATGATTCTCTTTATCACGCTCGCTCTTGGACAGATATTGACGGTCGTTTATCCCTTTAAAAGCTCTCAGAATAATATCATCCGGCAAAAAGCGGGTATAGCCCACCGTTTTGATGGTGTCAATAGTAACCGTATCTTTCCACAATGTATCCTGACGCATGGCCGCTTCCATAGAAGGGACAATAATAGAATCGCTAAAAGCAATCATCTCTGTCTTAGAGTCATATAAATAATTCTGATTACCGTCCATCAAACCAAAAATATGATATTTGCCGGGTGCTATACCACGAATAGTGAAACGCCCACGACTGTCTGTACGAGAAACACGATCGAACGGTTTTTTGGCAAAAGCACTATCATCCAAATCAACATGCAACCCCACCATCATCTTTAACTGGTTCCAAGTCAGCAGCCGCCAACACAGTTCCGGAAACTTCCAATGTATCAATAGTCTCCCCTGTAGAAAAGAAAAGAATAATTGCCCAGTGGATTACCCTCATTATTATCTACAATAGCATCCGAGAAATCAATGGTATAGGTAGTATTGGGTTTCAATGAATCCATGAGATTAACCAAAACTCTTCTGCCGCTTGCCTTGATATCAGGTTGTTCCAATTGAGGAGGAGACACCACCACTTTTTCTGATGTTTTCTCCAGTTTGATAAACTCATCAAATTCAATGGCTATCTTCTTGTCCTTGTTGTTTGTTGCGTATGGCTTGGGAGAACTTCTGACGAACTTGGGCGGTTCCTCATCATAAGGACCTCCATCCGGTGTTCCCATGCTTGCACAGGAATATACTACGATCATCAGCATCAACAAAGCAGGTAATTTATGTTTTTTCCAATTCATGTTCTTATTGGTTCAAGCTTAGCATTTCTTCTATATAATCACGCGTATTGCTTAATCTCGGCACTTTGTGTTGTCCGCCTAGTTTGCCTTTTTCTTTCAGCCAATCGTGGAACAGATTAGGTCTTGCCACGATTATTTCCAACGGCTGCAAGGTAATGTTTTTATGGCGTTTAGCTTCGTAATCGGAGTTAATTTGTTGTAAAGAAGTGTCAAGAACCTGGCTAAAATTCTCTAAAGAATCTGGCATAACGGCAAATTCTATCAGCCACTGATGACGGCACTTGGCATATGCATCCATGAAAACAGGAGCAGCAGAATAATCAACAATCTGTGCACCGGTCGCCTCACAGGCTTTTGCTAACCCTTTTTCCGCATTATCCACCATCAACTCCTCACCAAATGCATTAATAAAGTGCTTGGTACGCCCTGTTATAACAAATTTATAGGGGTGTTTGTTGGTAAACTTCACAGTATCACCAATCATATAACGCCACAATCCGCAGGAAGTACTGATGACCATCGCATAATTTTTATTTAATTCCACATCTACTAACGGAACAATATGAGGATTTTCAGTACCGACATCTTCCATCGGAATGAATTCATAAAATACACCATAGTCAATCATCAGTAACATGGAAGGATCACTGAAGTCATTTTGTAATCCGAAAAAACCTTCACTGGCATTGTATGTTTCCATATAATGCATCTTGTCACTACGAATAAGCTGTTTATATTGTTCGCGATAAGGAGTAAAAGCAACCCCCCCATGAAAGAAAACTTCCAAATTAGGCCATACTTCCACCAAATTATCCGTTCCCTTCACCTCCAAAATATGTTTCAAGACGGCCATCATCCAGGACGGCACTCCTGAAAGGTTAGTTACATTTTGATTCATTGTGGCACGAGTAATCCTTTCTACTTTTTCCTCAAAATCACTCAGCAACGCTATTTTCTTCTCGGGCACCCGAATCAGATTGACCAACGGATTCACATTTTCAATCAATATAGCAGAAAGGTCTCCTACAAGACTCCGTTTCACATTATAGTTTGGTGCATGGCTCCCTCCTAGAATCAGCCTTTTCCAGAGAAGAAACGACTCTCAGGATTTTGTTGAAGATATAGTGCCACTGCATCCATACCACCTGCATAATGAATATCATGAAGGCCATCCCTGCTTACGGGAATAAATTTGCTCTTGTCATTGGTCGTTCCCGAAGATTTAGCAAACCACTGCACCTCTCCACGCCACAGGATATCTTTTTCCCCATGGCGCATACGCTCTACGTATGGCTTGATTTCTTCGTAAGTCTGTATAGGTACACGCTGGAAGTCTTGATATCTCTTTATGTCTTTATAGCCATATTTCAATCCCCACTCCGTATTGGCAGCATCATTAATCAGCCGGCAAAATACTTTATGTTGGAGTGCCTCAGCCTGAGTTGCATACAAGGCTGTCGCTTTTTGTCTGGGCTTGAATAGCGTACTAATTAGTCTGGTAGAATTCATTTGTCTTAGTATACAATTCGTTATATCTTGCAAAAATAGCTTATTTCTATATTATAATGGCTGATAACATTATTTTTTTATAGTTTTCTACATTACTTTTATTTTTTGTTATCTTTACGGTCACTTACAACTTAACATCAAAGGCTATGAAGATAGGAATATTGACATCAGGAGGAGACTGTCCCGGAATAAACGCCACAATTAGAGGAGTTTGCAAAACAGCGATAAATCATTACGGTATGGAAGTTTATGGAATTCATAGCGGATTCCGGGGGTTGCTGGACAATGACGTAGAACCATTGACGGAAAGATCATTATCAGGCTTGTTAAATTTGGGAGGAACAATATTAGGTACTTCCAGAGAAAAGCCATTCAAGAAACGCCTGTCGGCAGCCTCGGAAGACAAACCAGCTTTGATGTTAAAGAATATTCATGATTTAGGTCTGGACTGTATCGTATGTATCGGCGGAAACGGAACTCAAAAGACCGCAGCCAAACTGGCCCAAGCAGGTGTGAACGTTGTTTCTGTACCTAAAACAATAGACAATGATGTTTGGGGAACAGACGTTTCATTCGGATTCGATTCTGCCGTAACCATTGCTACCGATGCCATTGACCGGCTGCATTCTACAGCCAGTTCACACCAACGTGTTATGGTTATTGAAGTAATGGGACATAAAGCTGGCTGGATTGCACTTTATTCCGGAATGGCGGGAGGCGGTGACGTGATTCTTATTCCTGAACTTTCTTATGACATACATAACATAGGTAATACCATTATTGAACGCTTGAAAAAAGGAAAACCCTATTCTATTGTCGTTGTCGCAGAGGGTATCCAAACCATGGACGGCAAGAAAGCCGCCGAATATATAGCTCAAGAAATAGAATATGAAACCGGATTCGAGACCCGTGAAACTGTATTGGGATATATCCAACGTGGCGGCTCTCCTACTCCCTACGACCGTAATCTGGCTACTCGTATGGGTGGACATGCCACAGAACTGATCGCTTCCGGACAATTCGGACGAATGGTTTCTCTGCAAGGTGCGGAAATTGGCTCTATCTCTCTGAATGAAGTGGCTGGTAAATTAAAACTTGTCAATGAAAACCATGACCTGATTGTACAAGGTAAACGGATGGGAATCTGCTTCGGGTAAGAAGCAGATTCATTCCTTTTCCATATATTTGGATGGAGATACTCCGAATTGCTCGGTAAAATGCTTTCGGAGCGTACGTGTATCACTATATCCTACCATTTCGGCTATTTCCTGAATGGAATACCTGTTCTCCATAATAAGGGAGGCAGCCTTGCCCATCCGTACACTCCGGATCATATCAATAGCAGCCAATTCGCTACGTTGCTTTATTTTTCTATAAAGGGTAGGCTGACTCATATTCAATTGGTCTGCCAACATTTTTACATTAAAGTTTTCATTCGCCAGATTAGCTTCTATGACATGAATAATTTGCTGTATAAAATCATCCGGAGCATTATTCCCATCCGTTTCCGGTTCACTTTCCTGCTGCTTCAACATCAACGTCTTTGTATATATCCTCTTCAGGCGTTCCCGCTGGAGTATCAGGTTCCGGACTTTTGCCTTCAATACCTCCGGATTGAAGGGTTTCATCATATAATCATCCACACCTATTTTTGAAGCCTGCAACACATCCGCATCCTCAGCCTTTGCCGTCAGCATCAAAATAGGGATATGTGCTGTCCGAGGCTGCTCACGCAATTCCCGGCAACAGGTAAACCCATCTTTTACAGGCATCATTATATCAGAAATAATCAAATCCGGAATTTTACTCATTGCCACATCACCCCCCTCTTCACCGTTTGCCGCCTCATATACGGCATAATCTTTACAGAATAAAGAACAGACATAGTGCCGGATTTCCTCATTGTCCTCAATAACAAGAAGAGATGTTTTTTTATTCGAAGGCTTGTCTTCCTGCCCTTCCGCCTGCATTATCGGTAACGGAAGAGCATATTCCTCCATCTCCGGAGTACCAACAATCTCATACCGGTCCTCTGCAAAATGTGCATTTCCCTCAGGAATCAATAATGTGAAAGTGCTACCCTTTCCGAGAGTACTGTCCAAATTCACCGTGCCATGATGAAGATCCATCGTATTTTTAACAATACGCAAGCCTATGCCTACCTTATTAGAAAACAAAGGTGTATTTTCTCCGGTAATAAATGATTCAAAAATCCTCCCCCGTAACTCTTCCGGTATTCCTTTACCTGTATCCGATATGATTATACTGCAAAATGAATATCCATCTATCTCGATACGGTTCATCTTAAAAATCACCTTTCCATTCGGAGATGTATACTTAAACGCATTAGATAATAAATTACGGATAGCCGAACTTATTTTTTCCACGTCTATCCATAGCAAAAGTGGCTCATTCAGCGATTCAACCGTAAAGTTAATCCCTTCTGTTTCTGCCAGTTCATGAAAAGAATCGGTTATCTGCTTTGCCAATACCACTATATCGACTTTCGAAATTCGGAGTTTAATCATACCTGCTTCAATCTTCTGCACATAAAGCAAATGATCGACCAATGTCTGCAAAGAGGTTCCATTGCGATACATGGCAGCCAGTTTAGTATAGACGGTGTCTGAAGGCGGACGGTTCCTAACAATTCCTGCAGGGGAGATAAGATTAAAGTTAAAGGTGTACGCAACTCGTGAGCTGCATTCGTAAAGAAATTCTCGCGTTCCATCCGAATCTGCTTCTCTTTGTCACGTTCTACAGTAGCAGCAAATATCTCATGTTCCAAGCGCAACTCGTGCTCCAACCTCTTTTGCCGTAATTTAATACGCTGTATAACCATATAAACTATTATCCTCCCAGCACCATCATACAGAAGCGGAAAAAGAAAGTTTCACTCCAATGAGGCAAAATCTCTACTCTCAACGAGGTTATTTTACTGTCTCTTTCATCCGGATAAATATTTTTCACCTCAAAAACATATTCCCCGGCAGGAAGGTTAGCATACGAAACTTTTTCCCCTCCGTTGGCCACAAGCCAATCAGGCTGATAAGGACGAAGCCTGTAACTATACTTCTGCTGGCTTTCAGAATAAGAAAGGTTATTGAACGTCAGCGCAAAGTCACGATTCGCATGATTCAACCGGACAAAAGGCGTATAGAAAATACTTTGTGAAAGAATGGTCTGCCCATTTACCTCTCTTCCTATCTCTACAAGTTTATTATTTACCTCCAATCCGGTAATCACGACAGATTCGGAAGTGGTAAACGCTTTAATGTCATCGGGGTTAAAATAAGTAAGATTCTTATTATTCCCCCAAAACAGAACATCCTCCCAATGCAGGACAGAACGGTTACTGCCCGCAATGTAATAATTATAAAACAAATGTTGATGACGACTATAACGGGAAATACCTGAATTAGATCCCAGCCAGATTTGCCCGTGCGCATCCTCAGTCATACAACCAATAAAGTTACTGCACAATCCATCCCGGGTAGTATATACATGAGTTATCGCATCCTGTCCGGGAGAGAAAACTGCCAGACCGGCCATATATCCGACATATAGATTACCATCGGACGAAGCTAATAATGAACGCACGGAATTCTCAACCATACCGTACTTCTTTTCATAGCCGGTCTGCAGTTCATTTTCATTTATCACTTTACATATACCATAATTAGCAGTGCCCAGCCAAAGCGTATGATCATCAGTTTCAGCCATAGCACGAATATAAAGAGGAGACAAATTCTGTAACCCGGATACTTTAAAATGCATCTTCTTACACCTGTTCGTCTCACGGTCGAATAACCAGAGTCCTTTATGTGTACCAATCCAAAAATGACCTTTGCTATCAAGGAATAAGGCCCAAACTGATGATTTGTTAAGGTCACCATTTTCCGTAATCAATCGCAATATCTTGAATGAGCGTTCCTTTTTATAATAACAAGTCAATGAACCATCTAAATTTCCAAACCATAAATTTCCTTTCTCATCTTTCAGACTGCACAACACTGTCTGTTGTTTTTTCACATTTTGATCTCCCACTTGAAAGAAGTCTATTTTTTCTGAAGTACCAAACGCTGTTCGGCTTCGCATAATTCCTTTATGGTATGTTGCCAACCAAAGATAATGATCGTCATCCGCTACAATAGAACAAATCTCATTATGCCTGTCCTGATAAAAACGATTATAAAACTGCATACGCAAATCCGACCAGATTACTCCTCCACCATCCGTACCAATCCACAGAATACCATGTGAATCGTAATAAGCCGCAATCATCCTCGTTTCAAGATTGCGGTGCATCAAAGAAGAAGTGTTACTATAAATTTCTGTCAATATCCCGTCCTGATTATTTTTATCTATTGTCATCACTGTATATCCATTCCACGTTACGGCCAAATATCTATTCTCATTCAATTTGATAACACCGAAAACATCTGTATGAGAAAGTTTGTCGGATACCGGAGCCACATGATAAGTCAGCTGCTTGATTTTCCCAGTCCGTTCATTATAATAAATAACCCCATGAGCAATTGTAGAAATCCATATCCGGCCATCATCATACAAAACAGAATTTACAGACAGACTACCGGTACGACCCAAGTCAATCACCCGAAAGAAACTCAGGTTTGTCGCATCCAGCAAGATAATTCTACCTTTTTCATCAATCAGGCAGATACTTTTTTTATCCGAAGAATAAGTTATGGCAACCAAAAGATTATCCTGATTATCCCAGCCTGTATATTTTTCTTCAACCCGGAGCCGAAGTTCACCTTCTTTTGATGCGCACCGCTTCATTAAATGTAACTCACTTCCGGAAATCACCCAAACCAACGAATCATTCTTCTGCAACATCCCTCGAGATGGAATGCCCTGTCCCGAAGAAGAAACCACAGACAAAAAGCGTTCTTTTTTCAAATCAAATGCAGAAAATACACCATTATCCACAAATGCCAGCACCCCATCAAAAGCTTCCTTCAAGTTTGAGATACTAGGATAACTACTACTTATTTCGAAGTTTGTAATCCGCCTGCCGTCATAACGACTCAACCCGTTTCGGGTTCCAAACCAAACGAAACCTTCTTTATCCTTATAAACAGCAGATACGGTATTATCGGCCAATCCGTTTTGCATATTGAGCAGATGCACATCTTTTGAAAAAAAAGCATAACACACATCCGGCAGCAATATACATACTTCAATTATAAGCAGTGATAAGATTTTAAGGTTCATATTTAATTCATTACTTGTAGCAAAGGAATAAAATAAAAAAGAGATAACAACAAAGATTCACCAAAAAATATAGAGATGCATTAAACGTGCATACTGAATGAAATGAACATGTACAAAACGATTTCATTGATTAACATACATTTGCAATACATTAACCTAATGTCTAATTAAAAACAGAAAAGCATGAAAAAAAACTTGATTCTATTTTTGATATTGCTTTGTAACTGTACATTCCTGTACGCCCAGCAATTCAACATCACCGGTGTAGTTACGGATAAAAAGCTCAAAGAACCTATTATTGGTGCCAGTGTCATTGTCAAAGGAACAACCTATGGAACAGTGACAGATCTTGACGGAAATTTCACATTACAAGTTTCAAAAGGAAATGTGTTGGTTATCTCTTTTATTGGATACACCACACAAGAAATTAAAGTAAATGAAAATCAATTCTCGTATAACATTCAAATGTCTGAAGACACACAAACTTTAGATGAGGTCGTTGTAGTCGGTTTCGGTACACAAAGAAAAGCTAATCTGACAGAAGCTGTAGCCACAGTAGATACCAAAATACTAGATTCCCGCCCTGTTACCAACTTAGGCCAATCATTACAAGGTACTATTCCCGGTTTAAATTTATCTGTTGGAGGCTTAGGAGGACAATTAGGACAAACTATGGATGTGAACATCCGTGGTACAGGTACAATTTCTACAGGTTCTAAAGCTGCTACCTTAGTCCTGATTGACGGTATAGAAGGTAACATGAACAACTTGAATCCAGATGATGTAGAGTCTATCTCCGTATTGAAAGATGCAGCCGCTAGCTCTATTTATGGTTCACGTGCGGCATTCGGTGTTATTTTGATTACTACCAAAAAAGGTAAAGCAGGAAAAGCTAGCGTCTCTTATTCCGGAAATGCCCGTTATGCCGGTCCTAACCATTTGCCGGATTTAATGAATTCCTACCAATTTGCTAACTATTTTAATGAAGGTAGTATTAACGGAGGAGGAAAAGCCATTTTTGATGAAGATACCATGGAACGCATCCAGCAATACATGAATGGTCAAATTACAACTAGCACTATTGCCAATGCAAATGGTAACTGGCAATTCCATGAAAAAGCCAATGACAATGTAAACTGGTATAAAACTCATTACAAGTGGGCATGGTCCCAAGAGCACAACCTGAATATCAATGGCGGCAGTGACAAAAGTCAATATTACGTATCTGCCAACTATTTGGATCAGGATGGCAACCTTCGTTACGGAAAAGATTCCTATGAACGTATTTCAACCAATGCAAAATTTAACGCACAGCCTTTTAAATGGTTGGATATAGAAGTCAATACTAAATATGTTTATACCAAACTAGACAACCCTCTTTATAGCGACATGAATGGACTGTTCTATCATGATGTAGTACGCATGTGGCCTACAATGCCGTTTAAAGATCCTAACGGTTACTATATGCGCAACGGAAAATTAGGGCAACTTACTAATGGAAGCCGCTCCATCACCAGTAATAATAACGTTTATCTGCAAGGACAACTTGTTTTTCATCCCTTGAAAAACTGGAATATATATGCAAACGTAGGGTTACGCTTGATTGACCAAGTACAAAGACAGAATCTGAATAAAGTATATGAACACAACGTAGCCGGAGAAGCATTAGAACTGGCATACGGTGGAGAATATGCGGTGGGACAAACCGGAGCCATGCAATATTGGACTAAAGCCAATCATTTAACAACCAGCCTGTACAGTGATTATTCTTTTTCATTCGATGAACATCAATTCAAAGTGATGGCAGGAGTTAATACAGAAAAATACAATAACCGTTATCTTTCTGTGAAACGTATGGACCTCATTACCGAATCAATACCCGAAATCGGCGCTGCAACAGGTGAAGATAAAATCAATGAAGCCAGTGCCTATACTTGGGCTACAGCAGGCTTCTTTGGACGTATTAACTATGATTATTCTAATAAATATTTTATTGCCGGCAACTTGCGATATGACGGTTCTTCTCGCTTCCTTCGAAAAGATCGTTGGGGACTTTTCGGTTCTTTTTCTTTAGGCTGGAATATAGCGGCCGAAGATTTTTTCTCTGTAAATGAAAACATTATCAATCAATTAAAGCCTCGTGTATCTTGGGGCACACTAGGTAATCAAAATACTAAATCTTATTATCCCATGTATTTATTACAAACAGTCAAGACCAATGGAGGAAGCTGGCTAATGGGGGACTCTAAACCAACTGTTGCCGGTATGCCTGGAACCCTTAGCAGTTCATTGACTTGGGAAACAGTACAATCCTTAAATATCGGTTTTGATTTAGGAATGTTAAGAAATCGGCTTAACATAAATTTCGATTATTTTATCCGTAAAACATTGGATATGGTCGGTCCTGCTTCTGAGGTCGCTTCCATCTATGGCATCGGTATGCCAGCAAGCAATAATACAGACTTACGTACCAAAGGATGGGAAATAGCAGCCAGTTGGCGCGACAAGATAGGACAGATCAATTATAATATAGGCTTCAACATGGCAGATTCCCGCTCATTTGTTGACAAGTATCCCAATGAATCTAAATCGCTCAGCACCTATTATAAAGACCAGGAATTAGGAGCCATTTGGGGGTATGTAACCCATGGAATAGCTAAAAGTCAATCGGAAATGGATGAATGGATAAAAGATAACAATCCCTCATGGGGTTCAGGCTGGGGCGAAGGTGATATTATGTTCAAGGATCTTAATGGAGATAAAGTAATCAACGAAGGAGCCAATACAGTAGACGATCCGGGAGACCGCAAAATTATTGGTAACTCCACCCCACGTTTCAGGTTTGGTTTAGACTTGGGTTGTGAATGGAAAGGCATCGACTTTAGTATGTTCTGGCAAGGAGTCGCAAAACGCGATTTATGGTTGGATGGTCCTATGTTTTGGGGAATATCGGGAGGAGAATGGCAATCAACTGGTTTAAAAGAGCATTTGGATTATTATCGCCCAGAAAATACAACTTCTGTATTTGGTCCTAATACCAATGCTTATTTTCCTAAAATGTATATGAGCAAAGATATGAATCAAAAGGTACAAACCCGTTACTTACAAAACGGTGCCTATGCCCGTTTAAAAAATATCCAACTAGGGTATACTTTCCCGACACAAATTATCAACAAACTACATATGCAAAAATTACGTGTATATGTCAGTGCCGAGAATGTATTGACTATCACCAGTCTACCTAGCGGTTTTGATCCAGAAACAACTTATTCAAGTTATTCTGATGGGAACTCCGGAAAAACTTATCCGCTACAAACAACTATATCTTTTGGATTAAATGCAACATTCTAAATAATAAAACATATGAAAAAGATTCTATTATATACATTCATAGCCGCTGCAAGTGCTCTTGCGACCTCATGCAATGATTATCTGGATTGCGAACCTATCACTTCTGTCAGCACCAATGTCTATCTTTATTCCGAAACAGACCTAGCTGCTTATGCTGCCAAATTTTATAATGACAGTGAAAACGAAAACGATGACGAATATGGCAATATTCTTCCATCTCATGGTTCTGCCACTTATAATTTAGGATTATTCCAAAAAGATAATGGAACAGACGATCAAACCGCAGACTCACCAAGTAAACTTTTCATAAAAGGACAATACCATGTCGGTGACGATGACTTATGGCATAAATATTTCCGTAAGATACGTGCAGCTAATTACTTTATTCAAACTGTTACCGAACGATATGCCAACAGAGAAATATCCGGTAATAATGCAAATATCAAACACTATATTGGCGAGGTATATTTCTTCCGTGCTTATATTTATCTCACAGCATTGCAGAATCTAGGTGATTTTCCTATCCTAACTGAAATATTACCGGATGATTACAATGCCATACGTGAAGCTTCCAAACGGCGTCCGCGTAATGAAGTTGCACGCTTTATCTTATCTGATTTAGATAAAGCCTACGAATATATGCTTCCCACTGCTCCCGTAAGCAATCGGTTAAACAAAGACTGCGCTGCATTAGTAAAAAGTCGCGCAGCCCTATTTGAAGCAACATGGGAAAAATATCATAAAGGAAGTGCATTTGTTCCTGGTGGTCCCGGATGGCCTGGTGCTTCAATGGATTATTTAAAAGATTTTAGCATTGACATTGACTCTGAAATTAAATATTTTTTACAACAGGCCATAGAAGCAGCTGATATCGTAGCTCAAGGACACAATTTGCACGGAAATTATGCCTCGTTATTCAATTCTATTGATTTAAGCGGAATAGATGAAATCTTATTATGGCGTAAATACAGTGTCAACTCAGATGCCACTTCTTACCACTTTGTCGTAAGCTATTTGCAACGCAATGGCGGGGGAAACACAGGCTATACACGTTCCATGGTTAATTCTTATCTAATGTCTGATGGCCTACCCATCTATGCCAGTACCAATTATCAAGGAGACGATACATATGAACATATCTTTACCGACAGAGATGGACGTATGGGACAAACTATTTTAAAAACAGGAGATTTGTTATCTGATGATCCAAACTTTGCCACTTGGATAAAGAAGAGTGATGGATACGGCTACTTTTACCGCCCTGAAATTTTCGAGGCCCAAAAAGAAAATAGTAATCCGACCGGATACTGTCTGCGCAAAGGATTGAATACATCCGGAGATATGCAGTCAACAAAAGAATCCTATACAGGATGCCCGATCTTCCGTGCAGCAGAAGCCTACCTGAATTATATAGAAGCTTATTACGAATTAAACGGAAATCTAGGTGGCAACTGCGATAAATACTGGAAAGCTCTTCGTGCACGTGCCGGTATGAGTACAGACTATCAAAAGACCATAAACAATACAGACATAAGTAAAGAAAAACAAGATTGGGGAAGTTATTCTGCCGGTCAACAAATAAACACAACTCTGTACAACATCCGTCGTGAACGACGTGTCGAGTTGGTATCAGAAGGATTCCGTATGGCAGACTTAAAACGTTGGCGCGCTTTGGACCAAGTAAAAGATGTACACGTACAAGGATTTAATTTTTGGGATAGCATGTATCAACTGTATACAAACCCTCAAGCCGAAGACGCTGTAACCCCAATTCCCCAAATAACACTTTTAGAATATGGCGTAACAGACAAGACAGCCAATATTTCAGCAAAATCCGACCCATACGCAGAAGGAAAATATTTATTACCTTATCGTAAAAATGCTGCTAATATTGGTTTCAATGGATTAAACTGGAATACAAGCAAATACTTGTATCCTATTAGTAACAAGCAATTCCGCCTGACTACCGCTGTTCCAGGTTCTAATGAATATGAAAGTTCTACCATTTATCAAAACCCCGGATGGAGCAGAAATGATGGAACTTTACCTGAAGGTGAATAAACAAACATAGAAGTTTTCAGATAACAATGTAGAGAAACAGTCCTACAATCATTTATGGGAAGGAAAAGGAAAATTTCCGAAAAGTTTTCCTACCTTCCATAGCATATTCACATTATATGAATATCTTTGTTTTGAAAACATAATCAATGTAGCAATAGACTATAATTACCGATATGGTGATAGTTTTATTTTCTTCTAACTACCGTTTTTTCGGTTTATTCTTACGAACTATTCTAGGTTGAAAAATAAACATATTATGAAAAGATTAATATCACTATTCTTGTTAACTTTAGGAATAATCTTACCTATCTTAGCACAGCAAAAAGAAATAGATGTCTACTTAGTAGGTGGGCAATCAAATGCAACAGGACAAGCTTATGTTAAAAATATCCCAGCCTCTTTTAAAATTGACACAAGAGTCCGAATCTATTATTCTCGTTTCCTCAACAAAGGAGAGGGCAGTGAGCAATGGAACCCTTTATGCCAAGCTTCTGAAACAAAAAATAAATTCGGAATAGAGTTAAGTTTAGGTACAAAGTTACAGTCTTTATATCCCAAGCCTCAAATTGCATTGATAAAACACGCTTTATCTGGTTCCAATCTATATCAACAATGGAATCCGGGAAACCGTCAGAAAAATATTCGTGGCGAAGAATATATAAATTTTATAAAGACTGTAAAAGATGCTATCATCAGTTTGAAGCAACAAGGATATCGCCCTATTATTAAGGCTATGGTTTGGCAACAAGGAGAAGCAGATGCACGTGATATAGCTGGAATGGAACAGTCTCGCCAATATAGTTCGAATCTAAAGAATTTTATAGAACAAATACGAAAAGAATTTAATAGCGAAAACATGTTATTTGTATATGGAACTGTCATACCTATAGCCGCTTCTCGCTTTACAGGGCGTGAACTGGTAAGAAAAGCCCAATTTGCTGTTTCCAACAACTCAAACTCTGAGTTCTCCGTTAATAATGCGTTATTAATTCCAGCAGACGATTTACAAATGCTATATAATGACTATCAGATTCAGCACCTAAAGATGATGTACATTTAGGAATATATGGCATTCTAACATTAGGTGAGCGTTTTGCTGATGCTATTTATCAACATTTAAAATAAAAGTTCTTTTATTTGATAATTACACAATAAAACACAATCAGTCAGGAATGATGAAACCTCTATTAATCCTTTACAGATTATGAAGAAAAGACTTAATATTTTCTTGCTGGCATTCCCTTTGTGTCCAGTATTCCAGATTCAAGCTCAAGAAAAACCTAACTTGGTCTTCATCATGGCAGACCAATGGAGAGGAAATGCTTTAGGTTGTCTCGGAAAAGAGCCTGTCAAAACCCCTTGCCTGGACCAACTGGCCCGTGAAGGTGTGAATTTCACCAATGCTGTCAGCAGCTACCCTGTATCTTCACCGGCAAGAGGCATGTTGATGACAGGCATGTATCCGCATAAGAACAAAGTAACAGGCAATTGCAATTCTGCCAACGCTCCCTACGGAGTAGAACTTCCACAAGATGCACGCTGCTGGAGTGATATACTTAAAGCCAATGGATACCAGACAGGTATATCGGCAAATGGCATCTGGATGCTCCCCATAAACCATACGTAGACACTTACAACAACCAAGGTGCAGTTGCTTGGAACGAATGGTGTCCCAAAGAACGCCGGCACGGTTTCGACTATTGGACCGCTTATGGCACTTACGACTACCATTTAAACCCCATGTACTGGGACACTGACACTCCCCGGGATAGTTTTTATTATGTCAATCAATGGGGACCGGAGTATGAAGCCGACAAAGCGATTGAGTACCTCAATAAACATATAGATAAGACGCAACCATTCGCCTTAGTCGTATCCATGAATCCTCCACACACCGGTTACGAGCTAGTGCCCGACCGATACAAGGAGATGTATAAAAATCTGAATGTAGAGACATTATGTGCCAACCGTCCCGACATTCCCGCCAAAGGCACTGAAATGGGCGACTATTTCCGCAACAATATCCGCAATTACTACGCCTGCATGACCGGAGTCGATGAAAATATAGGTCGGATAATCAACGAATTGAAACGTTTAGAATTATTTAAAAACACTATCGTAGTATTCACTTCTGACCACGGCATCTGCATGGGAGCTCATGAACAAGCCGGAAAAGATATCTTTTATGAGGAATCCATGAGGATTCCCGTCCTTATCTCATGGCCGGAAAAAATAAAGCCGAAAACCGACCAAACAACCATGATAGCTTTTGCCGACTTGTATCCGACCCTGCTTTCCATCATGGGCTTTCAGCAACAAATACCGGAAGAAGTACAAACATTCAACCTCGCTTCTATTCTCCTCTGCGGAAAAGAAAACAACTGCATTGTCCAACCCTACTATTACATACAGTCATCCAATCCAGCAACAGGCTACCGGGGATTGCGCACCGCCACACATACATTTACTATCCATGCAACCGATGGAAAGGTAGATAAGATTATTCTATTTGACAGGAGATCAGATCCTTATCAAATGAATAATATAGCTATGCAGCATCCCAAATTAGTAAACCGACTGAAAAGCCAATTAAAAACATGGCTACAAAAAACAGAAGATCCATTTTTTAATTATTTATAACCCATGAAGATACTATATATATCCCTTCTCTTCCTTATGAACTGTGTACTGAGTGTTGCACAACCGGAAATCATTATACCCAAACCGCATCAATTGAAATGGCACGAGGCGGAAATGGGAGCCGTATTTCATTATGACCTCCACGTATTCGACGGCATCCGCTACGGACAAGGCAATAACCGTATCAGTCCCATTGAAGATTACAACATTTTCAACCCCACCCAATTGAATACCGACCAATGGGTCTCAGCAGCTAAAGCCGCAGGCTGCAAATTCGCCGTACTCACAGCCACCCATGAAACCGGCTTCGGATTGTGGCAAAGTGACGTAAACCCATACTGCCTGAAAGCTGTAAAATGGCGTAACGGCAAAGGAGACATTGTCCGCGATTTTGTCAACTCCTGCCGTAAATATGGTATCCAGCCAGGCATCTATGTAGGCATCCGGTGGAATTCACTCCTGGGTATCCATAATTTCAAGGTAGCCGGTGACGGAGAATTTGCCGCCAACAGACAGGCGTGGTATAAACGCTTCTGTGAAAAAATGGTGGAAGAACTTTGTACCCGATATGGAGATTTATATATGATTTGGTTTGATGGCGGAGCCGATGACCCACGAGGTGACGGTCCTGATGTGGAACCCATCGTCAATAAATACCAGCCCAACTGCCTGTTCTACCACAACATAGACCGTGCTGATTTCCGTTGGGGAGGTTCAGAAACCGGCACAGTGGGATACCCCTGCTGGTCTACTTTCCCAGCCCCCTGTTCACATCATAAACGTATTGAAAGCCAAAAAGACCAAATAGCATTATTAAAACAAGGTGATCCCGAAGGAAAATACTGGGTACCAGCTATGGCAGACAGTCCCCTGCGCGGTGCCAACGGCCGCCACGAATGGTTTTGGGAACCCGATGACGAGAATAATATCTATCCATTGACAACGTTGATGGATATGTACGAAAAATCAGTGGGACGCAACGCTACGTTAATCATTGGACTGACCCCCGATCCCGATGGGCTATTGCCAGCAGGTGACGAACAGCGTTTAAAAGAATGGGGAGAAGAAATAAACCGGCGCTTTGGCACGCCATTGGTAGAAACCCAAGGCCGGAAGCAACGGCTTACGCTGAATCTGAATGAAAAGCAACCGGTCAACTACTGTATTATCCAAGAAGACATTACCAAAGGCGAAAGAATACGCCAATACAAGATAGAAGCGAAAGTCAACGGAAAATGGCAGACAGTATGCTCCGGCGAGTCTGTGGGACACAAACGCATTGCGCACTTCGAATCGGTAGAAACCACCGCCTTGCGCCTCACCGTCACCCAATCCGTTGCCTTACCCGCAATCAGCTATTTCAGCGCCTATAACGTAACCCTCAAATAAAAAATCATGAGAGAATATACAGCAATATTCATTTGTATTCTAATTTGCAATGTATTTATTTGTCCGAAATCCTTCGGGCAAACAGATTACACGTATAAAAAAGGAAAGTCATTCAAGAGTACAAACGCTTTGTCAATGACAGATACGATTGATTTAACTTCCATTTCTTCTCCCATACCCTATAAGAAATCCATACCCGGACAAATCCAGACTATTGCCTGTCCGGTACGGTTACCTGGGTACGTCCGAGGTATTTTCTTCAGCCGAGACTCCCGTCCGGGAGATTTTGAATGGCCCAACAATACCAACCGGCTCCTACCTTGGTGTTCAACGATTTAAAAGAATTAACCGACACCCGCTATCCGGGAATACCTTCCAATGCAGCCCCATCTACGTTGGGAGATGCATTATTGCTGGAACTGACAAACGGAGAATACTTGTTTGCCAAAGCCATTGCCGGCCGTAACAGTTTAAGCTGGCTGCAAGTAAACGATAACGGCTCTGTCACCCTATATGTATCCACCTTAGGAAAAGACTATCTGAAACCGGAAGTCCCTCTTCTACTCATCCGACAAGGAAAAGATATTTATTCAACCATTCGGCAAGCCTATCAAGCGCTGATGAAAAATACAGAAGCCGCCGACTTAAAAAGCCGCACAGCCAAGGAATATTTCGAAGCTTTCCGCTATCTCGGTTGGTGTACATGGGAACATTATCATGATGATATAAACGAATCCAAGGTAATAAACGATATGAAAACGATAGAGGCATCCGGCATTCCTATCCGGTATGTACTGATTGACGACGGTCATCTCGCCCACAAGAACAGGCAACTGACCGATTTCATACCGGATAAACAACGTTTCCCGTCGGGATGGAAAAAAATCATGTCATACAAAAAAGAAAATAAAATCAAATGGATCGGACTGTGGTACAGCCTTTCGGGATACTGGATGGGATTATCCCCCGAAAACGGATTTCCACAAGTCGTCCGACAAGCCCTATACCCACACGCCGGCAGCCTTCTGCAGGAACGGACAGCACCCGCATCCGTTCCTTCTATCGCTACTACGTCAGCACCTTAAAAGAACAAGGATTCGATTTTCTGAAAGTAGATAACCAAGCTTTTACACTACCACTCTACATGGGAGGCCATGAAAGTATCCGCCAGGCAACCGACTGTAACCGAAGCCTAGAAGCCGAGACCCATCGGCAAAATATGGGACTAATGAACTGTATGGCACAGAACGTCATCAATACTGACCATACGTCACACAGTAACAGCACCCGTGTCAGCATAGACTATAAGAAATATGATGAGGATATGGCAAAATCACACCTATTCCAGTCTTATACCAATACCTTGCTACTAGGACAAACCGTATGGCCCGACCATGATATGTTTCATTCCTGCGATACCGTTTGCGGCACCTTGATGGCACGTTCCAAGGCTATTTCCGGAGGTCCGGTCTACCTGTCGGACGCCCCTCGGGACTTTATCAAGGAAAACATTTTCCCCTTAATTGACGAACAAGGCAAACTGTTCCGTCCCGAAGCTCCCGCCGTACCTATGCCAGAATCTATACTGACCAATCCATTATGGAGTGGAAAAGCGTATCGAGTAGCAGCTCCCTCAGGCAACGGAGCAATGACATTAATCTGTTACAACCTGAATGTTTCCCCCCGGCATCAGCAAGTCCAAGCCATTATAAAAAAAAGAAGATTATTCTCTTCGGAACAGTTTTGAAAAAATGTCTGCCACCTCCGAAGAACGCGTGCTGCTTTATAATTGGGAATCACAAAAGGCAGAAGAACTATCAGACAGCAGTACATTCGAACTCATCGGATTTACAGACAAACTGTTTCATCTCTGCCCCATACGGAAAGGATGGGCAGTCATTGGCGTACAGGAAAAATATCTATCCCCGAGCACCGTCCAAACTATCTCTTTAACAGAGAATCGGTTGGAGCTGAACGTACTATGTACAGGTACACTAAAAGTATGGATAGAAAATTCCAGCAAGCAAGAACTGAGAAGTATTTCCATAGATACCCCCCAAAAAATTGTAATCGAAAAATAACTTATAAAACCAGCCGATATGAATAAAAAACTACTTGTATCTTTCGCTCTCGCTTCCTTAACAGGAATCTCGACGCAAGCAAAAGAAAAAATGTCTTCAGAAACAACCCAACAACGTCCCAATATCATCTTATTTATGGTGGACGACATGGGTTGGCAAGATACATCCTTACCTTTCTGGACACAGAAAACCCACTATAACGAAACCTATGAAACCCCCAATATGGAACGTCTGGCCAAAAAAGGGATGATGTTCACACAGGCATACGCCTGCAATATCAGTTCCGCTACCCGTTGCAGTCTGATAACGGGTGCCAACAACACCCGACATCGTGTAACAAACTGGACGCTTGAAAAAAACAAAGCTACCGACAGACCAAGCAATACAATACAATTGCCAGACTGGAACTACAACGGAGTCAGCCAAGTAACAGGAACGTCCAATACCTTTGTCGGCACTTCTTTCGTTGAGTTACTCAGACAGAACGGTTATCATACCATCACTGCGGAAAAGCTCATTTCGGTTCTATTGACACACCGGGAGAGAACCCTACATTGGGGGTTTGAAGTAAATATAGCCGGACATGCCGCCGGTGGTCTGGCTACTTATCTGAGCGAACAGAACTACGGGCACACCCGCGATGGAAAACCCTATTCACTAATGGCTATCCCCGGCTTGGAAGATTATTGGGGAACAGGTATATTTGCTACAGAAGCCCTGACACGAGAAGCTATCAAAGCATTGGACAAAGCAAAAAAATACAATCAACCTTTTTATCTATATATGGCACATTATGCCATCCACGTTCCTGTTGACAAAGATATGCGCTTCTTCCCCAAGTATATTAAAAAAGGACTTAGTGACAAAGAAGCCGCATATGCATCCTTAATTGAAGGAATGGATAAAAGTCTGGGGGATTTGATGAACTGGTTGGAAAAAAATGATGAAGCAAATAATACCGTTATTATTTTTATGAGTGACAACGGAGGGCTAGCTGCGAACCCGGATGGCGCGACGGACAAATTCACACTCAAAACGCTCCTCTCAACAGTGGTAAAGGCTCCTTATATGAAGGAGGAATACGCGAACCAATGATTGTAAGCTGGCCCGGAGTAGTCACCCCAGATACTCGTTGTGACAAATATCTTATAATTGAAGATTTTTATCCTACCATACTTGAAATGGCGGGTATCACAAACTATAAGACAGTCAACCCTATAGACGGTATCAGCTTTATGCCCCTGCTGAAAGGTACAGGAGACCCGTCTAAAGGACGCGCACTGGTATGGAATTTCCCTAATATCTGGGGTAATGACGGGCCAGGCATCAATCTGGCCTGCTCTATCCGCAAAGACGAATGGAAACTGGTCTATTATTATGAAACCGGTAAAAAAGAACTTTTCAACATACCAAATGATATCAGTGAAAAAAATGATGTAGCAAAGCAACATCCCGGCATCGTAAAACGGCTCTCCAAGGAATTAGGGAACTATTTGCGAGCAACAGGAGGACAACGTCCCACATTCAAAGCCACCGGAAAACCCTGCCCGTGGCCAGATGAAATCTAACTCCTGTCAGTATATGAAATATGCCCGACTACATTTTCTTAATGTAATCGGGCACATTCCAATGTATTATGCATTCCTGCCGAACATTTCTCAAGCCACCGGAATAGCTAATTAATAAATTATAAACAATATCAATAAAATCCGCTAAGCGTTTTCCTTAAAAGCCTTTTCTTCCGCTTCACTGATTATCTGCTCAACCACATCCGTTTTCTTAATCTCCTCCAAAGAAAGATCCGGAGTAACGGCCCCACTGTCTGAAGGCTTACTATCAGAAACCGTTACCTCCTCCTGAGATAACTCACGGGCAGCCTTAGCCGCAAAAATACATTCAATAAAACCGGAATCATTCTTGATTTTTCCCAAAGCCACACGCGCAGCCATTTGCTGAGACTCTTTTTTAGAATAACCGGTTCCTTTTCCTCCCGAAATACCTTCCACCAAAACTTCACTCTCGAAGTAGGATTATATCCCTGATCGTGTGATTGGGTTATCAGCTCAAAGGTAACCTCAAAACGATTTTTTTGACTCCATTCTATCAACTTGGATTTAAAATTTACCTCCTTACGGGAAATCTTCTCCAAATTTATATAAGATCCAATAATACGATGCTCCATGAAATATTTACAGGCACGATATCCCCTGTCTAAATAAATAGCACCTACCAATGCTTCGAATGCATGCCGCACATATAGCTGTTATGAGAAGACTGGCGGGCTGTATACTTGATCAGCTTATCCAAACCAATCTCTATAGCCAAACGATTCAATGTTTCACGCTGCACTATTTTAGAACGGGTGTTCGTGAGAAAACCCTCACGCTTTCCTTCAAACCTTTTGTAAACAATATCTGCCACCACAGCATCCAAAATAGCATCCCCCAAAAATTCCAAGCGTTCATTATTAAGCAAACGCCCCTTTTCAGACTTCACTGATAAAGATTTGTGAAGCAAAGCCTGTTCGTAGATGCTAATATCTTTGGGATAGAATCCAAGCATCTTATAAAAACGAAAATAAGACTCCCTATCCTTACGAAAAAGAAGTCTTATCCTATCTTTTATATTGCTAAACACGACTATTCAGCATATTTTTTTACGATTACACATGCATTATGTCCACCAAAACCAAAGGTATTGCTCAATGCAGCATTTACTGTACGTTTCTGAGCTTCGTTGAACGTGAAGTTCAAGTTATAATCAATGTTTTCATCATTATCACCTTCCTCATGGTTGATAGTCGGCGGAACAATGTCGTTCTTCACAGCCAATACACTGGCAATAGCTTCTACCGCACCGGCAGCACCCAACAAGTGTCCTGTCATAGACTTAGTAGAGCTGATATTCAGTTTATAAGCGTGATCTCCAAATACATCCTTGATAGCTTTCACTTCTGAAACATCACCTACAGGAGTCGAAGTCCCATGTACATTGATATAATCAATGTCTTCCGGCTTCAATTCCGCATCTTCCAATGCGTTCAACATCACCAATTTAGCGCCCAATCCTTCCGGATGAGAAGCGTCAAGTGATAAGCGTCGGCAGAAGCGCCTACACCGGCAAGTTCCGCATAAATCTTGGCACCACGTGCTTTTGCATGTTCCAATTCTTCCAAAATCAGACAGCCTGCGCCTTCACCCATCACAAAGCCATCACGGCTTGCGCTAAACGGACGGGATGCACGTTCCGGATCATCGTTACGGGTAGACAAAGCATGCATAGCGTTAAAACCGCCTAAACCAGCTTCAAAAATTGCAGCTTCCGCACCACCTGCCACAATTACATTTGCTTTACCCAAACGGATATAGTTAAATGCATCGGCAATAGCATTTGATGAAGATGCACAGGCAGAAGTTGTTGTGAAGTTAGGACCGTGGAAACCATACATGATAGAGATCTGTCCCGATGCAATATCAGCTATCATTTTGGGGATAAAGAATGGGTTGAATTTCGGTCCGACAGTATCTTTATTCAGTGTATAATTAGCTACTTCTTCTTCAAAAGTATGAATACCTCCGATACCTACACCGTAAATTACACCTATTCTATTCAAATCTTCTTTTTCGAGGTCCATTCCAGAATCCTCCACCGCTTCTTTAGCAGCTGCAATGGCATACTGTGTATACAGATCCATTTTGCGAAGTTCTTTACGGTCAATGTAATCAGTTCCATTGAAATTCTTCACTTCGCATGCAAAATGAGTCTTGAATTTAGACGCATCGAAATGAGTAATAGGTCCTGCCCCGCTTATCCCCTTCACCAGGTTTTCCCATGTTTCTGCAACATTGTTACCTACAGGAGTAAGAGCACCAAGACCTGTTACTACTACTCTTTTTAATTCCATATTATAAAATAAGGATAATACTTAGCGTTAGCTTCGATATAAGAAACGGCGTCACCTACTGTACCAATTTTCTCAGCCTGATCATCAGGAATAGAAATACCGAATTCTTTTTCGAATTCCATAATCAGTTCTACAGTATCCAGTGAATCTGCGCCCAGATCGTTAGTGAAGCTTGCTTCTGTTGTAACTTCTGATTCTTCTACACCTAATTTATCAACGATAATAGCTTTTACTCTTGATGCAATTTCAGACATAACTTTAATTTTTTAGTTAATAAATTGAATTATTTTATTTTCTTTGCGGTTGCAAAGGAATAAATATTTCTTGGGCTGAGCAAATATTCAGGCAAATAAATGCAGAATTTTGCACATTTTTTGTTTTTATGTGCACCAAAATAGAGATCATCATGAAGAAAATCGCAATTTTAGCTTCAGGAGAAGGCACGAATGCTGAAAGAATTATTCGGTATTTTTTAGAGAAAAGAACAGCTGAAGTAGCATTGGTTATCGTCAACAAAGCACAGGCCGGTGTACTCAAGCGGGCTGAAAGACTGAGTGTTCCGTCACTTATCCTCACAGCTCAAGAATTTGCCGACGGGAAAGTACTGGAAACACTGCACCAATATCATATTGACTTTATTGTACTGGCAGGCTTTCTCTTGAAAGTACCTGATGCCATTTTGCATGATTATCCGAATAAAATAGTAAATATTCATCCGGCCCTCCTTCCCAAGTTCGGTGGTAAAGGTATGTATGGTTCCCGCGTGCACCAAGCTGTAATAGCTTCCCATGAAAAGAAAAGCGGCATCACCATCCATTATATAAATGAACAATATGATGAAGGAAATACCATTTTCCAAGCCACCTGTCCGGTATTACCCACTGACACGCCAGATACATTGGCAACACGGGTGCACCAGTTGGAATACGAATATTTCCCTCGGGTGATTGAAGCGACTATTTTAGGCAAAAATCTTTCAATCTAATACGAAAAAACTGAAGAGCTTTGCCTATCCGATAATTGACAGTCTGCACCGACACCTCCAGCGTGTCAGCAATTTCTTTATGGGTCAGTTGTTTATATCGACTCATAACATATACTTTTTGCTGTTCTTTAGGAAGAGCATGAAGAGCTTCCATATAGGCATTAAACAACTCCGTGCTATAACAAGAATCCAATGCCGGCAGAGATTTTAACTGTTGGCTCTGGTACTCTTCATATACCTGACGGGTAATATGGGAACGGGTGATTGAATTCAATGCCCTGTTCCTGACACTGGTAAATAAGAAAGATTTCAGCGACAAGTCCTCTACCAGCGACTCACGCTTTTCCCACACATACATCATCAAATCCTGCACTATTTCTTCAGCCTCTTCAAGAGAAACATACGAGGAACAAAACAAACATAGCGGCTTGTAATAAGAAGCATAAACCAGGGAAAATACTTTTTGATCCCCTGACCTCAAGGTTTTAATAATTAAGCGGTTATCATTAAGGTTCATAGGTCATTTTTAATTTAAGGTTACACAAACATAAGTATTTATTTCAAAATAAGAAAACAAGAATGAGATAAAATACAAAAAATATAAGTTTTTGTTTAGTAACCCGGTTATGATATTTGTATTAATAATGTTGACCGACTTAAAGAGAGATTAACAGAAACCTTAATAAATAAACCTTGATAAGTTAACCTTAAACTGAATGCCTATGCGAAAAATTATCAAATCAAACCTATTGGGTAAACATACCCAATTATCAACAAACCTATTATTTAATCTAAAAACAAAAATCTAATTAAGAACGAACCTCAAAATCTAACCTTATGAGACGAATTTTTACTTTTTTCCTGACATTCCTATTGGGAATGTTTGTAACAGCATTGTATGCACAAACGCATACAGTCAGCGGTACTGTAATAGATAAAGACGCTAACGAACCTCTGATCGGCGCAAACGTATTAATTAAAGGTACAACTATCGGAACAGTGACCGACCTCGACGGAAAGTATACCCTGCAAGCCGGCGACAAAGACATTCTGGTATTCTCCTATTTAAGTATGAAAACCATCGAGGAACCTGTAAACGGACGTACAGTAATCAACGTAAAAATGACATCGGACACAGAAACACTGGGTGAAGTCGTAGTGACGGCAATGGGTATTAAACGACAATCCGAGACACTAACCTATTCTGCGCAAACAGTAGGAGGTAAAGACGTTAATGACATCAAGAGCGTCAATATGATTAACTCCCTGCAAGGTAAAAGTGCCGGTATGATGATTACACCGAACTCAACCGGAGCCGGCGGTTCTTCCAAGATTCTGTTCCGTGGCAATAAGTCCATCAGCGGTAATAACCAGCCATTAGTAGTAGTAGACGGAGTTCCTGTCATGATGAATATCACCAATTCACAGGTAGACAGCAACTACGGAGGCCAGCGAGACGGTGGTGACGCCATGTCTACAATCAATCCGGACGACATCGCCCAAATCACCTTGCTGAAAGGTGCATCGGCAGCAGCACTTTATGGTGCGGTAGCAGCCAATGGCGCCATTATGATTACCACCAAATCAGCACAGTCGGGTAAAGTTTCCGTTAATGTATCCAGCAACACCACAATGGAGAGCCAATGGTGCTACCCGAATTCCAGACTACTTATGGGATGAGCGACAACGGTACTTTCAGCTGGGGTGAGAAACTAAGCAGCAAAGCTCCAAACTATGCAAAAAAATTCTTCCGTACCGGATTTACAACGAATAACTCTATCTCCTTAAGCGGGGGTAATGAAAACATCCAATCTTATTTTTCCTATGCCAATGTCTATTCACAAGGTATCACTCCCCAGAATGACTACCGAAGCCACAATTTGAATTCAAAAGTAGGTTTCAATATTCTGAAAGACATTCATATTGATTTCACGGCCAAGTTTACCAACCAGCACATCACCAATCAGGCAGCTGCCGGCTATTTATGGAATCCGCTGACCGGTGTTTATCTCTTCCCTAGAGGAGAAGACTGGAATGGCTATAAAGAGAACTTCGAGGTATATGATCCCACAAGAGGCTGCTATGTCCAAAACTGGACAAATACACAACAACAGCAATTCGGTAATCCATATTGGATGTTAAACAGACAGACCCCGATCACTGACCGTAACCGCTATGAATTTGGCGGAAGCATCAAATGGGACATAACTCCAGATCTGAATATCCAAGGACGTATGCGTTACGAAAGAGGAGAAGAACACTGGTACACAATGCTTACGCATCCAGCGTAGGAAACCTTTATCCGATGGGACGCATGAAAGACAACCGCTATTTCAGTGACCAACTTTATGGCGATGTCTTGGTAAGCTACAACCATACATTCAATGATTTTTCTCTATCTGCTACCGCAGGTTCCAGTTTTACAAAAACCAAAACCTCTCATGTAGACCTATGGGGTGAGGGCTCCCAGTTCTCACAGCCCGGTTCCGGAAACATTTTTTATCCGAACATCTTTACTCCGAACAACTATTATGGCAATATGTCCACCGTGGGCAAAGATGACAACTGGATGACCCAAAAACGGCTGAACTCAGTATTCGCCACCGCACAACTTGGTTATCGTGAAGGCATATTCCTTGATATATCAGCACGTAATGACTGGTCTTCGGCATTAGCTTTCACAGAAAGCTGTTCATTCTTTTATCCCTCTTTTGGCGGTAGTGTCCTGCTGAACAAATTTGTAGATATGGGTAAGAACATTGATCTGTTCAAATTCCGCGCAAGCTATTCTATCGTAGGTAATGACGTACCTGTATTCATGAGTAATCTGCTCTATTCTCTAGGTTCTCAAGGTGCTATCACTCCCCCCGACAAAGCTCCGTTCAGAACATTGAAGCCGGAAAAAACTCATTCTTTAGAAATTGGTTTTGACGGTACATTCTTACAGAACCGACTGAATATCAATCTGACTTATTATAAGACCAACACCAAGAATCAGTTCTTCTCCGTTGCGGCTCCTTACGAATCAGGCTTGAGAAACCGTTATGTAAACGCCGGTAATGTAGAAAACAAAGGCTTTGAATTCAACATCGGATGGTATGAGCAGTTCACTGACCACTTCAGTTGGAGTACCAACCTAAACTTCTCTTACAATGACAATAAGATTAAAGAATTGGTAGATGACCTTCCCAACGGACTGACATTGACCGATTTCGGAGGTGCAAAAGTGATCTTGAAAGAAGGCGGCCACTACGGAGATTTATATGTACGTCACCTGATGCGTGATGAAAACGGCAAGCCCCTGCAAAACGAAAAAGGAGAGCCTATCGTAAGTGGTGATTCTATGGACGAACTGGAATACGCAGGCAATATGAATGCCAAAGTAAATATGGGATGGACGAACACATTCCGCTACAAGGACTTCTCACTATCATTCCTGATTGATGCTAAATTCGGTGGAAAAGTGATCGGTATGACCGAAGCGGCTCTAGACGGTTGGGGCGTGTCCAAACGTTCAGGTGAAGCCCGTGACGCCGGCGGTATTACAGTAGACGGAGTAAAATTTGATGCCGATAAGTACTATCGCACCACCGGTAACAATAACTTCAACAGTCCATACGCTGTAGAAACTACGTTTATGATGCAACCAATATACGCCTTCGCGAAGTAACTTTCGGCTACACCTTCCGTAACCTGTTAGGTGCGGGCAAGAACCTGACCGCAGCCATCATCGGCCGCAACTTGTTCTTCTTCCACAAAGACGCCCCGATGGATCCGGACGTATCAGCAGGTACAGGCAATGGTATACAAGGTGTAGATATGTTTGCACTGCCTACCTCACGCAGTTTTGGTCTTAATTTAAAACTTAACTTCTAATGCTTGAAACTATGAAACGGAATAAGATATTAACATACGCCTTTTTAATGGCATTCCCAATGACCGTAGGAAGTATCTTCTCTTCCTGCACAGACGATTTTGAAAAATTGAATACCAGTAACATCCAGGTAAATCCGGCAGATCTTCCTTTTGCCGCACAATGTACCGAACCGATGACCTACTGTTATCCTCCTCAGCAAAATATGTTCCAGTTTTGGACCAACCTGACCATTGACCTTTATGGAGGTTACTTTATGACTCCCAACGGTAACTTCACCAACGGTGATATGGGAGAGAACCGGGGACATAGTGGCGGTATGTATGAGAACTATTATCTCCATATTTTCAACAACACCCGCCGCATCATCGCACAATGCGACGCCAGTGGTGAAAGAGGTCTGTCAGGCGTGATGCGTATCGTACAGGCTTACGGAACATTGATGACTACAGATGCCTACGGACCGATACCTTACAGTTCCATCCTGTCGGGCGAAAACGAAGTGTATTTCGAGTTCGACAGCCAGAAAGACCTATATAAAGCCATGCTTGAAGATCTGAGTACAGCCATTACTGACATCAGTGCCATGGGAGCAGATGAAATAGCCAAATTGAAATCCTTTGACTGTTGGTGCAACGGCGACAAAGACCTATGGGTAAAAATAGCCAATACGATGAAACTACGCATGGCGTTACGCCTGTCCAAACGGGAAACCGAAGCCAGCAACGCCGGAATGAACCTTAAGGCAATCGCTACCGAGGCTGCCCAAAACACCTTGGCAACAGTCAACAAGGATATTCTGATCGATAAAAGTCTTGAGAATGAAATGTGGCTGATGTTCAATTGGGGTGATTGTGGATTCAATGCCAATCTGGTAACTATTATGAGTGGAACCAAAGATCCGCGCCAACCATTATATATGACCCTGAATACCGGAGATATCAAAAACGAAGCCGGTACTACCACAGTAGCCGCCAATAGTCAATATCTGGGTATCCGTTTTGCCAGCGGCCTGCCTGCCAAACCAAACAGTTGGGGTAGCTTCTCCGGTTGGATTCAGGGAAACAACGGTTCCTCTTATTCCATGCCACTGCCTATCATGAAAGCAGCGGAAGCCTATTTCCTATTGGCTGAAGCAAAATTAAGATGGGATATTGGCAGTGAAAGTGTAAAGAACCTATATGAAAATGGAATCCGTGTTTCCATGACTAATGAATTAGCTTATCGGGGGGCTTATGCCGGAATCAAAGAATATCCGGAAGGAGCAGTAGACGCTACATCAATGGAACAAGCACCCAAATAGACTATACAGATCCCATCAAAGCCGAATTAAGTACCCCGGCTGTAAATAAATTAAGTGTAAAATGGGATGAGAGCGCAAGCAACGAAGAAAAACTGGAAAGAATCATCACCCAAAAATGGCTCGCCCTATTCCCCCTATCCACCGAGGCTGGGCAGAACAACGCCGCACTGGCTATCCACGCTTCTTTCCTGCATTCGTCAATGAAGTAATGGAGCCGTAAACACAGAAGAAGGTGTACGCCGCGTAATTTATAGCAGCCAGGCTTATGATGCCAACGCTAAGGGAGTAGAAGGCGGAATCAAACTTCTGGACCAAGAAAATTCCAGCAAATTTGGCATCTCCGGTGACAAAGGCGGAACACATCTTTGGTGGGACAATGCTGATAAAGGAAACTTTTAAATGCAATATTTTAAGGTAAAAACTGTGATTTTTGTTTCAATAGGCATTTCATATTAAAGTTTCGGATAGGGCAGGCCGTGAGGTTTGCCCTATTTTTGTTTACAGCATATCACTTATTCTGGATACTTTGGGTTTGCGCCAGTCCTATACCATATCCTTTCGGTTCGTTCCGGCTTCCCGATACAGGGCAGTTTTTTGGCAATTACTACATTCTTCAAACATATCATCTGTCATCATCATCAAGCGAAAGCGTAAAAGTGCCCAAGCGGTATGAATAATCCGGCTCACCGAGCATAATTCGGGAAACATTCACTAAAAACAATATTTCCAGTTGATTTAATCGCACAAACCTACCAGATGTAAAAACCGGTGAAGTGGAGGGAGTAAGAGTTACGGCAATTGCCGCATAAGTGTTAATTTAATGCTTAACGAACTATTATCATAAATTAAATTGAATAAACTTTGCTGATTATCAAATTATTATTATAACTTTGCGATTATTCTAAAAACGTTTGCCTATTAAGAACGTTTTTTTGATTAGGAATGACAAAGTTATTTTATATACTCAGTTTGCTGATTATTAAAGTAGCAAGCAATTACATTAGTACACATTTATGGTCAGGTGAAAAAAAACTGAAGAAACGCGTATTATTGCAAACTTTGATTCTAACAGCCTGCTTCCTGCCCACTCATGGACAAGACAGTTTTTTATGTTTCCAAACAAATGTTCAAAAGAGTAATATCAGCATACACGAACAAAGAATGAAACATCCCGGGCATTCCCAAACCGCATGTGTTCACTCTAAGCATATCGGCATTGGAAATGAAGATACCGGCAATGACCATGGAGCCGGAAAAACGAAATACAATAAGTCGGTTCCATTTCTCGCCCTGAAAACAAACATGCTGTTTGACATTGCTTTAATACCAAACATAGAAGTCGAAGTTCCCGTCGGCAAATGTTGGTCGCTCAACGGCGAATTGATGTTTCCGTGGTGGCTGTTTGATAACGACAAATACTGTATGCAAATATTATCCGGAGGACTGGAAACACGTTACTGGCTAGACAACAAGAAGAAACGAAATATCCTTACGGGGCACTTCGCCGGGCTGTATGCCGGAGGCGGAAAGTACGATTTGCAATGGAAAGAGAATGGCTATCAAGGAGAATTCTTCATTGCCGCAGGAATCAGCTACGGATATGCAAAACGCATTTCCCGAAATCTGCATTTGGAATTCAACCTCGGAATAGGAGTGCTGAGAACCTATTACAAACATTACCACGCCAACGATAACCATCAGACATTGTTGTGGCAAAACAACGGACGATATACATGGTTTGGTCCCACCAAAGCTAAAATCTCCCTTGCATGGATATTAAACCATAAAGTAAAAGGAGGTGTAAAATGAGAATGCGTTTTATCTTGCTTTCCTTTCTGCTTTTCATATCTTGCAATAGGCGCGAACTTACCTACTATGAAGTTGTGGGAGTCACCCTCATGCAGACTGGAGCCAAGCCGGACTGGAGGGAGAAGACACCTATGGCGCGACGGCCGTTTTCTATCCCCAAAATGGAGGAGTGCCTCAAACCGTACTGATGGGCAACCGTACTCACGCCATCACCCGTTTGCCCAAAGGACATTATAACGTGATCTTATTCAACCGTTCATTCAGTGATTTCGGCGGCATTGCTTTCCGAGGAGAGAATGCTTTCCACACCTTCGAAGCGTATGCCAAACAAATAGAAAATCGTTCCGCAAGCGAAGTTAGCGTTACCTCACCCGAAAAGCTGGCAACCTGCGTCATCGAGGGATTTGAAGTGACGGACAACATAGAATGCTCACTGCACTTCACCCCTACCGAGCTGACAAGCACAGTGAAAGTGCAGATTAGCATAGACGGACTGAACAACATAAAAGATGCTACTTGCCGCCTTGGAGCATCCACGCCTCCATATTGCTGCACAACGGCCAATGCGGTGAAAAGATGATTACACAGGAATTTTCCATAGGAAACCCGACCTTCCACGAAGGATCTTTCACCGACGGCACTCTTACAGGCGAAATCTGTGTTTTCGGATTTGACGAAGAAACCGACCACAGCATGAGCTGAGTGCCAATCTAGTAGACGGAAAGACTAAGATAGAACAAAACTTCGATAAAGTGAGTATCTCAAAAGACACGGATGAAACAGGTGCCATCTACCTACATATAGAAGCAAAAACACCCGGACGAATACCTGATGTAGAACCTGAAAAAGATCCCAACTCCGGTTTCAATGCAGATGTAAACGACTGGGGGAAAGAAGAAAACACAGAATTGCCTTTGTAAAACAAAAGTATAATACTAATCAATAAAAAAATGAGAACAAAACATTTATTAATGGCGATAGCAACGTTGCTGGTGGCAGGTTGTTCGCAGAATGAAATTACGGAGGTCAGAACAGTCGGTAATCCAGCTGTCGGATTCGATGTCTACACGGGGGTGGCGACCAGAGGCACAGATGTTTCTACCACAACTATGCAAGGAACATGTGACGAGACCCATTATGGCGGTTTCGGCATTATGGGATATTACACAGGGAGTAAAAATTGGGATGAGGCTAAAGGAACCGTAACTCCATCTTTTATGTTCAATCAAAAAGTGACTTATGACACAAATGCAAATGAATGGACTTATTCCCCGACAAAGTATTGGCCGAACAACACGACAGACAAGTGTCTTTCTTTGCCTATGCTCTTATGAGAGCAATGTATCCGGAGGCCGTGTAGGAATCGTGACTTCCCAATTGATGATACCGGCATACCTTCTATTGATTTCACATTGAAAGAAGCAACCAAATTGATGAATGGTAGACTTGGTTGTAGCTGAAGAATTAAACAAAACAGCACAAGATGAGGCCATACAATTCAACTTCAGGCATACACTTTCTAAAATAAATTTTAAAGCCAAATTAGGCGCTGACTATAGCGGATTGGACGGAACAAGCAGCTTCATCTATATCACTCACATGTGGATAATAGGCAAAAAGGGAGGGAGCCTGTCTTTTGATCAGACTAATAAATTAACCAACGAAAATTCTAAATTTTATACGAAGGCAACATGGAAAGACCTTCATTGGGACTATGAAAATGCTACAATGCTGAAGGCGATTACAGCATCGAAAAGATCATGAAAATGGAAGAGAAGGAGATCACGGAAATATGGGCCGATGGTACGGAAAAATCCATTAAAGGCATCATTCTGAAAAAAGGGAACAAAGAAACTCCGGTAGATTTATTCAAAAAAGATCAATACCTGTACTTAATTCCAATCAACGATAATGCTGAAGAAGTTGCGGCAGACGGTGCCGGCGGATGTACAAGTGGCGATATTCAGATTGGCTTCCATTACGATATTGTATCCAAAACGGCAGATAGCAGCGATGACAATCCCAAATACGCAGTAAGCCATTTGGAAACAGCAGTTTCATTACCTGCCAATCACATGAAAAGAGGTAAATTTTACACATACACTTTCACTATTTCTCTGAAGGAAATAAAAGTAAGTGCGGCTAAAGTGAACGACTGGGGTAGCGTTACCGGTAATTTTGATGTAAATTAAATATTGCATAAGCCGGATAAGGTTGAATGTCCTTCTCCGGGCACACCAACCGACAAATTGAAATTGACACATAAATAAAACAATGAGAAGATTAAGAAAGATACTCTTTTTTATAATCCTTTCGGCATGGACACTCACGTCTTGCGAAAAGGATACAGGCACAGAAACCGTAAATGTTCCCATAGCTTCTCCAACAATGTAACGACCGCCACAAGGGCCAGCGATATAAACAACGACAATCTTACCTCCATCGGAGTATTTGCCAGTCTTACCCACGGCAACTTTGACGCAACAGTTTCCACCCCCAACTTCATGTACAATCAGCTGGTGGAAAAGAAAAACGGCACATGGCAATACACTCCCCTGAAGTATTGGCCAAACAATGATTCGGATAAAATCAGTTTCTTTGCCTATGCACCCCACAATGCCACGGGCGTTACGCCGAGCAACGCAATCCAAAAGGGTTATCCTTCATTCACTTACACTACACCCACAGCAGAAGCCGACCAGGTGGACCTGCTTGCCGCCACCCCCATTATAAACCAAAACGGGGGCAGTGTGGATTTCAAAATGCAACACGCACTTACCAAGGTGGTTTTCAATGTGAAAAGTAATGACGACATAACGGGAAAGGTAATCACAGCTTTCTCCATTACGGGAGCAAAAAGCGGGACACTGGCTTTTCATGTGCCGGCAAACGATGACGACAAGGGTTTCGGTTGGACTTATCCGTCAACGGTTACTGCCGAAACATTTACCGCTACCACAAAATCCCTGTCCGTACCGGATAAAAGTACTCCGGAGGAAGCTATGCTATGTACCTACTTCCTGCTCCCCACAAATATAGGAAACACATTCAACATCACCTATACATACATAGGAATCAAAGGAACGCAAACCGTCACGTTGACCAATCAGCCTTTACCCTCACTCGACAAATGGCTGTCGGGGGCTTTCGTGAGCTACACCATCGGCATAGACAAAAAAGTAGTCACTGCCACAACAGAAAGTCATCCCACATGGGGGAATGGCGGTCAGGGATCTGTGGACGGAACAATTAATTGAATCTGAAAGAAAAACTATATATACATATGAAATACTCTTTTATCGTCACGGTATTATGCGGCCTCCTTGTCATAGGTGGCGCATGTACGCACGAAAACGACCCAGAGGATGGCAAAAGAACTAACCAGACGCCCTCATCGTGAAAGCCACGGCAAGCAATTTCAATCATCTCTCCATATCCGGCTCCCCCTTTGCACGCACTCCCTTGGAAGACGGAGCCGAAACGCAGTTTAGTGCAGGAGACGCCATCGGCATTTTCGCCGTTAAAAATAATGCGATAGCAGATGCCGTCAACAACATCAAACTGACTTATAAGAAAACAGGCATTGACACAGGTGAGTGGACTCCTCCTGCCGGTACTTCGCTCTATTGGAATGAAGGTATGGACTATATCGCGTACTATCCCTACAAGGAAGGTGTCACTATAGATACCAGTAAAACCATAGATGAAATCATGACCTCACTAGTGGACAACGAAAAGCTGAAACCCGGAGCGGATCAATCCGGTTCCGATGAATATACGCCTGTGACCTGATGACCGCCGTAGGAAAGGTCAGCGAGGAAACCCTGACTTTTGAATTCGAGCATCGGTTCGCATTACTGATATTGAAGCCACAAGCGCATTTCAAATATGTTCCACCCGCGGATGCAGTCTTCACCTATCGCAACAATGGAACATTATCAGACCTGACTGTCGATGTCACAGCCAAAAACGTGAAACTGAACAATGTCACTCCCTGCAAAATGGACGACGGCAGTTTCCGTGCCATTGTCCTCCCCACCAAGACAGCGACAGCCATAGCCGGGAGCTATTCAATAACCGATGTATCAACTTCCGGCACAAGCACAGACAAAACACTGACCTACTCATTCACCCCCTCCACAGCGTTCACTGCAGGATGCTGCTACACCTTAGAGGTGAAAAGCCCGTTATCTGCCATAGAGAAAACACGGGAACTCACTCCCGGTGATTTTGTTTTTTTTCACGGCAAACAATAAAATAGAGATTTTCCCCGGAGATGGAGTCTTTGAGGGCAACACAATCCCCGACTACAAAGATGCTGCAGGGATGGTAATTACTTGCGATCCGGAAAAAATGACCGATCCGGAATGCAATAAGAAAGGATGGACACATGCCTATGTGATGGGATTGGAAAACATAGGAGTGGCAAAATGGGGAGACAAGGTAGATGAACCCGATATCCCTAATATGACAACAAACGATTTACTGGAGAATAACATGAATGGCTATTCTGAAACGCAAGTAATATTGAATACTTATGATGATACTCAACTTAAGAATACATACAAAGCTTTTTTTTAAGATAAAAGATTATCGGACGAAAAATAAAATACCGAATGACGAAAATATATGCAGTCCGTGGTTCATGCCGAGTATAGGTCAATGGTTCGATCTGCTCATAAATATAGGGGGAAAATCTCCGAGAACATTTGAAAGACAGTCTGCATACAGTTTAGAAACTCTGATATATGGAACCGAAACAAGAGAAAAAATAAGTAAACAATTAGCCAAAGCCGGAAGTACGTTGGGAGAAATTGTCGGCAACAGAAACATTTTCAGATGCACCACCGAATCCAATGTAGCGACAGATGCCTGGATTCTTATTTGGCACTTTGAGATGCTCGATGGCGTTTTTTTGGGAAAGAGTAGCTGTCAAAACTTACAGCAAGCTTTCCGATTCCGGATATAACGTCCGTCCTTTCTTCGCTTTTTAACTATCAAAAACGTAACTTCGATATAAGAGTTATCGTATAACTGATTAATAATGAATTAATTCACAAATGTGCTAATATGCCAATGATCATGCGGAATAGAGCGCAGCCAATTGGCATATTAGCACATTGACACATTGGCAAATTATTCAAAACCATTCTGCAACGAGCGTACCAACGATGCCACCCGTGCATAAGGGGGGGCTTGTACCAGCTATCAGCCCGTCTGGTATTCTATTCCATAACCGCTTTATGCCCTTTAAGGCTCTGTTAAGGCGGATAGCCTGCCACAGCTTTGACATAAAGCCATGCTTTTAATGTGCCTTTTCTGGAGACTTCTCGGGAGAAAGATCCCATATCCCTTTTAATCGGTATGCAGATACTAAATTCCGAAGCCGGTACAGTGAACGCTAATCACATTAACTAAAGGCTGTTATCATACAGCACCCCATTCCATCCATTATTCCACCTTAGTGAAAATGCCATTTCACCAAAGTGAACTACTTGCTTCACCAAGGTGAAAGAAGCGCTTCACCAAGGTGATATTTCGGATGCCGCCGGATAGAAACACAAATCCGCCTATGCTCTTGCCGGAAAACAGCTGCAGAAAAGACACACGCATGAAGAAAACCTGTTTCTGCCGGATGAAAAGCAAGCAGAAGCAGGACTACAAACCGTTTCAGTGGAATTCGAAAAGTATTCGCACGGCATTATATTGATTTACAACAAGATATGGTGACAGAATAAAATAATATAAAAGGGAAAAATGTTTTTTGTTCAAGATCGATATCCCTTACACTGACTATGAAATTAAAGACTTTTCACCTCGTATCGCTTGACTACCGAAAAAAAGCCGTAAGTTTGCCTCTGTTTACATAAAAACGTAATATGAAACTATCGGCAAAGGAATTTGAATACCAATTTCGCTGTCTTTACCGTCCGCTGAATATGTATGCCCTGCGCTATACTGAAAATCTGGATGACGCAGAAGACATCGTCCAACAAGCCTTCTCTGATGTATGGGAAAAGCTTGTCGGAGGCACATCTATTCAAAATCTGAAAGCTTATATGTACAAACTGTACGTAACCGCTCACTCACACTGGTAACCAACCGGCAAACACACTGTGAAACAACCGAACTGACAGACTTGGAAGATTTAACAGAAGAAGAACGCATCATCCGGTCAGAACGTGATGCTCGTTTATGGACAGCTATCGACCACCTTCCTACCGAACGGAAAAAGATCTTTCTGCTTTCCAAACGTGACGGCCTTACTTATCAGGAAATTGCCACCGAGCTGGGTATTTCTATAAAAACAGTCGAACATCAAATCAGTAAGGCACTGAAAACATTACGAGAAACAGCCATTAAAATATATACTTTTTTCTTCGGATAAAAAAATCGGCAAGCGAATAGGGGGATTTTGTCTTTTCCCTGTCTTAACAATAAAAAGAAAAAAGATCGCATGGAGAAAGAAGAAAAAGATATTCGTTTTGTAGCCCGGTTCTATCGGGAAAACAGGCTGGACACGACACAAGCCTGGCAAAAACTAGGTATCGGCAAACAGAAAAATAATTCTATCTTATTATATAGACTAATAACTATCGCCGCTGTCACTTTCCTGATAGCCGGATTCAGTTGGTGGTGGATATACGACAGGCAAGATTGGATTGTCATTGCCTCATCCGCACACGCTGTCAAAGAAGTCACGCTTCCGGATAACAGCCATATTACGCTGGCAGAGAATTCGGCCTTACAGTATGACCGCTTGGCATACGGCAAAAAAAACAGGAACGTCACTTTAAACGGAAAAGCATATTTTTCAGTCACACATCAAGAACAATGTCCCTTCAGGGTACAGACCGAACTGGCAAACATACAAGTACTAGGTACGCAATTCCAAGTAACGGCAAATGCAAATCAAACTTCGGCAACCGTAGAGTCTGGAAAAGTCCGTTTTTATAACAAAGAACAAAAAGAAGCTATCCTGACAAAAGGCATGTATGCTTTCATTAACCAAAAAGGACAAATGCAAATAGAAAAGCAAAGTGATCCCAACACTTTTGCATGGAAGACTCACGTGTTTGTTTATAATGAAGCCCCCTTGAAAAAGGTAGTAAAAGAACTAGAAGAAGTCTATAAGGTCCATATCGGCGGAATTCCACAAAAAGAGTACTATTTGACCACGACCTTTGACAATACTCCGATAGAAGACATAATTGAAATCATAAACCAAACACTAGATACAAAACTAGACATAACCCAATGATGCAATTCCATTCTAAATTTTCTTTTCTTCTGCTCCTTTGCCTCATGCACATTGCATTGAGGCAAAAGGAACAGAACATGATGAGCCTCTCGTAACATTAGATATGAAACAAACCCCCATCCGTAAAGTTTTAGCAGAAATCACCCGGCAGACAGGTGTAACCTTTTCGTATGAATCCTCTTTAACAAAACATCTGTTACCGATAGATATAACAATAACCGCCCAGCCGTTATCCCACTGTTTGCGCATTTTGTTTCAAAAACTGCCCGTAGAATATATACAATCAGGCAAATACATCATCCTCAAGAAAAAACAGAAAAACATTGTAATCAGCGGCTTCATACGAGACAAATCCTCCTCAGAGTCCCTTATAGGCGCCTCCATCTATGATGCTAAAAGCCATCAAGGAACAACCAGCAACGCCGACGGCTTTTTCAGCCTGACCCTGGAAGCCGGAAACGATGTATACCTGAACATCTCCTATGTAGGTTATGACAGTTTCCACCGTTCATTCATACAATTGGAACAAGACACGCTGCTTCCGGTTCTGCTGAACAGCCACCAGCAATTAGCCGAAGTAGTAGTGACCGGAGAATATACCTCTTCTCCATTAGTCCAAACATCCGATATGGGACATACCCGTCTCAACAAAGACCTGATCCAACAAACCCCGGTATTATTCGGAGAAGCTGATATTATAAAAACCCTACAGACCTTGCCGGGTGTATCGGCAGGCACAGCCGGATTGGCAGGAATGTATGTGCGGGGCGGTAATGGAGACGACAATCTTTATATGATAGAAGGGAATCCGTTATACCAGATCAACCATGTGGGCGGTCTGTTTTCCTCCTTCAACGCCGAAGCCGTAAAGGATGTAGAATTCTTTAAGTCCGCCTTCCCCGCCCGTTACGGAGGAAGACTGTCCAGCGTAGTCGATATCCATACAAAGGATGGCAACATGAAAGAATATCACGGAAGCGCCATGCTGGGACTGACCTCAGGCAGCCTGAATCTGGAAGGTCCGTTGGTCAAAGACCGGACCTCATTCAACTTTGCATTACGCCGTTCATGGATTGACGCGCTTTCGGCCCCAACCATCGCCATCTGGAACGCTACCAGAAATAAAGGAGAAACCCAAATAGTGGCACGATACGCTTTTACCGACATGAACTTTAAACTCAACCACCAGTTCAATGACCGCAGCCGCGGATATGCCGGTCTTTACTGGGGAAACGATTTTTTGAAGGGAGGAGAAAAAAGAGAAGGTGACAACGGATATGAAAGCAGAAACACCGGCAAACTGCGATGGGGAAACATCATGCATTTACCGGCTGGTCATACGTATTCAACAACCAACTCTTCGGTAATGTGAATGCCGCCTTTACCCACTACTCTTCCACCTTGAAAGGAGACTACTACCAAGGAACAGAAGCCAACTACGTATCACAGGAAAGTTCAACCAGAACCGCATTGACGACCTCAGCATACGAGCCAATTTCGATTTCCGCCCCAATGCTTCCCATCAGTTGCATTTCGGCACTCATTATATTTACCACCGTTTCATCCCGTAGCGAAAAAATCGTATTTTTCCAATGGTATGACCACCCAGACCAGACAAAACAACGACACTGCCCTACCTGCACATGAATTAGGCATATATATGGAAGAAGACTGGAAAATGAACAAAAGAATACGTTTGAACGCCGGGGTTCACCTCGGACTATACACCATTGACGGGAAAACGTACACTTCTCTAGAACCCCGTTTTTCCAGTCGTTTCCTGATCAATCCGCAACTCAGTCTCAAGGCCTCTTATACCCGGATGAGCCAATATGTACATCAAGTCAATGAAAGCTACATCAACCTGCCCACAGACACATGGATACCGGTCAGCCGCAAGCTGAAACCGATGCAGAGCGACCAACTGGCTGTAGGAGCTTATTACACCACCGGCAACAAAATCTACTCTTTCTCCATAGAAGGATATTATAAATGGATGAAACATCTGATGGACTATAAAGACAACTACCAGTTTCTCCCTCCTTCCACCAGCTGGGAAGATAAACTGACTCAAGGAAAAGGACGTTCTTACGGCGTAGAACTTATTGCCCGCAAAGAAAAAGGAAAAATAACCGGATGGGCAGGTTATACTCTAAGCTGGAATGACAGACAGTTCACTGAGATAAATAAAGGCAAGCGTTTTCCTGCCAAATTCGACAACCGGCATAAATTCAATATAATAGCCAATTGGAAAATCAAGCCCAAACTGGAGTTGACCGGAAGCTGGACCTACGCAACCGGTAACCGGCTCACGGTTTCTTTCGAAAACTACCAGGCCGTTTCTCCCCAACATCCGTTTCCGGGAGGCAGCCTGGTTCCTCCTTATATAGATTCAGGCGGATTAGACTATTATACGGAACGTAATAATTTCCAACTTCCCGCCTATCACAGACTCGACTTGGGCATCAATATTTACCGGCCAAAGAAAAAAGAACCGGATGGGAATATGGAATATCAGCATCTACAATGTCTATTCCTACATGGCACCCGTCAGCATACGCAAAGGATGGTGGTATAATAACGACTGCTTCTATACCCTGGGCATAGTTCCCATTATACCATCAGTTTCTTACACTTATAAATTTTAAATGATTATGAAACATCTGCTATATACATTACTTCTCGGAGTGTTCCTTACCTCCTGTTATCGAAAAATAGATTTGGACGAATATCGCACTACGCCCAAAATGGTAATAAACAGTGTAGTATCCCCCGACACAGTGGTAATGGCCTCCATCACCCGGACCTGGTTCTATCCAGACAAGAAGCCTTATGTCAATCTCCCTCACGCCCATGTGGAGCTCTATATCAACAATCAATACATAGAAACCATGCAATGGAAAACACTGAATAATCCCCGGAACCCAGACCAGCCGGATACCTTATTCCTTTCAAATACAATCCCGGCAGAAGGAGACCGGATAAAAATTGTTGCATCCACCCCCGAATATGGTACAGTAACGGCAGAAGATATCATACCAAAGAAAGTACCTATAAAAACGCCAGTCATACAATAAAAAAAGGTAACGGAGTTTATCAAGGAACAATTTCCGACTATTTTGAAATATACTATGAAGTCACGTTTGATGAATTCCGGAAAAGAACAATTATTATCTGGCCAAAATCACACAAATAAAAACGGGCTATTACGGTTACTACGAAACAAAAATAGATTATATAGATCCTGTATTCAAGGAACAGGATGCCATATTGGACGAAGTATGGCATTCAACGGATTGGAAAAAAGAGGAGGAGCCTCTTTACCGACCAAAGCATTAACGGACAAACCTATACTTTACAAATAAAAGAGACAACGGCAGAGTTAGACGAAACAGAACAAAGAATCATTTCCATCTATTCCCTTTCCGAATCCTACTTTTTATACCTGTTGTCCTTACAAAAAATTGCCGGAAGCACGTTAGAAGGAGGCTTGGGTAACATTGGACTAGCCGAACCTCTACGGGTTTACAGCAATGTGGAGGGAGGAACCGGCATTCTGGGCGGTAACCAACATTCGGAAACAACTATAACATTGAATAACCCATCTAAAAAATAATTGATTATGGATACATTACAACAAACTCCCGCCTTATGGTATTGGAGCGAACCCGCATCGGGATACAGCATTGAAGATTGCGAACAGATTGTAGCAGAAGAGATGCAAACAGCAAAAGCAGACTAAAAGTTCTGGCCACCGTAGGGGTACATTGAAATGTCCCCCTACGGTAAAAAAGAAATTTCACGCCTCAATGGATAATTCCCCCGCAAATGTTCAAATTCTTCGGGATGCCGTTTCAATGCATCACTGTCACGAGTCGGATCATACACCTGTAGAAAAGCCTCTTCCGGATCAGAAGAATAATCCATATACGGCAAAGTGGGCGGTACTATTTTAAAATCAGCTGTATATGGAAGAAGTTACAAAGCTCCTCCAATGCCATCCGTGTAGCATTCGACTTTCCGTCAGCTGAATACCCTGCTATATGAGGGGTTCCCAAAAAAACTTTCTGCAACAAATCCGGGTGAATATCCGGTTCATTTTCCCACGTATCAATAACCGCATCACGTATCCGGCCTGTCTTCAGCGCATCAAGCAAAGCCAATGTCTCCATTACTTCTCCACGAGAAGTATTCACAATAAAAGGTTTCCGTTGCAAACCGACAAAGAAATCCGCATCCGCCAGATGGAACGTTTTATATTTCCCATTCCTGTTCAGCGGAGTATGAAAGGTTATTATATCACATTCCCGTGCCAGCACAGACAAATCCACAAATCCTGTTTCCCCCCGGTCCGCACGTGGAGGATCATTCAGCAAGACCCGCATCCCCAATGCCTCCGCCATACGTTGGATACGGCTTCCCACATGTCCTACCCCAACAATACCCAGACAGCTTTCTTCCAATCTCACCCCCTTCCGGCGTTTCAACAATAATAATACCGAATGCAGGTACTGCTCCACACTGCCGGCATTACAACCGGGACAATTTTTCCATACAATTCCCGCCTCATCACAATAGTCCACATCAATATGATCAAAGCCGATGGTTGCAGTAGCAATGAATTTCACCTTGCTTCCTTCCAGCAGTTCGCGGTTACAACGGGTACGGGTACGGATCACCAATGCGTCAGCATCCCGTACATCCCCGGCGGTAAAACCACTGCCGGGCAAATACACCACTTCATCGGCTATCTGTTCGACAGCTTCATGTATATAAGGTATTTTATTATCTACAATTATTTTCATCTTTCAAAAACTTGCTTGGGAACAAAGGTAGACACTTTTACCGAATAATAATTGGCTGATTAGAAAACTTTGCATAGATTTGTACATTCAATAAAACAGCTGTTATGTCCAAGATTCTTGTAATCTGCTTTTCATCCATCAATAATGTGGCAATGGCAATCCCGGTCATTCACTCATTGGCTACGCAATATGCCCAGCATCAAATCATGGTGCTGAGCATAGACACATTCTCCCCCTTATTCGAGAATGTGCCGGACAATGTTATTTTCCGTGGAGCAGATTTCAGAGGAGAACATGCCGGATTAATGGGTCTGGGATGGCTGTACAATGATTTAAAAGAAGAAAAATTTGATGCCGTAGCCGCTTTCCAGCCCACATTCCGCAGCCGTTTTCTTTGCTGGCGTTTTCGTCTGGCAGGCATAAAAGCAGCCCACATCAAGCAGAACAGGCGGGAACTGCAAAAACTGATACGGCGGAAACATAAAATATATACAGAGCAAGACTCCTTTTTTCAGCGCTGTGCCCATACGCTCAATCAGATAGGTTACCCCATCCGGTTAAGTTTTCTCTCCCTTTTCGGAAAGAATAAAGGCAATATTTCCAGCCTGGCGCCGTTAACCGGTGAGAAGAACCAAGAAACATGGATTGGAATCGCTCCCTTTGCAACACATGTAGGCAAAATCTATCCGTTGTCAAAGCAAGAGCAGATCCTCAAACATTTATCTGCACGCGACCATACAAAAATCTTCTTATTCGGAGGCGGAAAAAAAGAAATCAAAGTATTGGAAGAATGGGCCAACATTTCCCCAATGTCATCTCAACAGCCGGCAAACTAACCATAAATATGGAATTGGCCCTCATGAGCAATATGGACGTCATGCTGGTAATGGATGCCGCCAATATGCACCTTGCATCACTAGTGAACATCCCGGTTGTGTCCATTTGGGGGGCAACGCATCCCTGTGCAGGCTTTGCAGGATGGAATCAGTCTGCGGCAAACATAATACAGATAGACCTGCCCTGCCGTCCTTGTTCCTTATCCGGAGAAAAGCACTGTTATAGAAAAGATTATGCCTGTCTGCAAGGCATAACTCCCGAAATGGTAATAGAACACATAAACAAAGTCATCAGTAAATGAAACAAATAAATCTCATATATTATTCCGTTTTCTTTTTGTGGTATTTGCTTTCGCTTCTACCCTTACGATTCTTATATTTCATATCCGATCTTCTTTTTTATCCGCTCTATTATTGCATCCGCTACAGACGTAAAATCATACGCAATAATTTATCGAACTCATTCCCCGAAAAAGATTTAAAAGAGATTGTCCAAATCGAGAAACAATTTTACTCTTTCTTTTGCGACTATATAGTAGAAACGCTCAAGTTATTCTCCATTTCAAAAAACAACTGATGAG
>ENA-OQER01000085-OQER01000085.1-human-gut-metagenome-genome-assembly--contig:-NODE-85-length-47064-cov-7.736498_pt1 | contig 47064 bp, 64 predicted proteins | sample MGYA00242797_ERZ504639 | MGnify/ENA primary metagenome ERZ504639 (study PRJEB26092, sample SAMD00036306) | human gut metagenome | host: Homo sapiens | study: EMG produced TPA metagenomics assembly of... | reverse complement strand
CCGGGGAAAATTTGGGCCCTTTCCCAAAAGGGAAAACCCGGGTTTTAAAACCCGGGTACTTTTAATTTGCAATGCAAAGATATAAAAAAATGGGTAAACTCCAAATTAATTTTGTTTTATTTTGTATTAAATGGCTTTTTTTGTACTTATGCAGCGGTTTTTAAGGACTAACCGGCAAAGTTAAGAGGGTGTATCATAAACATTCAAATGCTTTATGACACACCCTCTTTCTCAGGATTCTGAATATTTTTCGTGTTTATAACGCTTCGTCATCAGGACGTGGCATCTGTGTCTGGGGCTTCTGTTTCTTGCCTGACTTCATGAATAGTTTCTTTTTCTTGAGCCATGCAGCCTTGCGTATTTCGTATTCTTCGCGATGACGCTCCAAAAAATTATCTGCCATGTTTCGTTTCCTTTTTTACTTTGCGTTATGAATGCTTATTCTTCTTTAAACTTACTGTAAATCACCTTGATTCGGATCGGACCAGATGCCACCTTCTTACCTGCCACCTTGTCTTTGGTATAATCCTTGTCAGGATCATCCGTACCCACGATGAGTCGGTAGAAGCGAGTGACATATCGTGATTAATCTTGGAGATGACGGTAGTATATCCCTGCGTGGTTGTGATGACGTTTACAGGAACCAGCACTACTTTATTCCAGTTTTCTCCCTTGCCCTTGTTCTTATACATGGCAGAAACCAGGTTGGCGATATTCTGGAATGTATAGGCATTCTTGTAGGTGCCGGTACTGCTGTAGCTTGCCGTATAAGAAGTACGATTGTCAGCCAACTTGCTCTTTTCGAAGAACGACTGCAAACTGTCTTTCTGAACCATCAGGATGGTGCTTGGTGTAGCAAAGTTGTATGGGTTGTCTTCGTTTTCATTGTTGAGTCGTGGGAAAGAGATGGTAGCTGTGTTGAGCGTATCCTTCTCATGTCCCTTCATGATGTCTTCGATAGGGAGGGTAACCTCGGTGAAGATACCTGCCGGCGACTTGAGATAAGTACAGTTCTGCTGATTTTGATTTGCCAACTCCTCCAAGTTCTTGGTATCGTTCTCAATCTTGTTGAGCTGCAATACCTCTTCTGTACCATCGAAACGGTTGTATCCGATGCTTACAGCAGTACTGTCAGTAACGCCGTCCTTAGCCTTGATGGTCTTGTGGCGGGTCCAGTAGAAGATAAGCTCTGTATTCCAGATCTTAGCCATGTTACCCGTACCGCCTACGTTCTTGATATAGAAGCCAGGGCAGACGTTGTGCAGGAACTTGTAGTTGGTCTTGAAGTACTCAGGATGTTCAGCGTATGTTTGCATGATGTAAGAACCATAGTTCTTGTATGTCTTACCATCTTTCGTGTACTTCTTATTCAAGTAAATCTTGAAGTTCTTGACATCTGATGTATTGCTCAAGTTGTAATTACTGCTCCAATGCGGGTTGTTTTCGCTTACCCAGCCTTCCTCGAAGGCATCATAATCAGAGTAATACTCCTTATCTTCTGCCATCGGCTTTGTCATCTCATAGGCTGTCACCTTCATTGGGGCGATGGTATCACCATAGCTGGCGTTGTATGAAACCAGGAGGTAGCATGAGTCTGCTTCGATAGAACCTTTGTTTGCCTGCTTGATGTAATCGAGTGTATCTACAGAGAAAGTAGGCAATACGCTCAACTGGGTCATGTAGTCACCCTTTACATAGTTGCCGGTTTCCAGGTCTTTCATCTTTCCGATGAGCCCCGTGTTGTTGCGGCTCAATACGGCACCTGCTACTATAGACTTTGTGGTAACATTGAACGCTGAGTCAGAAATGTTAATGTTGTCTATCTTATTAGTGATGCTACCACCGATTCCCTCGGTGGTATCATCACATGCAGCGAAAGTAGCGCTGCTATTGCTAATACTGTTAAGAGTCTTAAAATTTTCATTATCCTTGTATGTATGTGTCTCTGTTGTCGGAATTTTATTCTGCGTCAGGACAAACCTTTTTGATGAAGTCTGCGTATGGCTCCTGGATATCTTCTCCCGGATAAGCCAGTACAGGCTTGTTCTTCTCCTTCGCATAATCAAAGAGAATCTGGTTAGCTTCTTCTTCACCTTCTACCACACCGTCGCTATAGTCGATGGCGAGTTTGCCGAGCTCAATGAAGTTGAAGTCGTCCTGATAGCCGTCGAGCAGTTCAGACTTGGCATCGCGGAAGGCAACGCAACGTTTGAAGTTGGTACCCAGTTCACCCTTGAGTTCGTTGGTATAGAGAGCGGTAATCACCTTTGATTCTGCAAATGAAGGCTCTTCGCTGTAGGCAGTCTTTACATAGAAAGGCACTACTGCGCTAGCCCAACCCTGGCAGACGATTACATCAGGCTGCCAGCGGAGCTTCTTTACGGTTTCCAATACGCCACGTGCGAAGAAGATAGCTCTTTCTCCGTTGTCGGCATATTCCTTTCCGTTTTCATCGATACCCATCTGGCGGCTCTTGAAATAGTCGTCATTATCGATGAAATAAATCTGCTGTCGTGTTGTTGGTATAGATGCAACCTTGATGATCAGCGGATGGTCTGTATCATCTATGATAAGGTTCATACCAGACAGGCGAATGACCTCGTGCAATTGTCCGCGACGCTCGTTGATGGTGCCCCACTTAGGCATGAAGGTGCGGATCTCAAAACCTGCTTCCTGCATCTTCTGAGGCAGTTCGCGTCCCATGATTGACATGTGAGACTCGGCTACGTATGGGTCGATCTCCTGATTGATAAATAATACTTTTTTTGCCATAAAATTTAAATTTTATTCTTACGAATTACGTGCAAAGGTACAAAAAAACTTCAAATAGGGGCATTTTTTCTCCGAAATTCATTATTTTCGGCAATAATTCGCATATTTTTAGGTTTTTTCTTTCTCATTTGAGAAAAAAGTTGTTATTTTGCACCCGAAAACAGATTATGACGATGAAAGTATTCAATAAGATTGTTGACCTCCAGAACGAACTCTTCATGTGTCGTAAGGAGGGAAAGGAAATCGGCCTTGTGCCAACTATGGGTGCGCTGCATGAGGGTCACGCCTCTCTTGTTAAGCGCTGTGTGAAGGATAATGGCGTGACTGTAGTTTCTGTGTTCCTGAATCCTACACAGTTTAATGATCAGGGTGACTTGGATCGCTATCCTCGTACCCTCGATGCTGACTGCAAGCTCTTGGAGGCTTGTGGTGCTGACTATGTGTTTGCACCATCGGTGAAGGAGATGTATCCTACACCAGATACACGCCACTTTGAGTTTCCACCTGTTTCTACCGTGATGGAGGGTGCCAAGCGCCGGGTCATTTCAATGGTGTATGTCAGGTAGTGAGCCGTCTTTTCTATATCGTTCGACCAACTCGTGCTTATTTCGGTGAGAAGGATTGGCAGCAGATTGCTGTCATCAAGCAGCTCGTGAAGTACATCAACAGCGATGTGCAGATTGTGGAGTGTCCTATTGTCCGTGATGAGGATGGTTTGGCTAAGAGCAGCCGTAATACTTTGCTGGCTCCTGATGAGCGTGCCATTGCGCCAAACATCTATACGGCCCTGAAGGAGAGTGTGGAGTATGCCAAGACTCATACCGTACAGGAAACTCACGATAAGGTGGTTGCTGACATCAATGCTGTAGAGGGTCTGGAGGTAGAGTATTTCCAGATTGTGGATGGCGACAGCCTGCAGGATGTTTCTTCATGGGAGGATAGTGCCTACGTGGTAGGTTGCATCACCGTTTATTGCGGTAAGACTCCTATCCGTCTCATCGACATATCAAGTATAAGGGATAATTCCTCGATAGATATTCTTTATTAAGTTTAATCCGTAACAGATCAAGTAATAACAGAACAATGCAGATAGAAGTATTGAAGAGTAAGCTCCATTGTGTAACCGTAACTGAGGCTAACCTGAATTATATGGGTAGCATCACCATCGATGAGGACTTGATGGACGCTGCTAATCTGATAGCAGGCGAGAAGGTTCAGATTGTAGACAACAACAATGGTGAGCGCTTGGAGACCTATATTATCAAGGGTGAGCGTGGCAGCGGTTGTATCTGCCTGAACGGTGCTGCAGCCCGCAAGGTGCAGGTGGGCGATACCGTCATCATCATCGCTTATGCCCTGATGGACTTTGAGGAGCTAAGACCTTCAAGCCAACCGTAGTTTTCCCAAAAGAGGGAAACAGGGTTTAATATTCAATGGAAACAAAAAAAGGGTGTGTCATGGACTTATGGCACACCCTTTCTTTTGTTTTATTACTATATAATTTAAGGTGTAATTGCGATGGGTTAAGGATAGATCTCGATATGGCTGCTGCCGGAGTTGCCATTCTTGATAATCCTTATCTGGGTGGTGATGCGCTCGCTCATCGTGTCGGTATGACTGATGACGCCCACCTTCTTGCCTTGCGAACTTTGCAGCATGGCGAGGGAGTCGATGACGGTGGCTAGGGTATCGGGGTCGAGGGTTCCGAAGCCTTCGTCGATGAACAGGTTCTCGAAGGAGATGTTGCGGGAGGATAATGCTGACAGACCCAGGGCGAGACCGAGACTCACGATGAAGGTTTCGCCACCAGATAGGGAGGTGGTGTCTCGGATATCGTCGGCACGGTCGTGGTCGATGACTCTGATGCCCAGCGAATGCTTTACCTGCTGCAGTTCGTAACGGCTGTTGAACTTTCTGATTTCCTGGTTGGCGTGCGCTATCAGGAAACTGAGCGTATAGCATTGGGCTATCTTGCGCAGCGTCTTGCCGTCTGCTCCGATGGCATCCGTGATGGCTGTCCAGTCGTCCTTTTCCTGCGTTACGAGCTTCAGAGCCTCAGCCTTGTCACCCAACTGCTTTACGGCTTCCTGATGGTTCTGCATCCTGGCGTTGGCAGCAATCAGTTCGTTGCGCTGGCTTCTTTCCTGATACTCCTGCTGAATGGCTAAGAGAGCATCACGGGTTTGGGCAGGCTGATGTTCCAAGTGCTGCTGATGCGCCTTTTCTGCGCTCTGGTAAAGGGCGGTAGTTGAAGCCACGGCTTTCTCCTTTTCGTCCTTTTCCCGTCGGATAGCATTCCAGTCTTCGGCAGAGTGAAGCATCTCTCGGATGATATTTCGGTCGATAAGGCTTGGTTCGATACTTCTTTCCTCGATGCCTTCCTCCTCGGAGTCTTTTCCTTCGATGCTCTTTTTTTCAAGCTGCTTGTTGTATTCCTCAATCCAAAGGTCGAGTTCCTTTTCCTTCGCCAGCAGATTCTCTTTCATCGTCTTGTTCAGAGACAGCATGGTTTGATGCGAACCTTTGCCGTTGGCGAGTTCCGCCTTCAGTTTGTTGATATTCTCGTTCTGCTTATCTGCTGCTTTTGTTGCCTCATCCTTTGCTGCTGTCAGTCTTTGTTCTGCCGCATCAGGTTCTTCTCCATTCAGAATCTGCTTGTATTTCTCCTGCCATTCCTCCATTTCCTTCTTGGCGCTATTCCATGTCTGAAGGGCTTTCTCGTAAGCCTCCTCCTTGCTCTTTTGCTGTGAGATAAGGTTGGCGGTAAGTGCTTTTTGCTCAGCTAGTTTTGTGGTGCAGGTTGAAGTGTTTTCCTGGACTTCATTCAGTATTGTTGAAGCCTTGCTTTCATACGCAGCTTCATCCTTTACAGCCTTATCCTTGAGTTGGGTCAGCCGTTCTATTTCTTTCTGAATCTTGTTAAACAGGCTCAGTTTGCTGCTCGCATCTTTCGCCTTGTTTTCATAGATAGGCAAGAGCGATTTCAGTTCTGCCTCTGCCTTTGGAATCTTTGGATACTGGGCGATGAGTGCCTTCCATTCCTCTTCGTAAGTTGCGATTTCTCCCGACAGCTTTTCCTGTTGTTTCTGGAGCGTCTGTACTTCGCCATCGTTCTGTTTTCTCTCGCCGGAAAGATCCTTCTCCTCTTTCTGCTGCAGTTTCAGCAGATCCTCCTTGGCTTTCAGAAGTTGCGAGAGTTCTGTGGTGGCTTCCTCAAACTGTCTGTTGTCGGTATGATACGGATGGGTCGTGCTGCCACAGAGCGGACAAGGTTTGCCTTCGGTCAGGTTGGCACGATGAATCTCCCATTTCTCACTCACCATGAGGGTATAGGCATTTCTCAGCGTCAGGGTCTCTTGGGTCAGCGCCTCGATGGTCAACTTGCCCAGCGCTTCATCTATCTCTGCGTTTCTCTTGCCCAAGAACAGGATGCGCTCCTCATTCTTCTGCTTTTCTGTTGTGGCAGTATCGAGATGAGCCACAACCTTGATGGCTTGCTGGACATCCTGCAGTTTCTTTTCGGCTGCCGATTTATGGCTCTGCAGTTCCTCTATGTTCTGTCCGGCAGTCTTATTTCTTTCCGTCTCCCAAGCCTGTTCAGCGGCTTGCGTCGCTTCGTGCAGAACCTGTTTCTGCTTGGCAATCTCTTCCTTTGTCGTTTTGAGGGCAAGGTTCGCTTTCTCTGTTTCTGCTTCCCATTTTTGGATGTTTCGGGCGTTTTCCTCCACGTCTTTCTGGGCCGTTAGATTCTCTTTCTGAGCCAACTCCAATGCCTCTTTCTTTTCTTTCAGATTCGGCATTGCCGCTTCTATTTTGGTTTTCAGCGCCCTTGCTTCTGCGATGACCGGCAGCGCCTTTTCCAGCTGTTCCTGTGCCTTGCCGACTGCTTCCTTCAGACTGGCGAGAGTTTTCTCGCTTTTGCTGATGGCAGACTCTTGACTTTTGATGTTTGCTTCCGCTTTCAGAATGTTTTCTTCCTGTTCGTGGATGCTTTGCGTCTGTCGCTCTACTTCCTGCAGCTGGTTGACGGCTGGCTGTACTTCATCGTGCAACTGCAGACGGAGAATCTGGGTTTGCATCGCTTTAATAGCATCTGCTGCTTGCTCCATATCAGTCTGGCAGATAGTGATTTGCTTGATTTGCTTATCGTTTTCCTCAAACCATTGCAGGTCTTTCGAGATGGCTTGCAACTGGCTGTCGAGTTCCTTCTCAGCCTTTTCCAACCGGGCGATTTCCTCCTGCAGTTGGGCGAGTTCTTCATCGTTCAGCAGGTTCTGTTTAACGGCTTCCACCGATGCTGCCATCTGGTTGTAGGCATCCGTCGCCTGGTCTTTCGCCTTCTTGATTTCAGTAGCGATGTTCGTATAAGTTTCCTCGCATCCGATGAGTTTTTCCAGGAGTTCGTACCGCTCGTTTTCCTTCGCCGTCAGGAAGTTGGCAAACGAGCCTTGGGCGATGAGTACGGTACGGAGAAACTGGTCGTAGTCGAGTCCGATGATGTTCGGCAGCTCGTTCCAGTCGGCAGCTTCCTCTGTTATCTCTTCGCCGTTTCTTGTGATTTTATAGAGCGCAGTCTTGGCGTTCTCGTAGCGCACTCTCTGGAATCTGACGTGCCATTCTGCGCGGTAGATGCTACCGTTGTTGCAAGGAAGGTGAGTTTGCTGTAGCCTTCCTTCTTGCCACGTGTTAGGATGTTTCGGCTGTCGGTAGGAGCCAGACGGTTACTTTCGCTGGCATCGGCAGCTCCGAAAATCTCGATGCTCTGGTTCTTGTCGCCTTTCTTCCTGGGATAGCGAGGGGCGCGGTTGTAGAGAGCCAGACAGATAGCATCGAGTAGGGTGGACTTGCCACTTCCCGTCGGACCTACGATGCTGAAGATGGTGCTCTCGCCTAAGGCACCTTCTTCAAAGTTGATGACCTCGCCTCCCTGTTTGTCAAGCGAAGCGAGGTTGAGTATTTCGAGTTGTAGGAATTTCATAATGATGATGTCGTTAATAAATCGGATAACATTTTCTCCTGTCTTTCGTTCATCGGAGCGTTGTGTCTGATGGCGAAGGCTTCCTTCAGCGTATCGAGCGGAGGACGGTTGATGATGTCTTCTATGCTGGTGATGTGCTGGGAACCATGGATGGTGGAGAGGTCCAGTTGTGGATGATGCGCTGGATTTTGCAGAGCACGGCATCCTTTTCGTTGACGAGTTTCTCCAGTTCCTTGATGTCATCGCTGGTCAGTTTCTCCTGTTTCACCTTCAGCATCACGTAGTCGAAGTGGTCGCTCAGCTCGCCGTCAGTTCTCTCCGAGAGTTCAGATTGATGAGCTTCTGCCATTTCTTGAAGGTTAGCTCTTCCTCATCTTCGGGCAGGATGCGGAGGGCGTGCTGAGGCTTGTATTCCAGGAAATCTACTTTCCATTCCTTACTCTTGCCGGTTTCCTTTCCTTCTTCCTCTTCTCCGTGTTCTATGGTGATGAGGTCGATGCCGTGGGTGTAGTCTTTCTCGGCAAACGACATCGGGAGGATACTTCCCGTATATCTTGCCCAGTCGGTGTTCCAGATATGTTGCCGTTTGTGGATGTGTCCGCAAGTCATATAGTCGGGATGGTCGTTCCATCCTTCCAGGTCCACTTCCTCCTGTCCGCCGATGATGATTTTCTCGCTCGCATCCTTTTTGGCGATATCCGAACCCTTGGCGTACATGTGTGCCATCATGATGCACTTCCTGCCGGGTATTTCTTTCGAGCCTCAGCCGTCAGTTCCCTCAGAAAGTCGTTGACTCCCTGCGAGTAGCTGGCGTTCTGCACCACATCGCTTCTTAGGAAAGGTACGGCGAGAATGATGACTTCTTCTCCTGCCTCGTTGGTTACGGGGATGATGAGGTCATCGAAGGAATAGATCCAATGTCCGCCGGTTTTATCATCGTCCCCGCTTTCTGCCTGCTGCCAGATTTTCCTTACGTTTCCTCTTATTTCCACGTGGTATCGGGTGAGTAGCGGACGGGGAGCCTCCAGTCGGCTGGCGGAATCGTGGTTGCCGGCGGTAATGATGACCTGCATGTTCGGGCACAGTTGGGTAGCATCGGCAAGAAACTCGTAATAAACGGTCTGTGCCGCTGCCGATGGATTTCCGTTATCAAAGATGTCTCCTGCGATGAGGAGAGCATCGGGCTTTTGTCCAGCTATCTGCTCCAGGAGCCATTTCAGGAAATGCTTGTGTTCCGGCAGACGGTCGTTGCCGTGAAACAGGTTGCCCAGGTGCCAGTCGCTGGTTGCTAATATCTTCATACTCATAAGAATGTCTAATCTTAATTCAAGTTTCGCAAGTGAGGGAATTAATTGAAGTTAAAGAAGTTATCACTCCCTACGGTCGTTCGGGAAGTTAAGAGACAATAGTCTTTTGGCGTAAAACGTAGGACATTTGTCCCTTAACTTCCCTCTAACTTCTCTAACTTCCCTTAACTTCCCCATATGTGAAAGTTCAGTCTTAGTCTTGCAATCCTTTGACCTTTGGCTTGCAATCTGACTACAAAGTTAATACAATTATTTGGGATACGCAAAGAAATAAGCTCAAAAAACGAAGAATTATGGCCGGAAAAGTGAAGATATTCAGGAAAAGTCTTGTTTTATATCTGATAAAGTTGTATCTTTGCATAGTAGAAATCTTCGTTCATCGACGTTGAACCGCCATTCACCGACGTTGAACCGCCGTTCAGCGACGGTGAACGGACATTCAGCGTCGGTGAACGGAGATTTCTCCTAGGATAAAATACTTTTCTTCCTAGGTTTGTGGTCTTTTCTTCTTAGGTATGATCATAAATACTGTAGGATGCAAAGGCTGCTGCAATAAGGAGTGATAACAATCTTAATAAGAAAGGAAACTGATATGGCTAAGTACAAGTTGCAAGAGTTGAATGATTTGCGTGATGAAGGCAAGCGCAGAGTTTATCCCAAGATGGTGACCAACCGGACACTATCCCGAAAAGAGTTCGTCAAGATGATGCAGAACTACCATCGCGGTATTTCGGAAAGTACCACGGGAGGCTGTATTGACCGATGTGGTTGATATGCTGACAGATATGCTCTCCATGGGGTACAACGTGAATCTGGAAGGTTTCGGCACCTTCTCCCTCTCCCTCGCTTTCGAGGATGAGAAGCCTAGGGAAATTCTGAATCCAGATGATAAGATGACGTACCGCAAGGTGGGAGTGAAAGACATCAACTTCAAGGCGTCCCCTGAGTTTATCAAGGAGGTGAAGCGTGAAACCGACCGTGACCTGGAGCGTGATATGGGTGGCGTAAAGGTTATCCGTAAGCAGCTCTATTCCAGGGAAGAGCGCATCGCCCGAGCCTGGAGGTGATAGAAAAGAACGGAGTCCTCACCCTAGCGATTATGCCTCCATCAACAACCTGAGCCGTACTTCCGCCTCTATGGAACTGAAGGAACTGACAAATGACAAGACTTCCCCGATAGATTCACTAGGCCGCGGTAGCCATAAGGTTTGGGTGAAGAGAAAAGAATAAATGCAAATATCTCTCAGAATATTTGTTAGTTTCAATTCTTTTTCGTATTTTTGCGGTGTAATTAAAATGATAGTGTTATGACGACAATAACAAGGGAACATCTTGAAGATGAGGTACTCAAGTCGATTCAGAAGAAAGCGGAGTCGATTATGCCGAAAGATGCCAAGGTTATCCTTTTCGGGTCAAGGGCTAGAAGGGATGCTAAAGCAGATTCCGACTGGGACATCCTTGTGCTTTTGAACAAGGATAAGATAGATGAGCAGGATCATGATAATTACACCTATCCTCTTTGGGAATTGGGATGGCAAATCAATCAGATGATTCACCCGATTGTGTATTCGATGAAGGATTGGAACTGCAAAAAGGGCAGTCCGTTTTATAATAATGTAGAAGAGGAAGGGGTAATGCTATGCTAGATAAAAAGGATAATGGTATGCCAACAGATAGTCGCTATTTGCGCAAAAAGCGATAGATGCCGCAAATGAATTGTGGGATAAGGGCTTGATAGATGAAGAAACTATTGAGCAATGGAAGCATGAACATATGAGAACGCCTTATTCTGAATAAATGCAGCGGATTGTATTAAAATAGATGTTTAATTTAATGTCCAATAATTATGGAGCAGATTACCATAGATTTTAAGAACGCTTTTGATTGTTCCAAGAAGGAAAAGTCGAAGGTTTGTCGCTCTGGCTATGTACGTTTGGTTCGTTTTATGGATGATAAGAAGCATACTAGACCACAAGTGTATGAGGGCGATTTGTTGGAGGCTATTATGGATGTAAAGAGGGGGAATGTCAAGAACTTCGATACATTGGAGGATATGATGAACTATCTGGAAGCTTAGACATGAGTATAAAATGCCTGGTTAAGAAGTAAATCATTGAACTTTTGCATGTGGTTCAAGCACGGGCTGAAGGCCCAAAAGCTCCTAGCCCAGGGCAACACCCTGGGTATTAAGATGTTGTATCCCTGCGCCCTGTAAGGGCAAAAGCCTTGAATATATGCTGCTTTATAACCAATTTTATTGGGATTTGCAAGAAACTTTCCGATTTTCTTGCAAATCCCAATTCTTTTTCGTACTTTTGCAGTTGTCTTGCTGTGGATGGCTGGCGATGAGTCGCTGGCTAGGTAAAATCCATGCTTGGCCTATCATAATTAAGAAAGACGTTCTCTACGTTTTCTTCTGACCTATTGAAATCTGGTAAATTACAAAAGGTGTTCAGAGGGAGACAGCAGTGGGCGTCTACCCACTGTGTATATACACATGGCATAGGTGTGCCCCTTCGTCTGGAGGGGGTACGCTCTGTGCTATCATATATATACCCGCTTGGCGTAGGCTCTATTGCTTCTTATCCTTGACACCAGGGTTTTACCAGAACCTCAATAGGCAAGGATTATGCGAGTGATAGATTCCCTACGCCTTCCTTTTGATAGCTAATCAGTTATCCTATTCCTTATCTTACGATGAGGCTGGACTAGAATCAAAATAATCTTTTAAAAACAGATGGTTTCTGCTTTCGGGAATCGGTGGAGTAATAGGATGGCAAGGCTTTGCTATGCTCCCATCGGCAACGGAAGTTATGGCAAAGAAACTGCAACTCAGCTATAAGGAAATCGAATCCCGATTAGAATCGTTTAAAACTAAAGTGGTGTCAGCCTCTGAGGTTGGCTACGAGATACTGAAGGCTTTTGGTAAAAGCGAAAAGGATGTGTCGAGATACAAGGAAGGAAAGGGTATCTTGAAGACATTCGATGGCTTGCTTATCAAAGGCTTGTTCTGCTATCAGGCTGTAGATACTTTGCATCTTACCACCAGGTTGGAGACATTGAAGACTGATGCTCAGGTTAAGAAGGCTGCGCCAAAGATTATTGCGGTGAGCATGGTGAAACCCTCCTTGCTTATGATACTCGTGAGAATGATACTTACGAGCAGAAACTCGTCAAGATGCACAGCGACTTTGGCTTCTTCTATCCTTTGATGAATGTGGAGCGAGTACACACTACGGCAGAAAACCCTGCCGATGTGAAGGCTGCTGAGAAACTAGCCAAACTGCATGATGAGATTCGTGCTTATAACGAATATAATAGTGATGACGACTTGCACGACCTCAATATCTTCATTACCCGCCTGCTCTTCTGCTTCTTTGCCGAAGACACAGGTATCTTTGCCGAAAATCTCTTTACCAACTTTATCAAGCAATTTACCAAGGAAGATGGTTCCGATCTCGGCGAGATGCTAGGTCAGGCATTCCAGGTGATGAATGTGCCAAACAAGGAGCGTTCGGAAGAACTTACCAAGGAAATCAATCAGTTTCCTTATGTGAATGGCGGTCTTTTTGCCTCTGACATTCCTATCCCAAAGATGGGTTATAAGGCTAGAAAGATTATCATCGAATGCGGCGACTTGGATTGGAAGGACATCAATCCGGATATTTTCGGTAGTATGATTCAGGCGGTGGTGAATCCTGATGTGCGTGCCAAGGAAGGTATGCACTACACCAGTGTGCCTAATATCATGAAGGTAATCAATCCGCTCTTTATGGATGATTTGAGAGGGGAATATAAGAAACTGGAAGAGTTTTACGAACAGAAGAAGAACCTGCTTGATATGAGTGCCTTGTCTCAAAATCAGTTTATTGACGAGTGCAAACCAATCATTAATGGTTGCAATAAGTTGATGGTAAGAATGAGCAAGATGAAGTTCTTTGACCCAGCTTGTGGTAGTGGTAATTTCCTGATTATCACTTATAAGCAGTTGCGCTTGCTCGAAATGGATATTCTGCATCTCCGCAAGAAATGTACGCCTGAGCAGATGCTCGACTTTATTGATGGTTCGTGCATCCGTTTGAAACAGTTCTTTGGAATTGAACTTCTCGACTTTCCTCACGAGGTAGCCATGCTTTCCCTTTGGCTTGCTGAGCATCAGATGAACAACAAGTTTCACGCCGATTTCGGTGTGAATGTTGCCGCCTTGCCTTTGCATAATATCGACCAGATAAAATGTGGCAACGCTTGTAGAATGGATTGGGAGGTAGTATGCCCACATACCAAGGATGAAGAAGTGTTTGTTTTTGGAAATCCACCGTATTTGGGTGGTAAATTACAAGATAAAGAACAAAAAGAAGATCTGTTCTTGAATTTAGGTAATTTTCCTTCTTATAAGAATCTTGATTATATATCAATATGGTTTTACAAAGTTGCACAGATGATAGAAAATAGTCATGTTATGGCAGCTTTTGTTAGTACAAATTCTATAGTTCAAGGTGAACAGGTGGGAATGTTATGGCCTCACATTTTTGCATGTAAAGTTGAAATATTTTTTGCTTATAATTCATTTAAATGGCAGAATAATGCAAAGTATAATGCTGGGGTTACCTGTACTATAATTGGATTAGTGTCTTCGATTAGAAATATTCCCAAAAAGTTATTTCAAACAAATAATGTACGTATTGTAAAAACAATTAGTCCTTATTTGACAGAAGGTAATTCTATAATCGTAAATTCATTGAATGAACCCTTATCCGAATTACCTCAGATGGAATATGGAAATATGCCATTGGAAGGCGGCTTTCTTAAGTTATCTAAAGAAAGTAAAGACGAAATCATTAATGCCTATCCTAATGCGGTCAAATTTATTCGACCGACAATAGGTGGAGATGAACTAATTAATTCTATTCCTCGATATTGTTTATGGATTGATGATGAAGATTTACAAGAGGCTTTATCAATCCCGCCAATTAATGAAAGAATTAAAGGTGTTCGTGAGTTTAGAATGAATGGTGGAGAGGTTGCTCGTACATTAGTAGATAAATCTCATCAATTTAGATATAGAAAAATGGCCTCTTCTCATCAAATAGCTATACCTTGTACCTCGTCTGAGAAAAGAGAGTATATGCAATGTGGTTTCTTCGATTCAAATTATGTATCGATGAATTCTGTAGAAGTTATTTATGATGGTGAACTTTGGTTGTTTGGATTAATATCTTCTAAGATGCATATGACGTGGATCCGTACTGTAGGTGGACGTCTTGAAACTCGTTATAGATATTCTGCACAACTCTGTTACAACACTTTCCCCTTCCCATCCATCTCCGACACCAAGAAGTCTGAGATAGAAGAGGCGGCAACGAATGTGCTTCTGGCTCGTGAAAACTATCCAGAGAAGACGCTTGCAGATCTTTACGACCCGGAAAAGATGCCGGAGGATTTGCGTACTGCACATGAGGAACTGGATGCCATCGTAGAAAGCTGCTATCCTGGCGCTCCGTTCCCAAATGATGAGGCTCGATTGGAATGCCTCTTCAAACTCTATGAGAAAATGACAGCTAACAAGTAATAATTTGAATGGCTTATGAACAAGATAAATGATAATATCGTTGATATTTCGTATCAGCAAACGGGTAAATCGAGTAATACGAATGAACTCGGTATGAGAGAGATGCAAGCCAAGGCTTACGAAGTCCGCAACCATCGCTTTCTGCTTATCAAGGCGCCACCTGCATCTGGCAAGAGTCGCGCTTGATGTTCATCGCCCTGGATAAGCTGAAGAATCAGGGCATCAAGAAGGTTGTAGTGGCTGTACCGGAAAAGAGTATCGGCCGCTCCTTCCAAAACACCGACCTGATGAAGTATGGCTTCTTCGCCGATTGGAGGGTGGCGCAACAGTATAATCTTTGCGATAATAATCTTTGCGATACTACCGACGAGAAAGTTAAGGCGGTACGCTTTAAAAATTTCTTCCATCAAGATAAAAACAATATCCTGGTTTGCGCCCATGCTACCCTCAGAAACGGCATGAAGGAAATAAGTGACGAGGAGTTTAATGATTGCCTCTTGGCGATAGATGAGTTCCATCATACTAGTGCTGATGTGAACAGCGGATTGGGCGATATTGTGCGCCGGGTGATGAATAATTCCACCGGTCATATTGTTGCCATGACGGGCAGTTACTTCCGTGGCGATGGCGTTCCGGTGTTGAGGGCAGAGGATGAGGCCCGTTTCTTCCCGGTAACCTACAACTATTATCAGCAACTCAACGGTTATCGCTATCTCAAGAACCTTGTCCTGGGCTATCACTTCTATCACGCAGTTATCTCGACCATATCGCCGAGGTGCTGGATACTACCAAGAAGACCATCATCCATATTCCGAGTGTCAACTCCCGAGCATCCAGCGGTTTGGGTAAATACACGGAGGTGGATGAAATCATCAAGATTATCGGTAAGGTAGAGGAACGGGATTACAACAATGGCGGCATCTATCACATCAGAACCAAGGACGGCAGACTACTGAAGGTTGCCGATCTGGTGGAAGACCACGCCGAGACCCGCAATCTGGTGCAGGGATATTTGCAGCGGATAAAGAAGCGTGATGATGTAGATATTATCATCGCTCTGGGTACTGCCAAGGAAGGTTTCGACTGGCAATGGTGTGAGGAATGTCTGACCATCGGTGTGCGTGGCTCGCTGACCGAAGTGGTGCAGATTATCGGAAGATGCACCCGTGATTGCGAAGGCAAGGAAACCGCCAAGTTTGTGAACATGATAGGAATGCCTGATGCCAATCAGCCCGATGTGAAGGTGGCGGTGAACGACTTTCTGAAAGCCATTACCGCATCGCTTCTGATGGAGCAGGTGATGGCGCCTAGTTGGCATTTCAAGACGGTGAAGGATGTGGATAGTGATGAGGGTAGTCCGTTGGATGCCCGTACCCTGGTGATAGAGGGCTTGAAACCTTTGTCGAGCGAGAAGACGAAGATGATTGTAGAGGAGCAGTTGGATGATTTGAAGGCTTCTATCTTGCAAGACGAACTGGTGGTGAAAGCCATCAGCGGAAGTACTACGGCTGAAACCATCACCAAAACGCTCATTCCGAAAGTGATTCGTGAAAAGTATCCGGATTTGAGCGAGGACGAAGTGGAAGAAGTTCGTCAGCGCCTGCTGCTTGATACCCTTGTCAAGGGTGGTGAAGTGGTGGATGATAAGGGAAATCCTATCGATTTCGATGCTTCGGCAAACGATGAGGAGAAGGAGTCGGAAGGCAATCGCCTCATCAAACTGGCAAACCGAATGATTAACATCGACCAGTTGAGCATCAATCTGATTGATTCCATCAATCCTTTCCAGCGTGCTTACGAAGTGTTGTCGAAGAATGTGGATAAACAGACCCTGAAGATTATCCAGGACACGATGGCTGAACAGAAATTCGATATGACCATCGAACAGGCGATGATGCTGTTCAAGGGGCCCTATAAGCGATGGGTGGCAGAGCATGACGGTCTGCGCCCAGACATCAATGACCCTGATCCGAAGGTAAGGGAACTGGCTGCTGCATTCCAGAAACTCAAGAACCTGAAGATTCGAAAGATGATGGGATTGGAGTATGAGCCGGAAAAGTAACATTTAACATTAACATAAATGGATTGGCCAGAAGAATTATTAGAGATATTTGATGACCCCTTGTTGGCGGATGTACGTCCGAAACCGAAGGCACCGACGCCCGATGACAGGCTGGCACAGAAATTGCTTGAAATCAACAAGTGGGTGGCAGAGCATGGTAGCGAACCTACAGCTGACGGTGGCTTGAAAGAAAAGTTGCTTGCTGCATCGCTCAAGGCTCTGCGAACCAAGGCAACAGATAGCCTCAGACAGTATGATGAGTATCATCTGTTGGGATAGGCTATAGTTTTTCACCTTATTATATATAGTGATATGGATATTGATAAAGAATTAGAAGATATATTCAGCGATCCCTTGATGGATGTTTCCTATCAGGAGGCAAAACTCTTCGATGTGCCTGCCGACATGAAAGGCGTAATGGCTCAGAAGAAGGATCCGCCCGACCATGTGGCGCAAAGAAAACTGTGTGAGAATTTCGCACAGTTTAAGCCGCTCTTCGAACAGGTGCATCAGGATTTGAAGACCGGTAAGCGACAGTTGCAGAGAATCTCGAAGACGACGAGCTTATTGGCTGGACGCTATTATCTTGTAGATGGTCAGATGGTTTTGTTATATGAGATTATTGAGAAGAAAAAGGGTACTAATGGTTTGCCCGATGGCAGAACCCGTTGTATCTATGAAAATGGTACGGAGTCGGATATCTATCTCCAGACACTTCGCAAGAGTGTGGTGGCAAGTGGTTATGCCATCACCGAAACTCTGGAGGAGACGGATGCTCATTTCTTCAATCCTGAGGATGTGAAGCAGGAAGACCAGGTGACGGGTTATATCTACGTGCTTCGTTCGAAATCAGAGAATCCGGAAATTCGTAACATCAAGAATCTCTATAAAATAGGTTTCTCTACGAATCGGGTGGAGGAGCGTGTGGCAAATGCCGAGCATGAGCTACTTATCTGATGGCACCTGTAGAGATAGTAAGCACTTACAAGATAGTGAACATGCACTCTCAGAAGTTTGAGGACCTGGTGCATCAGGTGTTGCAGACGGTGAACTTCCGTTTTAAGGTGGCTGATGATAAGGGAGAGATGCATGAGGCTACGGAATGGTATCAGGTTCCGCTGGAAATCATCGACAGTATCATTCAGAAAATCATGAATGGCACTATCATCTACTTTGCCTACAATAAGGAACAGCAATGTCTGGAGCAGCGGATAGAGAAAAAGCCATCGCAGTTAAATCTGTCGGGCTTGAAGGTTTTGACGCTGATTATCGAGAAACAGTATTTCGAGGAGATTGTATCTGGTGTGAAGACCGAGGAGTACCGTTCGCTGAAGCAGACCACGCTTAACAAATATACTTATATTGATGAGGCTGATGGCAAGCGTTATCTCCGTCGTTTCGATGCGATAAGGTTTTATGTGGGTTATCATTCGGATAGGGATAGTGCCGTGGTTCAGGTATTGGACACCACCTATGAGGATGGCTTGGTAACTTATCATCTCGGAAAGGTATTGGAGGTGATAAGGGGAAAGGAAAATAAATAAAATAGTTGAAAACCAATAGTTTAAGGTCACAAATTGTGACCTTAAACGCTATTTCTATGTGTTCTAATATAGAGTGTTATACGAAGCTTTTGCCCTTACAGGGCGCATTGCTGACTGCGAGTGTACCCAGGCGATGCCCTGGGCTAGGAGCTTTTGGGCTTTCAGCCCGTTCTTGAACCACCTGCAATGTCCTATATGTTAGACCTTTCGAGTATTGTGCGCATAGCACGATAGCGAGAATAATTTTGGTATTGCTTTTATTGGATAAGCCATAATCCTTCTGCCTTTAATTCTTCTATAAATTCTTCAAAATCTGTAGTCTTGCCTGTCCTTTCGTATTCCCCTTCAATGGCTTCAATCCTAGCCACGGCTTCTTCTTCATTAGCCGGATGCCAGCCAATTGGATATCTTTTCTCCTTCATAAGCTTTTTCCTTTATAGTTTTCTTTTGAATTGTCTAATCAGATATCTAGGACTTCTTCTCATATCCCATAAATCTACGAAAATGACGAGGTCGTTGGCTTCGTCGTAGCGATAGATAATCTTCCAATTCTCCTTGATAATCGCACTATGGTAAGGGCGGTGGAATCGCTTAAGCAATGGCTCTCTGGGTGAAGAAAGAGGATGTTTGCAAAGTCTGTTTATTATTGCTTGCAAGCTTTCGTCAAATCTTTGAACGCAAAGTCGACCAAAGTTTTGATAACTATAGTCGGTTGTTTCTTTATAAATTTGAAGAAAGCTATTGCGTAGTGTTACTTTAGCCATGTTCGTTCTTCGTTTAGTTTATTGAAAAACTCTTCTACACTATAGCTAATGCCTGTCCTTTCATACTCCGCCTCAATAGCTTCAATCCTAGCTACGGCTTCTTCTTCATTAGCCGGATGCCAGCCAACAGGAATCTTGTTCCAGTCAATATCTTCTTCTGCACATTCATCCTTGGGAAGTGCTATGGCGGCATTTCCGTGATAGGCTGGTGCAGGCTCTGCTGCGAAAGCTGCATCTTTCTGCTCTTCTGGCAATGTATATCTTTTCTCTTTCATAAGCTTGCGTATTTTGTCTGCTGCAAAAATACGATTATTATCTGAATCATGCAAGAAAAATGGGAGAAATGTTTTATAAAGTATCTTATAATCAAGGTTTTTGTTCATTGTTGGGCTTTGGGGTGGTTCTGAAAAAAGTCACAATACCTAGCTGATAGAGCTGGGTATTGTGACTTTGCTTTTTGCTATATGTGTTTATTCGAAAATAATCACTAAATCTTAGTGGTGTTTCAAATCACACGCAGCCTGCTCATAGTCGATGAGATGATCGATGGTAGGGTGGTCGCCGCAGATTTCGCAGGATGCACGCTTCTTTACCTTGATGGTGCGGAAGTTCATCGTCTTGGCATCGAAGGTGAGCAATCGGTCGGTGAGCAGTTCGCCCACACCGAGGAAGTACTTCAACGCCTCGGCAGCCTGGATGGTTCCGAGCATACCAGCGATGGCACCCAGGACTCCTGCCTGGCTACTGGTAGGAACAGCGCCTGCTGGAGGTGGTTCCTTGAAAAAACAGCGGTAACAAGCCGTGCCTGGAAGATGGGTGAAGGTCTGCCCCTGGAATCTCAGGATGCCGCCATGCGAGAATGCCTTGCCCAGTCGCACACAGGCATCATTGATGAGGAACTTCACCGGGAAGTTGTCGGTGCAATCAATGACGAAATCCCATGGCTTGATGATTTCCTCGGCATTGTCTGAGGCGAGGAAGGTATGGTAGGTTGTTACCTCCACATCAGGATTGATGGCAATCATCTTCTCCTTGGCGCTTTCCACCTTAGGGGTGTTCAAGTCCTTGGTCTGGTGGATGACCTGTCGTTGCAGGTTGCTGAGGTCAACCACATCGGCATCCACGATACCGATATGTCCCACGCCAGCCGCAGCGAGGTAGAGGGCAACTGGGGAACCCAAGCCTCCGGCACCAATGATGAGCACCTTGGCATTGAGGAGCTTTTCCTGTCCCTCGGGGCCTACATCCTGAAGGAGGATGTGGCGGCTGTATCTTTCTATCTGTTCTTCTGTTAAATCTATCATTTTATAGTACTTTATGTCTTTTTTTCTTTAGTAAAAAATTACTTTGTATAGCAGTTTATGCTCATACAGCAGTATAGAAAAAGGTCGCAAACAATTAACAGCTTGCGACCTTTGATATTCTTTATAAGAACCCGAATTATAATCCCGAATCTGGAAGTATAATTCTCTAATTCTCAAATTCTTGATTTACTCGATTACTACGAGTGCATCCTCTTCGAGCACAGCCTGACCAGGCTTAACGCAGATAGCTGTAACCTTGCCATCCTTCTCAGCCTCGATGTTGTTCTGCATCTTCATAGCCTCGAGAACGACAACAGTATCACCTGCCTTTACCTCCTGACCAACAGCTACCTCGATGCTGGTGATAGTACCAGGGAGAGGAGCCTTTACAGCATTGGCTGTATTTACGTTGGCAGCTGGAGTAGCCTCAGCATCATCAGATGCTGCAGCTGGCTGACCGAGCACAACCTTCTTCTTCTCTGGCTCAGCTCCTGTTCCATCTCAACCTTGTAAGCTTCGCCATTCACGTTCACGCTTGCGATGTTACCCTCAACAGCGTCAATCTGAACCTTGTATTCTTTTCCGTCAATTGTATATTTAAACTCTTTCATTTTTATTACATTATGGTTTAGCTGTTAAACTCAAGAACTTGGCGTTCCACATCGTCTGACGTGGCTTGATAGTGATGATGCCAGGCTCCTTGTCGTGTACGTTATTGCCCTGGTACTCATAGAGAGCCATGGCAATCGCAGCATAAATATTCTTATCCATTCGTTTTCTTTTTAATGTTAAGTGTTAAGTGTTAAATGTTAAATTAAGCATTTTAGCTTTTCTGGCGTAGCTAATTTAACATTTAACATTCAACATTTCTCATTGTTATTACATTGGCATACAGCATGCTTCTTAGCTGGCAAGCTCTGACGCTTGGTAGCGAGCTGAGCCAAACCACGGCAGATGCGGAAACGGGTGTTACGTGGCTCGATGACGTCATCGATGTAACCATACTGAGCTGCCTGATATGGATTAGCGAACTTGTCAGTATACTCCTGCTCCTTCTCAGCCAGGAATGCCTTTACATCCTCGCCAGCTTCCTTCTTAGCCTTAGCTCCTTACCACAGAGAACGGCAACGGCACCGCTGGCACCCATTACGGCAATCTCTGAAGATGGCCAAGCGAAGTTCAAGTCGGCACGTAACTGCTTGCAACCCATCACGATGTGGCTACCACCATAGCTCTTACGCAATGTGATAGTAATCTTTGGCACGGTAGCCTCGCCGTAAGCGTAGAGCAACTGTGCTCCGTGGAGGATGACAGCGTTGTACTCCTGACCTGTACCTGGCAAGAATCCTGGTACGTCAACCAGAGATACGATAGGAATATTGAAGGCATCGCAGAAACGGACGAAGCGGGCTGCCTTGCGGCTAGCGTTTACATCGAGTACACCTGCGTAAGCTGCTGGCTGGTTGGCTACGATACCAACGCTCTGACCATTGAAGCGGGCGAAACCAGTGATGATGTTCTTCGCGAACTTAGGCTGAATCTCGAAGAACTCTCCGTTATCGGTTACAGCACCAATCACCTTATACATATCGTATGCCTGGTTTGGATCGTCTGGGATAATCTCGTTCAGAGTATCGTCCATGCGGTCGATTGGGTCTGTGCACTCTACGCGTGGAGCCTCTTCTGTATTGTTGCTAGGGATGTAAGAGAGCAGGCTCTTGATCATCTCGATAGCCTCTTCCTCAGTCTTAGCAGCGAAGTGGGTTACACCACTCTTGGTTGCGTGAACAGATGCACCACCGAGGTGCTCTGCATCGATGTCCTCACCAGTTACGGTCTTTACAACCTTAGGACCAGTCAGGAACATATAAGAAGTCTGCTCCTTCATGATGATGAAGTCGGTCAAACCTGGAGAGTAAACGGCACCACCGGCGCAAGGGCCATGATAGCAGAAATCTGTGGGATAACACCAGAAGCGAGGATGTTGCGCTCGAAAATCTCACCATAACCAGCGAGGGCGCAGATACCTTCCTGAATACGAGCACCACCAGAGTCGTTCATGCAGATAACAGGTGCACCCATAGTCATAGCCATATCCATTACCTTGCAGATCTTCTGTGCCATAGTCTCAGAGAGTGAACCACCATTTACGGTGAAGTCCTGAGCATATACGTAAACCAGACGGCCGGCTATAGTAGCGCTACCGGCTACAACACCATCACCGAGGTACTGCTTCTTCTCCATGCCAAAGTTAGTGCAACGGTGCAACTTGAACATATCATACTCCTCGAAACTGCCGGCATCTACCAACATTTCGATACGCTCACGAGCGGTATATTTGCCACGTGCATGCTGCTTCTCGATGGCCTTCTCGCCACCGCCAAGACGAGCCTGTTCGCGCTTAGCGATCAGCTCCTTAATCTTTTCTACTTGTTTGCTCATAATTGATTATTATGTATTATTTCTTTATTCTTTATAGAATGGTTTTCTGAATCCATGGGATGAACGGACGAACCGTCATCGCATAATTCGGGCGCAAAGATACGAAAAAAACCGCAGATAGCAACTATCTACGGGTTAAATATTTAGAATAATGTGAAAAATCACTATTATTTGGTCCTAAAATTCCAAAAGAATGCGGGCATTGAGCTGTCTGCCGGTAAGATAATTAGGTACGGCGTATTGCTGGCTAGTTACATCTGTCACCCAGTAATAGCTGTTTACGTTGTCTATGCCGAAGAGGTTGAGACAATCTACCCCCAGCATCACATTCTTCAGGAAGGTCTTCTTCTCCCGGCGGCTGTTGTCGAGCAGCTGATAACTCATACCGATATCTGCACGGCGATAGGCAGTGGCACGGAAACTGTTGGTCTCCAGCTCTCTGTGGGGAGCTGCAAAAGGAAGACCATCGGCAAAGGCGAGTTTCAAAGACATGCGCCATTTCTTGCTGCCCGGGAAATAATCGGTGAAGAAGAGGTTTATCGCATAACGCTGGTCGGTAGGCAAAGGGATGCTCTTGCCACCCAGTTTCATCTTTGTATCCATGAGCGAAAGACTGAGCCAGGAATCGGTACCCGGAACAAATTCTCCGTAGAGCTTGAAGTCGAGTCCTGCCGCATGACCGCTGCATTCGTTCTGTCCGTAATAAACTACCTTCACGTTACTAACCGAATAAGGAACCAGATTGCCCAAAGCCTTGTAATAGGCTTCGGCAGAGAATTTATAGCGTTGGTCTCCTAGCTTGAACCTATAGTCGTAGCCGGCGATGAAGTGGATGCTTCGCTGGCTCTTGATTTTCTCGTTCAGCGATGCAATGGTTATGCCGTTCACCGTAGATGTATCTCTCAATTCCTTGAAGAATGGAGCCTGATAATACAGACCTGCCGCAAATCGGAGTGTGGTATTCTCATGGTTGGCTGGTATGATGGCGAGCGACAGACGAGGACTCACGATGGTTTCTCTGTTGAAGTTCCAATGACTCATTCTGATACCATAGTTCAGGGTGTAATGTGTCTGTCCGTTCCCGGTACTGTCGGCTGTTCCTCCCGAAAAACGGTAGGTGTCCTGGATGTAAGCTTCCATTCGGTTGGCATTCAGTTCGTTGCGAGCCTTCAGTGAATAAACCATATAGAGGTCTTTGCCATTGTGAGGAATACTGTATCCTGCGGAATCACGCATCTCATATTCTACTGAATTCTCCTCGATATGTTCACGCTTCAGACTTACTGCGGCCTCTATCTGATGTTTCTTCACCTTGTGCTTGAGCATCAGTTTGGCGCTCATCACGCGGGCTGTAAGATAGTTTCGGGCATGTTCGAAATAGGTACCTACACCCAGGTTTTCTGAAGTCTCGGTTTCGTCGAGCCAGTATTGTCCCTGAATGTCATATTTCTCCTGTTCCTTGGTATAGAAAGCACTGCCCAGAAGCGAGAGACTGGTGTTGGCTGTAAACTGGCGGGTAATGCCGAGTGTACCGAAGTAGGTGAGGAAACGGTCTTTCTCCTGACCGTCAAAATATACTCTGAAGCTCTTTACGTTTTCCATTGTTCCGAACTTCGTTTCACGGTCTTCCGGTTCGAAGTTGTAGTGATTATCAGAGATGTAGCCTATGAAGTCGAGCTTCCAGCGTTTGTTGGGCTGGTAACTCAGATAGGTCTGATAGTCCAGATAGTTTGGCTTGTATTCGCCTTTGGTTTCCATCGAACCGAGCAGGTAAGAGGTGGTTTTGTAGCGCACGCTGTTGAGCCATGAAAGTTTCTGGGTTCCCAGACCGATGTATGCGTCAGCACCCAGCAGACTGGCAGCCAGACTGCCTTCAACCACCGGTTTCTTGCTTTTTGCTTTCAGGGTTTTGTAGGTAATGTCGAGAGCCGAACTCATCTTGTCTCCGTATTTGGCAGCATATCCTCCGGTTGAGAAACCGATTTTATCTACCATATAAGGGTTGATGACGGAGAGGCCTTCCTGCTGTCCGCTGCGAACCAGAAATGGGCGGAATACTTCTACGTTGTTGATGTATACGGAGTTCTCATCGAAGGCACCGCCACGCACATTATATTGCGAAGAGAGTTCGTTGTGGGTACTCACGCCAGCCTGTTGCTGAACCAGACTTTCCACCCCATTTCCGTTGGCAGATGGCGTCATCTTCATGTCCTTAGTCTTCAGTTCCTGTATCTGGTCCGACTGTATTTTTTCTCCCTTGATATTCACCTCATCGAGGGTGGTGGATGCTTCGCGAAGTACCACCTGCAGGGTTTGTTTTCCTCGCGGTCTTCTCAGTCATCTTTTGTTTTGTTTGAAGCCGATATATGAGAATTTGACTACCACGCTGTCTGCAGAATGCAGTTTGAGGCTATAGTCTCCCTTGAGCGAAGTAACGGCAGTCTTTCCCTGGCTAGCCACCGAAACGATGGCAAACTCCAGTGCTGGTTGTTCTCGTCTACCACTTTGCCGTGAAGGGTAAACTCCTGCGCCATCATCTTTATGGTTGCGATGAGGCATATTGTGAGTATCAATAATCTATTTTTCATACTTTTATTAACGAGAAAAACTGAAAAATATTGTAGATGGTTGCAAGTTTTGATGAATGTCACTGGTTGTAATGCATTTGCGTCAGCCCGATTTAGCAGTCATGACGAGACCATAACTACATCAACCTTTATGATTGATGCAGCAAAGATACATTCTTTTCTGTTTCATAGCTATGCGATTTGTGACAATTGTGTGGATTCGGGAAATAAAGTTGGCGAAAATTATATTTTTATGCCTTATCTTGAAATTCGTAGAAATATTTCCGAAGAATAGAAAAATCTCTCCGAAGGATAAAATAATATCTCCGATAAATAGGAAAATATCTCCGAAGGATAAAATGATATCTCCGAAAGAGAATTGTCTCCTGATTATATATCCCGGCACAGATTGCTGCTGATGATTTTCTGTAGCATGCAGAACAGGATTTTGGATGTGATTTTTGTGAGGTGAAGGGTGGTGAAGGCACTTTCTTGTTTTGTATTAAACACTTTTTTGTATTTGGACATTTTAAGGAGAGTTTGGTTGGGAACGGCGAACTATGAACTTGCTTAGGAAAATAGAAAGGGAATCATGAAAAAGCCCGATAAAAGTCGACTTTTATCGGGCTGGAATTGTTATGATTATTTACTTGTTGAATGCATAGAACAAACCATCATTCATAGCCATGCGAACCTGGTATAAACCATTGGCATCTGCTGGGACGTTGATCTTCTCGCCACTTGGCAAGCAAGCCTGGATGCTGCCATCCTCATTGAAGCTGAAAAGCTCACGGATATCACCATCCTTACTGTATGACCAACTCTTGTGCTTCTTGTCGAACACAAAGTATGATTTCTCACCATCTGGTCGGTAATCTCGTAGCCATTCTTCAATGTCTTGATGGCATACATGCGACCATCCTTACCCATTACGTCCTTAGTAGTTCCTACCTGACCAATCACCTTGTCACCTGTCCAGAACTCGATAGAGTTGATAACGAGAAGGTCTGCAAATGAACATACTGCGTAAGCTGGAGAGATAAGCACGAAGATAATCTCGTTTACAAACTTATTGTCTGTTGCTCTCTTGTTCCAGTCAAGTACGGAATTTGTCAGACCAAATGAGCCGATGCAAGAACTGAATGTCAAGGCGCCCAGCAGGACTGCGATGACAGGTTTAGTTAAATTTTTCTTCATAGTCATAAATTAATTTATATGTTGAGTATCTTTTACTTCGCAGACTCAAACTCGCGCAAGAAACGAGTATCGTTCTCAGAGAAGAGACGAAGGTCGCTCACGCGATATTTCAAGTTGGTGATACGCTCAACACCCATACCGAAGGCATAACCCGTATAGACATTGCTGTCGATACCGCAAGCCTCAAGATCATGAGGGTCAACCATACCGCAACCTAAAATCTCAACCCATCCGGTATGCTTGCAGAAGTTGCAACCCTTACCGCCACAGATGTTGCAGGAGATATCCATCTCGGCACTAGGTTCTGTGAATGGGAAGTAGCTAGGACGGAGACGAATCTTGGTATCTGCACCAAACATCTCACGGGCAAAGGTAAGGAGCACCTGCTTGAGGTCGGTGAAACTTACGTTCTTATCTACATAGAGACCTTCTACCTGATGGAAGAAACAGTGAGCGCGGGCGCTGATAGCCTCGTTACGGTAAACGCGGCCTGGGCAGAGCACACGGATAGGTGCTCATGAGTTTCCATATAGTGAGCCTCGTCGCCAGAAGTATGGCTGCGGAGAAGCACATTCTTGGTAACGTCGTCGCTGTTGGTCTTCTCTATAAAGAATGTGTCCTGCATGTCGCGGGCTGGGTGGTCGGCAGCAAAGTTGAGCATCGTAAATACGTGCTTGTCGTCATCTACCTCAGGACCCTGGAAAAGGGTAAAGCCCATGCGAGCGAAAATGTCGATAATCTGATTCTTCACTACGGTGAGTGGATGGCGGGTACCGAGTGCTACAGGGTAGGCGGTACGGTCAAGTCGATATCATCGCACGATGCCTCGGCTTCTTCCATCTGCTCCTTCAGTCCGTTGATCTTCTCAAGGGCTGCGTTCTTCAGTTCGTTGATTTTTACACCAACCTCTTTCTTCTGGTCGGCTGGCACTGTGCGGAAGTCGGCCATAAGGGCGTTAATCTCGCCCTTTTTGCTCAGATACTTGATTCGAAGCTGCTCTACTTCTTCTGCGTTTTGGGCAGTCAAAGTGCTCACTTCTTTCAAGAGTTCGTCTATTTTTTCTAATAACATATCTATATTTTTATCTTTTTTGACTGCAAAGATAACATTTTTTGCTTAAAAGATGAAATAATTCAAAAGAAGTTGTACTTTTGCATGGAAAATTTGAGAAATTTAATAGGTTTATGAAAAAACTCTGTTTATTAACGGTGTTAATGGCGGTGCTTACCATCGTTTGTTTCACGTCTGTGGGATGCACAGACAAGAAGCCTGCGCCTGCCATTGATTCGGCTTCATCTGATACGGTGATTGCCGACACCCAAGCGATGGACTCTACAGAACAACTGATAGAGGAGACTCCGATGCCAAAGGCGGCTGACGAGCTTTTTGATGATTTCGTGTTTAATTTTGCAGCTAACAGAAAGTTGCAGAAAAGTCGTATTGTCTTCCCGCTGCCGGTATATCACGGTAAGAAACTGACCAAGAAGATAGAAAAAAAACATTGGAAGATGGAGCATTTCTTCATGCGCCAGGATTATTACACGCTGATCTTTGATAATCAGAAACAGATGAAACTGATGAAGGATACTACTATCGATCATGTAGTAATAGAAAAGGTGTTCTATAGTAGAAAGACAGTTCAGCAGTTTGTGTTTAATCGCATCAATGGTCAGTGGATGATGACTAGCATCTGCTACGTGCCTATGTATCAGAATAATAATGCCAGTTTCCTGAAGTTTTACGGCCATTTTGCTACTGATACGCTTTCCAGGCTCGCCATATCCATAATCCGGTGAAGTTTACCGGTCCTGATCCTGATGATGATTTCAGTACGATGACAGGCGATATAGACCCGGAAACATGGCCTGCCTTTGCGCCTCAACTGCCTCACGGCATGATTTACAATATAATCTATGGTCAGAAATATACCGAGAGCAACCGGAAAATCTTCGTGATTCGTGGTATTGCCAATGGTATGGAAACCTCTCTTACTTTCAAAAAGAGTGGAGGTAAATGGGAACTGATCAAACTGAATATGTAGCTTTTTAGTTAGTAGTAATAGTTTTAACCAGATATGAAGGATATTCGTAACTACAGCCTTTTGGCTCACAATACGTTTGCATCGATGCCAAATGCAGCAGATTTCTGGAGTATGAATCGGTTGAGGAAGCCCGACAGATAGTGGGCGTGCTGACAGAGGCAGATCAGCCACTGCTCATTTTGGGCGGTGGCAGCAATCTCTTGCTGACCGGTGATTATGCAGGTACAGTGCTCCATTCGGCTATTATGGGTATTGAGGTTCTAGACAACAAGACTTTGGCAGCTGCAGAGGGGGATGATGCTTTGTGAATCCGGATTGGGTATTCCTTTCCTGTGGTAGTGGTGAGGTGTTTGATGATGTGGTAGCTTATGCCGTAGAGCATGGCTATCATGGAGCGGAGAATCTGAGTATTATTCCGGGTGAAGTAGGTGCCAGCGCGATTCAGAATATCGGTGCCTATGGTGTGGAAGCCAAGGATATTATATATAAGGTGGAAGCAGTTGAGATAGCTACGGGCAGGGTAGTGGTGTTTGATAATGCCGACTGCGAGTATAGTTACCGTCAGAGTAAATTTAAGCATGAGTGGAGGGATAAGTATCTTGTAACGCATGTGGTTTACCGTTTGCAGAAGACCTTCCGTCCGGATCTGGATTATGGTAATATCCGTTCTGCGCTCGAGGCTAAGCATATTGCTGAGCCTACAGCCCAGCAGCTTCGTGACGTCATCATAGAAATTAGAGAGGCAAAATTGCCTGATCCTAAAGTGTTGGGTAATGCAGGCAGTTTCTTTATGAATCCTATTGTAGAGAAGGCTAAGTACGAAGAACTGGCTGCTCTTTATCCGGGTATGCCTCATTATATCATCGATGAATCTCATGAAAGATTCCGGCTGGCTGGATGATTGATCAGTGTGGCTGGAAGGGAAAGAGTCTGGGACGGGCCGGTGTGCATGATAAGCAGGCACTGGTGCTAGTGAATCGTGGCGGCGCTACGGGCGAGGAAATCGTAAAACTCTGTGAGACCATCCAGGAGGATGTGAAGCAGAAGTTTGGTATAGAGATTCATCCGGAAGTGAATGTGAAGTGAAGAATTCGTTTGTTTTCAGAAAAATATTTGATAATTAATGAAAGTAACTTTATTAGGTACAGGCACATCGGGCGGTGTTCCTTCGTTAGGGTGTAACTGTGAAGTGTGCCGGAGTACGGATCCGCATGATAAAAGATTGCGTAGTGCGGCAATGATAGAAACGGAGAATACCCGTATTCTGATAGATGCCGGACCTGATATCCGCCAGCAGTTGTTGCGTGTGCCTTTCAGGAAGATAGATGGCGTCCTGGTTACGCATATCCATTATGACCATGTTGGTGGCATAGATGATTTGCGCCCTTTCTGTATCTTTGGTGATATCAATATCTATGGCGATGAAATCGTTACTGCGGGGCTGCCTCATACGATGCCTTACTGCTTTCCGAAGAATGCAGAAAAACTCTATCCGGGAGCTCCTAAACTCAAATTGCATACCATTCATCCGCATGAGCATTATCAGATAGGTGACATTGAGTTTGTTCCTATCCGTGTGATGCACGATAAGATGCCTATTCTCGGCTATCGGTTTGGTAAGTTTGCCTATATTACTGATATGAAATCTATGGGCGATGAAGAATATGCTTATTTGGAAGGCGTGGAAATGCTCGTAATTAACGCACTCAGATTTGAGAAAACACATCACAGTCATCAGCTTGTATCTGATGCTATTGAGGTGTCGCGCAGGATAGGAGCAAAACATACTTATTTTATCCATGTGACTCATCAGATAGGTTTTCACGATGAAGCGAATAAAAGGCTGCCCGAAGGCTTTGAATTTGGCTTCGATGGAATGGAGATATATGTAGAAAATAGATGAACTTTTATTGAAAAAGGTTTAAAAATAGGGTTATGAAAGTTAATTAAATTAAAATAATGGGTCTTTTGCTAAGAAAAATTTGCGAGTATCATAGATTATTTCTATATTTGCATGTGTGTTTTTCATAGTATTAGATTTAAGGTTAACAAGGTATTGGGGTCGCAGCGGCGACCCTTTTTTGTGTTTATCCCCTTTTGGATGACTAAAAGATACCTTTTTTCAAGGCATCTTTCCTTTCCCCAAAACGGTATATGATTCATCTCTTCCGAGGTTTGAATCTCCGGTAAAGTTTCCAAGCCAACAGTGCACCGTCGAATGCTCCTGCTCCCACCTGCAGCATACTCTGCAGTCGCTTGCTAGGACTCGCATTGCGTGACAGGATTGCAGGTTTTGTGAAAAGCGAGTTCCATAAAGTCTGAATCTTGGCATCATCGGCATCAATTTCCTTGCGTATCGCCTCTTTTTTGAGTCGGATATCGTTTAAGGAATTATATTCTGTGATTTCTGAATGATTTGTCATGTTGCGAAAAGGAGATTATTTTTCCATTAAGAGGCTGGCCAGAAATCTGACCAATGGTCTCTCGATCCACTTATGGCGGAAAATTACAAATAATATTAATATAAATAGGTATACTGCAGCAACAATGCAGAATCCGAAAGTCAGACTACCTATTAAGTCTGCCAATGCAAAAGCAGCGCCAAAGGATAGGTAAATGAGGGTAAGCGTAAGTAAACCCAGGAGTACCAAGGTCATGGTAATGACTGTAAGCAGGCGTACCACCTTATCCACAATATCGAGCTTCAGAAATTCGCTCTGAAGCCCGATGTAATGTTTAAGCACCTCAATGAGCTGCCCGATAGTTTCTACATTTTTATCGTTAGAGAACATCATGATAGGTGATGATTAAACCTCAGGAGTAGCGTCCTTGATATCGTCAACCAGATCATCAACGTCCTTACGGCTCAACTTGATGTCGTGCTTCTTGCAGAAATCGTCTACTGCACCTGCAATCTTACTACGTGTATCCTCACCCTTCTCAGGAGCGAAAATCAAACCGAGTGCTGTACCAGCGATAGCACCGCCGAGGAAAGCACCAATGTAACCTAATGTTTTCATATGCTATAAATTTTAAACGTTAAACGATTATCTTCTTGTCATTTTCATTTGACAATGCAAATATACTAAATTCTCTTTAAAAAACAAGCCTTTTAGCCTTAATTTTTCATTAAAAATGTTTTAATAGCCTTATTTAACAAACTTTAGGCGGCATATTCTTCGTTTTTCGGGCATTTTTTTGTATTTTCGCAGAGTAAAAAACGCATAATGCGAAATTTATATTGAATGAATAACAATAATAAACAATAAAACGAATAAGAATTATGAAGAAAATTACAGTATTAAGCATGGGTATGTGTGCAGTTTTGGCGCTTGCAAGTTGTGGTGCATCTAAGGAAAGTGCATATAAGAAGGCATATGAGAAGGCTCAGCAGCAGGAACAGCAGGCAGCTCAGGCTCCTGTTGCTCAGGAACCAGTTGTAGCTCCTCTCGAGACTCAGGCTCCTTCTGATGAGCAGACAGAGGTTGATAATGCTACTGTTCGTTCTGAGGATGTTTCTCTCATCTCAGGTTCTGGCTTGTCAAGCTATAGCGTAGTAGTTGGTTCTTTCTCTCTCAAGGCTAACGCTGAGGGATTGGCTAGTACATTGAAGAGCGCTGGCTACGATGCTCAGATTGCCCTGAACACAGAGCGTAACATGTATCGCGTGGTAGCTTCTACATTTGCTGATAAGGCTGCTGCTGTCAAGAGCCGCAATCAGCTTCGCGCTGGTAAGTATCCTGATGCTTGGTTACTCCTTAAGAAGTAAACTGATATTATATAAGGATAAGATATCCGTAGATTAATGCGAATTTTATCTATAGATTACGGTAAAAAACGTACCGGACTGGCTGTGACCGACCCATTGCAGATTATTGCCAATGGGTTGGCCACTGTTTCTACACATGAACTTTTCACTTATATCGAAACTTATATTCAGAAAGAACAGGTGGAGCGCATTGTTATCGGAAAACCGATGCAACCTAACGGGCAGCCAAGTGAAAACCTGGCAAGAGTAGAAAACTTCTACAACCGTTGGCGAAAGGCTCATCCAGAAATTCCAATTGAATATTATGACGAGAGATTTACATCAGTCCTGGCACATAGAGCCATGATAGATGGAGGTGTAAAGAAGAAAGTGAGAAAAGAAAATAAAGGATTGGTAGACGAGATAAGTGCTACCATCATATTACAGGATTATTTGCAATCAAGAAGATAATGATTTTACCGATTTATATTTATGGTCAGCCAGTGCTGAGAAAAGTGGCTGAAGATATTACACCTGATTATCCAGATCTCAAGGTGTTGATTAATAATATGTATGAAACCCTTGATTCCAGCAACGGCATCGGACTGGCTGCACCTCAGATTGGCTTGCCTATCCGCCTTGTTGTTATCGACCTGGATGTGCTCAGCGAGGATTTCCCTGAGTATAAAGGATTCCGTCATGCTTTCATCAATGCCCATATCCTAGAGCGCGATGAGGAAAATACCGACTCTTCTGAAGAGGGATGTCTTTCTATTCCTGGTATCAATGAGAAGGTGGTTCGTCCTACACGCATCCATGTAAAGTATATGGATGAGGATTTTAATGAACATGATGAGTGGATAGAGGGATATCTGGCTCGCGTGATGCAGCATGAATTCGACCATTTGGAGGGTACAATGTTTGTTGACCGTGTGTCTCCTCTTCGCAAGAACATGATAGCAGGAAAGCTCAAGAGTATCATCAAGGGCAATTTCCGTGCTGCCTATCGTACTAAGATACGTCGATAGTTCTTCCGAAAATATAGTAAGCTTCATGGTAATCGTGACGATTGGGCTTACTATATTTTTTATTCTACATTCAATAGGTTTTATTTCAGAGAGTTACGAACAGATGAAGAAGATTCTCTTAGTCCTTTTTATGGTAATGGGCGCCATGTCGACTTCTGCCCAATATCGTGTAGACCGACTTGTTACGGCCGGTCGGAGTGCATTGTATTATGAGGATTTCGTCCTTTCAATCAAGTATTTTAATCTGGCTATCGGTGCCAAGCCTTATCTGTATGAGCCTTGGTATTACCGCAGTGTGGCAAAATTTAATCTGGATGACTTTACAGGTGCCGAAAGTGATGCCAGCGAGGCGTTGCATCTCAATCCCTATATCAATGATATTTATGACTTGAGAGCCATCTGTCGCATCAGACAAAACAGGTTTGATGATGCGATAGCTGACTATAATGAGGCTATCAGACTGGAACCGCGCAACCGAAATTACTGGTTCAACCGGGCTATCTGCCAGATGGAAAACAAAAAGTATGAGGCGGCGCAGCAGGAACTGGATACCATCGTGGGAAAATGGAAAGACTGGTCGAATGCTTATTCGCTCAAAGCTGAAGTGTATCTGCATCAGAAAGATACCGTGCAGGCTGAGAAATGGCTAGACAAGAGTCTGCAGCTCAATCCGTATGATGGGGATGCCTGGACTACGCGTGCCTATATGGCGCTGGCTAGAAAGGAATGGAAAACGGCTGATGAGGCATTTACCAAGAGTCTGCATTTCAAGCCTAACAATGTGAACAGTTACATTAACCGTGCTTTGGTGCGTATCAATCTGAATAACCTCAGGGGGGCGATGAGCGATTATGACAATGCCCTTGATCTGGATCCGAACAATTTCCTGGCTCATTATAATAGAGGACTGATGCGTGTACAGTTGGGTGATGATAACCGTGCTATCACCGATTTCGACTTCATTATCAAGATGGAACCCCAGAACTTCATGCTATCTTCAACCGAGCTCTATTGCATGACAAGACCGGTAATCTGAGAGCAGCCATCAAGGATTATACTATGGTTATCAACCAGTTCCCTAACTTCTGGACCGGTTTGTCTAACCGTGCCAGCTGTTACCGACGCCTGGGCATGACAGCCAAGGCAGAGATGGATGAATTCCGTATCTTCAAGGCGCAGATGAACAAGCATATCGGAATCCAGCCGAGATGGAGCGCAAAGACCAAGAAGGAGATGCGTAAGCGCTCTGAGGTTGACCCGAATAAGTTTGCTTCGCTAGTAGTAGATGACGAACCGAAGTATGAACACAACTATAAGAGCGAGTATCGTGGTAAGGTTCAGAACCGTCAGGTAGAAACCGCCTTCCTGCCGATGTATCAGCTCTCTTATTTCCCAAACAATCAGAATGTAAATGGAGTTCAGGCTTATGACAAGGAGGTTGATGCGCTCAATCAGCATACCAAGGCAGACAAGGTTTATATCGTTTGCAGTAAGGAGCAACTCGATGAGAATGGTTCTATGAAGATATTCTCGATGATTGATAAACTTCGGCAGAGTTGAGTGTGGCGAGCGATAATGAAACCAGAAAACGTCTCCTGATGCGCAGGGCCATCGCTCATAGTGTACTTCGTGATTTTGAGGCTGCCATCAGTGATTTCACCTATTATATTTCGCTCGATGACAAGAACTCTTTGGCTTACTGGCAGCGTGCTGTCTGCCAGGCTGAGATGGATGAATTTAACAAGGCAGAGGCAAGGGTGTTCTGAACATCCATTCTGCCGAGCTGATTTCAGTGATGCCATCCGCCAGAACAGCAACAATGCTTACATCTATTATAATAGAGGTAATCTTCATGCAGGCAGAAACGAACTTTCAAAGGCAATAGATGATTATACAATTGCATTGAGAATTGATAACCGCCTTGCAGAGGCTTATTATAATAGAGGTATAGCACGAGCCAAGAGTGGCAATAAGCAGACTGCCATCCAGGATCTTTCAAAGGCAGGAGAACTTGGTTTGTATGATGCTTATTCTGTGATCAAGCGCTTGAATAAGTCGAAATAAAAATCCCGCAGATTTTCTCTGCGGGATTTTTTTTTATTTATTTCTGTATTCCGGTTTTATATTCTCGTTACCTGCTTAACGCCCTTCACGCGCTCAGTTTCTTGATGAGTGCATCAGTCTTGCCGGCATCATCAATCATCACGGTAACATTGCCAGAGAAGAGACCATCCTTGGAAGAGATGTTGATGCCTCGCATGATGAGTTTGTCTTCCTTGGAAATGATGTTGGTGATGTTGCTCACGATACCGATATCGTCGTTTCCGATGATGCGGAGCGTGATGGCATACTTGGATGTTCCTTGCCGCTCCATTTCGCCTTCACGATGCGGTAACCGAAACGGCGGCGCAGTTCCTTGGCGTTAGGACAATCCATGCGATGTACCTTGATACCCTTGCTGATGGTAACAAATCCGAAGATTGGGTCGCCGTAGATAGGGTGGCAGCAATGAGCCAGCTCGAAATCGATGCCCTTGAGGTGCTCATCGATAACCAGCACATCGTCGCTCTGCTTCATCAGTTCCTCGGTAGGATTCTCAAACTCAAAATTCTCTGCGCTTTCTGCAGGCTTGTTGGTATTGGCGAGGTTCAGGTCGTGGTCGCGCTCCTCTATGTATCTCTCGATGATGCTGTTCACGTCGATTTTCTCCTCGGCTACATCCTTATAGAAGTCTGAGTTCTCCTTATATCCCATTTTCTTGATGATGCGCGCCATGATGCTCTCATCAATTTCCAGTTTCCTGTTCTTGAATCGGCGCTCCAGAAGTTCCTTGGCATAGAGGCCGTCCTTCTTCTGGGTTTCCTTCAGTGCTAGACGAATCTTGGCCTTAGCCTTGGATGTCTGCACGATGTTGAGCCATTCGCGGCGTGGCTTCTGGTTGCTCTGTGTGAGGATTTCTACCTGATCTCCCGAATGGAGTTCCTGTCGGAAGGTGACGGCTCTTCCGTTAATCTTTCCGCCCACACAGGTATTGCCGATGCGGGAGTGGATATAGTAGGCAAAGTCGAGTACCGTAGCTCCCTTCTGGAAGTTCAGCAGGTCGCCTTTTGGAGTGAACACGTATACTTCGTCTTCCTTCAGGTCGGTGGTAAACTGGTCCATCAGCTGCAGATCATCGTTGCTTTCCAAGGCAGCACGGATATTGGCAAGCCATTCGTCGATGCCGCCTTCTCCCTGCTTGATGCCCTTGTAGCGCCAGTGGGCAGCAAGTCCGTGCTCTGCAATATCGTCCATGCGCTCGGTTCTGATCTGTACCTCTACCCATTTGTTTTCAGGACCCAGTACTGTGGTATGCAGACTTTCATAACCGTTGCTCTTAGGCACGCTGAGCCAGTCGCGCATACGCTTTGGGTTTGGCTGATACATGTCGGTGATGAGGGCAAAGGTCTGCCAGCACTGCATATACTCTTTCTCTCTTGGTGCATCGAGGATAATACGGATGGCAAAGAGATCGTATACACCCTCGAAGGCGCACTTCTGCTTTTTCATCTTCTGCCAGATGGAGTGGATACTCTTGGTGCGGCCCTTCATGTGATATTTCAGACCGGCAGCATCGAGCTTTTCCTGGATTGGCTGGATGAAGCGGGCAATATAGGCATCGCGCGAAGCTTGGTGGCGTTCAGTTTGTCCTTTATCATATAGTAGGCATCGTGCTCGAGATACTTCAGACTGAGGTCTTCCAGTTCGCTCTTCAGTTTGTAGAGTCCCAGTTTGTGGGCGAGTGGGGCATAGAGGTAGCTTGCCTCTTCGCTTACTTCATGCTTTGCCTCTTCCTGTTTGGTATCGCGTATCTGTCTCATCACATTCACGCGGTCGGCAATCATGATGAGGATGACGCGCATATCCTCAGAGAATGAGATAAGCAGATTTCTGAAGTTCTCACTCTCGATGATAGGGTTGCGCTTATATAAATCGTGGATGCGAAGCAGACCACTGATAATGTGGGCTACGCTATCTCCGTATTTCTTCTTTATCTCTTCGATGGTCTGATAGCCATCGATGACGCTGGTCTGCATCAGGATGGCGATGATGCCATCTCGTTTCAGACCTATCTCGTTTACTGCGATTTCTGCGGTTTGCAGGGCAGCGAGTATTGGATTCATTCCGAAGACATTGCGCTTGATCTGATGGTTGATGAAGGCATGCTGTATGTCTTCACGCAGATGCTGCTCATCGCCTGGCTTGAACGTATCGCCCACGGCGGTTCTCAGGCGCTCCAATATCTGGAGTGTCTGCTCCTTTTCTTCGGATGTGAATTTAAAAGTAGTTTCATTCATTGTCGTTCCCTCCTGCTGATGATATATTATTGAGTTGTTATAACTCGTCTATCCACTTCTGACCTGATTTCGTGTTGAGCCAGATGGCGAAGCTGGTTCCTATTACCATCATGATAAACATGAATAGAGTAAATACTTCCATAATTAAAAATTTTAATCGTTATATTTCATTACTTTGTTTGCTGCATAGGCGAACATAAAAGCAGATAATGTACCAAATGCTAGACAGAGATAATTGAATACTGCTATTTCTCCACCTGTGACAAGTGGTGATAAACCACCGATTCCTGTTCCGCTAAGAACAAGATTAGACACTCCATAAAGATAGTGTGATAGGCCTGTTCTGCGGTCGTGCTCTTTTGATAATTTACTAACCATATCTGAAAAATCCTATTCTTAATTTGACAAACAATGGCGATTCGGCGTTAAAAAACGCTACTTCGTTAAATTTTCAATGCAAAGGTACAAAAAAAAGCGGAAATATTTCTGATTATCAGAAAAAACTATTATCTTTGTAGCACATATAGTGTAAATTTAACATAAATATGGTATTATGAATCAGCAAGATCTAAACCAAATCTCTGCTCGCGGTATCTCCGAGCAGCAGATTGAACACCAGTTGGAACAAATCAAGAATGGCTTCCCATTCCTCAAGCTCGAGGGTGCGGCTGCCATCGGTAAGGGTATCATGGCTCCTACAGCTCAGGAAGTAGAGGACTACGAGAAGGCGTGGAACGACTACAAGGCTGAGGGTCACAAGATTGTGAAGTTCGTACCTGCTTCAGGTGCGGCAAGCCGCATGTTCAAGAACATGTTTGCATTCCTCGATGCTCCATACGATGTTCCTACTACTGACTTCGAAAAACAATTCTTCGAGAATGTCAAGAAGTTTGCTTTCCGCAAGGCACTCTGCGATAAGTGCCATGTAAACAACGAGAAGGGTATCATGTGCCTTATCAAGAAGGGTGATTACAAGGCTGTTGTGGCTAATCTCCTCAAGCCAGAGGGATTGAACTACGGTCAGTTGCCTAAGGGATTACTCCAGTTCCACGAGTATGAGGACGAGGTTCGCACTCCAATGGAGGAGCATCTGGTTGAGGCTGCACTCTATGCTAGCAGCAACGGCGAGGCAAACGTTCATTTCACCGTTTCTCACGACCACCTGGAACTCTTCAAGCAGATGGTAGCTGAGAAGGCTGATAAGTATGCACAGCGCTACGGCATCAAGTACAACATCTCATTCTCAGAGCAGAAGCCTAGCACCGATACCATCGCTGCCAATCCAGACAATACTCCTTTCCGTAACGAGGATGGCTCTTTACTGTTCCGTCCGGGCGGTCATGGCGCACTCATCGAGAACCTCAACGAGATTGATGCTGATGTGGTATTCATCAAGAATATAGACAATGTGGTTCCTGATCGCCTGAAGGCTGAGACTGTTACCTGGAAGCAGGTGATTGCAGGTGTATTGGTTACTTTGCAGAAGCAGGCTTTCGATTATCTGAAGGTTTTGGATTCTGGTCAGTACAACCATGAGAAGCTGGAGGAGATTATCCGCTTCGTTCAGCGCGACCTCTGCTGCCGCAAGGATGATATCAAGGAGCTGGAGGATGCCGAACTGGTTATCTATCTGCGTAAGAAGTTGAATCGTCCTATGCGTGTCTGCGGTGTCGTTAAGAACGTGGGCGAGCCTGGTGGTGGTCCATTCCTTACTTATAACCAGGATGGTACCGTAAGTCTTCAGATTCTGGAGAGCTCTCAGATTGACAAGAATAACGAGGAGTATATGAAGATGTTTACCGAGGGTACTCACTTCAATCCAGTAGATCTCGTCTGCGCTACCAAGGATTACCAGGGCAATGCCTTCGATCTTCCTAAGTTTGTTGATCCATCTACCGGTTTCATCTCCAGCAAGAGTAAGAATGGCAAGGATTTGAAGGCACTCGAGTTGCCAGGTCTCTGGAATGGTGCGATGAGTGACTGGAATACAGTATTCGTAGAGGTTCCTCTTGGTACATTCAACCCAGTGAAGACCGTGAACGATCTGCTCCGCGACCAGCATCAGGCTGTAGAGGGTGGCATCAAGCACGAGCATCATCACGGAGAGGGCGGTTGCTGTGGTAAGCACTAATATCCGATTCCGTATATCTCGTTGATAAGATATAAACACAATAAAGGCTCAGTTCCCGATTTTATTCGAGGATTGAGCTTTATCATTGAGCTAATAATGTGTCTGCTAAAAATTATAAGATGTTCTGAATCAAATAAAATAGCCTCTTGTTTCAAGTCTGCTAAAGAAAACTATCTGATACAAAGGATAGGAATCCTTAGCAGGAAGTTCTTAGTTGTACCAAATTTCTCCGCCTAATACTGTTGGATACTCTTCAGCTGTTGTTCTTTCTACAGGAGCCGCAATTTCTACGAACTCACCATACTCTTTTACCTTGTTAATGTTCATAATTTGTAGGTTTTGTTGATTTATTAATTTATATTACGGATTGGTATCTATTAAGGATACTGATCTTTTACTTTTTTTCTACGCTGCAAAGTTACACAAAAAAATGATATGCAACAAGTTTTTTGGCTAAAAATCTGTCGATATTTAACCTTCTTTAAAAGTTTTCTGCAATACTATTCTGTTTTAGTAGAATATTTTTGTTTGTATTTCGCTAAATACCTCATAATGAGCGGGTAAATGACAGCCTTCTAATCTATAGTTTAATCGTATACACTATTAGGAGGCTGTCATTTACTTCCATTGCTTCATTATATGGATGAAGATTTCACCTTATACTATATAGAGATTTCGCCCGCCAGAGATTCTGTCAGTTTTTCTCTTACCTTTTTATTGTCTGCATATCTTCCCTGCAGATACATCATCTTGGTGACCATAGCCTCTACCGTAGAATCGTATCCGCTTATCACATGAGCAGCTTTCAACTGGAAGCCGGCTCCGTAGCGTTCCATCTCTACACTGCCCGTAAGACATTGGCTGATATTCACGATGTTTACTCCGCGATGGGCAGCCTGATCCAGAAGACGCATGATCCATGGCGTGTGAGGAGCATTACCTGAACCGAAAGTACGCATCACGATGCCGCGGAGGTCTGGTGATTCCATCACGTGGCGCACAATGTTATCCTGGATACCCGGGAAGAGACTGAACACGATGACGTTCGGATCGAGCTTCAGATGTGGAACCATTGGCTTTCTGTAATCCGGCGTAAGAATGTGATGGTCGTGATATTGGAAATTGATTCCTACATCGCAGAGGTGAGGGTAGTTGAATGATTCGAAAGCATGAAATCCTCGGCATTGATCTTGATGGCACGGTTACCGCGAATCAGCTTGCCGTTGAAGAAGATGCATACCTCGGGCACCATCGGGCGTCCTTCAGCATTCTTGGAAGAAGCAATCTCGATGGCTGTCATCAGATTCTCCTTGCCGTCGGTTCGCAATTCACCGATAGGCAACTGGCTACCTGTCAATATTACAGGCTTGGTCAGATTCTCAAGCATGAAAGATAGGGCAGACGAAGTGTAAGCCATAGTATCAGTGCCATGAAGGATTACGAATCCGTCATAGTCGTTGTAGTTGTTGGATATCATGCTTACGATTTCTGCCCAGCGCATAGGATCCATGTCGCTGGAATCGATAGGTGGGTCGAATTTTCGCACATCGATTTCTGCCTGAATGAGCTTGAATTCGGGCATGGAAGAAACGAGGTGATTGAAATCAAGAGGTTCCAGTACACCTGTCATCGGGTCCTTTCCCATACCGATGGTACCACCGGTATAGATGATGAGAATTTTTGGTTTTGCCATTTTCTATGTTTCTTTACATTTTGTCACGTTATCGGATGCAAAGATAATGAAAATATTTGTTTCTCCAAAACTTATTGGCTAAAAATGTATCTGAATTTTACAAAGTGTTACGAAATGTTGGTAGAAAAGCAGATGAAAACTTCAATATCTCAGCATTTTCGGTCTTAAAAGCCCTTAATATAAAGAGGTATTAGCAAAGTTTAGCAAAATAAATGCATTTTTATTCGCTTGTTACAAAAAGAAATCGTACTTTTGCAGGCGATTTAATAAAAATACTAAGTTGTTATGGTAAAAATCACATTCCCAGACGGATCTGTTCGTGAGTATGAACAGGGCGTAACTGGCTTACAAATCGCCGAGAGCATCTCACCGGCTCTCGCTCGCAACGTTGTATCTTGCGGTGTTAATGGTGAGACAGTAGAGTTGAACCGTCCTATCAATGAGGATGCAAATGTAGAACTCTACAAGTTTGAGGATGAGCAGGGTAAGCACACATTCTGGCATACATCTGCCCACTTGTTGGCTGAGGCTCTTCAGGAGCTTTACCCAGGCATCCAGTTCGGTTTCGGTCCAGCCGTAGAGAGTGGTTTCTTCTACGATGTGATGCCAGCCGAGGGTCAGGTGATCTCAGAGAATGATTTCGCCAAGATTGAGGCTAAGATGATGGAACTTGCCAAGAAGAACGAACCTGTGGTTCGCAAGGAGGTGGCTAAGGCTGATGCTCTCGCTGAGTTTAAGGCTGACGGTCAGACTTACAAGTGCGAGCATATTGAGCAGGACTTGGAGGATGGTACCATCACCACATATACCCAGGGCAATTTCACCGATCTTTGCCGTGGTCCTCACTTGATGAACACTGGCCTTATCAAGGCAGTGAAGATTACAAGTGTGGCTGGTGCATTCTGGCGCGGTGATGCCAAGCGCGAGCAGATGACCCGTATCTACGGTATCAGCTTCCCTAAGAAGAAGATGCTCGACGAGTACTTGGTAATTCTCGAAGAGGCTAAGAAGCGTGACCACCGTAAGATTGGTAAGGAGATGGAACTCTTCATGTTCTCTGAGCGTGTAGGAAAGGGTCTTCCTATCTGGTTGCCAAAGGGTACACAGCTCCGCCTGCGTCTGCAGGAGTTGCTCCGTTCTCTCCTGAAGCCTTACAACTATCAGGAGGTTATCTGCCAGGTATCGGTGGCAAGAGTCTCTATGTAACATCTGGTCACTATGCTCACTATGGCAAGGATGCATTCCAGCTATCCAGACACCGGAGGAGGATGAGGAGTATATGCTCAAGCCAATGAACTGTCCTCACCACTGCGAGGTCTACGCTCGTAAGCCTCGTTCTTACAAGGATCTTCCTTTGCGTATTGCAGAGTTCGGTACTGTATTCCGCTATGAGAAGAGCGGTGAGCTCCATGGTTTGACTCGTGTTCGTACATTTACTCAGGATGATGCTCACATCTTCGTTCGCTCAGATCAGGTGAAGTCTGAGTTCGAGAATGTAATCGACGTAATCCTGAAGGTATTCAAGATCTTCGGTTTCGAGAACTACGAGGCACAGATTTCTCTTCACGATCCTAAGGATACAGAGAAGTATATCGGTTCTGATGAGATTTGGGAAGAGAGCGAGAACGCTATCCGTGAGGCTTGCAAGGAGAAGGGTCTTGAGACTCGTGAGGAGGTTGGCGAGGCTGCCTTCTATGGTCCTAAGCTCGACTTCATGGTAAAGGATGCCATCGGTCGTCGTTGCAGTTGGGTACCATCCAGGTAGATTACAACTTGCCAGAGCGTTTCAAGCTGGAGTATACAGCTGAGGATAACTCTAAGAAGACTCCTGTGATGATCCACCGTGCACCATTCGGTTCACTGGAGCGATTCACAGCCGTTCTCATCGAGCATACCGCCGGTCACTTCCCATTGTGGTTGACTCCAGATCAGGTTGCAATTCTTCCTATCTCTGAGAAGTTCAACGATTATGCTCAGAAGGTACGTCAGTATCTTGACAAGCAGGGTGTACGTGCTTTGGTTGATGACCGTAACGAGAAGATTGGCCGCAAGATTCGTGACAACGAGTTGAAGCGTGTTCCTTACATGGTCATCGTAGGTGAGAAGGAGAGTGCCGAGGGCTTGGTATCTATGCGTAAGCAGGGTGGTGGCGAACAGGCTACCATGAGCATGGAAGAGTTCGCTCAGCGCATCAATGCCGAGGTTGCAGAGCAATTGAAGGCCGCTGAGGAGTAATCCCGCAGATTGATATTTTCTAATCTCCCGCAGATTTCACAGATTTACACAGATTTTTTCTGTTGAGGGCTCTGTCCCACAGATTTTTTTGTGTTGAGGGTTTAGTCCCACAGATTTCACAGATTTACACAGATTTTTGTGTGTTCTGTTGAATATCTGTAACAACTGTGACGTCTGTGGGAGATTTTTTGTTAAGGAGGATTTTAAAATCGTTTGGTTATGACAGAAAATGAGATATCTTATAAGATCATTGGAGCTATTTATAAGGTTTATAATGAATTGGGACCAGGTTTACTTGAGTCGGTTTATGAAGCAGCTCTGTGCTATCAGTGCGCAAAGATGGACTTAGGGTAGAGAATCAGGTAAAGTTGGATGTCATGTATGATGGTAAGGTTTTGCCTGTAGATTTCCGTCTGGATATTCTTGTAGAAGATAAAGTCATAGTCGAACTGAAGTCTGTGGCAGAAATGAAAGATGTCTTTCATAAGCAATTGCTTACGTATTTGCGTGTGGCGAAGAAGCATCTTGGAATATTGGTCAATTTTTCCACCACAGATATACGAAAATCAATCTTCCGTAAAGTCAATGGATATACTCCCATGGATTGAAAGCTTTTCTTAGTCCCCACTGATTTATTGTTTTCTTAAGTCCCACAGATTTCACAGATTTTTACAGATTTAGTTTCTTTATCATAAGATCTGTGTTAATCTGTGAATCTGTGGGACTAAAATATATCAATTTGCGGGATTAAATATATCAATCTGTGGGGTTAAAACATTAAATCCATTAGAAAAACAAAGAATCTGCGGGCAAAAATGAAAATAACCCACTGAAAATTTGGTGGTTTCACAAAATAATCGTAACTTTGCAGCCGTTTAATCAAAAAGACAAAAAAGAATATATCGAATAGTTAATGAAAAATGACAAAATGAAAAATCAGTACCGCGTAAACGAACAGATTCGTGCACGCGACGTGAGAGTAGTGAGTGATGGTGGAGCAGAAGTGATGCCAACACGTAAGGCGTTGGAGTTGGCACGTCAGCAAGAGCTTGACTTAGTCGAGATATCTCCTAATGCGCAACCACCAGTTTGCCGTATAGTTGACTATTCTAAATTCCTTTACCAGCAGAAGAAGCATGCAAAGGAAATGAAGCAGAAGCAGGTAAAGGTGGAGACCAAGGAAATCCGTTTCGGACCTCAGACCGATGAGCACGACTATCAGTTCAAGCTCAAGCACGCTATGGAGTTCCTCAACGAGGGCAACAAGGTTCGTGCATACGTTTTCTTCCGTGGTCGCTCTATTCTCTTCAAGGAGCAGGGTGAGGTTCTTCTTCTCCGTTTCGCCAATGATTTGGAAGAGTACGGAAAGGTGGAGCAGATGCCAAAGCTTGAAGGTAAGAAGATGTTCCTCTACATGAGTCCTAAGAAGGCTGGTACTGCAAAGAAGAGCCAGCAGAAGATGGACCGTGAGAAGCGAGAGGCTGAAGCTAAGGCTGCTGCAGATGCAGAGCGTGCTGCTAATGCTGAGAAGAATGGCTTGCTCGCCAATGCTAAAGGCGGCGATACCCTGAAGAAACTCGCAGAAGGAACAGAGGATTAAGAAAAAAAGATGCGTAACGCCCTGGTATATGCGTTGCCATCGCTATAATAAATAACAATTTAAAATTAAAAGTAAAAATGCCAAAAGTAAAGACTAATTCCGGCGCAAAGAAGAGATTCCGTTTCACCGGTACAGGTAAGATTAAGCGTCATCACGCTTTTCACAGTCACATCTTGACTAAGAAGACAAAGAAGCAGAAGAGAAATCTCCTTGGTGAGACTCTCGTAGACCGTTCAAACTTGAAGCAGGTTCGCGACTTGCTCTGCCTCCGTTAATTATTAACTTTTTAGTCGAACTTTTAAAGAAAAAAAATTATGCCAAGATCAGTAAATCACGTTGCATCAAAAGCAAAAAGAACAAGAATCTTGAAGCTCACTAAGGGTTACTATGGAGCTCGCAAGAATGTATGGACAGTAGCTAAGAACACTTGGAGAAGGGTCTTACCTACGCTTATCGCGATCGTCGTAACAAGAAGCGCACATTCCGCGCATTGTGGATTCAGCGTATCAACGCTGCTGCTCGCCTCGATGGTATGAGCTACAGCCAGTTGATGGGTGCTCTTCACAAGGCTGGTATCGAGATCAACCGTAAGGTTCTCGCTGACCTCGCTGTAAACAACCCTGAGGCTTTCAAGGCTATCGTTGCAAAGGTGAAGTAAATCCGACGCTAGGCTCTTTTCTTCCGTGAATTTTTCTCGTAAGAAAGTGTTTAGCCTCTAGATTAAAGAAAACTGAAGATTGCATTGGTTGGAAGTATTTCCGCTGATGCAATCTTTTTTTTGCCTGGAAAACTAGGATGAAAACCCCTAGCGCCCTGAATCAATGGTAAAGGGTAGTAGTTCCAAAAGTTGGCAAAGATGTCTCCATACGCCCTGAAAGGGCAGAAGCTCCGCTTTACTTCATCAATTCAAGGCCCAACTCGAATTTTGTAGTCTTGTTTATGATTTCTGGAAGTTGACCCATAATGCCCTTGAGCATGTTGAATGACTGCTGCTTGTTTGCATCCATATCTGTGGTGGGAACCTTCTCGAGCATTGCAACCAAATTTGCAATCATTGGCTTAACAAATGCCTTGTCTACAAAGAAATATGGCTTACTACCATTCCAGCGGATGTTTACAGGAATCTTGTTATACTGCTGGAGGATACCCTTAATCTGAGCTTTCTTTGCTGCATCATCAATGTCCTCTGTTGCCTTATTTGCATCGATAGTCACATAGATAAGATTGTCATTGGCTACTGTATAGCTGGCATATCCTTCTGCTGTCTTCCAATCAGAAGTTTCTCCCTCCTCAGGAAGTTCACTGTAGGTGGCGTTAATCTTACCATCCTTTGTGAAGGTGACGTTCTTCAAAATCTGTGGAAGATATTGGTTAGAAACGTTGTTGATCATTGGAATAATCATCTGGTTTACATCCATCGGTATCTCATTGTCACCTATTTTTATGTTAAGTGTTGTGCCTTCCGGACAATCCCATGTCAGCTTGACCGAACCTTTGTAGAATTCACCTTTGCCACCGTCCAGTTCTATTTTCTCTACTTCCTGCAGTCCCCAGGTTCCTTCAATCTTCTCGTTGCGCACAAAGTTGTCTTTGTCATTGTCATCATCATCGCTGCTACAAGCAGTGAAGAAGCCAAGGGTGCAAACCAAGGCCATTAAATAAATAAACTTTTTCATTTTTCTTCTTTTTTGTGTATTAATAAATAATTATTGTATTGTTTCTATTTTATTTATATAATAATGTAC
>ENA-OQER01000084-OQER01000084.1-human-gut-metagenome-genome-assembly--contig:-NODE-84-length-47360-cov-2.387039_pt1 | contig 47360 bp, 64 predicted proteins | sample MGYA00242797_ERZ504639 | MGnify/ENA primary metagenome ERZ504639 (study PRJEB26092, sample SAMD00036306) | human gut metagenome | host: Homo sapiens | study: EMG produced TPA metagenomics assembly of... | reverse complement strand
TTATTAGAGGATATTTATATGTTAATTCTTGTTGTTGGCTTGCATATGAAATATTTGGGAATATATTTTTTTAATATTAGTTTCAATAGTACCATTTGTATTAATTTTATTATATGAATTGAAATATATATCAGGTAGAGAATATGAAAATAATATAATTATGGCAGTTAAATTGATTAGACTGATAATAGTTTTTATAGTTGGTATAGTTATTAGGATAAATTATAATATATTTGTAGTATTATTAATTGTAGAATGATAATAATATATTTCGAATCTTTATTGGTGTATTATTTGGATACAAGTAAGCATTTCATAATCCAAATTAAAATAAATAATGATGAAATAATAACAACAAAAGAAAGCATAGTTATGTGTAAAGATGGTCGTTTAGGATTAATATTAGAAGATAATACTATTATATTTATAGAAAGAGATGAAATCGAATACATAACTTATAATATGGAATATGAATATCTATTTAGAAATAGGAAAATAAGAGTAACAGATGAAAAGGGTTCAAAAGAATTTGATGATTATTATTGGAGAAACAAAGAGTGGATTTTTTGTAAGAAAAAGATTCTGAGGATAGTAAAAAATATAAAGTATACGTCTATGATGTTAAAAAAAGTAAAACAGATAAAATTGTCTTAGGATATAATATACTGTAAAAATAATATACATATATTTGACTAAATTACCACTTGTAAGGATAAATCCCCTCCATCGAAATTACTTGGTTAAAATTGAATTGAATTGTAAATAAAAATATGATATTCTTATTTAAGAATATATAAGAGATTTGTAAAATATATTAAGGGGGAGAGATAATGGTATTTAAGTTAAAGGGTAACGATGTAATTAAAGAACAGGACATAGAAGTAACAGAATCACTAATAGGCATTTATGGGTATAATAATTCAGGAAAAACAACAATTCTTAAAGAATTAGATAAAGTTATAGATGAAGAAAATATTAAATGTATTGTAAATGATGGCGAATATTATAAGGTCGCTCTTTATTCCTACTAACAGGGTAATTGTAAGACAGGCACATACAAGTAGCACACAGATAAAAGATATAGAAGAATTTCTTGCATATAAAAAAGACAGTTATAATGAGTTTGATTTACATTTGAGGCTTATAAGGGAGAATCTGTTAAGGAATAATGCGGTAAGACAAGTTGTTAAAAATGCTATAATATATATGTTTGGAGAGGATTATGAATTTGATTTTGACAGAAGACAGAGTGATGGTGTTGAGAATATTATAAATATTTATTGCAGTATTATATGGTTGTTTACATGGGATAAAGATATAGAAGATATTAAATATGACAAGCTGAAGCAGCTTTTGTGCGATACAAGTGCGGTTGTTATGATAGATGAAATCGAAGCATTTTTACATGTATATGTACAGAGTCGTATGTTGCAAAAGTTTAAAGAAGATTTTTCAAAATGTTCTTTTGTGTTTACAACACATTCGCCATTATTATTATCAAGATATTATAATATAAGAAAGTTTCAATTAGATAATGGAATTTTAAATGAAATTAATGCAGATCTGTATTATAAAGATTTAGATAATATTTATGAAGTTTATTTTAATGTTGTAGAATTCCTAAGGAAGCGGGAGAGATTATTAACAGGCTGGGAGATTATATTTGTGGGGAAGAATATAATAGGGATGTTATTGTAAAGGATTTAAAGATTTTAAATGAACAATATGCTAATGTAAAAGCTAAATATCCGGGACTTGTTGCTAAAGCAGAAGTGAAATTAGGAGTAGAGTAATATGGAATATATACAAAGAAAAAAATCGTCATTAAAAGGTTTAAAAAAGACAAATGATGAATTTAATCTATTAATAAAAGATATGTCTGTTAAAGAAGCATACAAATTTTACAAGGAGAATAAGTCGAAATATAAATATAACACACCTGAAACAAAAGAGGAGTTTTTTAATATGACAGGTGGAAGATGTTCATTTGTACAAGAATAATTATGGATTATAATTCGGAAATGACAGTTGAACATATACAAACTAAGGTAAGTACGCCGTCTAAAATATTTGAATGGAAAAATCTTTTATGTGCTGTAAAACATGTAATACTAAAAGAAATGAATATCCTTATGACAAAAATAAATATTTAGACCCTACAAAAGTAAAGGATATATCTAAATATTTTGAATTTAAAATGGATGGAACAATAAAAGTTGCAAAAGGTTTAACAAAGAGCGAAGAAGAGAAAGCAGCTTACATGATAGATATGTATAAGCTCAACAGAACTGACTTAAATACTTATAGAAAAAATTTTTTAGGGATATTGTTAATGATGATAAATATTATGATATACTAAAAATGATGATAAGAGTTCAATGAGGATAATATTTTTGTCCGTTTTTACATATTATAAAAGGAGAAATGAAAGTAATGGAGAATAAGACAAAGGAGTTTGTATTGGATCAGACAACAATTAAAAAGCTTTTAACAGCATATAAGTTGACTATACCAGATTTTCAGAGAAGCTTTGTTTGGAAAAGTAATAAAAAATATCAGCTTATCTCTTCCTTGTTTAAAGGATTTCCAATAGGGGCGTTAACACTTTATGAAGATGAAGGTCAATATTATATTATAGATGGATTACAGAGAATTAATACATTGCAGCAATATCTTTCAAGTCCATCTGAAATAGTTGGCTTTAAAGAGTATTACAGTAAAATATCTGATGATATTAAAAAGCTTTATAACAAAAAATGATTTGGGAATAAGAGAGAGCCAGTTAAAGAGTTGCATAAAAGAATGGTATGAAGGACTTGGTGGATTGTATCAATATGAAAAAATGACAGTTCTTTATAATAAAATTAAAGCAAAACCGGACATTTTTAAATATTTGAATGACTTGGACTTAATTGCTGAGTTGTTGGATATATTACAACAAAATATAAGAATAATGCATGATGATATAGTTCTTATAATATATAAAGGTGATAAGGAAGATTTACCAGAGTTGTTTAAAAATATTAATACTGGAAGTGTTGCTTTATCTCAATATGAAATATTACAATCAGTCTGGATTAATAATTATCTTAATGAAACAATACTTGTAGATGAGTATAATGCATTTTTAAGAGAATTGGAACTTATTAAAGAAGATTATGAGATAAGTGCAGTTAAAGATAAGGGACAGTTTGATATATTTAAGAATTTAATAGGTCTTAATAATATTATATGTTGTATTAAGGATAGTGATAAGGTATTTCATTATTCAGCTTACAAACGACTTATACAATGTGTTAAATATAAAGATAATGTAAAAAAATATTATGATAATGATACAATAGCATTTGAATTGTATTCATCAATAATAAGTTTATCTTCTAATAGAATTGTTAAAGCTATAGATTTATTATATTCTGAAAATCATACAAAAGATGATATAAGTGAGTTTGTTGAAAAATTGAACAAAATAATTGTCGAAACGATAAATTGGCTTATATCGTACCTATGTGAAAGTGATATAGAATTAATAGAAAGTAAGTATCATTCACTTTATATAATAACAGGGTTGATTATGTCAAGGTATGATATAGATGCAGAAAATCTTATGATATCAAAGACAGAAAAAATAAAAGGAATAGAGGAAGAATGTCTTGATATCAACAGACATATTAAAGAAAAATGGTTTTTGGATGAAAATCGTCAGGTAGGCTTTTTTGCAAAGAAATTAGCAGAATTAAGTGACATGAAATAAAAGTGGCAATATATTAATAACGATATTTTGAAATTTCCGAGATAACATATTAATCCGCAAGAATTTTATCTGTATAAGAGAAAAATAATAGTTGCTCTGAAATATTCAACAGCGCACTATTGACAGCGTGCTATTAAAAGCGTATTATAATAAAGGTATTTAGCTGCAGAATGACTGCAGCTTTTTTGATATTCTCATTTGATATGCTAATTTAAGAAAGGATGTTGCAAGTGGTAAGAGATAAACTTCATTGTGGAGAGCTTATAAAACGCCTTAATGACATATTGGGAACATGTGCAAACAAGGAACTTAAGAGCGATGATATGACAGCATCACAGATAAATGCTTATAATCATCAGTGAAACTAAGAACGAAAAGCATAACTCTTAAAGAACTTGAGAAGCATTTTGGTGTGGCACAGGCGACAGTAGCCGGAATAGTTGCAAGACTTGAAAAGAAGGCTATGATTGAAAGCTTTTACGAACCAGATGATAAAAGAGTAAAGCATGTAAAGCTTACAGACAAGGGACGTGGTGTATGTAAGCATGCATGGGCGAACATGGTAAAGAAGGAAGAATGGTTTTTATCCAGTCTTGATGATGATGAAAAAGAAGAATTATGGCGCTTATTACAAAAGATATATGATAATATGCGCAGAAATGAGGTTTGATGTATGATAAAAACATTATCGCTTATATAGGCCAGTATAAGAAGGATTCAGTTAAAGCTCCTTTCTATATTATATTTGAAGTACTTATGGAGATTCTTATACCATTTGTTACAGCAAGCATTATAGATAAGGGTATTCAGGCAGGCAATATGAAAAACGTATATATATACGGAGGAGTTATGATAGTACTTGCCTTTGTCAGTCTGTTTTGTGGTGTTCAGGCAGGAAAGTATGCAGCCAGCGCATCAACTGGCTTTGCCTGCAACTTAAGAGAAGGAATATATACCAATATACAGAATTTCGCATTTTCTAATATTGATAAGTATAGTACAGCAGGTCTTATCACACGTATGACTACAGATGTTACTAATGTGCAGAATGCATACCAGATGCTTCTTAGAATAGCTGTAAGGGCACCGCTTATGATGATATGCAGCATGGTTATGTGTTTTATCATTAATCCGACTATGAGTACTATATTTTTAGTGGCACTTATACTTCTTGGATTCGTGCTTTTCTTTATTATATATAAGGTAACACCTATATTCACAGAAGGTTTTGCAAAGTATGATAATCTTAATGCGAGCGTACAGGAAAATATTTCTGGTATACGTGTAGTTAAAGCATTTGTCAGGGAAGATTATGAGAATGATAAGTTCAAAAGGGCAGCAACCAGTCTTTATAATACATTTGTAAAGGCAGAATCATGGCTTGCTTTTAATAACCCGGTTATGATGTTTGTCATATATGCAAGTATTATTGCTCTTTCATGGTTTGCGGCACATTTTATAGCAGATGGAACTATGACAACAGGTAATCTTACATCTATGTTTTCGTATGTTATGAGCATGATGATGGCACTTATGATGCTTTCCATGGTATTTGTTATGGTGTCTATGAGTGCTGCAAGTGCAAAACGTATAGCAGAGGTTCTTAACGAAAAGGCAGATATAACTAATCCCAAAGCCCCAGTTATGGAAGTTTCTGATGGTAGAATAGATTTTAATCATGTAGATTTTGTATATAAAAAGACAGTGAAACAGATACACTCCATGATATAGATATACACATCCAGTCAGGAGAGACTATTGGTATCATCGGTGGAACTGGCTGTGGTAAGTCAAGCTTTGTTAATCTTATAAGCCGCCTTTATGATGTTAAGGACGGAAGTGTATGTGTTGGTGGAGTTGATGTAAGAGAATATGATATAGAAACTCTTCGAGATGAGGTATCAGTTGTTCTCCAGAAAAATGTGTTATTCTCAGGAACTATCCTTGATAACTTAAGATGGGGTGATGATAACGCAACTAAGGAAGAGTGTATAGAAGCATGTAAGCAGGCATGTGCAGATGAATTCATAGAGCGTATGCCAAATAAGTATGATACATGGATAGAACAGGGTGGAACTAACGTTTCTGGTGGACAGAGACAGAGATTATGTATAGCAAGGGCACTTCTTAAGCATCCTAAGGTGCTTATACTTGATGATTCAACAAGTGCGGTGGATACAGCAACAGATGCTAAGATAAAGCAGGCATTTGCAACTAAGATTCCAGGAACAACTAAGCTTATAGTATCCCAGAGAATTTCAAGTATCCAGGATGCAGACAGAATACTTGTGCTTGATAACGGAGAAATCAGTGGCTTTGATACACATGAGAAGCTTATAGAAAATAACAAGGTATATCGTGAGATATATGAAGTCCAGACACAGGGCGGCGGTGATTTTGATGAGCAGAAGGGAGGAGAAGATAATGAGTAAAAATGTTGGAAATTCTGATAAAATAAATAGTGAAGGAAAGAATGCACTTCATGTTATGAAAAGATTATTAGGATATGTTTTAAAGAATTATAAGTTTTCATGTATAGCTGTTGTGGCATGTATTATAGTTTCATCACTTACAACACTTATAGCTACTCTTTTCATCCAGAAGCTGGTTGATAACTATATTATTCCACTCACACAGTCAGCAGTGCATGATTATGCTCCACTTGCAGCTGCTATTATAAAGCTTTCAGCAGTACTTCTTGTTGGTGTGTTATGTTCATATATATACAACAGAATCATGGTAAATGTTGGGCAGGGTACTTTAAAAAAGTTAAGGTTTGAGCTTTTTACTAACATGGAATCGCTTCCTATAAGATATTTTGATACACATGCGCATGGTGATATTATGTCAGTGTATACTAACGATATAGATACATTAAGACAGCTTATAAGCCAGAGTATACCTCAGGTCATCAACTCATGTATAACACTTGTTTCTACATTTGTAAGTATGATAGTGCTTGATATTCCACTTACTATAGTATCTGTCATAATGGTTATTATTATGTTGTATGTAACATCCAGATTAAGTGAACTTTCCGGAAATATTTCGTTGAACAGCAGAAGGATATTGGTAAGGTTAATGCTTATATTGAGGAAATGATGGAAGGACAGAAGGTTGTAAAGGTGTTCTGTCATGAAGAGGAAAGTATAGAGCAGTTCAGAAAGATTAATGATGCACTCCGTGCAAGCGCTAATAACGCCAATAAGATTGCTAACATTACTATGCCTGTTAATGGTAATATCGGCAACATAAGCTATGTTTTATGTGCTATTGCTGGTGGTATATTAGCACTCAGTGATTTTTCGGGACTGACTATAGGTACTCTTGTAGCATTTTTAAGTCTTAACAAGAGCTTTACACAGCCTGTAACACAGATAAGCCAGCAGGTAAGCAGTATAGTTATGGCTATGGCTGGTGCCGGACGTGTATTTGAGTTATATGATGAGAAGCCTGAAACAGACGAAGGCCGCGTTGAACTTGTAAATGTAAAGTATAATGCAGATAAAGAGCTTACAGAAACTAAGGAAAATACTATGATGTGGGCATGGAAAAGACCAGCTATGGATGGTAAGCCAGTAGAATACAGAAGACTTGAAGGTGATGTTACCTTTGATGGTGTAGACTTTGGATATAATCCTGACAAGATGGTGCTTCATGATATCAGAATGTATGCAACTCCAGGTCAGAAGATAGCATTTGTAGGAAGCACAGGTGCTGGTAAAACTACGATTACGAATCTTATTAACAGATTCTATGATATACAGGATGGTAAGATAAGATATGATGGTATCAATATCAATCATATTAAAAAGGATGATTTAAGACGAAGCCTTGGTATAGTGCTTCAGGATACGAATCTGTTCACAGAAACTATTATGGAAAATATCCGTTATGGCCGTCTGGATGCAACTGATGAGGAGTGTATAGCAGCAGCAAGACTTGCCAATGCAGATGGCTTCATAAGACGTCTGCCTGAAGGATATAACACAGTGCTTCATAGTGGTGGTGCTAACCTAAGCCAGGGACAAAGACAGCTTTTAGCCATAGCACGTGCTGCAGTAGCTGACCCACCGGTACTTATTCTTGATGAGGCAACATCTTCTATTGATACAAGAACTGAAAAACTTGTACAGAAGGGAATGGATGCGCTTATGTCAGGAAGAACCTCTTTTGTTATAGCACACAGACTTTCTACAGTTCGTAACGCAGACTGTATCATGGTTATGGAACAGGGCAGAATAATAGAAAGAGGAACACATGAACAGCTGATGGAGGAAAAAGGAAGATATTACCAGTTATATACAGGTAAGAGTATATCAGCGTAGGTACAAAAGCATGAAAATAGCTTATTATGAGATTGACAATTCTGACCTGGAAAAATATAATTAAATATTGTTCAGACAAATATATTGTTTAAATTCTTTGTCTGGAATAAAAGTATATATTGGTTAAGTTTAATATGAAAAAAGAGATGAATAATGAACTTATTGACTACGTAGTCAATGATTTCAAAAGTGGTATTAAGCATGGAGTGCTTGTTGCTAATCTGACATATGCCCTGGCTAAGGAGTATGGTATGTCAGAAGCTGAGGCATACGAACTAAAAGTGGCAGCTATGGTGCATGATATTGGAAAACTTAAGCTTTCAGAGTATCTTTATGGAAGAACGAACAATGGTCTTCCAGAAGAGGAAAAAAAAAGTATATGGGCATGCATTCAAAAATCAGCTATGATGTATTGAAAAAGTATGATTATTCAGATAATATTATGGAGGTTGTACTTTTACACCATGAGTGCTACGATGGAAGCGGATATCCTGATGGACTTGTGGGTGAGGATATACCGATGGGAGCAAGGATTCTTAAGGTTACAGATGAATTCGCAGCTCTTATATCAGACAGACCTTATAGAAAAGCATTTGATATAGATACAGCTGTTTCTATTATGATTGATGAGGTGAAGAATCTTGATATGAAGGTCTTTATATTATTTCAGAGACTTATTCATGAGGAATCAACGCTTGAACTTATAAAAAACAGCAGAATTGATATTGATGACCTGGATATAAGTGATATACTTGATATTTAGAATGATCTGATTATATGGCATCCATATGGTTTATTTATCAGAGTTTGTTTTAATCAAATATTTACAGGAATGAGGTAATTAACAATGGCAGAGTCAATGGTTGGCTTAAAAAGAACACACAGATGCACAGAGGTGTCAGGTGCTGACATAGGAAGCACAGTTACAGTTATGGGTTGGGTGGCTAAGAGACGTAATCTTGGTTCGCTTATATTCGTTGATTTAAGAGATAGAAGCGGCATCCTACAGATACTTTTTGATGAGAATATAGTTGGTAAGGAAGGCTTTGATAAAGCTTATACATTAAGAAACGAATTCGTTATAGCAGTAGTTGGTAAGGTTGTTAAAAGAAGCGGTGCAGTTAATGAGAATCTTAAGACTGGTGATATTGAGATAGCAGCAGAATCTTTAAGAATCCTTTCAGAGTCAGAAACACCTCCATTTCCTATCGAGGATAATATAAATACTAAGGAGGATATCAGACTTAAGTACAGATGTCTTGATTTAAGAAGACTGATATACAGTCTAATATTATCATGAGAAGTAAGGTGGCAACTCTGACAAGAGCATTTCTTGCAAAGGAAGGCTTCCTTGAAATCGAAACACCTATGCTTACTAAGTCAACTCCGGAGGGAGCAAGAGATTACCTTGTACCAAGCCGTATTCATCCAGGTAAGTTCTATGCTCTGCCACAGTCACCACAGCTTTTTAAGCAGATGCTTATGTGTTCTGGCTATGACAGATATATGCAGATAGCAAGATGCTTCAGGGATGAGGACTTAAGAGCTGACAGACAGCCAGAGTTTACACAGATTGATATGGAGCTGTCATTTGTTGATTGTTGATGATGTGCTCGATGTTAATGAAAGACTTTTAGCTTATCTTTTCAAGGAAGTGTTAGATGTTGATGTTAAGCTTCCTATCCAGCGTATGACATGGCAGGAGGCTATGGATAGATTCGGTTCTGATAAGCCAGACTTAAGATTTGGTATGGAGCTTAAGAATGTTACAGATATAGTTAAGAACTGTGGCTTCAGCGTGTTTACAGGAGCTATTGAGAATGGTGGTTCTGTACGTGGTATTAACGCTGCAGGTCAGGGAAATATGCCTCGTAAGAAGATAGATGCACTTGTTGATTTCGCCAAGGGTTATGGAGCAAAGGGCCTTGCTTATATAGCTATCCATGAAGATGGTTCACTTAAGTCTTCATTCTCTAAGTTTATGACAGAGGATGAGATGAATGCACTTGTTGAGGCTATGGAAGGTAAGCCAGGAGATCTTTTACTTTTTGCAGCTGACAGAAACAAGATTGTATGGAATGTACTCGGTGCGTTAAGAGTTGAGCTTGCAGGACAGATGGGACTTCTTGACAAGAGTGATTATAAGTTCCTCTGGGTAACAGAATTCCCACAGTTTGAGTGGTCAGATGAAGAAGAAAGATTCGTAGCCATGCATCATCCATTTACTATGCCTATGGATGAGGATCTTGATAAGCTTGAGTCAGACCCAGGTTCAGTACGTGCCAAGGCTTATGATATTGTACTTAACGGTACAGAGATAGGTGGTGGTTCAGTAAGAATCCATCAGGCTGATGTACAGTCAAGAATGTTTAAGGCACTTGGTCTTACAGATGAAGTTGCTAACGAGAAGTTTGGCTTCTTACTTGATGCATTCAAGTATGGAGTACCACCACACGCAGGACTTGCATATGGTCTTGACAGACTTGTTATGCTTATGGCAAAGAGAGATTCAATAAGAGACGTTATTGCTTTCCCTAAGGTAAAGGATGCAACATGTCTTCTTACTAACGCACCTGATGTTGTTGATGCAAAACAGCTTGAAGACTTATCTATCAGCATTACAGAGTCAGAACAGGAATAATATTTTAAGAGCATTTGAAAGTATTTAATGGATATTTTCAAATGCTTTTTTTAATTATATTTTTAGACAATACTTTGTGAAATCTGGATAAAAATAATGTCTTTATCAGCTTTTTTTTAGCAAAAATATTGCATTTGGATAATCATGGGTATATACTTTTTTTTTATAAATCTTGGCAAAACTATAACAAAAGACGGGAGAAAAATTATGACAGAGAATCAGTATATAAGGGCAAACAGGACTGTTTTTATTTACAGTTCTCATAGTATTTGGTTATATTGCGCTGACACTGATGGCAGCATTAGGAGTGGGTGACGGACATAACAAAGGAAAGATTTTAATACAGTTTGTTGTGGCACTTGCGGTAATTGTTGTATCAGTAGCTGCTTATATTTTAAGGAAGAAGACCAGAGTGTGTGAATTAACGATTGCGGTATCAATGGCACTTGGATATGTTGTTCTTATACTGCTTAATTCAACTGATGGTGTATGGACATATGTACTTCCTTTGATTATGGCTTCGATGGTATATCTTAATGAAAAACTAATATTGTGGGCTGATGGTGTTTCGATAGCTGCTAATGTCATAAGACTTATTATGGATTATAATATGTATAATGGAGTGGTTATGGCAAGCAGGGTTCTTGCTATATTAGTATTGGTTATTGTTACATGTATATCTCTTAGTGTAACAAAGCTGCTTAAGCAGTTTTTTGCAGAGAATATGAACAAGATAGAGGCAGCAGCAGTTATACAGAAAGAGAATAACGAGAAGATGGTTGCTGTAGCTGATAATATAACCAGACATTTCGGACAGGCTATGGATATGCTTGATGAGTTAGAAAAGAGCATAGATATAAACCACAGTTCAATGAAAGATATAGCAGAAAGCACAGAAAGCACAGCAGAAGCCATACAAAGACAGGCTACTATGTGTGCAGAGATTCAGGAAAACACTGATATTGCTGAAAAAGAGATAAGCGAGATGGTTGAGGCCTCACACAGAACAGATGAGACTGTTAATGATAGTAAGGCTATAGTAGTTGAACTTAAGGAGCAGGCACAGAATGTACATGATGCAAGCAATATAATCGTAGATGTGATTAACAGTCTTACAGAAAAGGTTGATGATGTACAGGGATTTATTGGTTCTATCGTAGAGATTTCAAGCCAGACTAACCTTCTTGCATTAAATGCTTCAATAGAAGCAGCAAGAGCAGGAGAAGCCGGAAAGGGCTTCGCAGTAGTAGCCGAAGAGATAAGACAGCTTTCAGAACAGACTAAGAATGCATCTTCAAGCATAACAGATATAATCAATAATCTTTATGAAGATACGAAGAAAGCTAATGAGAGCATAAAAGCGTCAGTTGAATCAGTTAATAAGCAGAATGAACTTATTGATAATACAAGAGTGACTTTTGAGGACGTAGGAAAAACAGTTGACAATCTTATGAACAATATAGATTCTGCAGAGCAGAGCATTAACAAGATACTGGATTCAACTTCTGTTATTTCTGATAATATTTCACATTTATCAGCAACAGGAGAAGAGGTAGCAGCTGCTTCAACTGAAGGCCTAAGAGTATCTGACACAACAGTTGAAAGCATGAAGAACTGTAAGAATATATTACATAACATATATCTTCTTGCAGAGGATTTAAAACGTTCGACAGAGGCATAAAATATAATAAAATGTATAATTATACATTGACTTATTTATAAATAATCTATACAATTAATAGTCATACAGGTTGTATAACTACAACTATAGAAAATGGAGGTTGTAATATGTATTCATTTGATGAAGTATTGAACTATGATCCAGAATTAGCTAAAGCTATGGATGATGAATTAGCAAGACAGAGAAGCCATATTGAACTTATAGCTTCTGAGAACCTTGTAAGTAAAGCTGTTATGGCAGCTATGGGAAGCCCTCTTACTAACAAGTATGCAGAAGGATATCCTGGAAAGAGATATTATGGTGGCTGCGAATATGTAGATGTTGTTGAAACACTTGCAATTGAGAGAGCTAAGAAGTTATTTGGTTGTGAATATGCCAATGTTCAGCCACATTCAGGTGCACAGGCTAACTTAGCAGCATTCTTTGCTATGGTAGAACCAGGTGATACTGTTATGGGTATGAGCCTTGACTGTGGTGGACACCTTTCACATGGTTCACCAGTTAATATCTCTGGTAAATATTTTAATATAGTTCCTTATGGTGTTACAGCCGAAGGTTTTATAGATTATGATGAAGTATTAAGAATAGCTAAGGAATGTAAGCCTAAGATGATTATCGCTGGTGCATCTGCATATGCAAGAGTCATCGACTTCAAGAAGTTCAGAGAGATAGCTGACGAAGTTGGTGCTTATCTTATGGTAGATATGGCTCATATCGCTGGTCTTGTAGCGGGTGGAGAACATCCAAGCCCTATCCCTTATGCTGATGTAGTTACAACTACAACACATAAGACATTAAGAGGACCAAGAGGTGGTATGATTCTTTCATCAGCAGAAGCTGCTGAAAAGTTTAAGTTTAACAAGGCTGTATTCCCAGGAATCCAGGGCGGTCCGCTTATGCATGTTATTGCTGGTAAGGCAGTATGCTTAAAGGAAGCACTTGATCCAGCTTTAAGACTTATGCTAAGAACATTGTTGATAATGCACAGGCTCTTTGTACAGGACTTATGAACAGAGGTTTTGATATCGTATCTGGTGGTACAGATAATCACCTTATGCTTGTTAACCTTTTAAGCAAGAATAAGACTGGTAAGGAAGTAGAAAAGCTTCTTGATGCAGCTAACATTACATGCAACAAGAACACTATCCCTAACGATCCAGCTTCACCTTTCGTAACAAGTGGTATCAGACTTGGTACAGCGGCAGTTACAACAAGAGGCTTCAACACAGCAGATATGGATGTAGTAGCAGAAGCTATTGCTTTACTTGTTGATGATGTTGATGCTAATCAGGCTAAGGCTATGGCTATGGTTAAGGAACTTACAGACAAGTATCCTCTTTATGAATAATGCTGGAATATATAAGAAATGAACTTCTGGGGATGACTGATAAAGGGGAATATGCAGCATTTACATCCTCACTTATTCCTGGCTGCGATAATATAATAGGAATAAGACAACCGGTATTAAAGCAATATGCAAAACAGCTTATAAAGGAGAATAAGGATTTTCGGCAGCTGATTAGTAAACCGGATATTTATCAGGAAGAAACACTGCTTAGGAGCTACATAATAGGAATGGGAACAGCGAAGGAGAAAGACTTTAAGAAGGCTTTAAAAGACTTCAACGCATTCGTTCCTCTTGTGAACAACTGGGCTGTCAACGATAGCTTCTGTGTGGAATTTAAGGTTATGGATATGTTTCGGGACGAGTTTCTGCCATACATAAAGAAATGTATAGAATCGTGTGATGAATACAGGGCAAGAGTAGGTCTTATAATGTTGTTAGACCACTACTTAAAGGTTGATATGCATGGCATGAAAAGACCGAGAATGAAAAAGGTTACTCTTAAAGATATAGAAAACACAGATGAAAGAAATTGCGACAATGGTTTATATCTTGATGATATATTTTCACTTGTAAACAGGGATTTTTCGACCTATGGATATTATACACAGATGGCAGCAGGCTGGCTTCTTGCGGAATGTTTTGTTACATTTCCCAAAAAGAACGTGGGAATATCTTACAGATAACGACTGCTTAAAGTTAGATAAGCTGTCATATCAGAAGGCAGTACGAAAGATATGTGAATCGCTCACGCCGGATAAAGAAGTTAAACTAAAAGTTAAAAAGGATCTGAAGCAGATGTAATAATCTGTTTCAGGTCTTTTTTATTGCTCCATATTATGACGTCGGGGTCAAAATCCCCCGACTTTAATAATTTGAATATCAAAATAACTATTGACAAATATATAAGAATTGTAGTATAAAAATATTGTTTGGAATTCAAAGTAAGATAATCAAACAGTTAGCAAGTCAAATAAATAAGGACAAAAAAAGTATGATAAGAACAAGAATCATAGGAACAGGAAGCTATGTTCCACCAGATATATTGACTAACGATAATCTGTCAGAAATGGTAGATACGAGTGATGAGTGGATAAGGACAAGAACTGGTATATGTAACAGACATATAGCAAAAGATATGGATAATGCTGATATGGCATATAATGCTGCAAGAAATGCAGTAGAGGATGCACGTATTGAAGCTTCTGACATAGGTCTTATTATAGTTGCAACGTCAACTCCTGATTATGCTTTTCCTAATCAGGCATCACTTGTACAGGCAAAGCTTAAAGCAGTAAATGCTATGTGTTTTGATGTAAGTGCAGCATGTTCAGGTTTTATTACAGCCCTGGATATTGCAGCTTCAATGTTAAAGGCAGGTTCGTATAAATATGCACTTGTTATTGGTTCAGAAAAGATGTCAGAAATAGTTAACTGGAAAGACAGAAGTGTGTGTGTACTTTTCGGAGATGGTGCTGGCGCAGTGGTTCTTAAAGCAGTTGATAACAACACAGAAGATGTTACAGGTGCCTCTGCTGGTCAGGAAAGAGGAATTATTGACAGCAATATCTACAATGATGGAACAGGTGCCTCTGTTTTAACAGGTGGCAGGAGATTTCCTGATTCACGCAGCACAGACATGTTTATACATATGGATGGACAGGAAGTGTTTAAATTCGCCGTAAAGAGTGTTCCTACAGCCATAGAAACACTTTTACATAATAATAATATGGATATTAATGATGTTGATAAGTTCATATTGCATCAGGCTAATGTACGTATTATAGAGAGTGTAGCTAAAAGACTTAAGGCTGATAAAGATAAGTTTCCAGTCAATCTGAATGAATATGGAAACACATCATCAGCAAGTATTCCGATTCTGCTTGATGAGTTAAACAGGAATGGAAGCTTAAAACAGGGGGAGAAGCTTATACTTGCCGGTTTTGGTGCAGGATTAAGCTGGGGAAGTATTCTGCTTGTATGGTAGCACGGTTAAAGATGCTAAGCTTATTATATAGATATTTGCAGACTGCTTACTTAAAGATATCAGGCAGCCGGATAAGCGGCATTTTAACATATATAAGATATTTATGGCAGAAGATTTGCCACAGATATCAAAGTCGGTGGCTTTTGACCACGACATCATATAATAAAAAATAATAAGAATTAAGGAGATTTAACATTATGTTTGAAAAAGTAAGAGAATTAGTTGCAGCACAGTTAGGTATAGATGAGGCAGTTATTAAGCCTGAGTCTAATTTCAAGGAAGATCTTAAGGCAGATTCACTTGATCTTTTTGAACTTGTTATGTCACTTGAGGATGAGTGTTCAGTAACTATTCCATCTGAGGAGCTTGAAAAGATTCTTACAGTACAGGATGTTGTTGATTATATCGAGGCTAACCAGAAATAGTTATAAATGTCAGGAAGGAAGATAAGTTATGAAAACTCGTGTAACAGAGCTTCTTAATATAGAATATCCTGTTATACAGGGCGGTATGGCATGGGTTGCAGATGCTAATCTGGCAGCCCACGTCAGCAAAGCCGGTGGAATGGGATTTATCGGAGCAGCTAATGCGCCGGCAGAATGGGTAAAAGAACAGATACATATTGCAAGAAAGATAACAGATAAGCCGGTTGGTGTTAATATTATGCTTTTAAGTGATTATGCAGATGAAATAGCACAGCTTGTTATTGATGAGCATATAGAAGCAGTAACAACAGGTGCAGGCAACCCAAGCAAATATATGAAGGCCTGGAAGGAAGCTGGAATAAGGGTTATTCCTGTTGTGGCATCAGTTGCACTTGCAAGAATGATGGAACGTGCCGGAGCAGATGCGGTTGTAGCTGAGGGTATGGAATCAGGTGGACATATCGGCGAGGAAACGACCATGACACTTGTACCACAGGTTGTTGATGCAGTTGATATTCCAGTTATAGCAGCTGGCGGAATAGGTGATGGCAGAGGTGTATGTGCAGCATTTATGCTTGGTGCAGAGGCTGTACAGATGGGAACAAGATTCGTTGTGGCTAAGGAATCGAATGTTCATCAGAATTATAAGGACAGAGTTATAGCTGCCAAGGATATAGACTCAGTAGTAACTGGCAGAAGCACAGGCCATCCAGTAAGGTCACTTAGAAACAGCATGACAAGAGAGTATCTTGATATGGAAAAAGAAGGCGTTGAGTTTGAAAAGCTTGAAAGACTTACTCTTGGAACACTAAGAAAGGCTGTTGTGGATGGTGATGTCAAGCAGGGAACTGTAATGGCAGGTCAGATAGCAGGTCTTGTGAGTAAGGAACAGACATGTGAAGAGATTATTAAGGAGCTTATGAAGGAAGTCTCTGAGGTATATAATTCACATAATAAGCTGGCATAAAACAGTGTATGGAAATGAGGATTTAAAAGGTATGGGAAAAACAGTTGTAATGTTTCCAGGACAGGGAAGCCAGTGTACTGGAATGGGAAGAGAAAGCTATAATAGCTGCACTTCATCAGTAAAGTGCTTTAAGAATCTGGTGAACTGACAGGTATCAATATGGAGCATTTAATATTTGAAGAAAATGATCTTCTTGATAAAACCGAGTATACACAGATCGCGTTATATGTAACAGAAATCGCCCAGCTTGCTGATATGGTTGAGCAGGGCCTTACGTATGATGCAGCTATTGGACTTTCATTAGGTGAATATAGTGCACTTACTGCAAGTGGTGCGCTATCTTATGAAGATGGTGTAAGACTTGTAAGAAACCGTGGAATATATATGGAACAGGAGGTTCCGGCTGGTATAGGTGCCATGGCTGCAGTTATCGGGCTTACATCAGATGAGGTTGACAGTGTACTTGCTAAATATAACAAGGATAAAAGCGGGAACACAGAGTCTGATAATGATATGTATCCTGATACAGTTTCCGCAGCTAATTACAACTGCCCTGGACAGATAGTAATATCAGGTAAAAAGGGATGTGTACAGGAAGCTATGGAAGTGCTTAAGGAAGCAGGAGCAAGAAGAACACTCCTTCTTAATGTAAGTGGACCGTTTCATTCAAAGCTTCTTAAGGGTGCAGGTGATAAGCTTATGAAGGATCTTGAAAAAGTTACTTTTGATAAAGTGAAGTATCCTTATGTGGCAAACTGTACAGCTGAGTATGTGGATGAGAATACATCCAGTGGATATATAAAAGAACTTCTTTCAAAGCAGGTATATAGTTCAGTACGTTTTGAACAGTCAGTCAGAAAAATGATAGCCGATGGTTATGATACATTTGTTGAGGTGGGACCAGGAAAGACTTTATCTGGCTTTGTTAAAAAGATAGCTAAGAGCATGGAAAAGGAAGTAGTTATAAAATAACAGGCAATAAATGCAGACATGATATTGGTAAGGCTTTAGCAATATTGTATCGATGAAAGGCAGTGTGTTATGTGTATGGATAATTGTATAAAAGATATGAAAACAAGATAGTGCTTGTAACCGGAGCTGGCAGAGGAATAGGAGCTGCTATAGCTGCCCGTTTTGCCAAAGAGGGGGCTGTGGTTATTGTTAATTACAGTGGTAATGATGAGGCAGCAGATAGAACAGTTGAAAATATTCTGGCCGCCAACGGAAAGGCAGAAAAATACAAGTGTCAGGTTGATTCGTATGAAGAAACTGAAAAAATGATCACATATATAATGGATAAATATAAGAGAATAGACATTCTTATAAATAATGCAGGTATAACAAAAGATGGTCTTATCATGAGAATGAAAGAGGAAGATTTTGACAGAGTTATAGATGTTAATCTTAAGGGAACATTTAACTGCATAAGACACGTAAGCAGATACATGTTAAAGCAAAGAAGCGGAAGAATAATCAATATGTCATCAGTTGTAGGCATAGCTGGTAATGCAGGACAGGTTAATTACAGTGCTTCTAAAGCAGGCGTGATAGGTATTACCAAATCTGCTGCAAAGGAGCTTGCATCGCGTGGAATAACGGTTAATGCAGTTGCACCTGGATATATTGATACAGATATGACAAAGGTTTTATCTGATGAACAGAAGAAGTCAGTACTTGATATGATTCCTCTTTCAAGAATGGGAAGCGTGGATGATATAAGCAATGCGGTAGCATTTCTGGCATCAGATGAAGCAGCATACATAACAGGACAGGTGATATCAGTAGATGGAGGTATGAATATCTGATGAGAAGAGTAGTTGTTACAGGTATGGGTGCAATAACACCTATAGGTTTAAGTGTGGATGAATTCTGGAATTCTGTTAAAGAGAATACAGTTGGAATAGATAATATAACAAGATTTGATACAACAGATTATAAGGTTAAGCTTGCAGCAGAGGTAAAGGATTTTGATGCTAAGAATTATATGGATTTCAAGGCAGCCAAAAGGATGGAGAAGTTCAGCCAGTATGCTGTTGCGGCCGCGCATGAGGCTATGAAGGATTCGGGGCTTGATATGGATAAAGAGGATGCTTTCCGTGTTGGTGTATCAGTAGGCTCTGGTGTTGGAAGCCTTGAAGCTATGGAAAGCAATCACAAGAAGCTTCTTGAAAAGGGTCCATCTAGGATTAATCCGCTTCTTGTACCTCTTATGATAACTAACATGGCAGCTGGCAATGTATCAATACAGCTAGGTTTAAAGGGTAAGAATATAAATGTTGTTACAGCATGTGCTACTGGAACTAACTCTATAGGTGAAGGCTATAGAAGTATACAGCATGGAGAGGCAGATGTTATGTTTGCAGGTGGAACTGAAAGTTCTATATCTCCTATTGGGATCGGTGGTTTTGCTGCGCTTACAGCACTTTCAACATCTACAGACCCTAAGAGAGCCTCTATCCCATTTGACAAAGAAAGAAATGGCTTTGTATGGGTGAAGGAGCAGGTGTGGTTGTACTTGAAGAACTGGAGCATGCTTTAAAGAGAGGAGCGCATATATATGCAGAGATCACAGGCTATGGCTGTTCTTCTGATGCATACCATATAACATCACCTATGGAGGATGGAAGTGGAGCTGCATATGCTATGACAAGTGCCATGAAGGAAGCAGAAAGTAAAACCAGATGATATCGACTATATAATGCACATGGAACAAGTACACATCATAATGATCTTTTGAGACAAGGGCGATCAAGCTGGCACTTAAGGATGCAGCTTACAATGTGCCTGTAAGTTCAACAAATCCATGGTTGGACACCTGCTTGGTGCAGCGGGCGCAGTTGAGTTCATAGCCTGTGTCAAGTCAATCCAGGATGGTTATATACATCCAAATGTAGGATTATCAGAAACAGAGGAAGAAATGAATCTTAATTATGTCAAGGATGAAGGAATCGAAAAGGACGTTGATGTAGTCATGACGAATTCTCTTGGTTTTGGTGGACATAATGCAACTCTTATAGTAAGAAAGTATTCATAATATGATGAACGCTTAAAGTACATAAGTGGATTGCTGGTGAGATATCTGGAATACCAGAATATGAATAAAAGGTCATGAAGAAATGGAGATAATATATGGAATTAGAAAATGTAATAAAGCTGATTAATGCTGTATCAGAATCTTCACTTACAAGCTTTAGCATGGAAGATGGCGACACTAAGCTTTCGCTTGGCGCTGACAGAAGTGACAGGGCAGCTGTTAAAGATACTGCCGGTGCTGATGATATAGTTAATAGCGATAGCGGCGATGAATCAGGATTGAATAAATCAGACATTAAAACTTCTGATGATAATGTGCTTACTGTTAATTCACCACTTGTAGGTGTATTTTACAGTTCAGCATCTCCGGAAGCTGATGCATATGTAGCAATAGGTGACAGAGTTAAAAAAGGTCAGGTAATCGGTATAGTAGAAGCAATGAAGCTTATGAATGAGATTGAAAGTGATTATGATGGTGTGGTTACTGATATTCTTGTAGATAATGAACAGATGGTTGAATATGGACAGCCTATGTTTGTTATAAAACCAGTCTGACAATACGTCGGTATTAAAGGCATGGGTTTTTGATACCGACATTATATATATGAAATTCGATTATTTAATATAAGGAGTTAAGTATGCTTACAACAAAGGAAATAATGGATATTATACCACACAGACATCCTTTTCTGCTTGTGGATACGATAGATGAACTTGAGCCTGGAATAAAGGCAACAGGATATAAGTGTATTACATATGATGAGCCTTATTTTGCAGGACATTTTCCAGCTGAGCCTGTTATGCCGGGGGTCCTTCAGATAGAGGCATGCGCACAGGTAGGCGCTGTTGCGATACTTCGCTTGAAGAAAACAAAGGTAAAACAGCATATTTTGGTGCAGTTAATAATGCAAGATTTAAAAGAAAAGTAGTTCCTGGTGATAAACTTAAGATGGAATGTGAGATTATAAAGAAAAAAGGACCAGTTGGCGTGGGAAAGGCTGTTGCGACGGTAGATGGCGAGGTTGCACTTACAGCTGAGCTTACATTTATGGTAGGTTAATCCGTGTGATGTTATAAGTATAATATGTGGATTATGGAATGGTTATAAGGAGATTAAGCTGTGTTTAATAAGATATTGATAGCGAACAGAGGCGAAATAGCTGTTAGAATAATAAGAGCCTGTAGGGAAATGGGTATACAGACAGTTGCAGTATATTCTGAGGCGGATAAGGAAGCACTTCATACGCAGCTGGCTGATGAGAGTGTATGTATAGGAAAGGCAGCAGCTAAGGATAGTTACCTTAATATGGAAAGAATATTGAGTGCAACAGTAGCAACACATGCAGATGCAATACATCCAGGCTTTGGATTTCTTTCTGAAAACAGTAAGTTTGCATCATTATGTGAAAAATGTAACATCACATTTATAGGTCCAGATTCAGATATCATAGAGAAAACAGGTAATAAACAGGAAGCAAGAAATACAATGATATCAGCAGGTATTCCAGTTATTCCAGGAACCAAAGAACCAGTTATGGATGCAGAAAGAGGAAAAGAGCTTGCAGACAATATAGGTTATCCTGTTATGGTTAAAGCTGCACTTGGCGGCGGTGGCAAGGGGATGCGTGTTGTATATACAAAAGAAGATTTTAAAAGGGAATTCGATAACGCACAGAGGGAAGCCGTGAATGGCTTTGCTGATGGCACAATGTATATAGAAAAATATATAGAAAAGCCAAGACATATAGAGTTCCAGATATTAGCTGATAAATATGGAAATACAATTCATCTTGGTGAAAGAGATTGTTCAATACAAAGAAATCACCAGAAGTTAGTTGAGGAATCACCCTCTCCTGCGTTGAATGATGAATTAAGAAAGAGAATGGGAGATACTGCAGTGGCAGTGGCTAAGGCAGTTAACTATGAAAATGCAGGAACAGTTGAGTTTCTTCTGGATAAAAACGACAATTATTACTTTATGGAGGTAAATACCCGTATTCAGGTCGAGCATGGTATAACGGAACTTGTGACAGGTGTTGATCTTATAAAGGAACAGATAAAGATAGCAGCCGGCGAAAGTCTTGGTATTAAGCAGGAGGATGTAAGGATACATGGTGCTGCCATGGAAATAAGAATCAATGCTGAAAACCCTGAAAAGAACTTTGCACCTAATCCGGGAACAATAAAGAATATACATATACCAGGTGGTAATGGTGTAAGAATAGATACCGCAGTTTATAGTGGATATACGATACCTCCTTTTTATGATTCCATGATAATGAAGGTTATGACATATGCAAACGACAGGAAAACAGTGATTGAGAAGATGAGAAGTGTCCTTGGCGAGATTATTATTGAAGGTGTCACAACAAATACAGATTTTATGTATGATATATGCCAGAATGAGAAGTTTATTAAAGGTGATGTCAGTACAGATTTCATACCAGAGGAGTATCCACAGGTATGTAAAAAATAGTTGTTCGTTATGCACAGTAAGAGTGCGTGGAAATGAGGATTTATATGCAGATAAAAGGCTTGTTTAAAAAGAATATCCATAAAAATAAAATCAACAATCTGGATAGCAGTAATATAAATGTTCCAGATGGATTATATACGAAATGTCCGGTTTGTTCAAAAATAATCTTAACAGAGGACATGTATCTGAATAATTGTGTATGTCCGGAATGTGGATATTATATGAAGCTGGATGCCAGAACAAGGATATCCATGGTAGTGGATAAGAATACATTTTCAGAATGGGATACTAACATTGAAGAGAGCAATCCATGTGAATACCCGGGTTATGAGGAGAAAATCCAGAATCTTAAAAGAAAAACAAATCTTGATGAGGCAGTAATAACCGGCGTTGGAAAGATAGATGGCAGCAAAGCTGTTATAGGTGTCTGTGATACAAGATTTCTTATGGGCAGCATGGGTGAGGTTGTAGGTGAAAAGCTTACACGGGCAGTTGAGAAGGCTACAGAGCAGAAGCTGCCGGTTATTATATTTACGTGCTCAGGCGGAGCCAGGATGCAGGAGGGAATAGTATCTCTTATGCAGATGGCAAAGATAAGTGCCGCATTAAAAAAACATGATGAGGCAGGACTTTTATATATCACTGTTCTTACTGACCCTACAACTGGAGGTGTAACTGCAAGCTTTGCTATGCTTGGAGATATTATACTTGCAGAGCCAGGTGCCCTTATAGGTTTTGCAGGACCAAGAGTTATCAGACAGACTATAGGACAGGAACTGCCAGAAGGGTTTCAGAGAGCTGAATTTCTGTTAGAGCACGGCTTTGTGGATGCGATTGTTAAAAGAGATGAGCTTAAGAAGACACTTGCGTATCTGCTTGATATACATAAATGCAGTGGAGCTTATACAGAAGCTAAAGAAAATGTGGATACATACCGGAGCAATTCAGATATTATGAAGAAGTATCTTGAGTATCTTGATAATATATATTTCAAAAAGATAGATAGAGAAGAAGAAAAAAGGCTGAGGCTGATAATAATCTGTATAATGAGTATGATGTATGGGAAAAGGTTGAAATAGCAAGAAGCAGTGAAAGACCTAACGCCGCAGATTACATAGAAAAAATAACTAAAGATTTTTTTTGAACTTCATGGTGACAGAAACTTTGGTGATGATAAGGCGATAATAGGTGGAATCGCAACATTGGTGGCATTCCTGTAACAGTCATAGGACATATGAAGGGTAAGACTACTAAAGAGAATATATCAAGAAACTTGGAATGCCTAATCCCGAAGGGTATAGAAAGGCACTCAGGCTTATGAAGCAGGCTGAAAAATTTAACAGACCGGTTATATGTTTTATAGACACTCCAGGAGCATATTGTGGTCTTGGTGCAGAAGAGAGAGGCCAGGGAGAGGCTATAGCAAAGAATCTGTATGAAATGAGCAGTCTGACAGTTCCAGTGCTGTCAATAGTAACTGGCGAAGGTGGAAGCGGTGGCGCACTTGCACTAGGTGTTGCCAATGAAGTATGGATGATGGAGAATTCCATATATTCTATACTTTCACCAGAAGGTTTTGCATCGATACTGTGGAAGGATTCTAAGAAAGCAAAAGAGGCTGCAGAAATAATGAAGCTGACGGCTTCAGATTTATATGAGCTTGGCATAATAGAGAAGGTCATTCCGGAATATCCGGTTATAAATGAAAATAATATAAAAAGAGTGACATTATATATGAAACGCATGATATGTGATTTTATGTACAGATATATTGATATGGACAAGGAAGAACTTACAAAACAGCGGTATAACAGATTCAGGAAAATGTAAGAAAGCACTAAATCTATTACATTTTTTTATAGTTGTATTAATATAATTGTGTTAATATGATTATGTTAATGTGATTGTGTTGTAAGATTACGGAATTGTTATATCTAAACAGAAAGAAGGAATATATATGTCATATGGATACAGACAATACAGGGATACTGCTCATAGATGGACACAGATAGGTGTTGGTTTAATATCTGTAATAGCAGGTCTTATACTTATTGTATGTGTAACGGCACCTATGTATGTTTCAAGCATGTTAAAGGATGCAGGACTGTCAGCTGCTATATCGCACCGTTTTATGGATACTGTTTTTGATTCACTTGGGGATAATATGGAGGCATTATCCAGAATTCAGACAAGTATAGAGGATTCTAAGATAGTAGACAGAATAGCACAGAAATATACAACGGCTATGGTTGATGGGATGCTTAAAGAAAAATCCTTTGATGATATAGAGATTAATATAGATGCAGAGCTGGATGAGCTTATGGATATGACATATAACAAAATAGCATCTAATATCAATATGGGAAATATACAGGAAACAATAGTCAGGGCAGCTCTTAGCTATAGTAAAAATGCTGCAAATGAGGCTATAAATAATTATGCCAGTGGTATATATGGTGATATATCTTATCGTCTGCAGCCGCTTATAAAGGTATATGGAATAATAACTTCTTCAGTGTTTAAGATATTGATGCTTTTAATATATATCACATTATTGATTGTTATTATTGCATTTAATCCTGTCAGGGTTGTAAGATACACACTCCCATGTATATTTGTCATAACAGGTGGTATATATATTTTTATTGCAAATATAATTGGAAACAGATGTATGGCGGCTGTAAGTAACAGATATCTAGGAAGAACTGTGTTTATAGATACTCAGATTGCTTATAGGGTTATGGGCGTTATGTGTATATTGGCTGCAGCTTCATATGTTATTACTTTGATATATGGAATGGTTGTGAAAAACAGGAGAAAAAGAATATAGAAATATCTGAGATTAATGTTTGATAAGAGTTTATTAGAGTTTATAAGAGCTCATAAAACATTATAAAAGATGAAAAATGGAGCTGCTACATATATATGTGGCAGCTCCTGATTTTGTTTTATAATACTTGTTACATAATATTTTTTAAAGTATTATTTGTTATTCTTCTTTTCGTTCTCAAGCTTCTTCATAGCTCTTACTTTAAGTGAAAGACCAAAGAGGTTGATGAAACCATCAGCATCATGGTGGTCATAAAGGTCGCCTGTTGTGAATGAAGCGATAGATTCGTTATATAATGAATATGGAGATGTTGTTCCGGCTTTGATGATGTTGCCCTTGTAGAGCTTGAACTTAACTTCACCAGTTACATATTCCTGAGTCTTTTCGATGAATGCCTGAAGTGCTTCACGAAGAGGTGTTTCCCACTTTCCTTCATATATAACCTGTGCAAACTTGTTAGCAACATTAATCTTTTCTGTTGTTGTATCTCTGTCAAGTATAAGTTCCTCAAGCTGCTGATGAGCTTCATAAAGAATAGTTCCACCAGGTGTTTCATATACACCACGTGATTTCATGCCAACAACTCTGTTCTCTACGATATCTATAATACCGATACCATGCTTTCCACCAAGTCTGTTGAGTTCTCTGATGATGTCAGAAACTTTCATCTTCTTACCATTAACAGATGTAGGAACACCCTTTTCAAATGTCATAGTAACATATTCGCCTTCATCAGGAGCATCCTCTGGTGAACATCCAAGAACAAGAAGGTGCTTGTAGTTAGGCTCGTTAGCAGGATCTTCAAGCTCAAGACCTTCGTGCTGATATGCCATATGTTACGGTCACGGCTGTAGCTTGAGTCAGGGCTGAATGGAAGATGAATACCATGCTGTCTGCAGTATTCAATCTCATCTTCACGTGACTGAAGAGTCCATCTTGAATCTCTCCAAGGTGCGATGATCTTGATATCTGGAGCTAAAGCCTTGATAGTAAGCTCGAATCTGATCTGGTCGTTACCCTTGCCAGTAGCACCATGGCATATAGCAACAGCGCCTTCTTTACGTGCTATTTCAACAAGTCTTTTTGCTATAACAGGTCTTGCCATAGAAGTTCCAAGTAAATACTTGTTTTCATATACTGCATGAGCCTGTACACAAGGAACAACATAGTTATCGCAGAATTCATCTGTAACATCTTCTATGTATAACTTTGCAGCGCCACATGATAATGCTCTTTCTTCAAGGCCATCTAATTCTTCTTCCTGTCCGCAGTCTGCACATACGCAGATAACATCATAATCAAAAGTTTCCTTTAACCATGGAATGATAGCAGTAGTATCAAGTCCACCGGAATAAGCCAAAACAACTTTCTCTTTCATTAAAAAGTACCTCCATAGATATTTATAAACTCTGCCAATTATAATAAACTACTTATGCCTAAAATGCAATAGCAAAAAATGAATATTATGCAACTTTATGCATTGATTATGCATAAATATAAAAACATGCCTAATAAACCCTTTACATAAGGAAAAAAGTTGCTATAATGTAATTTATCATTTTTGTTAATCCATTTTTATATGTGGATTACTGATGAAAATATTCACACGAATGAATAATTACACATTCAGATGGAGGACGTATGGTTAAGGTTGGAATTATCGGTGCTACCGGATACGCAGGTAACGAATTAGTAAGAATTCTTTTAGGACACAAAGATGTTGAGATTGTATGGCTGGGTTCAAGAAGCTATATTGATCAGAATTATTCAGATGTATATAGAAATATGTTTAAGCTTGTTGATGCAAAATGTATGGATGATAATATGGAACAGCTTGCTAATGAAGTAGATGTCATATTTACAGCTACTCCTCAGGGCTTATGTGCATCGCTTGTTAATGATGAGATTCTTTCAAAGGTAAAAATAATCGACCTTAGTGCGGACTTCAGATTAAAGGATGTTGATATATATGAGAAGTGGTATAAGTTAGAGCATAAAGCTCCACAGTATATTGATGAAGCGGTTTACGGATTATGCGAAATTAACAGGGATAAGGTGAATAAGGATACAAGAATAATAGCTAATCCTGGTTGTTATACAACAACATCAATCCTTACATTATATCCACTTGTAAAAGAAGGAATAATCAATCCGGATACTATTATAATAGATGCCAAGAGTGGTACATCTGGTGCAGGAAGAGGTGCAAAGGTAGCGAATCTTTTCTGTGAAGTAAACGAAAGCATGAAGCTTATGGAGTTGGAACACACAGACATACGCCTGAGATAGAAGAACAGCTTGGATATGCATGTGGAAGAGATGACCTTAAGCTTATATTTACACCACATCTGGTTCCTATGAACAGAGGAATACTTGTTACAGCATATGCCAATCTTGCAAAGGATGTGTCTTATGAAGATGTAAAGGCAGCCTATGATAAGTATTATGATAAGGAATATTTTGTAAGAGTTCTTCCTAAGGATGTATGCCCTGAAACAAGATGGGTTGAAGGAAGCAACTTTGTTGATGTAGGATCAAGCTTGAACCAAGAACAAACAGAATCATAGCTATGGGTGCACTTGATAATCTTGTAAAAGGTGCAGCAGGACAGGCAGTACAGAACATGAATCTGTTATTTGGCTTTGAAGAGAATGAGGGGCTTAAAATGGCACCTATGTTCCCATAATAATACATCGATTGCAGGGGCAATCCGATGTATACAAGTTGCATAGGCAACTTGAAAAGAAAAATTCACGAAAATTGCAGGGGCAATTCAATGTATACAAGTTGCAAAAGCAACTTGAAAAGAAAAATTACGGAAATGCAAAGGCAATTCGATGTATACAAGTTGCAAAAGCAATATTAATAATACATATTGAAATTCGGAGGTAGTGATTATGGAAATTATCGAAGGTGGAGTTACAGCAGCTAAGGGCTTTAAGGCAGCAGGTATGGCAGCAGGTATCAAGTATAAAAATGGCAAAAAGGATATGGCAATGGTATTTTCAGAAAAGCCATGTGTAACAGCTGGAACATTTACACTTAACAGAGTGTTTGCAGCACCTGTAAAGTGGGACAAGAGCATTGTATACAGTGAAGAGGGGGCACATGCAATAGTTGTTAACAGCGGTGTTGCCAATGCCTGCACAGGTACAGATGGTGATGAAGCCTGCGCACTTGAAGCAAAGACAGCAGGAGAAGTACTTGGAGTACCAGCTAAGTCAGTGCTTTTAGGTTCAACAGGAGTTATAGGTATGCAGCTTCCTATGGATAGAATGTGTGCAGGTATTAAAGCACTTCCAGAGCTGCTTGATTCAACTAAAGAAGCAGGTACACTTGCAGCAGAGGCAATTATGACTACGGATACAAGAAACAAGCAGGTTGCATGTACCGTAGAAATAGGTGGAAAGACAGTAACAGTTGGTGGTATGTGTAAGGGTGCAGGCATGATACATCCACATATGGCAACTATGCTCTGCTTTATAACATCCGATGCTGTTATTGATAAAAAGGCACTTCAGAAGATGACAAGTGATATAGTTGAGGATTCATTCAATATGATATCAGTTGATGGAGATACATCAACAAACGATACAGTTTTAGTTCTTGCTAATGGAGAGGCTGGTAACGAGAAGATTACAGAAGGATGTAAAGATTATGATACCTTCTATGAGGCTTTAAGCTATGTTCTTACAGAGCTTTCTAAGATGATTGCAGGTGATGGAGAAGGCTGTACATGTCTTTTTGAGGTACAGGTAAAGGGTGCTAAAGATAAGGAACAGGCTAAGATTCTTGCAAAGTCAATAGTTACATCTAACCTTACTAAGGCTGCAATATTCGGACACGATGCTAACTGGGGAAGAATTCTTTGTGCTATGGGTTATTCAGGCGTTGATTTCGAACCAGAAAAGGTTGATATATTCTTTGAAAGTTCAGCTGGAAAGCTTCAGATAGTAAAGGACGGAACTGCTACTGATTACAGCGAGGAGAAAGCAACAGAAATACTTCACAGAATCCTGTAACTGCTATAGCAGATATAAAGCAGGGCAGCGCAGAGGCTACGGCATGGGGCTGCGACCTTACATTTGATTATATAAAGATAAATGCAGATTATCGTTCCTAACAAGGTGAGTGTACGGGTTAAGAAAGAGTGAATTATATGAAGGAGTTAAAGATGAGTACAATAGATATGGAAGAAGAGTTAAAAAAAGCACAGGTATTAGTTGAGGCTCTTCCTTATATACAGAAGTTCAGCAGAAAGATTATTGTTGTAAAGTATGGTGGAAGCGCCATGGTTGATGAAGAACTTAAAAGAAAGGTTATTCAGGATGTAGTTCTTTTAAAGCTTGTAGGGTTCAACCTATTATCGTGCATGGTGGTGGCAAGGAAATCAGTAAGTGGGTTGAAAAGTCAGGCATGACACCAGAATTCAAGAATGGCTTAAGAGTGACAGACGAGCCAACTATGGAAATAGCAGAGATGGTTCTTAACAGAGTTAACAAGAGTCTTGTATCGCTTATAGAGGAGCTTGGTGTAAAGGCATGTGGCATATCTGGTAAAGATGGTGGAATGCTTAAGGTAGAAAAGAAATATTCAAAGGGTGAGGATATAGGATATGTCGGTGAAGTAAAGGATGTTGACACAACTCTTATACATTCACTTCTTAAGGATGACTTTATTCCAGTTATATGCCTATAGGATATGATGATGATTTCCATTCATATAATATCAATGCGGATGATGCGGCATGTGCCATAGCAAGGGCAGTTAATGCTGAGAAGCTTGCATTCTTAACAGATATAGAGGGTGTGTACAGAGATTATAACGATAAATCAAGCCTTATATCAGAGCTTTCTACAACAGAGGCAAGAAAGCTTTTAGCAGGTGGTACAATAGGCGGTGGTATGCTTCCAAAGCTTAATAACTGCATAGATGCTATCGAGCATGGTGTTTCAAGGGTACATATTCTTGATGGACGTATCCCACATTGCCTTCTTCTTGAAATATTTACTAACAAGGGTGTTGGTACAGCTATTCTTTCAGAAGGAGCAGAGAAGTTTTTTGAAACAAATCTGTAATATCGTAAGGCTTAAGAAAGCAGAATGATTCCAACATCATAAAACGTCATAAAATGTATGATAAAAAAGAGCATATGGTTTTATTCTTTTTTATCGTATATCAGGAAAGGAAAAGTATATGGAAACTAAACAGATTATAGAAACAGCTGAAGAAAAACTGATTCATACATATAACAGATATCAGATTGTACTTGATAAAGGTGATGGAGTAAGGTTATATGATACTGATGGAAAAGAGTATCTTGATTTTGGTGCAGGTATTGCTGTATTCGCACTTGGTTATAACAATAAAGAATATAACGATGCACTTAAGTCACAGATAGATAAGCTTATTCATACATCAAACTATTTTTATAACGAACCAGCTGTCAGCGCTGCACAGGCTATAACTAAGGCATCTGGCATGGATAGGGTATTTTTTACAAATAGTGGTACAGAATCTATAGAAGGTGCTATAAAGCTTGCTAAGAAGTATGCTTATTTAAAGACAGGAAGAACAGATTCTGAAATCATTGCAATGCATCATTCATTTCATGGAAGAAGTATGGGAGCACTTGCTGTTACAGGTAATAAACATTACCAGGAAGCATTTGGTCCTATGATACCAGGAATAAAATTTGCAAATTATAATGATCTTGAAAGCGTTAAACAGTTGGTAAATGACAAAACTTGTGCTATTATATTTGAGACAGTACAGGGTGAAGGTGGAATATATCCAGCAACTAATGAGTTCATACAGGGTGTAAGAAAGCTCTGTGATGAGAAGGGTATTCTTCTTATACTTGACGAAATACAGTGTGGTATGGGAAGAACAGGTACAATGTTTGCATTCCAGCAGTATGGCGTAAAGCCGGATATTCTTACAGTTGCTAAGGCTTTAGGCTGTGGTGTGCCTGTAGGAGCTTTCCTTGCTACAGAAGAGGTGGCAAAGGCATTAGTTCCAGGTGACCATGGTACAACATATGGAGGAAACCCACTTGCATGTGCTGCAGCTACGAAAGTATTTGAGTTGTTTGAGAAACAGAATATACTTGCTAATGTTAAGGAAGTATCAGCTTATCTGGAAAAGAAGCTTGATGAGCTTGTGAAGGACTATGATTTTATAGTTGAAAGAAGAGGACTAGGACTTATGCAGGGACTTGAACTTTCAATCAGTCCGAGGGATGTTATAGCCAGGGCATTAGATAACGGACTTATTCTTTTCTCAGCAGGAACTAATGTAATCAGAATGGTTCCACCACTTGTGATAACTAAGAGTGATGTTGACGAGATGATAGATAAATTAAAGAAGTCACTCTAAAGCATTAATAAAAACATCGTATGGTCAATGGTGGATTATCTGGTTGAGTGTTCCTTAAGTATATGAAAAGGTTGGAAAGATTATGAAGATAATTAAAAGACTTATATCAGTCACCATGGTATGTGTTATGTTAATATCAGTAACGGCATGTGGCGGGACTGACAGGGATGAGGAAGCAAGAAAACTTGATATAGAAACACCTGTAACGATTAATGTCTGGTATGATAATAAAGATTATGAAAGATACCTTAATACCGTTGCTTCCGGGCTTAAAGCTGCTAATAACCTTGTTACGGTTAATCCTGTGTATATAGAAGCACAGGATATAATAGACACATTATATACTGAAACTGTAAGAAACAATAATGCACCAGATGTATATCTTATGTCTGCAGAGAACAGTGATAAGGCATATCTTCTTGGACTTATGCTTGAAAATGATTCATATGGTGATATATATAACGAAAATATATATGGAAAAGCTGCTATTAAATCAGCATCATATAAAGGAAAGTTATATGGTTATCCTGTAAGCTTTGATATGCCGGTTATGGTATATAATAAAAAATACGCTTCATCTGTTGATTCATATGATGAGATAAAACAGATAAGTAATAATTACCAGGTTACAGAAGAAAACCAGAATATAACGAAGGTATTTGATTTTGATGCATCTGATATGCTTATTAATTATCCATATGTTGGACGATATATGGATATAGGAGGAGATGTATCAGAGAATGCTGATATATTTACGATAGATGAGCTAAACTTTAAGAGAGCACTTAAGGAATATGCTTCATTAAAAAACACATTTGGAATAGACAGAAATGAGTCAACACACGATTCATGTCTTGATGAGTTTACACAGAATAAACTGCTGTATACGATAGTAAATACAAGTGATTTAAAAAAGATTGATGATTCTGGTGTGACATATGGCATTATACCGGTTCCTTATCTTTTAGAGGGTCTTGAATCAGTTCCTATGTCTATAACGACGCTTGCTGTTGTCAATCCGTATACATCTGATATCTCAGTTGCAAAGACAGTTGCCAGAGCAATATCATATGATTATGCAGCGGATATGCAAGCGCTCAGCGGTCATGTGAGTGCACGTGCAGACCTTATTAAAAAAGGTAGAAAAGCAGATAACACAGATTATAATATGCTGCATGATATATATTCTGATAGCATAGTTAAAGCTAAATATGTAGGAGTACAGAATATATATACAAGAATATGAAATACTTATTCATCAGATATGGGATGGAAAGAGTGTTGATGATGCGTACAATGAGTTCCATAAAGGCGTAGAGAGTTTTCTTACATCTATAAGATAAGGACTTTATAGTTATAAGAGCTGTAAAGGTTATAAAAACATATATAAAACGGGTATAATTCCTGCTATTTAACTAATATTAATTAGTAGTTAAACTAATTATGGAGGTTGGTTAGATGGCAGGATTTATTATTGCTATTGTATCCGGAGCTCTTATGAGTATTCAGGGAATATTTAACACAAATGTTACGAAAAGCAGCAGTATATGGGTGGCAGCTGGCTTTGTACAGCTGACAGCACTTGCAACGTGTCTTATTATGTGGTTTTTTAATGGAAGACCTGAAGTTAGCGGGGTGTTAAGAGTTGATAACAAGGTGTCACTGTTAGGCGGTGTTATAGGAGCATTTATTACATTTACAGTAGTTAAGAGTGTATCAGAGCTTGGAATAGCCAAAGCAGAAATAACAATAGTGGTGTCACAGGTAATAGTAGCTTATTTAATAGAGCTTTTTGGATTGTTTGGAAGTAAAAAAGCTGAGTTTTCGTGGCTTAAACTACTCGCACTCATAATAGCAGCCGGAGGCGTGTTTATGTTTTATATGGTCGGGAAAAATGAGTCATAAAAAATGTATACACTTAATATTTTAATGATTTAAACTAATATAATGATGTGAATGTCAAAAGTAAATTTTGACTCATTCATCATGCAATTATAATGACAAAATATCAAAAAAAATATATAATGTGCGTGAACGAAAAACTAAAAAATCTAAATATATAGTGTATGGTTTAATTAAGAAAAATAAGCATAGAATAAAGCTTGAAAGAAAGTCATAATAAAGTATAAATAATGATAAAATCATAATAGATAAGAGAGGTTAATATACATGGAAGATTTATTTAAAGTAACAGGAGAAGTAACACTAAAAAAGGCGGCGGACGTGAACTTAAGGCTGGTGGTATGTGGATATATGATAACGAAATTGATACATATTCCAGTGGTGTCATAGATGGAGGACTTATAGAGCTTCATGATTTTGATGGATATTTTATGGGGATAGGTTTTGTTAACAGAAAGTCTAAAATAACAGTAAGAATGTTATCAAGACATGAAAGAAATATAGATGAAGCATTTATAGAACAGAGGGTAAGGGCAGCAGTAGAATATCGTCTTAAAACAGTTGATACATCTTCATGCAGACTTATATTTGGTGAGGCAGATTTTCTGCCAGGTATAGTTATAGATAAGTTTTCAGATGTGCTTGTAGTAGAATCTTTAGCACTTGGTATAGACAGACTTAAGCCTTTGATAGTTGATAAACTAAAGATGGTTTTAGCTGAAAATGGTATGACTGTCCGTGGCGTATACGAAAGAAGCGATGCCAAAGTAAGACTTCTTGAAGGAATGGATAGATTCAAGGGTTTCATAGGAGAAGAATTCGATACAAAGGTAGAGATAGCCGAGAATGGTGTGAAATATTATGTTGATGTACAGGATGGACAAAAGACAGGCTTTTTCCTTGACCAGAAATATAACAGAAGGGCTATTGGACATCTCTGTAAGGGTGCTAAAGTGCTTGACTGTTTTACACATACGGGTTCCTTTGCGCTTAATGCAGGAATATCAGGTGCCACAAGCGTTCTTGGAGTGGATGCATCAGAGCTTGCAGTAAGTCAGGCAAGGGAGAATGCTAAGCTTAATGGACTTGAGAATATAGTTCATTTCCAGTGTGCAGATGTGTTTGATCTTTTACCAGAGCTTGAGAAGAAGGGCGAAAAGTTTGATGTTGTTATATTAGACCCACCAGCGTTTACCAAGTCAAGAAATTCTATTAAGAATGCAGTTAAGGGTTATAGGGAGATTAATCTTCGAGGTATGAAGCTTGTTAAAGACGGAGGATTTCTTGCAACATGCTCATGCTCACATTTTATGGATCCAGAGCTATTTACCAAGACTATCGGTGAAGCAGCAAGAAATGTACATAAAAGACTAAGACAGATAGAATACAGAACACAGTCTCCTGACCATCCTATATTATGGGCGGCTGATGAATCACTGTATCTTAAGTTTTACATCTTCCAGGTTGTAGACGAACGCTAGGCGTTTGTCTGCAACCTGAAAATAAGGATCCTGCTTATATGGCTGTTAATATTCAGAAGCTTTTTCAGAAAGCTTTTCAAGTACTTCATAAGGCACGAAAAGATGTCCAAGACCACGTCCTAACTTGATGTTTGGTTTGTTAGCACCATGATAATCAGAGCCGCCTGATATAAGAAGATTATGTTTTGCGGCTATTTTTCTTATATAGCGTTCATCTGCCGGCTTGTATGTTGAATATATGGCCTCTATTCCGTCAATGCCAGCACTGCATACATGTTCAAGCAATGCATTCATCTGGTCTTTTCCTAAGTGATATAAAACAGGATGTGCCAGTATGGCAGCACCATGAGCTTTATGTATCACAGCTATTGCTTCTTCTGGGTCAACCTTGTGTCTGTTTACAAAACAGGGCTTTCCAGGTGATAAATATCTGTCAAAGGCTTCATTTCTATCACCTGTATATTTGTTTTTTACAAGATAATCAGCAAAATGAGCTCTTGTAATAACAGCATCAGGATAAAGCTCACACATTTTATCATAAGTGATGTTAATGCCGATATCACAGAATTTTTGGCACATCTGGATATTTCTGTCAATTCTTGACTGGCGCTGGTATATAAGATAATCATTAATCTGTTTGTTGTTATGATCTAAAAATAGTCCGACAATATGAACCTCGGTGTTATTAAAGTTAGTGCTTAGCTCAACACCTGGAATTAATTCGACAGAGCTGTTTTTAGCTGCATCAAGGGCATCGGGTATACCATCAAGAGTATCGTGGTCAGTAAGTGCAATAGCACTTAAGCCTTCATTCTCTGCAAGTTTAATAAGTTCTTTAGGAGTGTTGGTTCCATCAGAATATGTTGAATGAACATGTAAATCAACCTTTTTCATAGTAATCCTCCATTCTTGCGCTGCTTCTTTGCGCATCTCAAGTTAAAATGTATCTGGTATTTTAGATGTATTATAACCCATAAAACGTATAAATGCATGGTTTTATTGTTTATATAAATCATTGATAAGTTGTTTCATCAGATAAATTATTTGGTGAATATTTTTATAGATATTTCAGATAAATTATTTCACACATAGTTCATTGAGAGTTATGACATAGAATATGGTATACTATGTATAAACTTGAGCTGCGCAAAGAGCTGCGCAAGAATGGAGGTTTATTATGGCAAGACAATTAGTCATTGGTGGATTTACAGACATTTTAAAGATAAATTATATCAGGTTAAAGGAACAGCAATACATTCTGAAACTAAGGAAAAGATGGTTATATATCAGGGACTTTATGGTAGCTATGAGATGTATGTAAGACCATATGATATGTTTCTTAGTGAAGTTGATCATATAAATATCCTGATGTGGTACAAAAATACAGATTCGAACTTATTGATATAAAGACAGGTAAATCACTAGAAGCTGATTATGAAGAGAACAATCAGAATATGGAATCAGAGAAATCAGAAGAATTAGAAGAATTAGAAGAATTAGAAAAATCGAAAGAATCAGAAGAATCGGAAGAATCAGAGGAAGACAGCAAGCTTATAAGATTCCTTGATGCGTATGATTATAAAGAGAAGCTTGATATTCTCACATCAATGAGGGGAGAACTTAATGATGGACTTATAGATATCATGGCAGAGTCAATAGAGGTGGCTGTTCCAGAGGGAGACATAACAGACAGATATAATTCACTTAGAAAATGTCTGATGGCACATACAAAATATGAAGGCCTTAGATTAAGACAATAATAAAAAATAATAAACTATTCAGATAATATAGTAAAATAGTTGTTTTGAATAACATAATTATCTGACAATTAACATAATATATGCATAAAAAGAAAAAATATTCAATAAAATTTGCAATTCACTTAAAATGTGTATAACTATGTGGATATTGTGGAAAAGTATATGGAAAAGTTAGACTAAATATAATACTGATTGCATAAGTTGTTAATAAGTGATATTATTTACGCGGTAACAAGAGAAATTAAATAATCACATAGGTATGATGATGGAGGTCAATTATGAATATAGTAGTATTAGCCGGAGGTACAAGTACAGAAAGAGACATTTCTATTATGACAAGTGTTAAGGTATGTGAGTCACTTAGAAGAAATGGTCATAATGCTAATATTATAGATGTATTTTTTGGAATAGAAGACAAGGCGGCAGAGACATTTTTTTAATGATAACGGCAATGATCTTGAAAAGATAGCAGCTGATATGAAGAAAAAAGATATTCTTGTTGATGATGAGCTTGCAGATAGAAAAAAGAGCGGCAAGGGCTTCTTTGGTGATAATGTGTTAGCACTCTGTTTGAAGGCTGATATTGTATTCATGGGACTTCATGGAAGCAATGGTGAAGATGGTAAGATTCAGGCAGTGTTTGAGCTTATGGGAATAAAGTATACAGGTACAGACTATATAAGCAGTGCTATATCAATGAGTAAGGAGCTTACAAAGAAGTACTTGTTCCAGATGGTATTCCTATGCCTAAGGGAGTGGCACTTAAGAAGGGACATAAGATAGAATACGTTCCTTATCCTTGTGTTGTTAAGCCATGCTGTGGTGGTTCAAGTGTAGGTGTATCTATTGTTTCCAATGAATCTGAATTCAAGAGTGCTTTAACAGAAGCATTTTCGTATGAGGATAATATACTTGTGGAGGAATATATAAAGGGCAGGGAATTCTCTGTAGGTGTACTTGATGGAAAAGCACTTCCAGTTATAGAGATAGAACCTTTAGAAGGCTTCTATGATTATAAAAACAAGTATAAGGCAGGAGCAACTAAAGAGACATGTCCAGCGGACCTTCCTAAGGAGATATCAGAAAAAATGCAGAGATGGGCAGAAAAAGCATGTGAATCTGCGGGGTAACTACATATGCAAGAGTTGATCAGCTTCTTACAGAAGATGGCAGCATATACTGCCTTGAGATTAACACTCTTCCTGGTATGACAGCTACAAGTCTTTTACCACAGGAGGCACAGGCAGCAGGTATTTCATATGATGAATTAACTGAAAGATAATAGAGATATCGCTTAAAAGATATGAATAAAAATATGGAGAACGAATATGCGTGGAATGACGTTAAGAGCCATGACAGAAGCCTGTAATGGCGTATATTATGGAAATGAAGCTAATCTTGAAAAAGAAGTTTCTGATATAACAACTGATAGCAGAAAGGTTACTAAAGGAAGCCTGTTTATTGCGATATGTGGAGAAAGAACAGACGGACACAAATATATTGATGGCTGTTTTGAAGCAGGAGCTCTCTGTGTTATATCAGAAAAAGAACTTCCGGGACAGAAGAATTCATATATCAGGGTAAAGTCAAGTCTTCAGGCATTGAAGGATCTGGCGTTATTGTACAGAAATAATCTTGATATCAAAGTTGTTGGCATAACAGGAAGCGTTGGCAAAACAAGTACGAAAGAAACAATAAGCTATGTTCTTGAAGAAAAAATATAAGGTTTTAAAGACAGAGGGAAACTTTAACAACGAAATAGGACTTCCGCTTACCGTATTCAGATTAAGAGATGATGATGAAATAGCAGTTCTTGAGATGGGAATAAGTGATTTTGGTGAGATGGAAAGACTATCAGAGATTGCACAGCCTGATATAGGTGTTATAACTAATATAGGTTTGTGTCATCTTGAAAATCTTAAGACAAGAGATGGAATACTGAAGGCAAAAACAGAGATGTTTAAAGCATCTTAAACCGGATGGTATTGCCATACTTAATGGTGATGATGATAAGCTTATAACAGTTGATGAGGTAAATGGAAAAAAACCGGTAAGATTCGGAATCAGATACAAGGATGGTGTTTATGCGAGTGATATTAAGAATCTTGGGTTAGATGGAACAAGCTTTGTTATCAATGGTCTTAGCTGTGATGATACAAGCAAAGCATTTGAAGTGACAGTTCCAGTACCTGGATATCATATGGTATATAACGCACTGGCAGCAGCCTGCGTAGGTGCACAGTCAGGACTTACCAGTGTCCAGATACAGACAGGAATCTCTAAACTAAAAACTATAGCAGGAAGAAACAATATAATAAAAACAGATAAATATACAATCATAGATGATTGCTATAATGCTAACCCTGTTTCAATGAAAGCATCGGTTGATGTAGTTAATATGGCGCTTGGAAGAAAGGTATGTATATTAGGCAGCATGTTCGAGCTTGGAAGTGATGAAAAAAATCTTCATTATGATGTAGGGCAGTATATAGGAACAAGGAATATAGATGTGTTAATAACTATAGGTGAGCTTGCAAAGCATATAGCTATGGGAGCGGCTGATTACAAGGAAACACATTATGAAGCATATGAGTGTGATATACACAGCTATGAAACTATAGATGATTTTGAAAAAGAAGCCGGCAGTATTATAAAAAATGGTGACAGTATTCTTATAAAGGCATCACATGCTATGAACTTTGACAGGATAGTTACTATGCTGTCAGAACAATAAAACAGATTACAGAACGGAGAATAAATATATGAAGAAAATGAAAAGAATTATAATATGCGTTACTGCATTATGCTTATGTTGTCCTTTGTGGCATGTAAAAACAGCAAAAATTCAGAACTTACAGGAAGCTGGACAGGCAGTAACGGAGGCTATGAGATAGCTTTTACTTTTAATGAGGATGGAACAGGTGTAATGTCTATAAGTGGTATCCAGTTAAATATAAGTTATTCAGTTGATGGTGAGAAGCTTACAATCAATAAGACAGTTCTTGATGGAACACAGACAGAAGATTATACATACAAGTTATCTAATAAAGGCAAGAAGCTTACACTTACAAGTGCTTCTGGCGAAACAGAGCTTACAAAGAATTAAAATGATACCGGGATTGTGGGAGTGCGTAACATAAGAACAATCCGTGTGTATAAAAGCAAGCTGGGGGTTTTTGCCCCCGGCTTCATTAAAATATAATTCTATATATTAAATATCTTATTCATAGCTGGTATTTTTTTCATAAGAAGTTTTGTGATATAGTAAGCAGCTATGCCATATATAATGCCTGTTATAGTTCCTGCTAATACATCTGTAGGATAGTGTACAGTTAAATAGAGTCTTGATACAGCTATTAATGCAGCAAGAACAAGTGCTGCAGTTCCTTCTTTTTTCTGCCACATGAATATAGCTGTTGCAGCTGCAAATGATGCAGAGGAGTGACCAGAAGGAAATGAATAATCATGTATTGTCTGAAATATTCCATAAAGATTTTCAAAATTGTTACTGATTACAAAATTCTGGCCTTCAACCCAGAACGCACGAGGCCTTGCCCACATATGCTTCATAATACCATTGCAGAAGATGAGTGAAAGAATAAGGGCTATTGCCATTGACAGACCAACCTTTTTATATCGTTTTGGCAATATAATAAGCATAGCAGCAGCTAATATTATCCCAAATCATCCCTCCATTACCAAGAGTTGTTATAAAGTACATTATAGGGTCTGTTATCGGGTTATGAAGAGATTCAAACCAGTGTAATATCTGAATTTCCATATAAGTAATCCTTTCTATTATTCATTGAATGTTAAAAATATGTAAAAATTATAGATAAAAACATTGGTTATGTCAATTTTTAAATCTTATAGTACGTTCACAGCTTGTTTTTCCCTTCTGATTCATAAATCCATAGCTGTATTCTTCTGTAATAAGTATGTCTATAAGCATATTATCTGTGTCAGCATATAAAACAGAAATAGTAAAAGTTCCATCAGAATTGATGCTTTTTTTAAAGGCTTCGTTAAATATAAGCATCATATCATGCAGCATAGATTCGCTATTATTTACAGTAGATGTAAAACCAGATAAACCAGAATTATAAGACGACGTTGTCTTTTACGGCATAATCAAAGGCATCATTGATATTCTGGTTTATTTCCATGTCACGATAGTTTTATTGATGATTGAACAGTGAATCATAATTACGAGTAATATTATAATGGTTAAGCAGCTGCTGCTGATTGCAATGCGCATAAGTTCACCCCGTTTCTTTAATAACTGATACTATTGAACTAAAGGAGCACATTTTTCTATATTAAATATGCCGGATTTAACAGGATACATAATAGTAACATTATAGTAGTCGTAATTATTAACTGTATCAAAATATTCTAAGTCTATAGAGCTGTTATACTGCATAGCGAGATTGTTTATCTTATGGTAAGTCAGGTTGTCGATATCGTGGGAGGGAGAGCTGTTGGCATGTATAGTTATTGTATCTTTTATATATTGCTGTAATTCCTGACCCTTGCATATACTTTTATTGATAAATATAAAATCAAGTGAGATTATGCAGATAAGAGCCATTATGACAAGATAGACAGAGCTTTCAATAATTGATTTCATATTAAACTGGATAATCCTTTCTTAGATGTATTATTATTCAGGACCATGAAAATCAGATAAGCTTTGCCCTGAATATTATGATGTCAGTGATAAAACAAAACATTAAGCAGTGTGTTTTCAATCGATTCACATTTTGTAAGGAAAGCTGATATAAAGCCAATAGCTATACTAAAACAGATAAGCAGTATTATGATTCCGCCATATTCTTTTATAATAAATTCCATAAAACAGCAGCCTCCTTTAAGTCATAGTTTTATACAATAATTCTGAAAATGTGCCTATGGCAGGCAGCATAAATATGATAGCGACACCAATTTCGCCAAGCTTTTCAATAATAATATCCATAAGTACTCCTTTAAATGATTTTTGTGTGATTAAAGATATAGGGTTATGATTAACATCATGTCTACAGATCATTTCATAGCCATAAAAAATACAGGTATGTATTCCATGAATTTTAATATGCTTTTCTTTGTCTTTATAGCTAAGCTTCAGTCTGTTTGTTGATTAGATCGTTGTTGCGCTGTATAAGTGTGCTTATTGTTTCATCAATACCTTTTTCATCAAGCTCAGATACAGAGTAAAGAGTTCTTATTGTTGCCATTATATCGGTCTGTTTGTATTCGGAAAGAAATTCATAGTATGGTTTTATGTCTGATGGATCAGCTTCTATATCGCGTATGAAATTATCAAGTGACAGCCTGATAAGATAAGGACAATCATCATAGGTATCCTCGATTGAAGCAATAAGTGGTTTGTTTTCAAGGTTAATGGCTACGTTTCTTAACCAGTCAGAGAAACAGCTCCTGAGATTGTTTATAACCTGTTTTTTAGCTCTTCTTTTGTTTATAAAAGGGTATGAGAGAATGGCTAAAACAGCGAGTGAAATATAAGCTGTTATCAGATATTTTTTCTTTATTATCATAAATATAAGAATAGCTATAAGTATGATGATCAGCGGTAATATGTGCAGAATAACAGATGAAATACTAGTCTTATAAGCAAGCTTATAGTTACGGACAGATTGCTCTTCCTTGTCGGAGTCGTTTAGCAGGCTGCTGCCATAATTGGTCTGTGTATATGCGTAGAAGAAGATGCAGAGCAGTAAAAAGACAGTAGAGCTAAGCTGGAAGATATAGTTATTGGTTATACTGACGGAGCCTGTATTATACTTGTTAAGAATGCTGCACATAAGCATGGTTATTAATGAAAGTCCGATGCTTATAAATATGCCGGCAGTTGTATCACGTTTGATTATTTTTAATTCATATTCGTATTGATATATATTTTTCACCCATCTGTCAAAGTCTTTAAGAAGCACCTGCAGGGCGTTTTTATATCTGCCACCTTTAGTTTCAATATTTATCAGGAAATGGTGCAGTGTACGTACACGGCTGCAGTTATAGTTTTTTTCGATTATTTCAAGAGCTTCATAATATACATTATCTCCCATACCATATTCAAGTTCGTCAAGTGCTTCTTTAAGCAGTGCTTTTAAATGACCATCAGCAATAGCATAAGTATCTGATAGTGCAGTGTGTATTTTGGGAGTTCGTATAAAAGAATAAACCATCTGATGAAGATAAATATCAACATCTGAGAATTCTTTCATTCTATGATTATTGTGGTACTTTTTTCTTATAAGAAGAGGAAGAATAAGAAGACTGCATATTATTATGCATAGTATATATTTAAGCTTCAGCTTGAAAATAAGACCAACCAATGTAATACAGCAAGTTACACCTATTATTGAGATGATGTATTTACGTAGTGAAAAGCTATATCCATATTCAGATATATCACCTGATATAGAAGTTAAGGAAAAGTATTTAATTAACTTTTTCATATATATTCATAATCCCCTTTTTACTGAATTTGTTTATAATAGTTTCCGGTATTTTTTCATCTGTGAAAGAGCCATCCTCATATATTATTGTACATTGGTTGTTTCCGTTTTCACGTGATAAAAAGCCTACCTGTTTTATACGTCTTTTTTCATGTTTATCACATTCGATAAGAATGACTAGATCGATGTATTTATATATGCTGTTTATGAATCTTTCGTTTATGTTGCTGCTTCCAAGCATGTTATACATACGGTCCGGTGTATCTCGTACATCATCAAGATGCATAGTCGTCATACAATATGAGCCGGTTGATAAACTGTTTAGAAGATGTGCAACCTCAGGACCGCGTGATTCCGATAGCAGAATCCAGTCAATGTTATGTCTTAGCCCTGCTTTTATAATATCAGGGTAAGTAATCTTATCATCCACGAAAAATTCCACACATTTTTTGTTAGGATTGATTTTTCTATAGTGGATTTCCTGATTGTCTTCATATACACCGGCTTTTTCGTTGTGTGGGATTTTGGTTGTGAGATATTTGACAAGTTCGGTTTTACCAGCGTGAGGCTGGCCTCCGACAACAATACTAAGATGTGCAGATACACTGTTTTCAAGAAGATTTATTATACTTTCAGGAGCGTATCTGGATTCGATAAGTGTCATATGTCGAATCTTAGATATTCATGGTATTTTTCTGATGGACATACTTTTTTTTCTGACATCTGGATTCATGCCATATAGATATTCTTAAGTTCTCTGTGTTAGCTTCAAGTATGGGGCGCTGCGGTTGAACTGTACGCCCATAATGTTAGCAAGCTTTATGGATATATTTTCAACATACTTGTCGCTTAGTTCCTTGCCTGATATGTAGCTCCCGATGCCAAGCTCTGTTATCCATAGATTATAGCCATCCCATTCAATATCAGTTATTTTTTCGTTATCTATTTCGTCTGATATTTCGCTGAATAATTCGTCTTTGTTTTTTTCTATTAATTCTTTTAAGTCTAAGCTGTTCATATTCTCCTCATCTTTACCATTCTTTAATGTTTCGATGAACAAGTCCATCCAGGAGCGTTTCTCATCATCAAAAGTGTTGGCTGATTTGGTGGATGCATCGCCATGGACAAACAGCTTGTCGCAATACCTTATTGATTTCAGATATTTGGCGACCAGTTTGGATGATTTCCTCACTGTGTTATTCGGGGATTCGGCACATGTTTCATGGAACTGCCATATCTTTATGCCTGTAGTGAAATCCACTTGCCAGTAACTGATACTGATGAACGGCAGCACATTATTATCGACAGAAAGATGAACAGGCAGACTCGGATTATACGGGCGCTCTCCCGAATGCTGTCCTCTTTTGAACGAGCCGAAAAATTCACTGCCGGTACGTATGACTCCCCATTCGCCCAGTGCATAAACATTATAGTAGTCCGGATCGTTGATACGGTCTTTCTCGAAGTCGGCGACACACTGTTCATCGTAATAGCCGTATGTGCCGTCCGGAGATCCGACAACCCAGAAGTTATTCAGATAAGTGGACTGGATGAGGACAGTATCGCCCGGATGTTCCACAATCTCTTTCGTCCGGACATTCATAATCTGTTTGGGCTCATTCATTCTTAGTGACTTACCGTTGTAAGTTCTTCAGGGATTCTCTTGCCACCCAAAGTTACTTCCATCGGGATATCATGCCATTTGTCCTTGTCGAATATCTCTTTCTTAATCCAGTGGGTAATTTTGATGGGGTTAAATGAACAGATTATTTGCTGGCCGTGCTTGCCACGCAGACGTTTCCTTATCTGTTTGAAATCTCCGTGTTCAAAATCAGAAAACTCTTCAAGAAACACACGCTTGTAATTCTCTAGTCCTTTGATCTTTTCGGAATCATCCAGACCGGAAAAGTAATTTTAGCTCCATTGAACTTGCAGACTATGCGCCTTTCCTTAAAGTCAAAAAGATGATAGACATTCAAAGTCTTTGAAGCTTCCTTGAATGCTTCATATATGGAATCTTTCAGAGCTGCACCGACTTTTCTGAATACTTTAGTGTTCTCGGGATCCTGCAAGGTCATTATAAGGATAGCCTGAGCTATACTGAATGACTTGGCGGATGATGAACCGCCATACAGGATGATGAATCGTAATGAAGCATCCTGCAAATATTTCAAAAGATGAAACAATTAGGATTGAGTTTCTTGTAATTTATAACCATATACTGTTCTATAAGTAGGTGATTCTCCTAGGTAGATAAAGAAAAAGTGTTAGTGTGCTGTTCTATTTATCCGATTTGTCGTTTTCGTCAAAACCGATGCGCAGTTCACCGATCTTATCGCCGTCATTTTTTACATTGATGGTCTTTTCGGCATCCCATCCGTTCCATGCACCAAGAAGCCGGGCGGCTTCTGTCTTACCTGTGACTCATAGGAAACTTCTCCTTTCTTGTTGGTTATCTTCTTCATTGCATTCCGGATACGTTTGGGCATTTGGTCGGGTTCGCTTTAATTTTACTTTGCCTGTTGAAGAATCAAGTATATATAAGTCTTTGGGGTCAGCCATTACAATATCATAGAGAACCTTCTCAACCGCCTCACGTCTGACTGCGGAATCTTTGGCACGTTGTTCCTTAATTTGATTTATCCTTTGGGAGACCTTTGGGTTTGACAAGAGAAGGCTGGCTTCAGTCCATACACTTCTGCCTTCATTTGGAAGCATTGTAAGCCATGCGGTAGGCTTCGCTTGCATTGCCTTCGATATCTACATAATATTGGCAGAAATTTTCTTGTTTGAGTGTCAGTGGTCTGTCTTCTTTTGATGTCATATGGTTTTATATTTAAGCCTGCAAGAAAAAAAGATGGGGTTAAGACTTCTTTTCCTGCAGGTGGATTAAAACTTAAAAAGTAATTTCATTGGGCGCTATCCTTCCTCCGCCTTGGAATTTTGGGGCGTTTGGTTTCTCCGCCCGGCAAAAATCTTTCTGATTCCATTCTCTACGGAGGTGTAGGACAAAGGTACTAAGAAAATGTACCTGTCCACTACTTGTTCAGAATTGTCATGTTCACGGGTGGTCTCCACCAGTTCAATATCAATGCTTTTATACGATCCCACAATTTCTGCGAAGCTTTTTACGGTGATAGGTTGCATGTTCGCCACATTGACAAGGCGTTTGTGTGAGCCGTAGGCATAGATGAGTCCTTGTACCGCGTCATCAATGTAGGTGAAGCAACGGATATTCCGGCCGTAGTTGTACAGTTTGACTTTTCCTCTATTGAGTAAAAACCAGAGAAGAGTTCTTTTACGTGGGAGGGAACCGTACACGTTATGAAGCCGGACGCCTGTCGCGTCTTTGCAATAGAATGAGGCGTACTGCTCGTTGAAGTATTTGGATATGCCATACATGGAGGTTGTGTTGCATGGATGGGCGGCAGACGAACTTGCGTATACCAATTTTACATGATACCTGTTGCAGGCATCAGCGACATTTATGAAAGTGTCAATGTTGTCTTTTCGGATTTGGGGGATGTTTCCATTGAATACGGAAGTCTGTGCGGCCAGGTGGAATACACAGTCTATATCTCCGTTTTTGAGGATGTCGCAAATGCTTGTGTTTGTTGCACAACCTCCCTCAAGGAAGAATATTTTTTAGAACAGTTAGCATTAAATTATTAAAACTCTCTTTTGTGGGATATTCTGATAAGAAAAACTTATCAGAAAAGTTCTGGTCAAGTTGAAGGTTACTAATTTTATATAATCCAACCAATTGTTGGCTGCTTTGGCAACCGGGATTGCGGATTTATAACAAACATGTCTCATTAACTTTTTCAGATTATAGGCCATGGCTGCCAGCAAGACATGTTTGTTCGCAAGTCTTATACCTCTGGTACGCACTTTTC
>ENA-OQER01000083-OQER01000083.1-human-gut-metagenome-genome-assembly--contig:-NODE-83-length-47394-cov-8.914824_pt1 | contig 47394 bp, 61 predicted proteins | sample MGYA00242797_ERZ504639 | MGnify/ENA primary metagenome ERZ504639 (study PRJEB26092, sample SAMD00036306) | human gut metagenome | host: Homo sapiens | study: EMG produced TPA metagenomics assembly of... | reverse complement strand
GAGCGAAATACACCCATCGCACAAAACTTCGTTTTGTACTCTGTGTATTCGCTCTGCGAGGCTTAGCCGCCACAAGGCGGATGTGTTCGCAAGACGAGTGCCTATGCACTCGCTCACAGGGAAAGTTTACTACTCACATCTCATCTATCTTATCTGTCCTCTTTTCCAAAATCAAAACTGGGAAAGGAGGAAATCGCTATGCCAAGAAATTCATTTGTGCAGATGTCAAAGCTCCATAATGTTCGTGGAAGAATCTATTATATCTCCAGTGACAAAAAACAGGAAAATCTCTATGCGGTATATGAAACCACAGACCGAAAATTTTGGACAGAACTTGCCAAGTGCAATCAGGCAGAATTTAAGAAAAGCGGTACAGAGGGAAAATGTATCGAAGCAAGAGAATTTATCATTGCCCTGCCGGAATCCTTTGTGGATTATCCGCCAGACGGACTATTAAAATATATGACGGATAAATTCAAAAGTCGGTATGGTGTTGATTGTATTGCAGCACTCCATCATAACAAACGAAAGACGAATTATCATATCCATCTTATCTTTGCAGAACGAAATTATCTTGACGAACCGATAGAAAAGATTGCCACCAGAAATATGTTCTATGATGAGAAAGGTAATCATGTTCGTACCAAGAAAGAAATCCTAGACGAGAATGGAACTATCCGTAAAAGGTGTAAGGTGATCAAGAAAGGTGAGGTCTACGAAAGACAGATGTTTACCATCAAGGACGCTCGCTTTAAGCAGGAACATTTCTTAGATGAGGTCAAGGTATTTTATACCGATGTCATCAACGGACTTGTCAAAGATGAGAAAGAAAAGCTGTCTGCATTCAAGCGTGGGGATGTCTATCTTGCCACTAAGAAAATCGGTAAGAACAATCCAAAGGCAGATAAGATTACACTCAATAATAAGGTCATACAGGACTGGAATCGTACTGTGGATCACGCTTTGGTATCGGGGATGGAGCGAAAGGAAATCTTAAAGGTAAAGCAGGAACAGATTTCAACTCCGATTAAGGAATCCATTCACAAGTATGGCAATCATCCGGAGCTTTTGTTTATGATTATCTTTCGGGCAATCGAGCTGTTAAAAGAACTCATAAAGTTGCTGATACAGAAACAGGAACAACAGAAAGCCAGAATCTCCGACCTTATGGAGCGAAGAAATGAAAAACAAGAGAAACAACCAGCTCCATCCGTTACACAGACAGACAATCAGACAATTCCTGCTGTGACCCAACCATTCAAAGCACCTGCTACTACTACCGCAGAAAAGACCGTTATTCCGCCAAGACCAAGAATGTCTGAGCTGGCACACGATTATGAGATGCGACTTGAAGAGATTATGGAGAAACTTAAACGACAAAACAGAGCCATTCATACGCAGGAAGTGAAAAAAGACCTTATTGACGAGGATTTGAAGAACTGTACAGGATTATTCCAAGGAAAGAAACGAAAGGAATTGCAGGCACAGTCTAACAAATACGCAGAAACGATTAAGATTATGAAGCAGGGATTATCCCATATCGTGCAGGATTACAAATATCCAACGGTAGATGCGTTCCTGCAAGTCTATAAACAAGGCAAGTCCGAGTATGAATCCTATGTCAAAGCAAACAAGGAATGGAACTCCAAGTATGGAGAAAACTCAATCCATCGAAAGCTGGCAGAAAAACAGGCAGAAGTTCAGAAACGGGAACAGGACAGAGATTTTAACTATCGTTCGCCATCAGACAGAGGAGCTAGATAATCTAATTAAATTCAAAAAAGATAAAGACCATCAAATTCTTTATCTTTTTTGAATATTTATGAAAAGTCATCCTGCTATTTAAAGTGTCTCATTAGATTTTTAATTGTTTCGACTATCATAAGAATGATTACGCAGAAAAAGGAATAAAACAATGTGGTATTCATCTTCGTGTTTCCAATTTTATAAAACAGCAGAAATCCAATGCTAACAATTATCACAGAAATAAGTTTATGTATCCATTTTTGTTTGGTGGTTAAACATATTTTATGGTTACTTATAGGTGCAAATAATATACACATAAGGACAAGTATCAAATATCCTAGTACAGTTGGCTTTAAATAGATTATAGCCCACTTATCAAGACAACCGAGAAAAAAGCTGCCTAAGATACATGTTAACTGCGTTGGAGCATGGGCACCTCCGGTATAATGTCGTAACAATGAAAAGGTAATTACCCAAATTAGGGTATAGCCGAGTGTATGTGATAAAACTCCCCATACGAACAATAACACTATGGTTATAAAAGTATTCAAAAAACATTCTAAGCCATATATGTATATTTCTAATTGATCCGCAGAAACATCCTCCCCGGATAGTTCTGCTAACTTATTAGCAATAGATGTAGCCCACTTCGTAATCATTCAAAATCCCCGCTTGTATCAAATCTTGTTGTATATTTGGCAAAAGCACTTATCACGTCTTTGGAATAAGAACGTGCGATTTGTGTAGTTAGATGATTTGACAATTCAATCGTTCCTGATGTAATACGATAGATATGTGCCATATTTACAATATAAGAACGATGGGTTCGGATAAATTCACTTGGCAAATGGACAATAATCTTATTTAGGGTAGACATTTGTTCATAGCATTTGCCGTCTACGGTCAATATATCCACATAATGTAATCTGCTCGAAAATGTCAATATATCTGCATAGGGAATACTTACAATTTCCTGCTTGTTTCGGTATATGTAGGTATTATTAGATAACTCCTTCGCGATTTCATCCAAACACAGAAAAAGAGTATTTTCCTTGACGGGTTTTAGCAAGTAGTTTAAAGCTCTGACTTCATATCCTCGGAATACATATTCTCTAAAAGCTGTTAAAAATACAATAATACCTTGATAACCAGATTCACGAAGGCGTTTAGCAACCTCAATTCCATTCATTTGCCCCATTTGTATGTCAAGGAAAAATGCTGAAGCCTGTATAGTTGTGCCTTCAGAATTTTTTGAAAAATATTCTTCGCCCGATTCGTATTCGTCAATTTCAATATCCCAATCATATTGCTGCCCGTATTTTCTTATTCCATTTTTCAGCCGTTCTGATTCGATCACAGAATCTTCAAGTATGGTTATTTTCATTTTCATAGTAGTTTGTTATTCTCCTTATCCGGTATCATAATATGTACGGAAAAAATTTTGTTATCAGATGTAATCTGCAATACGCCATCTGCCTTTTCTACAAGCTCTTTTACTCGTCTTATCCCAAGTCCATGTTCTTTTCCTTGTTTAACACTCAAAATGTCTCCATCAATGCTACCTTTTATCACACCATCATAATTATTTTCAATGTGAATCAGTATCATATTCTGGTAAGGTTTAATATAAAAATAAATGTATGGATGCTCGGTTGGATCAGAGATTATAAGTCTTTCTCCTGCTTCAATGGAATTATTCCATATATTTCCAAGTATGGATGAAAGCTCAACAGAATCAAGCGGAAAATTTTCAGGAGCCATAATAGAATATTCTGTCTTAATTCCGTGTTTTTCAGCATAATCAAGTTTTGCGGTAAGTATGCAGTCAATAGCAATATTTCCCGTTGCTATGGCACTTTGCGTAGTTGCAAGAGTGTTATGGTATTGCTCTGTATATGCTATAAGTTCATCCCATTTCTTGTCTTTTGCTAATACGTTGATTGCATCCACATAAATCTGCATATCATGTTTCATTTTTCGTAATCGTTCAGTTGTCTCAGATAAGCTATTGAACTCAGTCCTTTCCAGCTCATAAATCTTTTGTTCTTCCAGTAATCGTATGTTTTCTTCTTTTGAATAACCTAGCTGGTATATGTATAGCATCAATACTAAAAATAAATAATAAAACAAGTCAACCAATGATAGCCTAGCTGAAAAGATGAATCACCAAATTTATCAACAGATTCCAAAGTCAGCCTTAATATGTAGTGCCCGATTGCAAGTCCAGAAATTGCGATGAAAATATATGCAACTTTTTGGAACGGTGAAAGAGATATGTCTTTGTTTCCAATAGAATGAAATAACAAGACAAAAACAGCTATCATTGCCAAATATAACATGGTATATGGCTTCCGTAATGTTCCACCTAATAATAGCTCCAGAGACGCTCCTTTAAAAAGAGTAACGGGAATAAAGAACGAAATCTGTTCTGCAACTAAGCAAATGATGGAATACGAAAAGCCCCAAAAGATACGGCGAATTATACTATCACGATAGAACAATACTGCATATCCAATGTCCAAAACACAAGATGACATCAAAGTGCTGTAGGATGATATTCCCATTTTATTCAGCGTGCATAACACAGCAAACTGAAATGATACGAAAAGAAACATCAAAACTGCTTGATGTTTATAATTTGCTCGAATACGCAATTTTTTATGGATAAATATTATAAACAATGCCAGTTCTAAGAAATTAACAATATATTCCCATATTGAGTCAATATATAGCATAGCTACCACTTCCTTTAATCATTCTCCGTCATATTTTATCATCAATAAAGTAGGTACACAACATAATATGCTACCGTTTGTGCATAGTGAGCTACCATTCATGCATAGAGGTATTGAAAAGTATAAAGATTTTGTTATATTCAAGGTATACTACTACATCTTAAGTATTCTGAGAATCTATAATATGGAGTGGAGATGATAAGATGTCGTACTTTAGGAATATTAACAGGATATATAATGTGTACTAGTATGTGTTGCGTTTCAATTTTCATAAAGATAACCTTTAAGAATAATTGAAGATAACCGTTGTTACATGATTGAAAAGGAGTGAAGGAGTGAAGGAGTATGCATTTTAAAAAATCTGTTTTAAAAAATCATTTATTGTATAGCATTATAACTTTAATGGCTATAGCAATGCTATTTCCTATTACGGCATTTGCACAAGCTTATGTACAAACATGGGATCTTGTTGATTCTGGCAAACATCTAGACTATGACGGAAACAGCACTTACATGAGTTATATTAACACTGGGGCTGCCACATGGAATGCATATAAATCTGGAGTAATCAGAAAAGACAGTGCTTTTGTTGTAGAAGATGTATACGTAAGCGATGTCAATGCTTCGAATGGATGGGCAGGCATGACATATTCTAGTGGTAAAATTGAACTCAATACCTATTATATGAGCGGTTATAGTAATAGTAAAAAACAGAATGTAGCGACACATGAATTGGGACATGCATTAGGGTTGGATCACAGTACTTCAACAGATGTTATGGATGCAGCAATTACGGGACATACTAGTACGCAGGCATTATCTCAAAATGATAAAGATTCATATGATGCCGCATATAATAATTATTAGGGGAGGGAGAACGCTATGAAAAAATCAAGTATCTATGGTATTTTGTCTATTGTTCTTATCGTAGGAATGTTTTTTACAGGATGTGCATCCAAAAATAATGCAAGTCAACTGAATACAAATGTATCTAACTTGCCAATCCACCAGATGCACGCATCTTTTGTATATGATACTGATAACATTCGCGAAGCTGTTGGTATCTGTGATTACGTATTTGTAGCAAAGGTTGTCAGTTGCGATGGAACCGAGTATCGAAATGTTATAACGACTGAAGATGAAAAAGGAAATCCTAAGGAGGTCGGTTCGCCTTACACTAATTATACTATTCAGGTTCTCGAAAATATAAAAGGTGAACTTATTACAGATAAACCTATTCCTATTGTTAAACAAGGCGGAATTTCAGAAAAACAAGATGCTATTTATCTGTTTGAGAATGATTCACTGCCTTCCGAAAATTCCATTTATATCTTTTTGGCATATGCACAAGAGGATGGTTCGTTACTAATTTCTGGTCCAAATTCAAATGTAATGTGTAACGATTCGAATATGTATTCTATTAATTCTGTCTCAGAGGAAAAATCAGTTACAGAATACGATGAGTTTATTACATATAAAGATGCTAATGATAATGAGATTATTCCAGTTGATCGAGAGCGTTATAAATCTATATATGAGACTGACAATAATTAATCATTATTTCTGAAATATATAGATTAAAGATGGCAGGTAGGTGCTTAACCTATCTGCCATCTTTTCGGTTTTATACCTATATGTAGAACAGTTCGTGCATGTTGGGCTACCATTCGTGCATAGAGGGATTGAAAAAATTAAATACTCTGTTATATTAAGCACATACCATGGTAAACAAATAAAGTTGTCTGTAATTGTCAGACAATTAAGGAGGGGGGGGGTGAAAACGATGGACAATAAGCAAGTAAACAAGGCACCCCAGAAAAGTGCCCGTCTCGTACTTCAGGCAGTGACTGCTATTGCTCGAAGTAATGCAAATTCATTGTGCCGTGGTTTGTTGTATGAACCAAAAGTACCAACGCAGTTAAAAAAATAAGATTGGGAGGAATTGACTATGATGTTAAAAAGTTTAAAACAGAAGATTGCAAAAGTAGGTATTGGTTTGTTTTGTGCAGGATGTGTATTTCTTTCTTCAGCAGCATATTCTCAGGCGGCATCTTACACCGCTTATGCACTTAAACTGAATAAGACTAATAACTTTACCTCTATGCATGCAAAAACAACATCCGATGATTACATCACAAATGAGGTAACAGCAATTACCAATACCTCTTACGCAAATTTCTGGGCTGTCAATAACAGCAAGAGTAAAATATCTAATAAGTATAAGCAGGGTGTTGGAACAGGATCTTGTAATTTAATCTTTACCAAGAGCGGTTATAATTCTACTAACACACAGGTCGGTATGGGAATGGAAAATTATCAATCTCAATTATCAACTGCATTTGTAAGTGGAAATGTAGATTTTAGATAACAGAAGGGATGGGCATAAACCTCTTCGTGGGTTTATGCCCTTTTGGTAAAGATTATGAAAAAATGGTTCTTATAGAAATCAAACATTGTATTGATCGTGCAGAATATAAAGTTGTTTTTATTGCTCTAATGATTTTAAATATTGCTTCGTATATTTTATGTGTAAAAAATGATATAGGAAAAAGTTATCAATTTATTCGTTCAGCAAATGAAAATTTCGTATTACAGGGCACTGAAGCGGCATATATTCCATATATAATGTATCTGTTATTGCCTGTTTATGCAACAATTATTGCATCACTTTCCTTAATAAGAGAAGAAAAAAGCAATAGTTCAATCCTACTTATTCAAAGAATCGGGAAAAAGAAATATTTAGCAGGAAAATTATTTGGCATTCTGATTGTAACCTTTTTGACAATAACAATACCAATGCTCATAAATTTATTATTATGCCACTTGACATATCCAATACATGGATATGACAGTGCTTGGGGAGAACCTGATTACGCTATAGGTTTGGTATCATATAACGCTGACAATTTTCTTGATATGGTGAGATTGCAACATCCAACTTTATATAATCTAATATACATTTTTAATTACGGAATTTTTGGCTCGGGATTAGCTATCTTAGCTTATGCTCTTTCATATTATAACAAAATGAAAGTTCTATATTTCGCAAAGATACCTGGTGCTTTGTTTATATTCTATATTGTTTTTAATTTGATTGTTTCTGTCTTTGGGCTAAATGAATTCTCTATACAAGGTTATATTATGCCTAATGTTCATGGAAATATAATAGGAGAAATTGTTCTGATATTGCTTATTTTTGGATTAAGTATTGGCATTATACAGAGAAAAATAAAAAATTATGAAGTTATATAAGAAAAAAATTTTGAATGTTAATGTTGGAAAATGCTTACTAGTATCACTTATAACATTTGTAATTAGATATTTTTATGCTAATGTGTACTTGGGGTTTCATAATAGTCTGGTTACAATAACAGAAGGAGTACGTTCACAAATATATTTTGGGGGAATACTAATAGATCATTCGTTTGACCTTATATCTTTATCATTTTTTGCGATTTTGTTTATCCTTGAGATTTGTTATCTTACAATGGACTTATTTAATGATGCAAATGATAACATGGTAATTCTACTTCCTCGTTATGGGAAAAAACACATAATTTATAAGGATATATTAATAAAAATGATATTACGTGACTGTATTGTAGTTGTTTCCGATTATTTGTTTTTTCTTTTTGTAGAGCATACCTCTAATGGCTTAGAAGATTTCAAAGTTATTTTTATGCTATTGATAGAGATTTTTCATTTGCAAATGATTAGTTATTTGTTTTCATTTTGGAAAGATTCAATTATAGGATACATCGTTGCATTTATTGTATTTTTTATTCCAGTAATGGTGTGTGGATTTTATTTTTCAATGGGAAATGTTATATGGAAAATTTGGCATTATTCCTTGCTACATATTCCTTTATTTAATTGGCATAACAAGCTTATTATATATTATGTCGAAGAAAATTACGAATGGACTACAAGCAATATAGATTTATTGAATTTTAAGTCAAGCTGTCTCATTTCAGTTATATCATCCGCTGTTTTGGTGTGGATAGGTAAATTTCTTTGCGAAAAAAAACAAATATTGTGAGGTGAATGATATCCATGAATTTATATGTAAAATCTATTTCAAAGTCAATTAAAGGTGAAAAAGTGCTTGATGATATCAGTTATACATTTGAATCTGGTAAAATATATGGAATATATGGTAAAAATGGTTCAGGTAAAACAATGCTACTCAGAGCCATTGCAGGTTTTATAAATACAGACAAAGGATACATAAAATATAATCACAAGGCATTACATAAAGATATGGATGTTTTACCAGATTTAGGAGCTGTTATTGAAAATATTTCTTTTTGGAGTATGTATTCAGGATTTGAAAATTTGAAAATGCTTTCCAATATAAAAGGAATTGTATCAGATGAAGAAATATATGAAATAATGATATACTTTGGTCTTGATCCCAAATCAAAGAAAAAAGTAAATAAATATTCATTAGGAATGCGTCAAAAACTAGCTCTTTGTCAAGCACTGATGGAACATCCAAAAATTTTGCTTTTGGATGAGCCAACTAACGCATTGGATCAGCATAGCATTGATTTATTTCGTGAACGTATATTGGAAGAAAAAAAGAATGATACCATTACTATACTGACAAGCCATAATAAAGAAGATATTGAAATATTAGCGGATGAGAAGATATGCATGGAATTTGGTAAAATTAAGGAGTTGATGTAATGAAGAAATTTGTATTAACTATCTGTGTTGTAATCATTTGTATGGTGACAGCCTTATTCTATGGAAAGACTGGGATAAAAACAACTACAGGGGTTCATGATCCTGATATTGCTTTATCAGAAAATACAGCTATGGAAATTTTCTATACAGGAGGGCAGAAAACTTCTTACTTTAACAATGAAAGTAATTACTCATTGGATGATATGGAAAAAGATTCTTCTTTAATAGCTCGTATAACTGTAACAAATTCTCGTGAAATGAGTTTACGATCAACAAAAACAATGGTAAAAATAGAGGAAATCTATAAGGATAATTCTGCTAATCTTTCAGTAGGTGACTGTATTTACATTATAGAACCTGTATCATTTGTTAGAGGTGAAGAATTTTACACTAACGGATGGCAATATCTGAAGACCGAAGATACTTATTTAATATTTTTAAAAAATCTAGGATGTATTGATGGGTATAAATACACCAAAGAGGAAGAAAATTCATTTATGCCTGTATCGGAAATATATTCAAAGAGAAATCTAACTCATGATGAAAGTTGTGTGGTTTTTGATTCGGCGGAAACTCTCTATTCAAGTATATCTATGTTTGCATTTTTGACCTCAGAAAAAACTATAGTAGATAATTATGAGAAAATATGGAAAAACATTACAAATTCAGGTAAGTATGAATGATTTAATTATTTATGAATGAATCTCTCCTATTCTATTTCCTGTGAGAAGCGTATCAATGTTAGAAATTCATGGAGATACTGAATTAAGCAATATGGAATCATTCAATCTTAAAGAAACTAAAAATGGAGATAATAGAAATTGAATAAAAAGAAATTGGCAAAGAGTGTTGTAGGCATTGCTTTAATTGTAAGTGTAGCTATACTTATCGTTGTATGTGTTGGAAAAATAAAGCACATTCAGAATAAAAAAAATATTATTGGTACATGGAAGAATGCAAATGCAGAGGAAGTGTTTACCTTTCAAGAAAATGGAGGACTTGTTGTAAACAAAGATATGCCGAATTGGGTATTACCTGTGGCAATGCATTATATAGCATATCTTCCTCAAATATGATTTTTGTGGAACAGAGAGATAATAGCGTGAATTTTGAGATAGAAGTAGATCAAAACGAATTAACAATCTTCTTTATGGGTCATAAATATTGGGAATTAACAAAATAGCAATTGCATATAAAGCGATACTCATGATATCCATAACCATAAAATATAGAGCCGATGAATCACTCGTTATTTCGATTGTGAGTTATCGGCTCTATTTCATTATTTATGGAAGGGCTAAAGAAATATCGTATTTTATAGAATTACTTTTGACAGATTTCTTCTCATTTTTATGTTCTTTTATCAAGTGCTATACCATTCCATATTCATCGCATTCACCCAATCTTGCATTTCTGAATCAAGATACAAACGGGCATATTCTAGTGGATTGTCAATCGCCAGTGCATCCAACATTCGTTGAGAGTTAGGAGTAGTAATCAATCCATCTTCTGCCTTGCCACAGTCAATCCGAAGTATGTAGCCATTGTAATAATTGATGTCTATGATGTTGTGATATTTATTATATTCTGCATGAACGATATTCATATTGCAAAGTCCTTTCTCTTATCTGTTTCAGTTGTAGAAGCATCTTGACCAGTTCCAGCCGATTATGTGATTTATATAATGTTATTAGCTGTTACCGGATTTTGCTTCCCTTGTTTTTGCCCTTATGAGGTGTCGTAACACAAGGGAAAAGGATATAACATAAGGGAAAGTCTAAGGGAAAGCTCACTTGCCAAAACTGTAGTAAAATCAAGGCATTGCGGATTTTATCGTAACACTTTATAATACCAGTTAGGTGTTAAAGAATTGTAGGTATCAAAATTAAAATTTTCATCTATATCATCTGAATAATTAACCAATGGGTATGATACCAAATGATGATTAAAAAGATTGGCTTTACGCATCTTTTTTGCAAGTGCCAAAACCGTCTTTTTTTCCTTTCTGCAATACTGAATGTTCAATGCCAAGACTGTTGAAATGCATATATCAAAGTGCAAAGCAAGATCTTTCTTTAGTTTTGATGAAATTCTTCTTTTTTTATTCCTTTTTACATCTTCAATATCACTAACCTTTATCTGCTTAATTGCATCTATAATATTTCCTTGAAACTGCTTCCACGCATACCGATTTGTATCCGAAGTCAACATGAAATAATACATTGCATTTATCCAATTACTCGAATATTCTAATGCTTTGCCCCCTTGAAAGAAACGTAGTATGCTGTCGCTCTCATTTTGTCTACGAACCTTTTCCTCTCTTGTTACATATTTTTTTCTAACTCTATTATTCATTACAATTTGAGACATATGCCACCCCAATTGAAAACGATCAATTTCCAATTGTCCAATATCTCTTATTTTTGTTTCCACGCCAATCCCATTTTTGGCATACGCAGCTTCTTCAAAATCAACCAAACTTAATTCTGTATCCGGTATTACATTCATCTGACTTGGGTATGTTATAGTCTTCAAAAGTTGATTTATTAACTCTTCGACCCTGTCTTATTAAAATACATAATCTTGACTTTTTCTTTTTGAATATATAGGTTAGGATACTTATTTATTGTATATTTTCCTGATTCTACATTGACCAAAATATTATTCTTTTCTACCAAATATCTATCAAATGCGTTATCTTCCGATATATTTTTTTCATCACCAGTAACGTCAACAACAAGAATAATATCATCAACATATCGCCCATAATGCAATACATTTGGATTTTGACTTATATCATTATCAAGTTCATACATATAAACATTTGCCAATAACATTGAACTAAACAATCCTATTGGTAAAATATACTCTTTATTTTCAATGCATTGTTCTAAAATACGGTACTCATTAACAATCCCTGTATATCTTTCAAATATTCTTTGTATTATTAAATTTAAAAACTTTAGTGCTTTGTATCTTTCATCATCGCCCATTTTATCATCTAATAAGTCAAATTTCCAAACTACAGAATAATAAAAAGACTTACATCAAGAGAAAAAAGCATTTGACTTCTGTTAAAACGGTTTAACGTTGCAACAGTTTCAATTGCATCATTCTTCCAATTACAATACTGAGGGAAATATATTTTAAACAGCTTATTTTTAGTAAAATTAATTGAGTCTAAAAATCATCTTGTTTATTGTATAAGACATAGTCATCAATAGCATTTCCATAACTTTTTGCAGAAACCAATTTCTTCTCAAAAACAAGTTTCCCTATCAATACCGTCCACAAAGTTTCCAATAAATGAAGTTCTATTGGCATATCAATAAAGAAATTTACTTTATTAACTTCTTTTTCTTCATTGGATTCAGCAGATATAAACAATTCATTTTTGACAGAATTACTTGTAAATGACTTAGGCATAACATAAAAATCAATCTTACCTAACCAGTCATCAATTTGCTGGGTGTTTACTTCTGCATCCGGATCAGCTAATAGTTGTGCCAGATTTTCTAAAACCTTCAACATATGTTTCTCATCCGCTTCTAGTTCTGCAATTTTCTTTTTCATAAAAACAAAATTTTTGTTGTAATGGTAGTAACTCTTAAGTTTTTTGTAAGAGCCAAGTAACATCTCTTTATTCTTATCTAAATCTGTAAACACAACTATCTCACTTTCTTTTTGTTCAAATAATAAATCTATAACCGCTACGTTTATTTGCCATATGCAGCTGGTGGTTCTGCAACCATTAACGTACTATCGGTTGTCTGTTCGTACTTATAATTCTTCGAAACAAATGGGGTTACATTATGTGAAACATTAGATTCTGAATACTCCTCAAAATTCTCCACCTGTTCCATAACTTTATTGAATACTTCCGGACTATACTGTGGTGGATAACCATTCTTCACCAAGCAGATTTTTATATCAAGTTTTAATTGGTTACGAACATTCTGATTATTGAGCCAATCAGCAAATGAGGATTTTGTATCAATAATATCCTTTATCTTCTTAGCTAATGCTTTACATTTATCATTGACTGCAACACCATCTACCTCTTTATCTGTTCCATACTCAAAGTTATATTGGTCACGCAAAGAAATCAAAATATCATAGAATGCTTTTTCCTCAAATGTTAAGCCAATTTTTCGAAAACTCTCCCTATTTTCGTTCATCTGACGAAGAATAGCTAAAGCCTGTTCCGTTGCAATCTTAATGATATCCTCTGATGCCTTTTCCTGTGCCTCACCCGCTTCTTCAGCAGTAAGATGTTTACGTCTTTCATGATATTCTGCAATCGTCTTTTCCAACATTTCCTGATATGATTTTGCAGCTAACCGATTGACTTTTCCATATTCCTTAATTTGTTTACGGAGCATTTTCACAAGAAGTTCCAATTTAGTTGCCGGCATTTTGACATCAGATAATTTTTCAAAATATTCCGGAGAAAAAATATCTTCTTCCTCTCCGCTTTCAAGAACACTTTCCACCTGATTATATTTTAATGCTTCTTCAACCATCTTTGAAACTGCACGATTCATCGTATCAGTGTCTACTTCACTTGTTCCGCTCATCTTACGAACAAAACCTGCTATAGCCATAAAGCATTGTGCAAGTGCAGATTCTTCTTCCCCAAGATAACCGGAAGGCTGACAAATATCAAAAGCTGCCCTCATTCGTTTTACTGTCTTTAAAAAGTAGGTTTTGAAAGAAACTTTCTGAACACCTTTATTTCCTTCCGACTGTAATTCTTCTGTTGATACAAATACATATTCCGCTGCTTTTGCAAGGAGTCTGTATCGTTCTATAGGATCACATTCCGGATTTAAAAATGGTGATAAATCATAACCTGTGAACATGTTTTTCAACACTTCTAGTTCTTCTCTAAACACTGATGTAGCCTGCTCGACATCATCGGATGTCGGTGCAACAGATGTATCTCCTCCATATACCTTCATAGCTTCACGCATATTGTCGCGAATACCAATATAGTCGATAACCATACCATATTCTTTCCCCGGATATTTTCTGTTTACACGGCTTATTGTCTGTATCAGCAAATGCTTTTTGAGAGGTTTATCATTATATAAATATGTAAGGCAAGGAACATCAAAGCCCGTAATCCACATATCTACAACAATGACAATACTGAAATTTGATTTTTCCTGTTTAAAAGCAGCATCCAATTCTTCTGAACGCTTATCATTTTTAACTCCGCCAAGATAATCATACATATCTTTTTCATCATTACTGCCGACACTAGATACCATTGCCATAAATGGCATTGGTTTCAATTCTTTCAGTTTCTCTTCTGTTACAGAAACCCCATCCGGTGATTTCTTTTCCTCAAACCATTCCGGGTATTTATCCTTAAACTTCTGTAATAATGCATAAGCAATCTTTCTATTAGAACATACAACCATTGCTTTTTGTATTCTATCCGGATCACCTGCACAAGACGCAACATAATGGTTGTGGATATCTGTAGCAAGACGCTCAAGTCTGGAAGGCTCACCAAGAATTATTTCCATGGAGCTCATTGCTTTCTTACTTGCTTCGATATCCTCATATGTTGCACCATCATCTACACATTTTTTATAATAATTCTCAATTTCTTTTACTTTTTTATTATCAAGCAATACCTTTGCAATACGCGGATGATACTTAATGGAAACAGTAAGTCCATCTGCAACTGCCTGATCCATTGTATATCTGTCAATTTCATCACCAAAGGTCTGATAAGTTTCCGCAATAGGCGTTCCGGTAAAACCAACGAAAGTAGCATGTGGAAATGCTTCCTTCAATACTTTTGCATATGGTTTTGAAACCATAGCTTTCATATTTTCATCGGCATCCTTACTAAACTGAATTTTCTTAGAATGCTCCAGCTGAGTTCTGTGAGCCTCGTCTGAAAAACATATAATATTCTGCCTATCATTGATAAGTCCAATTTTGTCATCTTCCCTATCGCAGAATTTCTGAATGGTACAAATATAAAAACCACCACTTTGTCTTACACCAAGTTCCTGCCTTAATTGTGTTCTGTTTTTTACAACAGATACTTCTCCCAGATTAAGAAACTCTTTACTCTTTGTAAAAAGCTTTGAACCTTGTTTTTGCAGTTCATCTCTGTCAACAATTAATATAATTGTTGGTGAACCGATTTCCGGAATATCAGTACAACGAAGTGCAAGCTGACGTGCAAGAAAAGCCATCGTATATGTTTTTCCACATCCGGTTGCTCCAAAATATGTACCACCTTTACCACTCCTCGTAACAACAGAATTTACAATACTTTGTTTTAAAAGTTTTGCTGCAAAGAACTGAGGATATCGGCATACGATTTCTACTTCATCACTGTCGTAAATACTATCTTGGAAATAGATATAGTCCCTAAAAATCTCCACGAACCGCTCTGGTGTATATACACCCTTTATCATAGTTTCTGTTTCTGCAAAAGGAAGAGTGGATACAACATCTCCTTCGTTTACTCTACGCCAAGCATAAAAATGCTCGTAAGGTGTACGTACTGTACCTAATCTTGTTTTCACACCATCTGAAATGCAAGCTAAAGGGCAATAATGTAAAAGGTGTGGAATATCTCTCCAGTATCGAATATTAATTTGTTCCCAAGCATCATAAATAGTCGCATTGGCATCAGCGGGATTTTTCAACTCAATGACACACAGAGGTATACCATTTACAAACAAAAGCACATCCGGTCTACGATTTTCTTTTTGACCATTGTTTGTATATTCCACTGTAAACTGATTCACTACACGGAAGATATTCTTATCCCAATTATCAAAATCAATAAGTGGTATCATTCTTGGTAGCTCATCCTGCGGTGTAAACTGAACACCATTTACCATCCCGCCGTATACTTTATGCAAAGTAGCAAAATCACTTTCCGCACCTACAAGACGAACATTATCATATATCTGTGTCACCTCGTCTTCTGTCAAATCCGGGTTGGTGTCTGCTATAAACTTCTTGAAATCATCAGCAATCAGTACATCTCTTTTTGTGACACGAGAGATATTATTGCCAGAAGAATACTTCCAACCTTCCGCTTCTAAAAATTCAATGAAGGCATATTCATATTCTGATTCACAATAATGACCATTGTATTCTTTTAATCTTGCCATAGGCTATGCCTCCTTTGCTTTTCTTGCCTCTTCTATAGAACCTTTGATAAGAATAGGACAGATGTCTTTTATCTGTGCTTTGAGTTTTTCGTTAATTTGAGTTCTTAATATTAAAACATTATGCAGTTCCGCTACAATTTCTTGCTCTCTTTCATCAGCATTTGGAATAGATAAACCTAAAAACTCCTCCCATGACAAACTCCCTCTTGCACTTGTGTCGCAAGAAAACCAGCCTCTTCTTTCAAATTCTGAACGATTAACATTTGCCATAAAATAATCAGAATCAATACCAATAGTTTCGAAAGTATAATAAGCTGGTGATATCAAATAATTTTCTTTTGAATCATTCCTAGCAATCGTAAGCCTTCCGTCTCTTCCAACTTCATTAAAACTGCACCGTACTCACCTGGTACAACAATTTTATAATTGGAGAATCTAATCCATTAGATCTGCGATAGAATTAATAAAATAGTTGTCCATACTAAGTCCTTTAAAACTATATGTGCAATTTTTCTTGTTTCTATTATCAATTTGAACAATAAATTTACCAATTGGTACCTTTTCTTTTGAATGTTTCAATTTATCAATATACGCATCACAAACGAGTTTTAAATCATTCAGTCCTCGTTCATAGCTTTTCTGATTTTCAATCATGGCATTGTATACATCAACATATTTTTTCTGTATTTCAATATCCGGTAACGGAATAATGATGTCACTCATATCATTAAAATTGAATTCCGGTCGCTGGCTTCCAAAATTTCTAAAAGTTACTTCTCTGCAAAATTCTGAACGCCTAAAATAAATATATAACCACATTGGATCAATGATTTTCTTTCCCTCATCCGTCAGATAAAAAACCATATATAAATGAGATACTATACATAATCCCTCAGTACGGTAGGCAATTGAACCTAATTCAAGTCGAGTTGGGTTGTACACAAAAGCTCCATTTTCGACAATTTTATAAGGTTTTAAATCTAATCCATCTGTATTCCCTTTAGGAGTTGCAAAAACGCCTTGACTATTTACACCAACTATCAAATCAACCCCATACTTTAAGTCTTTGTTGTTTATCGTGGAGCGTTCAATGTAATCTCCCAATCTAATATTAGTCAATCCCATATCCAATCCTCCTAAATGCCTCTTCCAGCATCTGCTGGGATTTCTTTTCCTGCTTTAATATATCTTTCATCTCAGATTGAATACGAACCATTTCCTTTTCATAATCAATATCTAAATCATGGTCAATAAACTCAATATATTTGCTTGGTGTAAGTGCCCAACCTTTACTTTCAATTTCATTAATGCACACACTACGGTAAAGTTCTGGCATCTCATAGGCTGCTCCATCAGTTCCCTCACATTGCCATGTGTGATAAATATCTGCTGCCTTCTTAATTTGTTCTGTATCCAACCGAACTTTCTTTTTGCTCTCACCCTTAACAGCATTTTCTGTCCATTGGCGTAAATCCATAAAGAGTATCTCTTGCTCGCGGTTTCGGAGATTTCTTCCATGGTATTTTCCGCCTTTTTTATTCTGATTCAGAATCCACAGAGTAACACTGATATCTGTAGTAATAAACAATTCTCTTGGCAGAACAACGATAGCTCAATTTTATCATTCTGAATCAGTTCCTTACGTATTTCCAATGTATCACTATCATTCAACGCACCATTCGCAAGAAGGAATCCTGCTACTCCATCAGCTTTCTTCAAATGTGAAAGTATATGCAAAATCCAAGCATAATTTGCGTTGCTTTCAGGTGGCGTTTGATAGTCAGACCAACGACCGTCATTTTTCAAATTGTCATTATACCAGCCTTTCAGATTAAAAGGTGGATTTGCCATAATATAGTTAAAGTGCAACCCCTTGTGTAAATCATGTGTAAATGATGAATCTGCTTCTTCTCCTAGATTATGGCTAATTCCACGCAAAGCCAAATTCATTTTCGCAAGGCGATATGTAGCCGGTTCTTTTTCCTGCCCATATACATTGATACCATTTAAGTTTCCCTGCTTTGACTTTACAAGTTCAGCACTCTGAATAAACATTCCTCCCGAACCACAGCAAGGATCATATAAGGTGCCATCATAAGGCTCAATCATCGTTGCAATAAGTTGAACTACGTCATGAGGTGTATAAAATTCTCCTTCCTCCTTTGTAGCATTTACCGCAAACTCCTTAAGAAAGTATTCGTATACACGACCAATAAGGTCTTTTTCCTCTCCAAATGTCTTATGACTGATTTTGTTCACTTCATCAACAATTTTCTTTATATCATTAGCTGCTAATTGCGTGCTGTAAATGTTCCTTTAACAAAACAGCCTTTCAACTGTGGATCTTCTTCCTCAAGTCTTTGCAAAGCTGTATCAAGTGCAACATTAAGCTGTGGTGCCGGTGTACTGATAATAGTCGACCATCTTGCTTCTGGTGGTAAGTTATATGTACCATCTGCAAAAGTAGCATCATCAAAGAATGCTGCTCTAATGTTCTCATCTTCCGGATCTAATCCCTGCTCTTTAAGTGTCTGTTTTAGATTTTCAATTCCATCCTCATACTTTTCGCCGATAAACCTCAAGAACACTAGCGTAAGCATCATATCTCTTTTTTCAAAGAATGAGCCGGAATTACGTGCCGCACGCAAATAATCTCTACAATTAAATAAAATATTATCTATGTTCAATGCCTTTTCAGTTGTTTTCTTCTTAGCCATATTACTTTTCTTCCCTTTCCTCGTCTGGAACAAATTCCATGATATCCTGTATCTCACAATGCAATACTTTACATGCTTTTTCTAAAACTTGTGTACTTACATGTTCATTCTTCCCTAGTTTAGCCAGTGCATTTGTTGTAATTCCTGCCTGATCTCTAAGGTCAACTTTCATCATATTTTCATCTATTAATTTTTTCCATAATCTGTTGTATCTGATTGCCATTGCTAATCCCTTTCGTATCATCACAACTATTTATTACTTCTTTAGTATATCATTTAAGTTGTTTTAATCCAATCTTAAATTGATTTTTTCAATCTATAATACATCTGACCATATCCAACCTATATTTATAGAATAAGCAGAGGAATTACCTTCCTCTTCCCCTATTCCGCATTTTATCTTCCACCTTACCTTTATCAACATCTCTGCTAGCTGCTTCATCATAAATCCTCTGAAACTCCTCATAAAGCCCATCTCCATCCAGCTTTATTCCAAGTTTTTTCATCACATCCGAGAACAACATTATGCTGCCACTTACATCAGCAATATCGAATCCATATATCAGCCTTAACAGAATCACTTTTACCTGTCACATCAGTTATACTTTCGTCGATTCTTGTCACATTCACATCAGACGAATTACGAATCTCTGAAATTTCTTTGCCATCTAAATCAGTCTGTTGTTTTCTCGCACTATCAGCTTGCTCTTTCTATCTGCCTATTTCATTCTGATTATTGTCTGGATTCACTACCTCAACATTCGTCTCCGACACCGCATAATAAACTGTATACAAATCTCCTTTTATAATGTCATCAGCAAGCTGTATTGATAGGTGTATTTCCAAAATACGGAAGCACCTTATCTTTCATCACATATTCTTTCTGCTTCATAGTGGTTTTCCGCAGTCGTTTCTCCATATCTGCCTTATATATCCCCCAGAAATCATTCAATGTCATAGTCGGATCAGACGTTTGCTGCAATATGAAATGCGCATACCATTCCTCTGCTTCCTTCTTTGTCTTAAACCTCGCTTCTGGGATTTCTTCTTGGTCCCCGTCCAGTCTGTCCACCGATACTGGATATGCCATGTACCGTTTGGATCTCGCTTTGCACTACAGCTCATGCACTCACCTCCTTGGCTCCGCCATACCATTTCTCACGAAAATACTCCACCGGAATTTTGCCTGCGATTGTAAGGAAGCCTTTTCCAGCAAGTTCCTTGTTCATTTCTCGTAAAATCTTGTAAGATTTTCCCATGCTCACGCCGAGCATCTTTGCAATGTCTTCTGCACTGTAGTAAATTTTTTTCGTTCATAGTGTTCTTTCCTTTCTTTGTTTCTGTATAGTATCATTTTGTTTCGTGTCAATATCTTTTTTCTTTTATTTTTTTTCTGGTGTGTTATTCTATATATAATGTTGAAACATTCATAGTTTTAGAGCAGGAGGAAATCACAATGACAGTTGATGAAAATATAAGGCGCATCCGTCAGGAACGTCACCTAACTCAAAGACAATTAGGAGAAATGGTTGGTGCAAGCGAAGCCTATATTCGTGCATACGAAAGCGGCAGAAGGAATCCTAAACCATCTTCCCTTGAAAAAATAGCAGAGGCACTTACGGTCAACCCTGAAGTACTTGCAAATTCAGATTTTGATGGTGTAAAAGCCATACACCGACTTTTTCAGATATTCCGCCAGTATGACGGTTCATTATTTGAATATCAGGATAAAGACGGAAATGATATGGCAGGAATCAGCTTTGGAACCTTATCGCTGATGCGATCATGGTTAGAACGATATGAAAAATATATGGATGAAGTCGAGAAATGCAATGGAATAAAAGATGTCAAAAACCGTGGAGAAGCTCTGCTGAAAGCGGAAGCTGATTTTAATCTTTGGATGGATATTTATCCAGAATCGGAGGCATGGCAGGATAGATTGAAAATTCAGAAGGCACATGATGAAGCGATGGATAAGATAGGATTAAATCCGAAAGATAATGACAAATAAATATTTATATAAGTGAGGAAACTATAATGCATGTCGAATCAAATACAATTGTTTTTTATATTAATAACATATATTATGATAAACTACGCTCCATTCCTACAAAATACATTCTAGATTCTAATATTATTGCTGATTTGGAATATTTTTATTACAAGCCTGAAAACCATAATGATACAAAAAAACAAAACATATCAGAATTAGTTAATTTCTTAAGAGGAAAATCCATTGACTATACCTATGCCCTTACTGAATTGTGTTTGAATTATGAAAAAGGTGGCGTTAATGAAGAAAAATACAAGTCTACTAAACAAGCGGTTTCCAAGATAATAAAAATGTCCCCTTCGAAACTAAGAGGTCATGCAAACTACGGGAAAAATAAGGATACCATTCCATTCTATGGGAAACAACTATCGTTTGGATTACCTTCTGAAGTAATTCCAAAAACACTTCCTGTATTGGCTTACTCATATGTACCATTATTAAAGTTATTCTATGAAATAAAGACAAATAGTCATAACAAACTCCAAATAATGAAAAATTTTATTGACTATTTAGATAATGAGATTAATGCGCTCCCTTTATATGAGGTATGTTTTGCAACATATTTATTTTTTACTAATGACAATGAATTTAACAATGTACAATCTCTTTTAAAAGTCAATAATAAAATGGATGTTATCAAAAAAATATGGAATGTAAGTTGGGATATTACTTTTCTTAGATACATCAATTCCTTAGCTGCACGTATTGTATCTGGCGAAGATATATCTCCCAAAGCTAATTTTGTTTTAATTACTCAAGATAAAGCACTTGGTCAAATATCCAGTCTTCTTCAAACAGATAGTGAAAATAAATTTGGCAACAAGGCTGTTTCTAATATTACTATAGATATACAAAAAATTAAGTCTCAATACAGAACCTCATATCAAGAAATATATAATTGTGCAATGAATTCAGAAGCATTTGCTAGACGCAAATCTCTTTTAGCAACCAGCGATCCAAATGAGCAAATTAATAAAATGCTTAATAAAGCGGATAACCTACAAGCACTTCTAATTCAAAGTTAATATTTTGTACCAAAATCGTACCCATCGCCATTAAAAAATCCCTACAAAGCCCATAATTACAGGCTTTATAGGGATTTACCTATGTTCCGGGGCACACCCTATTATTCTCAAAGGGCAAAATCCAGTATCCTGTCATCCTGCACCACCGCTGCTGCCCATCCTACTGTAAAACTCTACTGCAACCCACCCGATATTACAGCGTAATATCGCAGTTGCATGTCACAGTGACAATCTATATAACATCCACCCCAACATCGTCAAAACATCATTCCACAGCATCATATCGCAGTATTACTCACACAGTATCACTTACACGATACCCCACGCAACACCAGTAAATATCAGTGTTTAGCAGTATTTTCAGCCTTTAAATTTACAGTCCTTAAACATACACAGTGGCATAGCCGTTGCCGATATATCATCGCTGTGGACACCCTCGATTTATGCACCCAAATCACAGGTGGACAACAACGGATTAACCGGGCAGAAGTGACAAAAAAGAACAGCAACAGAGATACGCTGCGGTATTACTCTCTGTTGCTGATAGGATAATCATTTTTGCCTTTTACAGGATAATAGGGTGTGCCCTGTGACAACCTATTTATTCAAACTCCCCGCAGAGAAACTTATTATCCCTGTGAAAGCTTGATTTCTAGAGCTTTTAATGGCGATTATTCCGCCTTTTATCACAATTATTTTATATTTTCAAAAATTTAGGTATCATATGGGTATCACATTCTAATTTTCTGATTTATCTTTTCTAGATTGTCTCATTGATTCATATATCAAACTCTGTATTAAGTTAGTACAGAAGTCTGTATTAATAATCGTCTCAAACATTGTTTTTAATTCTTCCATAGAATCAACATCATAAATATACTGTTTCTTTCCATTGTATGCTTCAGCTATATCCTCGTTTAGTACAACTTCAACTGGATAAGCAATAGCACCATATCTTAAAAACATAATTCTATACTTATAATACTCTAACCCCTTAACTGATAAAAATACTTCAAATTTATTGTCAATTCCACTTTGTTCTCCCAATACATCTTGAATATCTACAGTTTCTTCGACTTTATTAAAAGCTTCTGTCGCAGCCCAAAGGTTATTTTTTTTAACATATGATTTTGTTTGCCCTTCATACACATCAACATTACAAATCACCATATCATTTGTGCATTCTGCTATTTTTTTTCCACTTTCAATAATCACTTCTTCAGGTGACATTGTATCCTTTAATTCAAAATTAATGTTTTTTGTTCATAGTTAATCTCCTTCTATCAAATATTAAATTCACACATAATAGGAAAATGATCACTTATATTACTATTAGGGTACCTATTATCAGTATATAGTACACCTTTTCCACATTTTGTTATTATTTTTAATTGTTCCTTAACCATTAATGGAATCATAGACTGACTAATAATCACTTGATCAAGCATAAACCAGCATGGATTATATAATTTAGATTCTACTCTATAGTATGTTCCAGGTGGGTATTTAAAATCTCCAAATAAATTCCACATAGGATTATACATTTTTTCATACTCTTTCCCATAAACTGTTCTCGAACCTTTATCTAAAATTTGTAATGCTGGTAAAGCATGAAATCCCTTTGCACTTAAACATGCCTTTTCATAAGGTGATTCATTTATATCTCCTATAACAATAACATGCTCTGTTTGTAATCTCTGCTTTATGTGTTTAATTGAATACATAATTTCTTCAGCTAATGCTACTCTCTCATCATAATGTTCTCCATTAAGATTTGAATACATATGCACTCCACACATGATGTACTGTTTATTTACAATTTGAACAGAAAAATATTTATTCTGTTCTCCAGGCGTAACATCAATATAATTTCCCCATATATGTATTCTCTCACACCCTTTAGTGTTCCAATTAAATAATCTTTTTTTACATTGTTTTAAATTATCATTTAATTCATTAATCTCTGCCATATACTCTGCTAATACTAATACATCAATTTCATTTTGATTAACTATATCCAAAATATATGAATTTATATCAACATTTCTATGTGTATTCCAAAACAAAATTCTCATACATACTCACCAATTTATCTAGACATATAAAATATCCCGTCATTTTAAATTGTATTTTATCCATTTTTCCGTCAAATAATTTACAAAAGCTGAACATGACACTAACATATACTTCGCATCTTCACTTGCCACATTAACAAATTCAATACTTCCGTGCCTTATTCCACCTGAATCTGAAGTATATCCATACAACTGCTTAAATGCATTTTCCAATGCCGGATGTATATTCACTCCATTCTCTTTTAACTTTTTCAATGTGTTCCCTAATGTCGCTGCACCTCCTGATAGTCCTGTTATAATACTACACATAGACTCTACACTGCTTATTGATTCCTTTACTGAATTTTCATAATCTGGTTTTTTTCTATCAGAATATAACTCTAATGCCTTTGTCATATGTTTACTAACAGATTCATATTCCAAGTCAATTGTTTCACTTATTGAGTTCAATTCACTTTTACCAATAATCGGTACAACTAATCCATTTAAAATTCTGTATGGAGCAACTTCCTCTTCTAGTATTCGATTGAATTCTATCGTCAACCTTTGTGTTTTTTCACTATCAGTCACTCTAAGATATTTTTCAATAAAATCATATATTCTATACCACATACCTTCACATTGAACCACATGCTTATGCAACTTTTCTGCATTCTGATTTTTGTATATTTTATTTGCTGGAAATTCATATTTAATTCCCATTTCCAACATCATATCTTCTATTCCCGTTGTATAAGACGTATACTCCAATGTATCATAATAATCATACTCTTCTTTATAAAATACATTCCATATGCGTTCTCGCAACTGAATACTTGTACTTCTCAATCCATTAGGATTTATACTTAAAATTTTATTTCTTGTTGAAAAAAATTCCATAAAACGTTAATTCACACCTCTCTAACAATGCCTAACTAATGCACACAAACCTGACAAGCCTCTATTCTTTCAAATGAATGTTCTACCTGCAAATCTATCATTTTTAAGTTACTCTCTATATACTCCAACAATTCTGTACCATCCAAATATATATACATCTGTGGTGCTACAAATCCCGGAACATTCTTTCTCAAGTCATCTAATGATATCTTAGATGTTTCCTGAAACTTAGCTATTTCCATCGCATATCTGTAATGGTAGGTTTCCATATATTCTTTTATTCTGGCAATGGAATTGCTATCTTCCTTATATTCTTCCAACCAATCAGATAGCAATGCCTTTTATCCAAATAAACAATACCCGTAATCGCTTTTACTGGTGAACTAACATACATATATGCCATTATCGGTTCATCTGGAAAATTTCTTCTGTGTTCGAATATCTTCAGACCAGATTTTATTTTTTCATACACATCTGGTCTGAAGCTTAACAACATTTTTCTCAATACTTGCACCACCTTATTTCCATACACATTTGATAGTGCATACTGACACAGGCATACTTATAAACTGCACATCGAATTTTAAACTTGGTTCTACCTTTGTACTTGCACTATGAATTCTAAAACTCAACTGCCATCCATTGTCCAAAATCATTTCTACAGTATTATTACTTTTCGGCTTAAATCCAATGTCAATCAGTCTTGTCGGTAATTCAACCACAGGAACTTCAATTTCCGAAACCTTATCCTTACTCGACTTATTTAAAGTATCATGCATATTAAAAGTATGAATCAATGTAAGTCGTTTACTGTCATGACTAACTATCTTGTAATAATCTTCTTTTCCTATAAGGTATTCTATCATCTTTTCAGGCATATTCTTATCTTCTTTATATGCCCTATTAACTTCATCCATAAAAGCCTGCAATAATGGTACATATACATTTTCATCTTTCTGCACTATTTCTGACCATCGTGAGCCATTTTCTTTTTCACTTTTCAGCATATCAAATATTGGATTAACCGCACCCCAATATTCGTTACTACAAGGTATATCAAACCATTCTTTGCCAAAATCCAGTTTATGACTTAATCTGCTGTGTTTAACTGCATCGTGATTGTGCTTGATACTTAATCCTATTTCCCATTCAATATCGTCTCTGCGAATAACAATATCTCTTACATCGCCTTTAACGCCAGCTCCATCTTTTTGAAACTCTAATGTCAGTTCGTCATTATCGTTTTCTGATAATCTTGGCTCCATTTCAAGTACTTCATTAATTGCAGCTTCAGCAGAAATCATAAATGTCTGCTGCATTTCCTCATCCATAAGCATCCATGCTTTTTCATTCGCATGTAAGCTGGAATTATCAACTATTTTTGTTTTACGCATTTCACACAATGCCTTATAAAGTGTTTTAATCCACGCATATTCATATGCTCTTCCCTGATCATTACTCTTTGTACTCACTTTTTTCTCATTGACCTCCTTTGCATCTATAACATCATCATCTACTACCACATCTGCACTATTACCCTCTAAGTATTTCTTTATTGCTACTGCTATTTCATATGCAAGATTAACTGGAACTGCATTTCCAATCATTTTATAAGCTGTGTTTGTATCTTCATATATAAATTTAAAATTATCTGGAAACCCTTGAACTCTGGCTACTTCTCTTATTGTCATTCGGCGATAAGATGTTCTTTGCCTCTACAAATCTGCAATCATTCTGCCCCACCTTAACCATCTTAGGTGCCTGTGGATGTAACTGACATTGTCTTCCTGATGCCTGTACTGTAAAAGCTTGCTCATCCCAGGATTTCACTCTGTTTCGGCTCATAAAAATTGGAGAATATGCTCCTGTGTAATACTCATTATTATTGATTGCTTCTGGATTATGATGATTTTTTTCTCCTGAAGGCACTGCTGTATCCTGTAAATCCCATATTATATCTCTAAGAGTAATCTTCTTATCATCTTCTTTGGTTGACCCCTTAGGAAATCCAAAATCAATATTCAAGTCTTTTCTAAACCCTATATAAAATACCCTTTTTCTTTCTTCAGCCACACCATAATCCTTTGCATTAACAAGTGTAAAAGATACATCATATCCTGCTCCATCGAAAAGATTGAGTATGTTCTGTACTGCCTCTGAATGTCTATTAGCTAACATTCCGCTAACATTTTCCGCCAGAAAGAATTTAGGCTGAAATTCCTTAAGAATTCTTATATAATCAAAAAATAACTGTCCCCTTGCATCCTTAATACCTTTCAATGATCCAGCTTCAGACCATGACTGACAAGGTGGTCCACCTATAATTCCATCAATTTCACCATCTATATACTGTTCAATATCTTCTTTTGTTACTTGTCTTATATCTCCTTCAATCAGATGTGTATTAGGGTGATTAGCTTTGAATGTAGCCCATATTGTCTTATCAAATTCATTAGCAACAGGAATATTAAACCCAGCGCTTTCAAATCCTAAATCTAATCCCCCACATCCACTAAACAAACTAATTATGTTCATAGGTATTTTCTCCTTCATTGTTTTCCTTGATTATTCTTGTAGCTTCTATTAATGCCGTTCTTCTAACAAACTCACTATATGAAGCATATGCCTCCAGTCTTGCAGCCTCTTTGAATTTTTCCAACTCATCTTCACTTACTCTTATGCTGATTGAAATTGATTTTCTCATTATGTCCGTTCCTCCGTTTCTATTATCAATCATAAATCCGTAGTATAACAATGTCAATACTTTGTTGCACGAACAGATGTTTTTATTTATTTTTGGGGAAGTCTTTCCATCACTTTCCCAACACTCTCCATAAACTTCTCCAGCAGATTAACCCCATCAATCACAAACTGCTTCATAAAATCATAAGCCTTCTCCAACAACTCCTTTAACGACTTATTCTCCTCCTGAAGTCTCTGGTTCTCATACATAACATCAATAAGTTTCTCCCTTACATCGTCATCACCACCATGTCGGAACATATCATATACATTCTCAGCAATTTTTGTACGCTCTACCAGTTCATTTTCTTTAGAAGTAAGCATTTCCAGCTTATTCTTTTTATCCGTAATCATATCTGCATATTTAGCATACTCATTCTCTGCTGCATCAATGTTATCTCTGACTCTCTCAAGTCTATCCTCATCCGCAGCTATCATATCAATATTCCTGTCATGCTTCTTCTCCTGTGTGGCTATCTGATATGATATACTGGCATTGCTGCTTCTAAGCCTAGTATTTTTCGCCTGTTCTTCATTGTTCTGTTGCTGGATTTCTTCAAGTTTTCTGCTCTCCTGTGCCACCTTATATTCTGTCACAGATAAGTCGTTATTCCGTCCTTTCGACTTCGCCTTTATCTGTTCTCCAAACCAGTCATTAACCTCTTTATTAGCGACCTCCCTTAACTCATCCTGCAGCACTCGTGACAAAACTTCTTTAGTAAATACTTTTCGTTTTGACACCTGCTTGCTAAGCCCCTTTTTATATCCATCTGCCACAGGTACTCCCACTATATGCATATGAGGACTGTCCTCATCAAGATGAACCACTGCATTTGCCACCACAAACCCTGGCAGCCTTTTTATAAACTCGCCCAAAATTATCTCGTACGATAGCTTTATATACGACTTCATATCATCATACTGTTTCCAGAACTCCCTATCGCCTATCTGAATGATTATCTCTACTGCCATATCCTGCTCCTTGCCAGCGACATGTTCAAAATAATCTTCTATCCTGCGGTCTGGTCGTGTCTGTTTTTTATTATATTCTTCTAATGCCTCATCGAATTCTTTGTGGTATACTGTCTTTACATCGTCAATCAGATTTGATGTTCCGTAGACAATAAAAATATTGTCTTTGCTGTAATCTGATGATTTATATTTCCGCAGATTATGCTTTGCAACACCTGCCAGCTTGGATTTCGATGTAATGGCACTTTTCTTATTGCTCACATGAGCTGTATATGAAATATTTCCCATTCGCATCTCCTTATCTGTAATATATTCTTATTCGTAATTTCTGTCGGAGCAGTGCGGTTATCATCTTGGCTCTGCCATAGATGATAACCCCCTAGCAGTTTCGTCATACTGACAAAACTGCGGGGGCTCTCCGAGGGTTTTGGCATCAGCTTTAAACCTCATCTGCACTTAAACACAATCTCATTTATCACGATTTCCTCTGCCATCGCTCTCGCCTGATTCCGCAAATACAGCTGCTCCATAAATGTTTTCTTTTTACCCATCATATGCTTTTTCAACCAAGTCTCTTCAATATTGTCCAATCGTTCATAAGCTTCTTCGTTTATTGCTTCTGCCTGCTTTTTCAACTGTCCCATTCTTGCCATATGACGATACCCAGAAGGTTTATTTTCTTCCATATACCTAAGCCACATCCGACCATATTTTCCTATATCCGTAAGATTGTATTCCGCTTCATCAACAGATAAAAGAGGATATAAAATTCCATCCACTTCTTTATATTCAACACCTAATTCTTCAAATAATGTCATAGTCATTGTCCTTTCCTTTCAAGACCGCAACATCGCAAGGTCTATATATTTTGCAACCTTGCAAGCTTCAAGATTGCAAAACCTGACACTTTGCAATGTTGCGATGTTAGATTTTTATGCTCGCAAATTCCAGTACCAGTTATTATTGCAACGCTCAGCCTTTATCTTAAGTTCCTTCTTTGCTGTCTCAAGTGTTCTTTTCGATATTCCTTCCTGTGCTGCAAGTTCTATAATCTCTGTACTTAAAATTTTCTGTGTTCTTTCTGCCTGTTCTCTTAAAAATTGCTTTGCCATCTCAAGTTTACTTGCCTTTGGCACCATACCGCTCAGTACTTCATCAGCAGTAATTTCATAATCACCTAACCAATGAAATCCGTCCTCTGCCAATTCAAATGCTTTTGGATGACCAAATGCTGCAAGATTATTCTTTATCTGTATCATTGCCCTGAGGTTGCTCTGTCCTTCAATTCTGCCGACAAGCATTACACTCCTTGCCACAGCAAAGAAATCAATGGAACCCATTCCCCGGTAAGCAGCCTTTGCTCCTGAGCCTTTATTCATATGACCGATAAGAACAATGGCACATCCTGTTCTTTCAGCTATACTTCCAAGCTTCTTCGTCATTTCTCTGGCTTCATTTGCCCGGTTCATATCAGTATCACCGCCAAGATAAGCCTGTATCGGATCAAAAATGCATAGCTTAGCATTTTCTCTTTTTATAGCTTCCTCTATCCTGTCATCCGTCATACTGACACTCTTATCAGACTCATCTATGATTGATATTCTGCTACAGTCTGTATTTGCTGCTTCCAGCCTCGGCTTGACTGTATCTGCAAGTCCGTCTTCTGCCGTCTGATATATTACATTTACAGGCTCAGTAATATTCATATTTTCATCTATACGTTCTCACCTTGACAGCTTTGCCGCAATATTGAGTATCAGCGTAGATTTTCCATCACCTGGATCTCCCTGCACTATTGACAGCTTTCCATAAGGGATAAACGGATACCACAGCCATTTAATCTGCTGTGATTCTACCTCAGAGAGGTGTATCATTTTTAATTCTGTATTTGTTTCCACTGTCTGCCTCACTTTCGTAAATAATCATTGTCTCAAAAGTGGGCTGCTGTTATACTTTAATTGGTGTTTTGGTAACAGAAGCCCGCTTTTGTTATCTGCCGTGGCTTTCCCGATTGCCGTCAGGAAAGCCACTATTCTGCCAGAGATATTTTGCACCATCCAGCATATCCACAACTGCTTTTATCATAGCAAGATAGTCATGCTGCAATTCTTCAATATCTGTATAAGCTTCACCATCAACCGGTGATTCTTTTTCTTTTATCTGTCCTGTTTCTATGATTTCATCATACATTTTGTGAATATCTGCCTGCATATTCTCAATTGTCTGCACAAGCATATATACTGTTTCTTTCTTACCTACAACACAGATTCGACCATAGATACAGCATCTTGTAAAAAATGTTTTCTTCATCATTCCACTTGCCTTGATTCTGGCTTCTATTTCACGCCTTTCATAGTCCGATATGCGAAAACTGATTGTCGGATTCTTATGAACTCCACTCACTGAATACCACCTCCATTCCCTGTACCCAGCACAAATTCCTCATTAAGCTTATCAGCCATCTCAATCTGCTCTGTCGGAAACATATGTGCATAATGAAATGTGATCGTCTGACTCTCATGTCCAACCCTGTTTCCAATGGCTACAGCCGAAAAACCCAGGCGGATAAGCAAAGAAATGTGCGAATGCCTGAGATCATGAATTCTTATTCTCTTTACTCCTGCCGCTTTAGCTCCTCTACTCATCTCATGATGCAGATATGACTTCGTAATCTGAAATATTCTGTCATCTCTTCCATATCCATACAGCATTCCGATAAACTGTCTTAACTCTTCTACCAGAAAATCAGGAATTACAACATCCCTTCTGCTCTTTTCCGTCTTAGGATCTGTGATGATATCTTCACCATTGATATACTGATAAGACTTTGTGATATGAAGTTTCTTGTTCTCAAAATCAATATCTGCCAGTGTCAGAGCAAGCAGTTCACCTTCCCTTATTCCACACCAGTAAAGAATCTGGAATGCATAATAAGATATTGGCTTATCTTTTACACATTCTATGAACTTGAGATATTCTTCTTTTGTCCAGAAATCCATCTCATCAGCTTTGCCTTTACCAATTGTCCCAGCCTTCTTTACAGGATTTTCTCTCAGATTGTAAAAGCGTACCGCATGATTAAATATGGCTGACAGTTCTGACTGCATTGTTTTCAGGTAAGTCGGCTTATATGGCTTATCGTCTGCCTGTCTCTTCTTGATCATCTCATTCTGCCATTTGATAATATCCGCAGGACTGATTTCATTCATCTTCTTGTCCTTGAAATATGGAATCAGCTTCTTCTGAAAAATAACATCCTTTGTACGCCATGTGTTAAGCTTCAGCTTTGGCTTTAAGTCCTCCTCATACAGCTTGTAGAAGTCTTCAAATCTCATATCCAGATTTGTTGCCTGCTGCAGCAGAAACTTCTGCTCATACTCCAATGCCTCCTTTCTTGTCCGAAAGCCACGTTTGAGCTTTCTTTTGTTTTTACCTGTCCAATCGTTGTAGTGGAAGGAGACATACCACGTCCCCCTCGCCTCATCCTTGTATGCTGCCATACAACTGCTCCTTTCCCTTATGCTGTCTTATCACATAAGTCATATACTTACTGTCAAGATACTTACGGCTGACTCTGCCGGCTCTGACATAGAAGCCTTTAGAAGATAATTCCTTGTTAGCTTCTCTTATTACTTTGTATGCATGAGATACCGATACATCAAGCATCTCAGCAACCTCTTTTGCTGTGTAATATAACTTCTCCATGACGCATTCACCTCCTCTCCCCGGCAATTACCGGTATGTATTGCTCTATCACATCTTAATTCTATCAACATCACTCTCTATTCTTTATCCCTTATCAGCAGAGTTTTTCCACCTCAAAGCAGATTTTTATATTTTTAAGTAACCAGACATGATATCGTTTGCAGTTATAATGGTAAATCAAATCACTAATTTGTAAAATATTCTCTCATGGACTTTTTTCGTCAAAACATATTCTCTGACGGACTTTTTTATCTTTAAGTACAATTAATCCATACTTAAACCAATAAAGATGTTTCTACAAACACTGTCGGCGTCATCAGGTAACATTGTGGCAATACTGGCACATTGTGTGTTAAAAACTTTCTGTGCGATTAATTCTATAACCAACAAATTACGGAAGAGACACCACTGGTGTATTTTCACTAATTTGCACCAGTTTTTGGTGCTTCATATAATTGGGATAATTTTTGAAAATAAAAAGAAATGTGATAATAGATAATACCTATGACACTTCTGTTTAGTACTCATTAATATCTGTGGTACTATCAAAACAGGTATCATATAGGTATCATAATAAAAGAAAAAGCCCCATAAATGGCTTGTTTACGCCATTTATGAAGCTCTGTTTACTATTCAAACTCAATAGTTCCCGGTGGCTTACTGGTCAAATCATAGAATACTCTATTGACTCCCTTTACCTCATTTATAATTCTGCTCATCACTGTCTGAAGTACCTCAAACGGTATCTCGGCTGCTTCGGCTGTCATGAAGTCCACGGTGCGGACTGCACGTACTGCAACGGCATAATCATATGTTCTCTCATCACCCATGACACCTACTGAACGCATGTTAGTAAGGGCTGCAAAGTACTGGTTTGGCATCCATGATGGTTCCTCGCCGTGGGCCTCTTTGTACTCTTTTGCTGCCTTTTCCACTTCGCTTCTGTAAATCCAGTCTGCATCCTGGACAATGCGTACCTTTTCGGCTGTAACTTCGCCGATGATACGGATTCCAAGGCCCGGGCCTGGGAATGGCTGACGGAATACGAGATAGTCAGGTAATCCAAGCTCCAGTCCGACCTTGCGTACCTCGTCCTTGAAGAGGTTTCTGAGTGGCTCCACGATATCCTTGAAATCGACATGCTCCGGGAGACCTCCTACGTTGTGGTGTGATTTGATGACTGCAGATTCTCCGCCGAGTCCACTCTCCACTACGTCCGGATAGATGGTTCCCTGCGCAAGGAAGTCAACCTTTCCGATTTTCTTAGCTTCTTCCTCGAATACACGGATAAATTCCTCACCGATGATTTTACGCTTGCGCTCAGGCTCTGTGACGCCTGCAAGCTTGCTGTAGTAGCGCTCCTGTGCGTTGACGCGGACAAAGTTGATGTCGAACGAACCGCCTTTGCCGAATACGCCCTCTACCTCATCGCCCTCGTTCTTACGGAGAAGTCCGTGGTCTACGAATACACAGGTGAGCTGCTTGCCGATTGCCTTGGCAAGGAGTGCTGCGAGCACTGATGAGTCTACTCCACCCGAAAGTGCAAGGAGCACTTTGCCGTCACCGACCTGCTCTCTGATTTCGTCGATTGTGTTTTTGACGAATGAATCCATCTTCCATGTGCCTGCACATCCACATACGCCACGGACGAAATTGTAAATCATCTGTGTTCCGTTCTTGGTGTGAAGTACCTCCGGATGGAACTGTACTGCATATAATTTCTTCTCAACATTCTGTGTTGCGGCTATTGGACAGTCTGCAGTGTGCGCAACTACCTCAAAGCCCGGTGCTGCCTCTGCGATTCTGTCGAAATGACTCATCCAGCATACTGATTCTGATGGCAGATCCTTGAACATCACGCCGTTTGCAGAATATGTGATTTCTGTCTTTCCATACTCTCCAACCTCCGGTGTGATTACCTTTCCGCCTAATTTATGCATCATAAGCTGTGCACCGTAGCAGATGCCAAGCACCGGTATTCCCATCTCAAACAGCTCTTTCTGGTATGATGGTGAATTCTCTTCATAACAGCTGTTTGGACCTCCTGTAAGGATGATGCCCTTTGGATTCATTTCTTTGATTTTCTCAATGTCTATTTTGTATGAGTAAATCTCACAGTACACGTTGCACTCGCGGACACGGCGCGCAACAAGCTGATTGTACTGACCACCAAAGTCTATGACTATGACCTTTTCCTGATCCATGTTTTCCTCCTAATTGTTTATTCGCTATGCTGCTGTTTTACAATCTTTGAAACGTCACGTAATTGCTGTTTGCCACACTGTGGTGTAAACAATAACAAAACATAACATATGTTATCTGCTGCCATCTCATTGATTACGTAAAAGCAACATGTTTTCTTATGTCATTATAGATTACGGAGTGCTTATCTGCAAGCGATTTTGTTAAATTTCTGTTTTGATTTTATGTGCAATTACGTTATAATGAGTTATAAACACTTTTATAGGCTGGGAGGTTTCATCATGAGTTTTAAAATAATCACTATAAGCCGAGAGTTTGGCAGTGGCGGTCGCTTTATCGGCGAGCAGATTGCTCAAAAATGCGGCATTGAGTTTTACGATAAAAAAATAATTGAGCATGTGGCAAAGGAGCTCGGTATCTCTGAGCAGATTGTCGCAAACCAGGGCGAATATGCACCTGCCGGAAGTATTTTTTCATATGCATTTGTGGGGCGCGACATCACAGGAGTTTCTCTTTCCGACCAGATTTTCAATATTCAGCAGAAGCTCATCAAGGATATTGCGCAAAAAGAGCCATGCGTTATTGTGGGACGTTGCGCAGACTACATTCTTTCTGACAGGGATGATGTGCTGAATGTTTTTATAGAGGGAAATAAGCCTGAGAAAGCTGCAAGAATAAAAAAGCTCTACCAAAAGAGCGATGACGAGGTCAAAAAGCTGCTAAAGGATGTCGATAAGAAGCGCTCTGTAAATTACCGCTACTTTACCGACAAGGAGTGGGGCAACAGAAAAAATTATGACCTAGTGCTAAACAGCTCTGTGCTTGGATACGATAAATGTATTGAGCTCATAACTGCTGCATACGCTTAACATACTTAATACACTTAATATATTTAATGAGCTTAATATGATCAGGCAGCGCAACTTTTGCACCAATGCAATACGGAAAATTGATATTATTATTACTATTAAAAAACCGTTTTCTTATTTTTTTTATTACGAAAAACGTAAATAGAATTACAACCTGTGTGTAATATTAAAAATACTCCTGCATAAACTGTAACAACAGAATATGCAGGAGTATTTTTTGAAATCATATATTGAGACAAGGGCGGTGGAAATCGCCAACTACATAGTTGAAAACAATGCCACGGTTCGCCAGGCCGCAAAGCAGTTTGGCATCAGCAAATCCACTGTGCACAAGGATATCACGGATGCTGACAGGCTGCTTCGCATAGACCCGGAGCTTGCCGCAAAAGCGCGTCACATTCTCGATATCAACAAGTCCGAGCGCCATATCCGCGGCGGACTTGCCACCAGAGAGAAGTATCTGCATCTGCCTCATGTGCATGCCGGCTGAGTGCATGGATGCTTCTATCCCTGCATTGCCAGGTGCGCAGCTTTTCGCGCATCTGAGGCTTTTCGTTAATTCAAGACAGGTGTCACATGACTTGTGAGCACACCGTACAGCCACTTGCCCTCATCGCTTAGATCCTCATAGGTGAAGCCGCTTGTCTTATCGCAGGCAGTGGTTAGAAGCGCTGATTTTTCGTCCTTATTGGACAGATTCCAGCACACATAGCTGATGCCGTAGCTGTCGAGCAGGCTGATCCAGTTGTTTGCGGAATCTATGTCCACCTGACCGTTTCCGTCGTCGCTGCAGATGCCAAACTCTGATACAAATATCGGCAGTCCGGCGTCTGCCGCCGATTTTAGCTTGTTTTGCAAGTCCTCCTTATGGGTTGCGGCATAGAAATGCAGTGTATACATGATATTATCATAGCCTGTGACAGGGTCCTTGACTGCCTCATCCACATCCTGGCTCCAGTTAGGTGTGCCTATCAGTATGACTGCATCCTTGTCATAGCTTCTGATTGACGGAATGACCTCGCTGGCGTAAAACTTCACATCTCCCCAGGTCGCACCTTTGCACGGCTCATTGCAAATCTCGTAAATCACGTTGTTGTATGAGGCATACTGCTGTGCCATTTTGGCAAAAAAATGTCTTTGCCACATCACTGTAGCGGTTTGGATTGCCCTCGTTTAGCACATGCCAGTCGATGATGACATACATGTCGTTGTTGAACGCGTACTGCACTCCGTTTTGCACAAGTGTCTCAAGCTGCTGCCTGTCACCATCTGTGCAGTAGCCACCGCTTTCGTAAGTGTACAGTGGCGATCACCACGTTTGCTCCAAAGCTTTTCAGCGTGGCAAAGCAATCATTGGTCACATACTGTGGATACCACGCAAGACCGTGTGTGCTGACTCCGCGAAGCTGCACCTCGTTGTTATTTTGATCAACGAGCTTGCTGCCCTCCACATGCAGCTTACCGTTTACTGACGGACAGGCAAGAACTGAGCTCTCCTGTCCGTTTTCTGTGGTGAGCTGCTCTGTGTCAGCCACATTCTGATTTTCTGTACTGCTTTGCGTACTGTCCTCAGTATTATTTTCTGCAGAATTCACCGACTCAGTGGCTTTCTCATCCGTCTGTGACTCTGTCTCTTTGTTGCCCTTGTTACCACATCCTGTAAAAATCCCAAGCACCAGCACTGCAGCCAATACCAATGCTATATATTTCTTCATATTGTTATACTGTCTGACTGATTACTGAATTGATGTAACCTTGTAGTCCTCAGCCTCTACAGTCTCCTTTAATTTCTCATCGGAAATGTCAGAGCTTAATGTCACTACTGCAGTTCCGCTCTCATGGCTTACTGCTGCCTCACTAACTGCATCAAGCGCCTCGAGTGCCTTCTTTACTCTTGCCTCGCAGTGGCCGCACATCATTCCTTCGATATTCATTGTCTTTGTCATTGATTTTTCCTCACTTTCATTTGGTTTATTTATTTTGTTTTTTCTATCTGTTGTTGCTTTTCTGTCATGCTTAGGATCATACACCCTGCACAGATTCAGCCGCAGGGCATTGGTAACAACGCAGAAGCTCGACAGGCTCATCGCCGCCGCTCCAAACATCGGATTGAGCTTCCATCCTAATAAAGGATACCACAAACCGGCCGCAAGTGGAATACCTATTACATTATAGAAAAATGCCCAAAACAGATTTTCGTGTATATTTGTCAATGTAGCACGGCTTAACCGCACTGCTGCCGGTACATCTATCAGGCGGCTCTTCATCAGGACAACATCCGCTGCATCTATTGCCACATCACTTCCCGCGCCGATTGCAATTCCCATATCCGCACGTGTGAGCGCCGGTGCATCATTGATTCCGTCACCAACCATGGCTACCCTGCCCTGTTTTTTTAGCTTCCTTATGACAGCCTCCTTACCATCCGGAAGCACACCTGCGATGACTTCGTCCACTCCCGCCTGCTTTCCAATGGCATTGGCAGTCTGCTCGTTGTCACCGGTGAGCATAACAACTCTGATACCCATATTTTTAAGCTGTCTGACAGCTTCCGGACTATCCTCCTTTATTGTATCTGCAACAGCTATGATACCGCAAAGCCTGTCATCCGCGGCAAAGAACAGAGGAGTTTTTCCTTCCTTTGAAAATTCGACAGCTTTCGCGCGCATATCATCTGACACTTTTACAAATTTGCTGACAAAAGCAAGATTTCCTGCTTTTATCATTTTGCCTGCAAGTATTGCAGTCAGACCATTTCCTACAACAGCGCTAAAATCCGTCACCTCTGCGACAGCGATTTCATCCGTTTTAGCGCGCTCCATAATGGCTTTTGCAAGCGGATGCTCGCTCTTGGCCTCGACTGATGCGGCTATTGCAAGAAGCTTTCCGGCATTATTGCCGGTTTCCTCAAAAAATGTCTCATCCGGCACGATATCCGTCACCTTCGGCTCACCGCTTGTTATGGTGCCTGTCTTATCAAGAGCCACAATCTGTGTGCGGCCTGTTGCCTCAAGGCTTGCTGCTGTCTTGAAGAGTATACCGCTCTTTGCGCCCTTGCCGTTTCCTACCATTATCGCAACAGGAGTTGCCAGTCCAAGTGCACACGGACAGCTTATCACGAGCACCGAAATGCCTCTGGCAAGCGCAAAGCCCACGGTCTCACCGGCTATAAGCCATGCTATTATTGTAATGATTGCAATTGTAATAACCGCCGGCACAAATACTCCCGATACCCTGTCAGCAATTTTTGCAATAGGTGCCTTTGTCGCTGCGGCATCAGAAACCATCTGTATAATCTGTGAGAGTGTGGTGTCTTCGCCCACTCTGGTTGCGCGGCATTTTATAAAGCCTGACTGGTTCACTGTGGCAGCGCTTACTGCATCTTTCGGCTGCTTATCCACAGGGATGCTCTCTCCTGTGAGTGCCGATTCGTTGACAGCGGTTGTTCCATCTATTATTTCACCATCCACAGGGATATTTTCCCCCGGTCTGACCACGAAAATATCGCCCTTTTTCACTGCATCCACAGAAATTTCCTGCTCCACGCCATCCCTTACAACAGTTGCTGTCTTTGGGGCAAGCTGCATAAGGCTCTTTAAAGCGTCTGTTGTTTTGCCCTTTGAGTGCGCTTCAAGCATTTTTCCGACAGTAATCAGTGCCAAAATCATGCTGCGGATTCAAAATAAAACTCATGCATATATGACATGACCGCATCCATATCGCCATTCACCTGCGCAGCTGTCATGGCAAAAAGTGCATACACGCTGTATCCAAACGATGCCGCAGAGCCAAGCGCAACAAGCGTATCCATGTTGGGAGCGCCGTGAATCAAGCCCTTAAAGCCACTGATAAAAAACTTCTGGTTTATGACCATTACCGCCACTGTAAGCAGAAGCTGCAAAAGCCCCATAGCCACATGGTTTCCATTGAAGAACTCAGGCAACGGCCAGCCCCACATCATATGTCCCATGGAAAAATACATGAGAACAACTAAGAATATGAGCGATGCTATAAGCCTGTTGCGCAGCTTCGGTGTCTCCCTGTCTACAAGCGCATCCTGCGCTGCCTTTAGCTGCTCTAAGCTGTTATTCGCTTTGTCATTTTCTGATTCTGTTGCTGTGCCTTTGGGACTCGCTCCATAGCCCGCCTGCTCTACTGCCTCCACTATCTGCGCATCTGTCGCGCTTCCCTCGACTCCCATCGAGTTGGTCAAAAGGCTGACAGAGCAGCTCGTCACACCATCAACCTTAGAGACAGCCTTTTCCACTCTGGCAGAGCATGCCGCACAGCTCATTCCTGTAACTATATATTGCTTCATACTGTCTGTATTTCCTTCTTTCTACTATTCGAATCTAACTATTCAGAAGCCTTTTCTAAAATCTCTCAATTCCTGTCACCTTGAAATCCAGTCTTTCTATGGCAAATGTGATTTCCTCATCGCTTAGCTCTCTGGTTGCCTCAACATGTGCCACTCCATGCTTTAAATCCACATCTGCCGATACTCCGCTCATCTTCTGAAGCGAGCGTGTGACTGAGTTCTTGCAGTTCATGCAGTGCATTCCGTCTATGTGCACATCTGCTCTCGTGACTATCTCTCCTGTAAGCTGTACTGTGGCTTCCTCGTCCTCCTTCATGCTCCACCGCCACAGCAGGCGCCCTCGCCCTTTGAATGCTTAATAGTCTCCTTTAAGCCCACAATCACCAGTGCGGCAATTATTGCTATTATTAATATTGTGATTATTGTACTCATTTTTATACCTGCCTTCTTATAATACTACTTCATAAGCTTCTGCAGTGTGTTCAAAAGCTCATCTATTGTCTCATCCTTGCCGGCTCTTATGTCATCTGCCACACACGTCTTTATATGATTGGCCAAAAGGACTTTATTGAAGCTGTTGAGCGCAGCATTTGCGGCCGCCACCTGTGTGATGATGTCAGGGCAGTAGCAATCCTCATCCAGCATACGCTTGATTCCACGGATCTGCCCCTCTATACGGCTAAGTCTGTTGATGAGATCCTTATATTCCTGCTCTGACCGCTCTTTTTTGCGGTTGCAGCAACAGCATTTGGTTTCTTTTTCTGTCATGGGTACCTCCATTTGTTCTTTGTTCCGCATTATGCATTTATTTCACATGTCTAACCATACCCCTTATGGGTATCTGTCTTCAAGAGCATTATATACCCCAGTGGGTATATTGCAAGGGCAGATTTCCTTATTGAGAAATTTTCAAATTATCTTCTGCTCCTCCCTCATGTTCTACAATAACCTGGTCTGTGATATTCTCCTTATTTTCTCCATCAAGAATATAATACTCCCCACTATACGGCACTTTATAACTCACCTTAACGTCTCTGCTTATAGCTCCCAGTTTTTCAGCTTCTTTTGCCTCCGCTGGCAAAATATATACATCCTCATAACCGGTATATGAGTATATGCTTACCGTTTCATCTTTTTCCAAATAAACAGTCGGACCGCTATATTTTCTATACACCAGATCACGTGCCGAATCATTATTAACATCAATTAATGCCTGAATATGTTCAATCATATCGGCTGCAAATGACCTCACCGGCGTGATACACATACACAAGACAACTACAGTCACAACCGCTATCGCAGCAAAATATGCAGGATATCGTTTTGAGCTGTGAGTGGTATGTAATTCCTCGATACATTCTTTTCTTACCTGCTCAATATCAGGCATTTCATGCTGCGCTGCCTGTCTAAAAATATCATTTTTTCATTCTGCATCAATCCTCCTTATCCAGATTTTGCCTAAGCTCCCTTATGGTACGATATAATCTGTTTTTTATGGTTGATTCCTTTACAGAAAAAAGGAGTGCTATTTCTGAAATATTTATCCATATAATAATATAGATAAAATATTTTTTTAGTAAGTTCATCCTTCGCAGAAAGATATGTAAACACACTTTGTACTGTTTCTTTTGATATTGCTATATCGTCAAACGAAGTCTGTTGTACAGCTATATCATTTTCATCTGCCGACAAAATATTATAATCGTTCATTTCCTCAATGCCACGAAGCTTTTCTTTTAATTTATAATGACGAAAAATTTTTCTCTTTGCTATTTGCATTACAAGTGCATCCGGCTGCTTAAAATATGATATTCCATGTTTTCGTATTATTTTAACAACCTCTGTATAGGTTTCCTGAAATATATCTGCTACATCTTCAGTTTTTCCACATTTTACAATGATGTACGCTAAAACCTTCTGATTGGTTGAGGCATATAGCTCATTAAAAAAGTCATCCTGTGCCTGATTAATCAATCTGCATCCCTCCCTTCACTATATATGTGTCCCCAACCATAGAAAAAGTTTCATGTTATACCATACTTTTATAATAAAAGCAGGCAAGCTGTGTCCTGTCCCTCAGCTGCAGCTTTTCAAGTATGACACTGATATAGTTTCGTACGGTTCCCTCACTCAGATACAGCTCATCCGCTATTTCCTTGTTGTTTAGTCCTTCTGCAACCAGCTCTATGATTGAAAGCTCCTTGCCGCTTATATCATAGCTCTTCATTGCGTCAATGAACCGGGCCTGACCGGTGCCTGATGAAGCTTTACCATCAGCTCCGAACAGATGTGGTATCCTGTCCATTATCTGTGTTCCAAACACTGTCTGTCCGTTGTTTACAGCTCTAAGTGCCGGGGCAATACTCTCAAAGGCCTGTTTTAGTATATAGCCCTTCGCACCCAGCGAGATTGCTTTTACTATGTATTCATCATCCGAAAATGTGGTCAGAAGAAGTATTTTGGCATCCGGATATTTTCCGAGTATTTTTTCTGCTGCTTCAAGACCTGTCATGCCCTGCATCCTTATATCCATGAGCATCACATCGGGCATATGCTCCTCGTACAGCTTTACCGCCTGCTGCCCGCTGTCTCCAACCGCAGACACCTCTATGTCATCCTGTGCGCTCAGTATTGTATTCAGCGAAAGTGATACGAGATTATCATCATCTATTATTACTATTTTCATGTCCTGTTCCTTTCTTCTTCATGAGCGTCACAAATATCATGAAACCATCGTCTGCCTTTATACGCATGGTTCCTCCTATCGCTGCAACACGCTCTTTTATATTTTTTATGCCTATTCCATCTCCTGTTTCTCCCGAAAGTCTTCTTTCGTCAGCCGTTGTGCCGTTGTCCATTATCTCAAGCTGGTAAAAGGCGGGATGCTCTCTGACTATTATCCTGATTTCATCGCCGTTACTGTGCTTAACTGCGTTGTTTACCGCTTCCTTTGCAATTGCAATAAAAGCATACTTGACATCTCTGGGCACATCATCCTCACAGTCGTATTCGAGTGAAAATGCAAATGCACTGTCTGTAGGCTTAAGCTTCGCAAGCGCCTGACGCAAATCGACCGATTCATCGTACAAATCATGAACACTTTTTCTCATGCTGTCCATTGCCGTATCGAGTGTACTCTTTAGGTCTGCGATAGGCGCTTTAAGCTTTTCATCAGTATTTATCACACCGATTGCTCCCACCTGCAAAATAGAGCGCGTAATCATGTGACCCACGTTGTCGTGTATCTCCCTTGCGATACGGTTTCTCTCCTTTAGCGTGGCATTGTATATCTGCGCATTCTGCTTCTCGATAAGCTGGTGATTCATCTGCTCCATAAGCATGTCGTGCTCCATAGACGCATCTCTCATGCTGTGCAGCTTCATCTGATACCCCAAAAGCAGCTCTGTGAAATACGAAAGCATTACCGCAAAAGCCATGAGAAGTACAACCTCCAGGATATAAAAAATCCCGGGTGCTATATGTTTTATCTTTAAAATACAGTCCACCGATACAACTATCCCCACTAAGCTGCAGCCATCCTCGATGCCGTGTATTTTCTCTTTCTGAATACCATCGCTGCATACGGCAGCATAAAAAATGATGGTGCAAAAAATACTCCGGACAGAATATAAACCGCCAGAATCAAATCAAAAGCCCGGTCTGCCGTTTTGCTCTCCTTAGCAGGACTCATCTGCGGCACACCCTGCATGTCTATAAATGTGCACACAATTATTCCTGTAAGTATGCACGCTATCATGACGTAATCGACCTGAAGGGATACCACCATAAGCATCACGCATGATAGAACTATTAAAAACTGACTACATATCTTATACATTAAAAGCCTCCATTTCCGTAAAATAAGCTTACAACAAATTCCATCAAACGTCACTATGACAAATGTCATTTTTTACACAACAATGCCTCATCCAAACATAAATACGAATGTGACATTTGACACTTACTTTCCGGCACGCCATATAGTAATCTGTTATTGAGCCGGATATCAGGCTTGCAAACGAAAATACAACATTATGGAGGCAATTCAATGGATACAACCAAAAATGCGATAGAAGTAACAAACCTTGTAAAACGCTACAAGGAGCTTGTGGCACTCGACCATTTCAATCTGACCGTTAAAACCGGCGAGATTTTCGGATTGCTCGGGCCAAACGGCTCCGGAAAGACCACCACTATAAACTGCATACTCTCCCTGCTCACATACGATAAGGGAGATATAAAGGTATTCGGGCAGGAAATGTACTCAAACAGCTACGATATCAAACGCGAAATCGGCGTGGTCATGCAGAATGTGGCCGTGTACGACGAGCTGACTGTATATGAAAATATCGACTATTTCTGCGGTCTTTACGTGAGTGACAAAAGCTCCGCGAAAAATATGTAAAGGAAGCAATGGATTTCGTGGACATAGCGGATTACAGCAAATTTCTGCCAAAGAAGCTCTCAGGCGGACTTTTGAGACGACTCAACATCGCGTGTGGCATAGCACACAAACCAAAGCTCATCTTCTTTGATGAACCGACCGTGGCTGTCGACCCTCAAAGCAGAAACAAGATTCTGGAGGGCATCAAAAAACTAAACCGTGATGGTGCGACAATCATCTACACCTCACACTACATGGAGGAGGTTGAGCAGCTCTGCGACCGAATACTCATCATGGACAAGGGCAAGGCTCTCGCGCTCGGCACAAAGGATGAGCTAAAGCGCATGATCAAAAATACAGAGACAATAAACGTAGAAATTGCAGACCTGTCAGAAGCACAGCTTGACTCATTAAAGCAGCTGCACAATGCATATCAGGTCAGCTTTGAAAACGGACAGCTTCGGATTTATTTCAGTGGTGGACGCCACAATATAATCCATGTGCTTGATTATCTAGAGCAGAATAATCTGTCCTTCGGTCAGGTGTACACGCAGCTTCCGACTCTTAACGACGTATTCTTAGAGATTACCGGAAAGGAGCTAAGGGATTAATGAATGGACTAAAATTATTTTTTCACAACTCAAAATACACCATGCTAAGCATGTTCCGCCTGAAAGTCACGCTGTTCTGGACACTTGCATTTCCACTGCTACTCGCCACCTTTATGTATATGGCATTCGGAAATCTGTTTGAAAAGGATGAAATGTTTAAGACAATAAATGTAGCAGTGGTTGAATCTGAAAATGATGATACTCTGATGAGCGTGCTTGAGTCTCTCGATGTAAACCATACTGATTCAGCCAGTAAATCCGACGACAAGGCCGACAGTTCAAATTCATTTTCAGACCTCATAAACATGAAGCTAATGGATAGCTCAGCAGCCAAAAAAGCTCTAAATGACAAAAAAGTGACCGGCATTATTTACACAGAGGATGCTTCACTTGTAGTGGATGAAAACTCATACAATGCCACAATACTTGAATCCATCCTGACACAGTACAAACAGCAAAAAAACGTATTTACAAACATAGCAAAGACAAATCCGGCTGCACTTGAGACTGCAATTGCCGGACTATCCGACACCACATCAGAGTATAAAGAGATTTCTCTTTCATCGGGAAATCAGGATGAATACACCAATTACTTTTACGCTGTATTTGCGATGAGCTGCCTGTTCGCCTCATTTTCAGCTGTGACAGCCACAAACCGTCTGCTTGCAAACACAAGTCCTCTCGGCATGCGAAAAAGCCTTGCAGCTCTAAGCAAAAACATACTGATTTTTTCAGAGTATATCTCACTCTTAATCATCCATTTTGTTGTCGAGCTAATTGCATTGGTCTACATGACACTACTCGGTGTGGACTTCGGAAACAAATATCCGGCAATTATCCTGACACTGTTTTTCGGCTGCATGATTGGACTTTCAATCGGAGTGATAATAGGTGCCATTCCTAAGCTTACAGAGGCAGCAAAATCGGTATCTCTGTCGGAATCGGCATGGTGCTTTCCGTGCTTGCGGATTTATGCGCCAACGGGATAAAAGATATGATTGAGCACAAGCTTCCGATTGCTAACCGCCTCAACCCTGCCTGTCTCATATCCGACTGCTTTTACTCGCTCAACGTATATGACAGCTACGACAGATTTTTCAGAAATATATCAATAATGGCAGTTGAATCAGTGATTCTTTTAATCATTGCCTTTGCACTGCTTCGGAGGGAAAAATATGCAAGTATTTAAATCATATTTCAAAATACTCAACAGACATATGGGCCAGATGATTATGTACCTGTCCATATTCATAGGTATCATGGTCGTTCTCACTGCGACACGCACAAACAAAGCTGAAGGTGATTATGAGGCTGCCAAGCCCAAATTTGCGGTATTTGACTATGACAAATCATCAGAAAGCAAAGCTCTGACAGAGTATCTTAAAAAGACATGCATCCAAAAAAATATCAAAAATGACAAAAAGGAAACTATGCAGGATGAGCTTTTTGCCAGAAATGTAAACTGTATTCTCATCATAAAAGAAGGCTTTAGTCTCGATGTCGTTACCATACCCGGCACACAGGCAGCGACCACCTTTGAGTCTGCCATAAACAGCTTTACGAAAACGTACAATACCTACATCTCTTCCGGCTACTCTGAAGCTGATGCTCTAGCCGCAGTAAACACCTCGCTAAGTCAAAAGACTTCTGTCTCGCTGCTCAGCGGCAAAAGTGTCACCTCGCACTCAGGGATATTCTACTGCTTCAGTTATCTGGGATGGGTGCTCCTTGTCATGATGATTGCAGGTATAGCTCCTGTCCTTCAGGTTTTCTCCAAAAAAGAAATCAAGGAGAGAACATCCTGCTCATCCTATAAATTTGCAAACTACAACCGCGAGCTGCTTTTGGGTGTGATTTTAACCGGACTTGCAGTGTGCGCTGTAATTTTTGTCTCAGCTACAATCATGTTTAAAGGCAGCACATTCTCGTTTTCAGGTTTCCTGTTCACACTCAACATGCTCTGCTACATGCTCGTTTCACTGGCATTTGCCTTTTTCATAAGTAAAATCACCTCAAACAGTGAGATACTGAACATGTTTGCAAACACAGTGTCACTCGGCATGGCATTCCTGTGCGGTATATTTGTGCCGGAGGAATTTCTAAGTGATGGCATCATAAAAGCCGCTCACTTCCTGCCTGCCTACTGGTACAACCAGGCTGTAAAAAATATTGACTTTCATCCGGTCAGGGAGCTTGGCTTTATTTCAATATGCATGGGAATACAGCTTCTGTTTGCTGCCGCAATAATTGTCGTTGCCCTTCGCATCACAAAAGCGCCTGACGGCTTCAAAAAGCATACAGCAGCTGTAGCTGCTCATAAATAGCTCTGCCTCATATAAATATATACAACGAAAAAGCCGTACATCATGCTTCCATGAATGTACCGGCTTTAAATACTTAGCAGTCCGTAGGAGTACGAACCGTGTTTCCGCCGTGAGAGGCGGCGTCTTAACCGCTTGACCAACGAACCGTGTATTATAATATCATGGTCAAACGAATAAATGCAAAGTACTTTTTAAAT